>OGIN01000474.1_pt1 | contig 39619 bp, 28 predicted proteins | sample 1571851 | NCBI WGS metagenome assembly OGIN01 (sample SAMEA2582123, study PRJEB24529) | metagenome | biome: Human gut stool | place: China | collected 2011 | reverse complement strand
TTAAATCAAACCATCTTGATGTAGCAAATTGTTTTAAATACTGTTTCATATGTATCGCCTTTCTACACAACATGTTTAAAACTGTTTTAACACAACACAAATTTCAATGCAATAGTCAATGTATATAATCCATAGATATAGCCAGTACCTCTCTTCAAAGATACTGGCTATTTTCATGCATATATACTATTCAAACAATATTATTTAATGGAATACATAACTCATCCAAGATACCAGTGCCTTCTTATACTCGTCAATGGTAGAGAATTTCGGTGTATAGTTTGTTAACCATTCGGTTAGTGTAGGTTGTGTCGCCTCTGGGTCTACGGCAATTGGTAAGTCCCAGATGTTACCATGTTTGCCTTCAAAGTAGCGCCATTTGTCTTGGGCAAAGCTCACCAAGGCATAAGCCTTATCATATTGCTCCTTCGCAAGGTCTAATTTGCCTAGACTTTCATTAATCTGAGCCATAATACTATAATCCGATGCATTCCATGGATATCCTAATGCAGTACCGGCCCAGCCAAACCGATACTCCTCATCGATGAGAGTTTGTAAATTCCGTTTGTATAGCTCGGCCCGACGGGTGTCGCCAAAATGAACGGCCAATTTCACCATGTATTTGACACATTCGAGGTACGCGTAATGGTCCTGCGTATGGCGCGCATAGTTTGGATTATTATAGGTCGCATCCCACAAGGTGCCAAGTTCGTCCCAGCACGATTGGTCCATGTGATCTAGGTGAAAGTGCCATACGGCCTTGACCCACAATAGGAATACTGCATTCGTATAATTCCAATAGTGATTGCCCGCTGTATACTCATCTTCCGCCTCATGTCCATTCTCATTTAAGAGCACGTGCATCTGGCTAATCCAGTCAAAACGCATAGAGAAGAGCGGTGGATACACGGTTTCAATATAGCGCTCATAGCCTATGCGATTATCCGTTTCTACATAAAAATGCAATAACGCAAGCTGTAAATACTTAAGATCAAAGGCACTCGATGGATTTGCCAAGTTATAAATAAATGCATCCGAACAACTTTCATACTCTAATGGATCTTTCTCCTGAGCCTGAATCAACTCTTTAAAGAGACTTTCAGCCTCACTACGTCCTGTGAAAGCATAGACCAGCGCCCGATACCACTTGGATAGGCGACCTACTTTCAACATATACTCGTACTGCCACGAATCCGGTGAAGGAATGTCCGCATGAGCGACCACATCGTCAAGGAAATTCACGATAGGAATCACATTGTGGTACATGCGCTCGCAGCGAATAGCGCGCTGACACGCATCTAGCGCACAATACACGTGGCAACATAATTCCACGTCCACCGGCGGCATATCATCCGCTTTATTCATGCCAAAGGGGTCATCAAATCTAAAGGAATCATCCGTATCAATCAAACCTTCTAGGCCAAATGAAGTATCCCTGCCAAACGGACGATTCATACTGAACGGATTGGAGTCATCCATTACCGATAAGAGCTCGTCACCCACCCCCACATACCGCTTGCGATACAGATCTTCGACTCGATCTACATAAGGAACGAGAACATCTAAATACTGCTTATACTGATGCACCTTCGGATGCAATTCGACGCCCAGATTCTCTGTTGAAAGTTCCCGTATTATGTGTGCCACAAGAGGAAATACCTGCTGTTCTTTCACAAAACCGAGCACGCCATCATCATAAGTAGACACCTGCTTTAAGGTACGACGGACCATCGTATATTGGATATTCCAACATTGCCGAATCAACGGATTCAGCCAACGTTCACACTCATCATAGACGCCAATAGCGGCCTCTTCAGAAGGTCCCATGTACATTTTATACATGGACTCACAAATATTTTGTAACAATCTATCCCTCGACAAGGTCTTGAGCGCGTCCGATTCTGTTTCTCCGTCCATAGCCTGCACCATATAGGCACCAAGCGCATCGGCAAGGAGTAAAAATTCAGAATGAACCTGTGTAGGCTCGGTCATTACATAGTGATTCGGAACCGAAAAGGCATCAACCCCTTCACTGAATATATCCTCATCCGCAGCCTTTATGTCCTCCAAGGACTGTTGCAACACGCCAAGGGATATAGGCGTTTCTATATATTTAAAGTCAGCTAAATGGCCATACGTCCCCTCATCTGAAAACAAGGTCGTTATGAAATGACGTAGCATATTGTCGAATACATATTGCACTTCATCCTTAGGTGGGCGGCCCTTTTGAAATAATAACTTGCGACCTCTATGGCTTTTATACAAGACATACACCTCATACTCACCCGTACGAGGCTTTTCTAATAGAGGCTGCCCATTATACGTACCATAGCGGATAAATTCTGGCAAGGAAAACAAGAACGCACTGCGACACTCCTCAAAGGGCTTGCCCATCTCCTCACATACGGCCTTGACGAACGCGCGAATCCGCTGCCGTTCCAGCTCAACATGAGGACCATTGACAACCACATCGTCTTGCTCCTCATCATAAAATGGGATGATCCCGCCTGTATTAAAATCCAAGCCAAATAAAAACGTCATCATTTCCTTCCCCTCTATCGGCGGGAACAAGGACGGCCGGATAGCATTAAATATGCCCGTTGTGCTAATCGTAATGTGACGCATAGTATTTCCTCCTTACCTACGCAGCCATGACGGATACGCCGTAATCTAGCAATCGCTGAATTACGGCGGGGTCATCATCATAAAAACATAAATTCTGTGGCCCACATTGAAATAGTGAGCAAAAATCTTGAATGGCGTGAACCACATCTCCGGCGGACTTATCGCTAAACCGGATGGCCTTGTAATCCGTCACATTGTGAAAGTTCAACAGCAACCGCACTCGTTCTGGATTAGCGGCGGTCCACAAAGCGCAATACTCGCTACCTTGGGTAATCAGTAAATGCGCCATTGCAAGGTTAAGCGTGGTTTGTTCCAAATGGGTGCGCACATAAGCTTGCTTATGGGATGTGATAAATCCTAATTCTTGGTCTGTGAGCTGTGGATACCAGCTGCGCACCACATCTCGCGTAATGCGGTCCGGTATAACAGTACGTGGTTCTAGTCCCACCTGGGCCAAGGCGTACACATAACCGGCTGTATTTAATTGATTGGTAAACACTAATGTATTATCTACATCGACGATGTGAAACATAGAACCTCCTCTTTCAAACTATACCTATTGTTTCTAAATGTACTGTAATAGTACTGTAATCACCAAAGATACCTACTACCGAATTTAAAATAGTGTATCTGCCAGTTCCAATGATGGGTTCACGAGCTGAACGATATCCTCGACAGTGACTGCCAATGTATCTGCTTTTCCCTTCGCCACCACAAGTTGCCGCGCTTGTTGCGATGCTAGTAAGCTACGATTTAACTTCATATCCCGTGCATTGTCATCGGTGAGAGCATTATACATAGCACAGGCCATATGGCCATACTTACTAGCCTTTGCCATCGCATGACGAGACCCGCTATCCCCATCACGGCCTTCATAGCTAGCAATGAGGATGACCGCCTTAGCAAATAAAGCTTGCAATCGATCTCGTTCTACAAAGCGGTTGATGGCTTCATGACGACTATGCGGCTCGTCGCAGTACTCAGTAATGACGAGGCCTCCCGTTTCAACGATGCGCTCTGCCATATCGCGATGAGCAGCAGGGAATATGGAGTTCAGTGGTGATGGCAAGATGGCAATGGTTTTTCCACCACAATCCATGCATACCGTATGGGCAATGCCATCGCAGCCCTTAGCGAGGCCACTCACGATATGTTGGTTGTAATGGACGAGTTGCTCAACAATCTTGCTTTCACGGGCCACCTGCTCATCGGTAGGCGTTGTATACCCGATGACCGCCACATTACGGTTCAAATCGCCAAGCAGACTAAGATCGCCCTTGTAGAACAAGAGATAGGGCCGGTCGCCATTGGGTGCGCTGGTGTTCACGATGGGAAAATCCGCATCAAAGCAGCACACGGCGCCATCCATCCAGTCTATATCGTCCGCCGCCACGGACAAGCTGTGCACCGCCTCATCAATGTGAGGGATGTCGTCCATCATGGCGAGGAATTCATCGGCTGTTTTCCACGTATTGTGAAAGCTAGCTCTCGATTTGATCTGGTTGGTGGCTTGTTGAACAGCCCAAATTTTCAAAGCTATAGGTGAAATGTTCATATTATGCTCCTCTTTTATACGCATTTCGATTGGTGTAGGCTACGGCGTAGAAAACGACGCGCGCCGCACCAGCATCGTACAATGCTTGAATACAATCTTCGTCAACATTGACTGTTTTTGTATAAATATCATCGATTAAAATAACCGTTCTACCCTTGATGTACTCGTTCTGGATATCGCAAGTATCCTTGGTAATCCCTGGGTAGGGCTCACTACCAGTATTCTCAAAATTAGACACAGGCTTACGCAAGTGCGTCATCTTAGTGCTGGTATGGCGGAAAATACAATCCGTACCGTCAATGACGGACAAACCATCGCCCTGTAGGGCTTTCACAGTGGTCCGCACAGCGGCCTTAAACCCGAGCTGCCAATTGCACATGCCTGACTTGGATCGCGGCACCGCCATGAGAATGACCGTATCCAAACCTTCAGCATCCATGACCTGCGGAATATCCTGTATCATTAACGCTGCGGCTTGCCTAGAGGCGGCTCGCAACGTATCTGGATGTGTAGAAACAAATATATTTTTCAAGGTATTCAAATAATCCGGATTGCCTGGTTGTCCGTACCCTACATAATATAGGTGAAAGTAACCGGTACAATCATGGGATAAAAAATCATTTTTCTGAATCGTAAATCGTTCCATAACGAACCTCCGTGTATAACAACTCATATAACTCATGTAATACAAACAACATACTAGGCTAAGCCCACTGGAAGAACACCACTTCGTTCACCGCTTAACGCGGATTTTCAAAAGGGGTTATTTATATATTCATTCAAAGGAGGTAAATCATGATACTTGATGTTACATCCAATGGGCTTAACTTGTGAGTTTATTATACGGAGATTCTCTATGGGGAGATAATCAAAAAAACTAGGAACAAAAAAAAGAGCCGTTTAAAACAGCTCAGAATTCATGTTCTGCATACTTAATGGCAGAACATATAATAATATAAACAAGGACATACTTGTTCATCTGTGTTTGACGATGAACACAAGCATCGTTATAATATAAGAAGATGGCTAGACGAGTGGATACGTCAGGCTCATCTCGGAAAACATAAAATATTAGGAAATGGCCTTTCTGTTATTGATTTTTCAGATAACGAAAGGCTATTTCTCTTTTTCTAGTCAAAAAACTCTATTAATATCCTAGCAACAACGACTGTAATCATCTATATTTGACGATGAATGAAACCGTCGTTATAATATAAGAAGATAGTCAGACGAGTAGACACGTCAGGCTCATCTCTAAATTACATATACATGTAGAAATGGCCTTTCAGTTATCAAATTATCAAAGATAACGAAGGGCTATTTGTCTTTTCCTAGACAAATAAGCGCTATTAATGCCCCAAAAGCGATAACTACGGTCATCACCTGTAATAGGAGCATAATGATTTCATAATCACTCATAGGCTTACCCCTCCCTTCAATAACGAAGAGAGGCCCAACCTCGTCCAACTATCTTATGTTAATTATATACCAAACAAATATACGATACAATAAGCATCGTATTATAGAGATTTATAGATGAAAACTCTACCTTAGGAGATCTAGGATAGAGTTTTTTGTGGTTGTGGGGTATTCCTATCAGATTATTGAGTTTTTTGTCATATACCGTTAGTGGTAAGTACTGTTGCAACCTGCGATCTTATGGTGCAGTAGTACCAGAACTTAGTCTGTTTCAATACCGTAAACGGTAGGTACTGTTGCAACGAATCGTCAACGGTGTACGTCCAGTATTCCGTGATGATTTTGGAGGGTTTCAATACCGCAAGCGATAAGTACTGTTGTAACGGACACATAATTGACATGGCGAAGGCTGGCCCAGGTACGTTTCAATACCGTAAACGGTAAGTACTGTTGCAACGGCGGTATATAAATATTCTATTAATGATTAGTGGCGACCGGTTTCAATACCGTAAACAGTAAGTGCTATTGCTTTATCACCTCTGTTTTCCCTTCCCTCTAGTCAGGGACTAGAGATGTGCGGGCCTCATCGTCGCTTTGCTTCTCTGCTGCCTCGCACTCTTCGTCGCATACCGCAAGCGGTAAGTATTGTTGCAACGTCTGGTTTAACAGACATGAACGTAGGGAAATACGTGTTTCAATACCGCAAGCGGTAGGTACTGTTACAACGCTTCAATGGCCTTGAACAGGCAAAAGCCTGGATGCGTGAGTTTCAATACCGTAAACGGTAAGTACTGTTGCAACTGAAGGTAACGAAGCTGGTAGCTTCGAATATTCTGGGTTTCAATACCGTAAACGGTAAGTACTGTTGCAACGGAACAAGATATCGAAGAAGACCAAGCTAAAATTGAAGCAATGTTTCAATACCGTAAACGGTAAGTACTGTTGCAACGCTGTTTAAGAAATATGCTCCTATAGTTGGGTTACTGTTTCAATACCGTAAACGGTAAGTACTGTTGCAACATGGTAGCCTACAATTCTGGGCTACTATAGCTAAGAAAGGTTTCAATACCGTAAACGGTAAGTACTGTTGCAACAGCAGGCCTTACAAAGCCAGTATTCATGGGGCTTAAAAATAGGTTTTGGAAAACCTCACACCGTAAACGGTCAAAACACGCTCCCATTTGATCCACAAGGCCTATGGATGTAGGTAAATACTGGAAGAAAATGATTTTTCTTAAGATACAGTTATTATAAGGGTTTATCTATTTTACGTCAATAATTTAATTCATTTTCCATTCATTTGTTTTGAAGATAAGATTACAATAAAGCAACCTATTTTTTATCTATGTAAATCTCAAAGCTAGTATATATCAAAATAAAATAGATTAAGCCTACCAGCTAAAGCATCATGGCATCCGCCACAAAGGCGGTTCCGATCAAAGGGTCTGTGTATTGTATATCGTTACAGTGTAACGATATGGGTCGCGGAGGTAACGACCATGCTACATGATGCTCTAACTCGTAGGCTTAACTTGTGACTTTATTATACGTAGCTTTCACCTTAGGGGATAATCAAAAAAACTAGGAACTAAAAGAAACCTGTTGAACATCAGAATCGATAACCAACAGGTTTCTTTAATGGGGAGATACTATATATCTAGACCTATTAAAAGTCCAAATATATTTACATATACTCGTTAAACTAAAATCTATTATTTCGTGTGCAATGTCACTCGCACTTGCCCCAATCCTTGACTAGACAAACGACCTACACCACAGTGTTGCCCAAAGGTTGCCAAAATCGTAATGAGTTGTCGTTCTTCGTCATTTAATTTAGACAAGTTGAATGTAAAGCCACCTACAAATCCGGTAAGGCCTCGGTCACGACCGAAGTACACTCGTTTCGTGTGTCCTATCCAATCGGTTAGGATGATGCGTTCGCACAGTTCTTTAATGCGTGCTTTATCTAATGTTTGGTCTACATCACCAGCATTCCATTTATCTACGATGGAAGCAAAAATTAGCTCCGCCGTAGGGAATGTAATTTCTCCATGGGTACCATTAAATGATGTAGGCGTAACAAAGTCGATTTCTACACGTTGTGTTGGCTTACCTGTAAGGCAGCGCTCTACCAATGTCAAAGTATTCTCCACCGACAAAGGGAGATCAAAGGGTGCATCATATTGCACATCTACAGCCATCGCCTCAAGTGGTCCAATCTGTAAGGGTAGTGGCTGCGGTATCTCTTCGAGAATATACCACAACTCACGATGCCACACACGGATTCGTAAGTAAACCATATCCCCTTTTTGGATTGTAGCATCACGGCGTTTTCTGCCATATTGCAATGATACGGTAAATGGTTTGATACCCGATAAGTCATGCCAATACGTACCTGCCGCTTCATCGATGGAACCGATGAGAGAAAATACGGTCGCATGGAGGAATCGTCCTGGAAATTCGGGCAGTTTGCATGAGTTCTTAGCCTTAAGGGCTAATGTTACAGTACCTAGCATTATTTAGACCACTTTTCGATGAAGGATTTAGGCATATCGAGTTTGCTGCGATATTTAATGCGTTCATCCATCTTGTTATTCTTAATAGTCATCATGGATATACCATCGGTCCAGTTCTTAGCAGCATTTGGACCATTGGCAATATTCCAATCCATCATCATATACAAATCGTCGAGCATTGCATTGTATGCGGGTTTATCAGCACCTAGCACATCATCGCAATACGTTGTAAACGCTTGTACATAGTCTTTGCTATCCGTTGCACTTTTACCTGTGTTCCACGCATCATTTTCAAACAAGACTGCGTAACGGCTAGTGTTATCAAAAATCGTTACCTCTGTATCGAGTTTAACACTGCCGAACCCGATGGATTTACCCATACCAAGTTTGTAATACGTCCGACGTTGGCCACCAGAATATTGATCCAGATTAAGGGACATAAGCAACGCACCGAGTTCTACATCACTAAGACGTTCAAAATGAATACGGCTAGTGAAAGTAACCCCTCTATCGACAGGACGGATTTTGCGTGTGCCTTTGATTTCTTTTTCTTCCGCTGTACGTGTCCAGTCCTTTGCCTTTGCAAGAGGTTGGTGCCAATACATCTTATAACCACGTAAGGATGCATGTTCATGACCCCAGTGATTATACGTATTATGGTCATCTACGTTTTGTTCCAAATAGAGTTGGAACGATGTTGGATTAGGTCCCATCAATGGATGTGGATAATCGGATGGGCACATCTTAAGTGTACCTTGTACATGTGCATCAGAGAAAGATACACGACCAGCCCAATTATCTCCGTAACCAAATACGCTATCGCACAAATCGACGCCATTATTATGTCGTTCCAAGGAATTTGGCAAATGATCACTAATCTTCAAATCGTAAGCAATACGATAGAAACGACCATGACCAAAATGTTCAACGAGGCCATCTTTTTCAATAAAGAAACAAGGTACGACAAATTTTACATCCGAGCAATGAGTATACTCTTTTGCCGCTTCGCCTGATTTACCCGTTTTCTTATCTAGTAAATCTAATGTGCCGCGGTTCTTGTCGTCTGCGTAGCTTTCAATACAAGATTGAGGAATTGGAATGCGTTTATCAAAATTGCCAGGCTTGGTAATGCGCATGTAGGATTTTTTAGAGCGCATAGGGCCTGTATGGATGTTGACATACGTATTCATCCAATCGATAGACGCCTTATCCTTCTTAAGTTCCATGCCATCATTATCCATATAAGAGCATTTTTTAGACTCGCTAGGAACGGCGAAATAATCATTATTTACAGTTTGAATGATAAAACCAGGTGTCGCCTTAGTAGCCGCCTTGTATTCGCCCTTACCATTTTTCTCCATACCCACCATGCGTTCCGCATAATATTCCTTGAGAGATTTAATGGCACTCGCAAAATCACGAAAATAGAGGTATCTATCTTCAAAATCGCCCAATCCTGTACCGCGTTGGTACGGTCTAAAGCTACTAGCCGTTACGATTTTAAAGATTTCTTTTACCATCCCTTTAAGGCTAGAACCCGGAATGGTTGGATTGTTTTGACCGCCGTAGAATTCAAGTGGCGTTGTATCCTCTTGTTTCGATGGACCACCGATGAATAGAGGTGTTTCCGTCGTAATAGTAAGGTCAATATAGCCTGTATGCGTGCCAGTTTGCGTAACATGGTCGCGGTATGCATCCATAACGTCCTTTGTGACGCCTTCAAAATTTCCGTCATAGAATTCAGCAGGAATCACGTGGCTTGGCAAGCGCACAAAATTGTACGATGCACTGGCAGGTGTGGACGGATATCTGCTATTGCCATTGCTTCTAGCGCCGCTATTACCATAGGAATTATTATAACCGCCAGAACGACCTTGACCACCACGGCCACCGCCGCGCGGTTCCGTCGCCTTTTTGATATCAAAATCCGGACCATTTACACGTTGAAAGAAGGCGGCACTAGCCGCATGTTTATTCTTTGCTTTCTTAGCCATACTACGCCTCCTTGTCTACGATGCTCACATACCGGTAATCGGTATAGCTTGCTTGATGGTTATCTAAATATCCAATATAATTACGCGTTGTTAAATAGCAATACTGTTTCGTTGCTGTGACAGGGATGATTTGTGAAAGCTTACGCCCAGTATCAACCAAATGGGTAAATCCGTCAATGTCATGCAATTGTGCATAGCCCGCATCATTTTCACCGATCATACGAGATGTGGAATCCACATAGGATACGCTTTCACCTGATGCATCGGAAATGTAGCGATATACTACGGAACCATTTTGAACGGTAATGCGCAATTCTTCTGTATCATTAAAGATGCGCATTTCTTGCAAATAGGCATGTTCAACAGCAGTGGAACCATCGGAGAATTGGAATGCACCATTCTTGTAATGGCCCCATTTTACTTCGTGAACAGACCAAGTAACGACTAGGCCATCGTGTTGCATATGTTCCTTCGCAACAGAAGCAATGTTCACATCTGCCAGGACGCCACAGGTGCCGCTAGTTTTCGTATATACGCCTTCGTGGCGTTGTAATTCTTTACTCATAGCAACCTCCTTAGCCGTTTACCGTTTCTTTAATACGTTCTTGTAACGCAATTACTAAATTCTCAAGATGAGCGCCCTCACCAGACGTTACCTTGCCATTGCCGTCGATGGTGTAGCTTTCACCATGATACTGAACGGTAACAGATTTGCCTTGTACACGGCCATAACCAATCGTACGGTTTGCGCCCAATGTAACTTGGCCCGTCATAAGGTCCTTCACGAGAAGCATCACAAGGCCGGCCTCTGCATCGTTACAGTTTTTAACAGTCATGCGCAATGGGAATGTCACTGCATCACCCTTAGTGTTACGTACTGGATGATCTTGGAACAAGGCGCCATTCATGGCACCACCGGTGAAACGATCCACGCGGATACGAGGTTGTTCCTCTTGATTGAACTGTTTATCAAAGTAGATTTCATCGACCATGACACGGCCCTTACGGCTATCCTTATCATCGTCATTACTGTATCCAAAGAGCGTATTAACGAGTTCATCATTCGATCCGATAGCTTGTAGGATACGACCACATTGGTGACGCAATACCCCTTTAACGGATGTACCAGGAACGAAAAGCGTTACAGATTTATCTTCCCAGGCTTCTTCAAAGATGGATTTAATAAGCACCGTATCTTCTAAATACGCATCCATATTGATAACTAAATCGCGGTCAGCTACGAGAACTTGCTTAGGAATGGCTACGGCAGCACCAGATTTGCCAGTTAACCACGCTTTTACATGGTCTGGGTTCGTAAAGTCATAGTGTTCTAAGGCAATATCTTTACAAGCAACACGGCCGAAACCGTTCACCGTGCGAGCACCAATAGCGATGCCATGTTGCAAGGCATTAGCTAAAGCAGAGAGAGCCTTTTCTATTTTCTCGCCTTGTTGTTCGTGACAACGACGGATGACACAATCGATACGCAATTGACCGGTAGCACCGGATTCAATCACCTCGAAATCATATTTAGCGCCATCTACGGTTACACCACGCACATCATCAATGCGAATGCCGTCACGTACGACAACATTCGTATCTTCTAAAGGAATGTCGTTGATTTGTAGTGCACTTTGAGTTCCCTTATCGTCGATAGAGCCGAATAGTACCAATTCCGCATCAGGTACAAGACCTTGCAAGGCTTGACGCAATACGCCAGCCAAGGATGTGCCAGGAATGAATGGTTGCCCATCATGGTAGGTCACCACGATATCATCAACCGTATCGTTCAATATATCATTGCTCACGCCAGCACGGATAATCAGTGGGCTCATGAGTTTGACAGTACCAGTCAGAGTGTACCGTCCTATAATACTTGCAGAGTTTAACATACGACGGTCCTCCTTACTTAACTTTTCTAATATGTCTAAAGAAATACAACCAATATTCGTAAGCTACGGTATCAGCTAATTTCGCTGCATCGAGGCCCGCCATATCGATGAGTTCTGTTGGAATTTGGTAATAGGAACCGCTTGTGCCAGATTTAGACAAGCACGCATTCACTAACAGGTTTGCATCAAAATCGATAATATAATCCATCAAATTAACGCGTTTCGTTTCACTGCTCGTGTATGCATGTTCCAATTGGAATTCACGCAAATTCTTTTCAAGCACCTTTTTATCCGCCTTAGTTTGCTCTACAAAGTCTTGCAATTGGCGATGGCCAGTGGCATGATCTGTACCGAGTTCAGCCAATAACACAGAAGCGAAATGCTTGGAAATACCACGAGCATCCATGGTACGTTTAATATAGGTATCCACATCGTGAGCAGCATGTAACCGTGCATTCAAGATGATTTGTTTTTCCAATACCTTCTTCGCAATGCGACGCGTTGGTTTATGTAAGGACGTAAGTGTTTCTGCTTTTGCCTTACTTAATGGTACCATCGTACCTTCCATTGGTGTCCAAAGGCGGCCTTGGCCATACCCTTCTTGCACGCGAGCGCCCATACCGTTATATAAGATATGTTGCAATGCGGCTATATCATCAGGAGACCAGCCAGAGGCTTTCACCAATTCTACAACACTACCTGCAGAAGCAGCTGATTCGGCACTACTACGAACGCCCCAGATGCTATTGAAATTTTGTTCCTCTTGGTACGATGCGAACACACCGCCGATGGTAATGTCAGAACCAATGGATGCCACCGCACGGCCCACTACATCATGAATAGATGCCGTACCGAGTAACAATGGCGTATGCAAACGTACATATACGGAATTTCCTGCACTCGTTGGCGTTGACACAGACGTAATGTCGCCAATCGTAACGGTACAATGACCATATTCGGTACGGCGAGAACGGCCAATATGGCAATCTAAGTTCTTAGGGAATTCACGAACGAAGGATTCCAAGGCCTCTTTAGGACCTACTACAGATCCGACGAACACTTGATTGGGTTCCAAATATTCATAGTTAAAAATCGTGCCATCACTGCTACGGCCTTGTACACGTTCTTGTTCAGATGAGCGAGACATGTGCAATTTGATGGCGGTTTCCACAGAAACGGGACTGCACTCTGTACCATCTAATACGATAAATCCCTTTACGCCTTTAAAGCCAAGAAGATTTTGTTTCTCTGGTACATCGTATTCTTGTTTTGCATAAAACGAATCGACCATCGTATTAGATGCAAACTTAGTTTCCTTAGCAGCATTCTTATTTTTTTGCAAGCTCAATGGCGCAGGGAATGATGGTCCCTTTACTGTATCTTTATAGGCAGACACAAAACGTAAATCGCCATAGAACAAATTCATAAAATCCTTGTTCGTATGTGCTGTTTTGCCAAGGTTATGGGATTTAATAAACTGAGTGGCAAATAGGCCGCGTAAAATACGTCCGTCAATGGATCCGCGCGTAGCGGTCAACACGCCTGCCGTAGAAGAATTGGCAATGAGCGTTGGGGATTGTATAGTGACCGTAATATTTACTTGTTCCATAGTTTACCCCCTATTGTATCTACATCAAATGCTTTGTCATCGATTTTACATACCACTTGACCGAACCCACGGTTTCGCTTACCGCCGATGCCCGTCACATTGCGAACGGCGCAGCTCAAAATATAGCGGTCCGTATCTGTCATATCCTCTATATCGATGTGGCCTTTGAAGGTAAGTCCTTTGTTAAGCACGCGAGAGTTGTGCAAGGTCCCTTCCATAGCGGTGCCCGTCGTTTGGTCGATGGATGTGTAATACCGCATGGATGTGTATTCTTCGAGAACACGGTCCTTCGTAAATACTGTTGGATATTGTTCCTCTAGTTGCGCCAATTCACGAGATACCACGTCATAGTCAGCAATGGTCAAATTTGAGATGGACAATCTAGGTTCATCCGTAACGCCTTCTAGACGATTGAATAGGACTTTCACATCGTCCGTCGTGAACGCCGTCATCTTAGCGGTTTCCATCATTTCCGCCACCTCGAGGGCGCTTTCATATAACACACCGCGCACCCGTTTCGCCGGAATGAAAGGAATTCCGTAACGGTCATGAACGATGGTGCTGTCCGTATTCACGTCGCCTTGGCCGGACATCAGCATGGTTGGCGACAATAATTGTATGGTTAATGTGTACATATACTTACTCCAATCCAGGCAATACATAATCCATCAATTCAATGGCATCCGTATACGGTGTGCGCATATGGCCGTCAATCTTGGTCCATAGTTTGTCTGTGAAAGCTTCCCAGCCGGCTACATTCGGCAATGATGCCCCTGTATTGCGCAATTGTTCAAGAAATACGGTCCACATATGTTCATTATCTTGCAATACGGAACGCAATTCTTTCACCTTGTTATGAGCCATCACCTTGCCGGCGTTGAATTGAGCTGTACAATCCAATACTTGAGGCAATCCTTCTATATCACCAGAGGCTACGGATTCTGTACGGCCATAAACACGGTATGGACCAAAGTGCATATTGCCTGTTAAGCTACTATATTCATTGGCAAAGAATTGTTCCAATGTTGGCGCTGTTTCTCCGTGTAGGAAGGCAAAGTCCATCCAGCAGGATTCTGAAATTGTATGGGATTCATTGTATGCACGCATCTTGGATTTTGCACTATCGCAGAGCTGTTCCGCCATTTCGTAGCCTCTAAAGAATGGGTATGATGTAGGAATGACCGCAATACCGGCACAAGATGCAATGGACATACCATCAGCATCACTCAATAATTGTTGCATCAAGAATTGTGACGTTTGCACCGCAATACGAGCATTACAGATGAATGTAATATCATCACCACCTACGATGATAGGACGAATTGGCATCATGTTTGGTTTCAATTCCAATTCTGTATCGAGCACATCATAATGATCGATAATCCATTCTACTGTGGCCTTAAAGCTAGCCAATGTTTTTTCATGAACACGTTTGGACAAGGCACTGCGTTCTTCCAATGTTTTGCAAGCTCTAAAATGAGCCCCCATATTATTACCATCAATATGAACGATAGCAATATCGTTGATGCCCGTTTTGCTATTGTCTGTGGATTGGTTTTGGCCCAAATCTTCCAGTTCAGATGGGAAAACCCAGTCCGTATCTTCTGTACCGAATAGGTCGAGGCTCAATCGTTTATTCGCTGCATCAAAGGCATTAAATTTAGCAGAGAATGACGTAGCTACAAGGCGTTTTTCGCCTATTTGTTCCGTTGTATCCGCTACATCACCGCTAAAATCGCAAATCGTCGTCAATCCTGTATTAGCTGGCGTTACAATCGGATGTAGGGTGTATTGATTAGTCTTTAGTTGTGCATACAATACGCCTAAATCACTAGAGAACTTGTCCTTATCAAGGGTAATGGTTCCCGATGTAGCACCCACCTTGAGGGATGGATATTTCGTCAGCACGCGAGTAGTAAACTGTTTAATCATATCCGCAACGAGTGCTTCATGCGCTTCGTCAATCAACACCAATGCATTACCGCCGCCGATGTACGCCACATACACAGGCGTTGGCAATGACGTAATGCTTTCACCACGGCTTAGCCAAGACGTCGTATCCGCCGCCACCCCCATATTGTTAATGACATCATCGCACAATACATTCTCAAATAATCGGTCCACAATATAGGAAGCCCCAACATTGGCCTTCAATTTATTGTTCGCGAAGATGTACTTTTGAATAGACTGCACATCAAACAAAATCGCATTTACTTGCATAGGCTCACTCCTTACCTATAAAACACAACACGGATTAGCGACAATACTCGCGGAATTGGACGAACTGAAAGTTCACGATTTTCTCGTTCACCCCATCCCCGTAGGATTCCTCGACCACCCGTTCACTGGTAGCTGCCACAACGGTAATCCCGACAGCGAGCAATCGTTCCACTAAGGCGTGACAATAAATGAATTCCCCTTGGCAGAGCACCGCCGTTGGATGCAAGGCGATAATACGCGCTGCATATTCTTGCGCCAACTGACTAATGTCTGCCGAAGATGCCATCGGATCAATCCGAGGGAATGGCATGTCCATAATGATCCCATATTGACGCCCTGCATCGAGCTGTGTATCCGACCAATACTGGGACAGATGATTCGTGTGGTTAATAAACATGGAATCCCCTCTTTCATGAAATGCGATACGCTTAACTTCATTTATACTTCATCTTAAATAATAGCAAATACTGAGAAAAAAATCACTTATAATCATGCACTTTATGAAAGTTTTATGATTACGAAACAGTTTTTACAGCCCTATCTGTATGTATATCACTCATTCGGTCTAAATAACTCATAAATTCTCTTACACATTGTTGAATCCACTGACGTGGTGATATCCCACCAAACCGCTTAACTGTGCTTGTCATATACGACTCATATAATGACACCCATTTCTTTTGAGCATCTTTAGACATAAAACAACCACGTTCAGTGATTTCAAAATCTGTATCATTTACCATGTGGCGATTTAATACTTTTAAAATAAAACGATCCATCACCTCTTGTCGTACTAAATCCATCAAGTCATAAACGAGACTATCCTTACGATTATTCGTGCTATGTAGCAGACCAATACGAACATCAAGGCCGGATGTCAAAAGACAAGAGCGTACCTCACGTTCTAGAAATGAATAGCCATAACTAAGCAATGCATTCACAGGATCAGGACTTGGATGACGCTTACGGCCAGTAAATTTCCAAGGCTCAGAAAGGCATGCACCCCATACAGAAAAATAGGTTTTAGACGCCAATCCTTCCATACCACGCAGACCATCAATAGTTCTAACTTTACCTACACGCTTTAATAGACCGTATAAGGTCTTACGCACAAAATCATAGTTAGGCAACGCTTTAGTTTTACTATACTGTTCCAATATAAAGATTTGTGCTTGAATCTTTTTCTGTACAATATACTGAGCCCCCATTAGAGCAAAGGATTCGTCTTGAAAGTATCGTGTTTGCCACAATAACTTAGATAGTGATGTCTTTTCATCTCCCAATGTACCAACTAGGCGATATGCATGGTCCACAAACTGAATAAGAGAACCCTGCTGCACCAGAGAATACATCACTTGCGTAGATAATTGCGTTGTTCGACCAACTACTAACGTTCCAATGGTCGCCATTGGCAATTCTCGCAACACCTTATGATCTTGTTCTAACACTAACAAACCACCATCTTGATTAACTGACACACCGGGTGTCATTACATATACTGTTTCTACCATGTATACCACCTCCTACAAATTAAATGATTAATACAGGCCCCTCATTAACAGGAAGGTCCTGATTACACCATATTGGTGTCTTAGCCGTATCCGAAATTGAAATCACAAGCAATCGCTTTGTCATATCACTTCCGGTTAATTTCTCTAATTGTTTTATAATTGTTTCAATACGTACACGTACATGCGAGCATAAAAATACACTGTATTGAACACGATAGCAAAATGACTCTAAATACTTTACAACCTTGTTTCTGATTTTTGTATCTGAAATATCATATGAAATAAGATACTGCATACAACACCTCCAAACTAATAACAAACTCATTAACTACATTCATTATACAAATCTAGAGAGAGGTACAATAATCAGAAAAACTAGGAATGAAAAAGCTGTGCCTCTGTTACAACACAGAGAGCACAGCTCTTTTAGTAATAGATATGTAATTTTAAATTAGAAATACTAATGTCGCATCGTCGCATACGCAAGCGGTAAGTACTGTTGCAACAAATTGGCAAAGAAAGCCGATTTGCCAATTAATTTATCGTTTCAATACCATAAACGGTAGGTACTGTTGCAACGCAATTTTAGTATCTTCCGTTTATAAAGGATATGCAAACTAGTTTCAATACTGTAAACAGTAAGTACTGTTGCAACTGCTGATAACGTTAAATACGTTTTTAGCAAAAAGGGAGCATAGTTTCAATACCGTAAACGGTAAGTACTGTTATCTTATCACCTTTGTTTTCCCTTCCCTCCGGTCAGAGACTAGAGATGTGCGGGCCTCATCGTCACTTCGATTCTCTGCTGCCTCGCACCCTTCGTCGCATACCGTAAACGGTAAGTACTGTTGCAACAAGAAATGCTGGCTACCATATGCTCTTAAAGATTTAGGACGTTTCAATACCGTAAACGGTAAGTACTGTTGCAACTGAAAGTTCTGCATGGCTGTTTGAGCAAATTATCGAGTTTCAATACCGTAAACGGTAAGTACTGTTGCAACTTACACATCCACGTTTCCGTTGAAGAAGTAGAATTCGTTTCAATACCGTAAACGGTAAGTACTGTTGCAACATTAGTTAGCTTCAGAAAAGAAGTAGCACGTATTGAAAGTTTCAATACCGTAAACGGTAAGTACTGTTGCAACTTATTTATGATGAAATGGAATTACCAGATACTGATTTGTTTCAATACCGTAAACGGTAAGTACTGTTGCAACAGCGGGTCCTAGAAATCCAGTATTTATGGGGCTCAAAATTAGGTTTTAGAAAACCTCACACCGTAAACGGTCAAAACATGCTCCCATTCGATTCACAATGCCTACGAACCTAGGTAAATACTGGTAGAAAATGATTTTTCTAAGATTACAGTAATTATAAGGGTTTTCGAGTTTTACGTCAATATGTGGGGAGATTTTCTAAAAGGGACGATTTTTATAAAATACAGGTGGTAACTGGGCTTATTGCTATTTTGATAACTTTTATAGATCAAGAAAACCTTTTCCACTGATAGTATATTATAAAAAAGACCTACCCGCATGATATCACACGAATAGGTCTAACCATTATCTAATTCATTATTCACTTTTTAATTATACCTCAACACATACATGTACTAAACCAAAATCTATAGTTGGGAACATATAAAACACCTCCTCATAATATATACGAAAATATTTCAATTAAAACTAGTCTTCATCAAGTACATCTAGCACTGCTACTAACACTGCAACTGCAGCTTCTACTACTAATGGGGACATAATACACCTCCTACTCCTATATCAAATTAATCCTTAAATATTTCATATACTGATACGCCAAAAGACGCACCTTCTACAAGGCTCATTACTACACCTACCAATGGAAACATATTCATTCCTCCTTATACAACAAACATAACACATACTTAATTCAGTAGAAACTAATCATCAAGTGCATCTAGCACTGCTATTAATACTGCAACTGCAGCATCTACCGCTAATGGGGACATAGTACAACACCTCCTTATTAATAATATGATTAAATACATTTCATTCAATTATAACTTTAGAATTAAATTTCGTTTCATGTTCATTAACCTCACAATCTACAACAACCTACATCCATAGTATAAACTAATAAGTAAAAATCCCCTTATCAAAATTACTAAGGCGCACCTAGTGCTTCCAACTAAAAGATTTCTTATCAGCTACAAATAGATTATATATCGCTTACTAGTATCGTCATATTCAAAATAACTAAGACAAACACCCCCGAGCAAATCAAATTGATCTACTCGGGGTTATCGATAAGCACTGTTATAAAAAAACATATTCCAATATCAAACTTGGAAGGTAACTCAGATTGAGTTTCAATACCATAAACTGACAAAACTAGTCAGATAACAACCATGCTAATAATAATAACATAGGTCCACCTCCTATTCATTCATTAACGTATCAACTGTGTATAGTATATATCACATCGACCAATTAATCTCATCAAAATAACTAAGAACAATATACTAATTAGATAAAATAAAAAAGCCCTGCCCATATGTTACCATACGGGCAGGGCTTCGCTTAGAGGTGCAATCCAGCACGAACTTTGATGATATAGTTTATAGTATTTACCGAAAGGAGAAATTTTTACATTCGCACCTCACACCACTAAGTACTCAGTGTTACCTGATGTGTTTATTATAGCAATGGTATCAAATTATACGTATTCAAAAAAACTAGGAAGAATTCATTTCGCCACAGATTAATACTTAGAGTATGGTGGTAGCTTTTTATAGCCTTCCACATCTACAGATGAAATTTCTACTGCACTCCAACCCCATTTATTTTTTGAACGATCATAGGAACGAATCGCAGTACCAGAAACTACATCACCACTAACCAATTTATAATCATCTACTAGTTGACGTTCTATAAATACGTTTGTACGCTCTGTAAAAGCAATACCGCCAGTAACAACTTTCACTATGTTCTCAAAATCCATAACTAATGAACTAGGCGGGTTTTGTCTTACCTTTTCGCAGGAAATAACATTGTTTACAACGGCCCCATCCTTACGTTCAGCCGATGAATAGGAAACAGATACAACATCCATTACCTGTAAAGGAGTGCTTTCATCAATAGTATAGGCAAGTAAAACATCACCACTGGCTACTATATAAGCACGATTACGGCGAGTATCCACTCGATTCACAATACCAATATGATAAGGGAGCTCTTTGGTAGCATCAGTTTGTTCAATCATAAAAATATCACCACGACTATATCCAGTCCATTTCATCTTAACACGAATAGGTGTACCAAATTCTTTAGATATATTACGTAACATAGAAGATTTAACGTGAATCTCTTTAGGTGACTCAGAATAGGATTTCATCACAATAATATTAGTAGCTTTTCCTTTTTCAGTTGTATAAGTCGTCCCAACAATCCCTTCATACCAAGGAAAATCCTTATACAACAATGCCAATGCAGGTACACTATGCTCAATATAAAAATCATCAGTAACAGGTTTACTATCCGGCATATACCAAGAAGCTTTCACATATTGATTTAATATGTCTTCAATCTTGTGCCCCTTTTCCTGTCTAGCTTCAATCAAATACCGCGTTTCAGAACTAGCTATATCAAACCATTCTAATTCGATTAACTGGTTAATCAAGCCGAGTCTTGACTTACCATTATAGTATGTATCTGTTTGACACAGTATCGATTTACAGTAACATGCCAATGCGAGCTTTGCATCACCTTCTACGGTTTCTGCCAATCCCTTCCAAAGCCAAAATTCATAAGGTTTATCATATAAGAGCTTAATAATGATAGCTTGAGCACGATCAAGCTGATTCACCATTGTTAACGCTTTGGCAATATTCCATTTCAAAAACAATGTATTTTCATGTAACTTACTTAACTGTGATGTTGCTATATCACATAATGCAATGACGCTATCCTCATCAACCTTTTTATTAATACCATCTAGGGATTTCTTCAAAATTCTTGAGACTAAAGAACTACCTTCGCGTTGTTTCCCATCTGTATCGGTATAAGTGCTAGTCTTATAATCCTCATACTCAAAACAATTAAAATCAGTTTGTAACGCATATATATATAATTTAATAGGCTGTTCTTCATCCTTAAAAGATAAGATACTTCTCCATACACATCGCATCAATAAGGTTTCATCTGATAGTCCTAATGAGAAAATCTCATCTAAATAAAATACAACATGATCAAAATTAACGACTTTGTCACTTATCTTTTGTTTTAAGAGAGTATATAAACGCCAAGCATAAGAGCGTTTAACAGTCAAATTATCCGGAAATTGTTTCACTAATGCTTTTGCTCGTTTGGCCGCCTCCACAAATTTATTGGCGTCCTTAAGGGCCTTAATCTCCTGAAGCCCTTTATATTCTGGACTAGCCATCCGTATAGTAAACTCACGCTGTTTAAGCAAGATTTCTTCAGTTCCCTTAGAATTATCAATTTCTAGAGCTTGTAATTCATTACAATATTCTTCTAAATGTTCAAGTTGATTTGTATTAACTCCGCGTTTAATTAAATCAATTAAACACCACGCATAGGCTCTTATATTCCATGCATCATGACCTGCCGCGTTCATTAATTCTTTTGCTAACTCGAATGCACGATCAATATCTTGATGACGTAAATCAAAAACATCCTTGCTCGTATATTTCGTCTTAGTTTCCATAGCTACATAACTCCTTCTTCCAAAACGGATTTAATATCGTCAGCCAAGTCCGAATCATTACATAAGCTATCTATAAACTGGGTTTTCGTAACTCGTTTTTTACCATTATAAATGATATCCATCGTAATCGTACCTATACCTCTTTTGAAAGTATATCGAACTCGGTACGGAGCACACTTGATTTCTTTAATTCCAATATGATGTTCTTGCAACTTAGCTTCTAACTGTTCGCTATAAGCTTGTAAAAACTCTTTAAATGGTTCTGGATATACTGCTCGTTGAACAATCGATTCCACATTTTGTGTTTGTTCCATAAGTGGTTTTTCATCCATTTGTATCAACAATCCTACCAACATATTCAGTGAAGTATATAATTGATTAGAATTATTTTTATTACTAGGACTTATACTCCTGATAATATGTTTGCCATTATAGTAAATCTTATACTCTTCTAATTTACCTTCAATCTGAATTTGATAGATATCATGATAGTCATGAGATGCAACTTTCTTAATAGTAATATCTTGACCTGCCAAAGTCTTAACAACCATGCGGCAAATACCTTGCGAAATACTAGGCAATGAAGCTAACTCAAAATCAAGATATGTATCAATTGCACAATCTTCTTGTAGTTTTGAAGTTAATTGTTTTTGATTTTCAGCGAATTTCAATTCATCTACTTCAATATTAGAATCAGCTCTTCTATCCCACCAATTAAGTAAATACAAGCACTCCGTTGCCCTTGTGATTCCTGTATATAACCACTTAAATCCATCTACGGATAGTATGTTGTTATAATGCTGACAATCGAGGAATACACGTTTCCACTCACTGCCTTGTGCTTTATGGCATGTAATTGCATATCCATATTTAGCCTGAACTGCATTAAAATACGGATCTGACATCATTAATTTCAACCGTTCATGACTATTATTAAAATGGATTTTCTTATGCTCTTCTTCTGATCCATCATCCTTATTTTCTGCTTTCATTTGTTGCGCAATAGATTTTAAAGCATTAGTGTTTCTTATATAAAAATCTTTATATAATGCTTTTTGTTCATCTGCATCCAACATGGCAGTAGACGATGTTAACAAATCTTCTATTAATAGGGTAGGTGCTACAATACGCATACCATTTTCATTAATAAATTCGACTTGAACATGTCTAAAGTTAAGATCTACAATCCGTTCTTTATTCAATTGAATTCGACGAGACTCTACATGACCTACAGCCGTAACTGTTGCAAATTCTCCATTAAACACGCGGTGTCCATCGATAAATGTATTTTTAGAGAACATAATTCGATCACCTGGCACTATTGTCTTAGCCCCAGGATATAAGGACTCTCGTATCATCATATTATACATACCTACTAAGTCATTCTTAGAGGCAATCACAATGGTCTGCACATCCATATTATTATTACAGTTCATCATATAAGTGTCTAAAAATTGTTCAGCCTTAATCCCTACTACCTCTGAATCATCTTGCTCAATAGTTAAACGATTTAACTGATGTCGAGCTAAATCATTTCGAATATGCAAGGCATTCTTTAAAATGAGGCTATCTGTTTTTTGACGTACTACTTCAGTAAGTTGGAAGGAATGAATAGGAAATTCATCACCGTATAACTTTTTAAAATACTCTTCAGATAAAGCTGGAGAGTGATTCATTCTAACAGGCATAAGCTGTGCATCATCACCAATAAAAATGACTTTCTTAGCATGTTCATTAGAATCTAGATTTATATAGTGCATTAAATCATCTAATAGTTTCCCGCTACCAAATTGGATGAATTCGTTATTTGCCATAGCGTCGGACAACATGGAGCTTTCATCAATCAAATACACATGATTATCTGGATTTTCGTTGTCCTTTAATTCGAATACGAGTTTAAAGGTTTCTCCCTCTTGATTTCTTCCATATTCGTTCAACGTATTAAGAGAGTATATCATAGAATGTACAGTAGATGCAGAATGACCTGTTTTCTCACGCAATACCAACGTCGCTTTACCAGTTGGCGCAGATAAACTGCAACTACATCCAACATTCTTAAGATAGTTAACCACACCTTTAAGGATGAAAGTCTTACCTGTACCAGCATAACCTTTCATTAGGAACACATGTTCCGAATCATTGTTAAGGAAATCCTCTAGTTGCGCTACTAATTCTTGCTGATCTGCGGTCAAAGCATATCCTTTAAACTCGTCTACCAAATGATAGTAAGCCGCGGTTTCTTCTGGATATAAATTGATATGATTCTTTTCAATAACATCAGCATATTCCTTAGCATGTACCTCCGTAATTTTTTCACGTTCCTCAGAACTAATCTTGCTATACACTTCATTTCGTTTAGCAATGGAACCATCTGGGTCACGATGTAAAGCTTCTAGTTCTTCGTCCAAATCGATAGAATCAACTGGATGTACTAAAGGTTTATTTTCAGGCAAAACAAATTCAGGATAATCCGTAATAGTAGGGTCCAATTTAAAACATAGCCATTTACTCAATAAATATGATTCCTTTAAGCAATGATTAACCACCTTTTGATCACACTCAATAACTTTATGGGCCATATCATTACCATTAACACGAAGAAGATGCAATTTTTTTATAATATCATGTGGAACTGCTCTAGAAAATTCATATTTTTGTAATTTACTACAAAAGTTTTCATTAGGATTATTAGGCAACTGTAAGTCGTTATACAAATAATTAGTAAAACTTTCAGCAAACACGCGCAACTTAACTAATGCAATTTGATGATCTGCATACAAATACCGTTCAGAATCTGTAGCCATTTTATACATCTCAGGATTTATGGCCTCTAATCTTGAAAAATTATGTGTCCCCATATGCCACCTCAACCATTTACAAATACTTTGTAAATCATGAGAATTTCATGAATTGTTAATTTTAATTATAGGGTAGTCATAAAGTTCCGTCAATAATTGCAATACTATACATTAAATTAGTTTAATAATAGCTATGACAAAAAAACATATTGTAAAATAACTAAAATATCCCCCAGTAAACACAATTGTCTACTGGGGGTATTTACTTACGGTATGTTATTAAAAATCATAAAATTTTAAAAGATATGTTACTGGTTAAGGTTTTCTAGCATGAAGGCAATAACTAAAGATTTGTGAGTATATTCATCATATATACCGTAAACGGTAAGTACTGTTGCAACACATATTCAATTTATGAAGATGAAGAAGATTATTGTTTCAATACCGTAAACGGTAAGTACTGTTGCAACTAGCAAAGTTAAACGTTTGGCATCTCATTATTATAAGTTTCAATACCGTAAACGGTAAGTACTGTTGCAACTATGTATCAACAGGGTTAAATGCTTTGACTTATGGGAGTGTTTCAATACCGTAAACGGTAAGTACTGTTGCAACTCCTGCAGCATTAAGTACTATTAGTAATCTTATGGAGGTTTCAATACCGTAAACGGTAAGTACTGTTGCAACGAAATCAGAGAAGCCCTTAATGTGACACCTCACAGTTTCAATACCGTAAACGGTAAGTACTGTTGCAACGTAGTATTAAATGCTACTGTAGAAGGAAATGCTACTGAGTTTCAATACCGTAAACGGTAAGTACTGTTGCAACGCTTTAGAAGCCTTAGATGGGTCTTGGTCTACAGTGTGTTTCAATACCGTAAACGGTAAGTACTGTTGCAACTGCAGTAGTTAAAAACGAATACAACCGTACATTGGAGTTTCAATACCGTAAACGGTAAGTACTGTTGCAACAAGCTTTGGATTGCAGCAAGCTTCATTTCTACATTTATGTTTCAATACCGTAAACGGTAAGTACTGTTGCAACAGCGAGTCCTAGAAAGCCAGTATTCATGGGGCTCAAAATTAGGTTTTAGAAAACCTCACACCGTAAACGGTCAAAACATGCTCCCATTCGATTCACAATGCCTACGAACCTAGGTAAATACTGGTAGAAAATGATTTTTCTAAGATTACAGTAATTATAAGGGTTTTCGAGTTTTACGTCAATATGTAGGGAGATTTTCTAAAAGGAACAATTTTTATAAAATACAGGTAGTAACTGGGCTTATCGCTATTTTGATAACTTTTATAAGCCAAGAAAACCTATTTCATAGCTAATTTACAAAAAAAGACCTACTCGCATCAGATCACACGAATAGGTCTATCCATTCTTATATTCACTTATTACTTTCAAAATTATTCTCCAAAACATGATACCACAACATACAGCACTAATAATCCTAGTATAATTGACATATGTAACACCTCCTTTTATTACAGAATGCTAACTAGTCCCGTGTTGCCCGATATATTGTTGTTCCTATTGTTACAGTTGTTGAAAAGACTTCCCACGCAGATGCAGCTGCTAAAAATCCTAATACTGGTAACATATTAACTCCTCCTTTTTAAAACCTTAACAATTCATACTTACATTAACAAACAAAAAATACTGCATCAAAGTTACTAGGAGATACCTAGCTTCTATATGACACAATCAATAAAATATTATCTAAGCTGACCGAATGTTCCTCCCATTTTATTCACCACCTTTAATAAAAATATACTTAAAATATTAATCCTCAAATAATTTACATAAACCAAAACCTACTGCAAAACCTATAAATGGATACATATAAAACACCTCCTCATAATATATACGAAAATACTTCAATTAATACTAGTCTTCATCAAGTGCATCTAGCACTGCTACTAACACTGCAACTGCAGCATCTACTGCTAATGGGGACATAATACACCTCCTTATTAGTAATAATGATTTCACCAAAATTTCTAGGACCAACCTAATACTTTCAACTAAGTGATTTCTTATCGCCCACAACTTGATTATATATGAATTACTAATATCACCATATTCAAAATAACTAAGACGAAAGAATCTATTAAACCAAATTAGCATAAATTCATCTTGATAAATCTATCTAGACATATTATGACAGACTACTATATACAGTACTTAAAATTTGGTATAGTATTCATGAAAGGTTCATTTATTTCAATGTAATAGGAGCTATATCATGGAACATCATATTTATTTAACATTTTTAAGTACTCTTGATACACGTTTCACATTTAATCCCGAAAAATTAAAAAAAACAATTATCAATCTTATGGATATCGCTCCATTAAATACAATTCTTCAAACAAATGAGTCTGCACTAAAATATTTACTACATGATAAATTGATAGAAAATCCTACTTTCATATTAGATAAGCTCTTTTTCTTTAAAACACCTGAGCTAGTAGACACATTCAAAGAATCAGACATATCAACGCTAAATATCTTTGAAGAACAAATGAATAACTACATAAATACAATGCATATACCCCTAACTTGGAATGAAGATACAATTAACTATATAGATTGTGGCGATATTGATGATATAAATAATTTAAAGGATAGTATCATCGATATGTCCCAAGCAATCATGTCTTACTATAAAGAATTACCAGCAGAAGATAATGTTATATTACATGTTGACTTATCAGGTGGCCCTCGTACAGCAATTATGTTGATGATTGCCATCATTCGTTTGGTAGCATTTCAAGGCATTCAAATCGGATCTATTCTATACGCTAATATGAATAATAAAAATCGTGATGAAATATTAGTGTATGAAGGGAACTCTATCTATAATATTTATGATATGATTACAGGTTTTGCAGAGTTTAATCAATTCGGCAGTGTAGATACATTAAAGGCCTATGTAAACACATTGGAAAAGCCTGATAAACAAGTCGAAACATTGCTCACGAAAATGAGTGATTTCTCCGAGGCCATTCGCCTTTCAAGTCGGGGCTTATTCCAATTGTCTATGGAGGATATCCACCAAACTCTAACGGATATCGAATCGACTAAACAAGTTGTACCAGCAACGGACGAAACAACGCATAAAAATTTTGAAATTGAAGCGCTAAAAATGATGAGCCCCACCATCCAAAGTAACTATGATATTGTGTTGAGTCATAAAGACGATGATTTAGCCTATATTGACTGGTGCCTTAATAACGGGTACCTACAACAAGCGCTTGCATTATTTGCGGAATTCGTACCGCGCGTTATCCTAGATTCTAATATGTTTACATTAGATGAACAGCTCTTTCCAGTCAATACCGATTCAGAGCTAAACTCGTATATGGAACATTTCAATACGATTAATACATCATCAGCAAGAATCATCGAAATGGTGAATGAAAAAAGCAAAAAGATCCTTAGTCAAATTAAGCAATCATTTCATGAATACATGAATGGCGACTTTAAAACAGAGTGTAATAGAATCATCAAAGAATCGACAGCAGCGAGGAAATCTAACCGTGCTTTCAACATCACCCGAGAAGATACATCATTTCCAAATTTTGAGCAAAAATTACTAGATAGTATTAATACCACTATTAGCACCATAGCCACTAAGGAAACAGATGCAATGTTCAAATATTATACCTACGAAAATGATGATAAAAATCTTCCGACCAAATTCTTGCGTCTTATCAGCAATCTAGGTGTAAATAGTCAATATATTCTCGATATAAATACATTCCCAATACAATTCAGAAGATATGTCGTACAAGCATTACTAGAGGTATTACCAAAAACAGACAACGGTGACGATATCATAACAGTCACCCCAGAATACAAAATTCAGCTAAATACAACAAACCAACTATTCAAAATACGGAAAGCATTCCTATCACTCCTCACTTCATCAGATTATGAGTACATATATCGCTACTTATTTTCACAAGCAGTAACATACCAATATCCTATAGATTTATTTCCACTCAAACTATACGATATTGATGGACTCATATTACACCCATGTTTACATAATCATCCAGCGATTATACAAAAGATTGCAATCGTCTTAAATCTATATAGATCGCTTAAAGGTAGTCGGAACGATACAGCTCATGCACGAGAAGAAAAACGCGGTCAATGGCAACAAAGTGCAGATATAAAGGAACAAATAGAATTCTGTCTCGCTGAAATCCGAGATATTCGCAATTTTATTCGTACAAATACTACTCACAAATAATTACAAACGGCTAGAAAACAAGATTCATCACATGTTTTCTAGCCGTTCCTATATATTATTTTCTGCCTAAAAATCTTGCAAGATTAACACATTGTTTTATCTCTTTTCGTAACTCACAAGCTGTAGTGTATTTGCAAAGAGCCTCTTTATTAGCATGATTACTATCATTCCGAGCTTTTTTGATTTCAAAATATTGCTCTAAAAATAACAATATATTACTCACATTTTCTAAATCCTTATGAGGAATGATAACACCTGGCAAATTATACAAATCAACCTTATTATCATTGGACAATCGAATAAGCTGCTCAGCATATTGTAATGGTGAAAGCTTCGCCGTATCAGCACGATATATAATTAAACCTTTATACTGCTTACCATCAAACCCACCTGTAATATAGTTAATAAAATCATTACATACGGCTTGATATGCTTCATTCGCTGTATTCTTAAATTGAATTGTATTTGTCTTCGCATCAATAATAACATATTTATTACATGGATAGTCCTTGAACACAACCTTAAAAAAATGTAAGCGCATCGGCAAAAATACATTATTAATATTAACAATATTAGACGGTAATTTCATAATATCACCGAGAAAATAAATCCAATCAATTAACGTATAGTTTTTAATTTCCACATCTTCCGGCGGATATAAGCTAAATCCCTTTCCTTGTAAAAGGCTACAACAATTAGATACTAATTGTTGTATCTGTCTATCAACTAATTCATCAATAAGTTTTTTTTGTTGAAATAAATCAGTTTCATTGTGAATAATATTATCACGCTCATTAGTAATCTCACTTAAGACTTTACGTATTCTTCGATCTAATTTTGGTGCCAACTCTTCTTTTGCAGGTTCACCACCACATTCTGATATTTGTCGTCTCGCTTTATTAATAGCATTAAACAATCTCATCGGTGTAGACCGTAAATCTGAAGGATTATATAAATCTTTAACTAACTCTTTATCAATAGCTAATAAATCCTCATCCACCTCAATAATTCCCTTATCTACCACATATTCTGGTACATATTCACAGAACAGCGTCAACGCTTGTTGTAAATAATCATGATCAAGGCACCAATCGATATACGCCAATTCATCGGATGTATCATTATGATGATGTTCTAATAACTCAGCATAGGATTCTTCTATCGGCTGTTGTAACAATTCTACCAATTCTTGATTAAACGATTTACTGCGACATTCATGACGAGCAGATGCTTTTACTAACGACAAGCTTTCATCAAGATTGGCAATAGATTTTTCAAAGGCACCTCGGCTCGAAATATTAATGGCCTCTGAAAATTCATCCATGGCAGTCAACAATTGATGTGTTGAACTATCTATCGTTTCTTCGTTGGATGGAGATGTATCCTCAGCATCAAAATATTCATTCAGTTTCTTGGCACTGCCGAATAATTTGAACTCTTCAAATCCGGCAATCATGTCAAACAGGTTGTACACATCTAAGATACGATGCACCGTGATTTCTTTCGGCACATTATTAATTCGTTTTAAACTCGAATAATATACGCCCCGCACCGTAATGCCATGATATGCCATAATTCGACTAATAACAAGCAAAATCATTGCTGCATTTCTCGGTCCTCCGGTGGTGTCCATATAGAGGCGCACCTCATTTTGATTGTTATTAACGCTATCTTTAAAAGCGAGGATTCTCCGCGATACATCAATAATACTCGTTTTAACGCGGTCTAAATCATCAAGATTATCGCCACATGGAATCTGTTCAATGCTATTGGTGAAAGCATCAATATTTTTTCCCTTACTATAATATACCTTCACCATTTGTTTGAGAAATATATCATATGAAGAAATACCCGTAGCTTCCTTGGCTTTCAACACATCATCTGTACACAATAGAAAAATCTTATCAAATGATACATCTGCCGTTTCCTTCTCACGCCACGTATGATGCAATACATATTTTAGTGCGGACTCATTCGTCGTAATACTATCCCGCATCGTATCATCAAAATCCTCATTCGTTATCTGTTTTATACTCGTACTAGTCACTAGACTAAGAAATGTTAAAAATACATTGTATATTGCCATACTATCTCCAAGCTCATACTAGTAGCTCTGCTTCGTAATAAATTATCGTTAATTTGTGAAAGTTTTTGCTATTTCATACCTTACATTTTATATTGTATCATGTTATATTCATAATTAAGAAAATAATTTTACAACTGCAAATCACCATTGATAGGGGGATGAAACAATGGCAACGACAACCAACTATATAAATGATTTAGCCAGTATGCGTCAGTTTATCCGCAGCTTAACATTTGGTAATCACAATCGGGGAAAAGCAACGGTTCGGGGTATAAAAGAAAGCCAGCATGATGATGTCATTCGCCGGTTAGATTATTTTGACATAATGCGCCATATTTATACACAACGCATTGGCAAATCATCGATTCATCACTTAGAAAAAGATGATTTTATTGATGGTTACAACTATCTAAATAGTCTATATGAACTCTATGCAGCAGTACCAGAACAGATTTATGTACAATTATGTATTTTATCCTATATTTATAACAACGATATAGCAACAATCACTGAAATATATTCCGGTTTAAATTCGGATATATTCTTAGATAACTATATAGATTTGGTGGAAAAACTCTTTCAAAAAAGAAATAAAAAACAAGACCCACCTGGACTTATTGATCAACAGTACATTCAACGTCAAATCAAAACATTAGAAACACTAGGTGTCTTGGAAAAAACGGAGGATACAAAAGGGTATTCGTACAGTATAAAAAATACAATCATCGATGAATTAACTAAAGCTCAACTAGAAGAGCTAGCCATCGCCGTATTTTTCTATACGAATGTGTCCATTACTGCCGCCGCAGGCTATATCTTACTAAGAAAAATCATGTATTTATTAGAAGGCCTATCGCTAAAAGAGGAACAGGAATCAATTACTAGCGGATTCAATAATAATTATTTTACATTTAAAGATAATAATCCCAATAATGTAATTGATGGCGATATTTTCTACCCATTAGCCGATGCGTTACATCGTAATAAAAAAGTCCGTCTTTCCTTTTACGAGCCGGGCAAACCTCGTGAAATTGTTAGCCCCGTAGAGCTGCAAACATACTATGGAGAAAATAAAAATATCCTGTGTAGTGTCAATAATGGTCTTATGCAACGTAATCGCATTGACCGCATCAAGTCATTAGAAGTGACAAAATATAACGCTACCGATATGTCCACAAGTCAAGAAAATACTACGATATCACATGATACCTGTACCATTCATTTCTTAACATTAGATGGTTATAAAGAAGCATATAGTCAATTTTTACGCCAGTTCAAACACTATCTTACAAATATCTCTGTCACAGATGAGTATATCGAATCACAACTAGTGGCACCGGATTTACTACAATTATTGCCACTACTACGCAGCTATTTACCATACTTACAAATTATAAATACCTCTAAACCAACTATACAAAAGAAATTTTATAATAATATATATGCATCTATTGGAATGGATTTTATAGAGGCAGAAGGCTACAAAAAGAAGAAAAAAATCAATAGATTTCTTCAGCCGTTACAAAAGAAAAAAGAGGATTCTACAAAGGAATCCCTAAAATCAAAGAAAGACCCTGATATCAGTAAAACCTATGTATCCTCTATGCTTAATGATATTAATGCCATTACGTTTACCACACAATATCAATTACAACTAGATTTACTCAATGGTATGTCGTATACACAGCAAGATATGTCCGATATCATCAATCATCGTAGACTACTAACACCGGCCCTCTACAAAAAGGCACTACGTAATGATGATTATGAACATATCTTAGTTGGTGCTCTTATAGAATCAGACGCTCCAGATGAACCTATAACATCAATATTACAAGATTTACCACTTGTCATTCTCTCGGATGCAGAGCGTATGTTTTTAAAAGATCTTATCAAAGATACACGTGCTAACTGGCTACTCTCACAAGACCTATGCCAATCACTATCAACGGCACTCGAAACGATAGATACAACATTCCCAACCGGCACATGGAAGCAAATGCCAACCATGACCGATGACACACCGTCCAACATGACGGTCGTAATGCAATGTTTACAAGCGATTCAACAAAATCTACGCATCATCATCCGAGATCAAGAAGTATCTCCATGCCGACTAGAATATTCCGTAGGCAGCAATGGGTATACCCTCATCGCCTATCATCATGTAGACCACACATTTACAACATATCCATTACACGATATCAATACGATTACCATAACCGAAACACCTCGTCTCATGGATATAGATGAGGAGTATATTACATACTGTAACGAATCTAAACAAACGATTACATTTACATTACATGATGCAAATAATGCCGTCGATCGCTGCTTTAACTATTTTAGTAATTACACAATTAAGGCTAAGGAGATTGATTCTGATGAATTCACTATTGAAGTAAAATACCTGCCATTCCAAGAACAGGACATCCTACATCACCTACTTAAACTAGGCTATGCAATCCGCATTATAGACGAATCCCCACTACGCCAACAATTAGATACTATTTATGAAACAGCGATACGCTACGCGCCACAACAAAACGAATAGCCTAGAACATTACTATACCCCAGGCTTGTAACCGTTTTCCCCATTCAGTTTGAGGGGCAACAAATCCTACCATAGAATAACCTTCTTTCTCTAAAAACACAATTATTTTTCTAAACCGATTTTATTTTTAGTCACTATAACACCTCCCTCATCAGACTCATTATCTTAGTAATAATACGCCACATCCATCGGCTATATATGCATTATACGGCTAAACTATACGCAAACATATTTGACTAACATTAATCATCTAACAATGCACATGCAACAAGACCTACGGCAAATCCCACGAATTGATACATACAATCACCTACTTTCTCAAATATTTATATATCATTACAATTTCAACACTAATTTTCTATTTCTCTTCATAGATAACCTCATATTTTATAACAACACCAACTACTTACATTCATAGTATAAACTAATAGTGGAAAATTCCTTTATCAAAATAACTAAGACAAAACCCCGAGCAGATCAAATTAATCTACTCGGGGCTTTGTCATATATTCTATTATATACGAGGATATTTTCTAAATGGAGCGATTTTTATAAAACATAGGAATTACTGAATTTATCACTATTTTTATAACTTTTATAGGTCCAGAAAGCCTGTTTCACATCTAATTTAATAAATAAAAAGACCTAACCGCATAATATCATACGAATAGGTCTATCGACTCTTATATTCATTTATTACTTTTCCTTTCATTATAGAATGCTAACTAGTCCCGTGTTGCCCGATATATTGTTGTTCCTATTGTTACAGTTGTTGAAAAGACTTCCCACGCAGACACTGTGCTACTAAAACTCCTAATACTGGAAACATATTAACTCCTCCTTTTTAAAACATTATCTAGGCCGACCAAATGTCCCTCCCATTATATTCACCACCTTTCAACAATACTAAAGTTCAAACTATTAATCATAATATAACCCAAGTCATGAAAATCTTTATATCAATATTACTAGGGCAAGCCTCTATCAAAATTCTTCATTACTCATTGGCTATATCATGATTATATGCTAACCCATATTATTAACATACTCCAAAAAACTAAGATACATTCAACTTTGCACAATTATAGTCTATACTTTCACATAAATAATTTTCTAAATAAATTTTATATGATACTATATAAATTATGAATATTAAATGAATTTATATTGCATAAAGGAAGATATATACTATGAGTACGAATGGATTTAAAAATACAACGTATCCATCACCTACACTATTTGATGGCCTACAAAATGCGTCTAAAGAGGAGTTGTCCTATTTAATCGCACTTCTCCGTCAACAAACTATGATGAATATTTTCTCAGATAAGTTCAATAGCACGGTAACCACAGGAAAAAAGGCAATCAACTCAGTTATGAGCTTTTTTGGCAAATCGAAGAAAACGAATGAGGAAATCGAACGTAAAGACAAAGATAAACACCAAGATATAAATGATAAAATAAAAAAAGAAATTCACGTATTACAAAATTATACGCAAGAGGAACTCTATAATCTATTTATTGAGGAAGTCCGCAATGAGTTAGATATACCAGATAGCAGTCTAAATCATTTATCTAATAAAATTATTGAAAGTGCTGCAAAGACAGATAAAACAATACATGAAGATTTAGATGTTAATCAAAAAGCAGATATTATATATCAAAAAACACTTCAATCTATCAAAACAAGTTTAGAGAAACAAAGTGCACAAGAACGAGATGAAATGATTCGTCAGCTAAATGAAGAATTAGATAATCTATCATCTGATCGAAAGGAATTAATTAAACAGTCCTTACAAACTGACCATTTAAGTGGTGAAGTATTACGCAATAGTTTCCTAAAATCTGGGGTTGGTATTGGTTCACTTATCACTGTAGGCAGCACATTTGGTGCTTATATCGCTATTAATACAATTATCCATGCCATATTCACAAGCTTTTTAGGAATTACTCTTCCTTTTGCAGTTTACACTGGAGTTGCTAAAGGAGTCTCCATCATCGCAGGTCCTATTGGCTGGTGTGCATTAGGTGGCTATTCTGTATACTCCCTCATTAAGACCTCTGGTAAATTAACATCTGCCATGATGTCCGTTATTGTATTCATCGCTATGACTATTTATGGTAAAAGCTTCTTACTTGATGACAATGGCGCACCATTATGGTTTACAAGCGATTCAGCTGAATATCAAGAATATAAGAGTAACCAATATAGAATTAAACAATTACATGATGAATTAAATGAAGTTACACAAAATTTAGCACGTGCTCGGAAAAAAGCAGAAGAAATAGAAGCATCAAAACAAGCTATTGAAAAAGAACTAAAACAAGAAAAAGCAAATGCAAATAGTAATAATCAGGCCACTATCGATAACCTAAATAAAAAACTCGAAGAAACCTATCAACAATTAAGCTCTGCTTTGGGTGATTGTGAAGAATACGAAAAAATATATAAAGAACAAACGAACGAAATAGATATACTTAATAAACGCAATAAGAAACTAGAAAAAGAAAATATAGTATTACACGAAGAAACACAGTACCTTAAAGACTACAAGGATCTCTTAGAAACGGACAATGAAAAACTAAATCAAAGTATGATAGAAAAAGAAAATAAGTATGTCCAAGAAATTCAAGAGCTTAAAGAAGCGATGGTTGAAGACGAGTACGCATATGACAATGATAAAAACCGTCTGAACGAGGGTAAGATTTTACAAAGAAAGTTTGAAGACTTTGAATTAGAGAAACAATTCTTACAAGATTATACTAGCGCTAGTAAATCTGTGCGCGACGATATCGACAGAATGCTCATTCGCTTATACAAGATTGATGATCCTACACAGATTGATGCTACTCACAATAGTAAAATAGATGTACTTGGATATCCTGTATACCATATGCAAACTGCAAAAGACTATCGATTATACTATACCTACTCCAAAACAAGTGCTAAACCAATTCATATACTGTGCCACTGCATTAAAGCAAAACAAGATATCTATTTTAAAAAGCTAAAAAACTCTGAAACTCTAAAACAGAAATTCAGATAATATCCATCAATATATTGTCCTTTAATGGTCAAACACCAAAATTCAATATCAAAATAAACAAAAAGCTGACGATTCATGCGAATTGTCAGCTTTTATACGTATTAATTACTATATATTGTTAAAGATACATTACCATTATCAAAGGCTATATATTCACCATGCCCGATAGAATAACAACCTTGAAATGTATCTTTCGAAAGTTCAGATGGCATTCTACTAAACTGGTAAAAGTTATAATATTCAATTAAAGAAGACTCTCGAGTGAGTCCCGATTTTTCAAAACGTACATTATCACCAATAAGATTAATAACAGTAACAACACCGTGATCAAGTTCAACAGATATTCCTAAATTATTATACTTTAATGTTTCACGTCCACGACTATCAACAGGATTACTTGGCACGCCTAGCAAATCTATAACTTCTTGTTTAGTCATACCTAAATATACACCATTAACCGATTCATAATGTTGTCGTTGAGGAATCGTACTTAATGGCACCTTTTTGTTTATGATTAACGTCTTATGTTCACCATATCCCATCCACTGCAGATGAATCGCTTTTCTGCCTTGGGCTTCTTGGATAATAAAAACACCAGCTCCAGGATATCCTCCTACGAAATCGGCACCATCCACGATAGGACAACCATTGATATATCCGTTAGAAATGGTTAATACTTTATTCCCACTAGTATCATACCAATCACCAACAATTTTATTCGAAGCTCGAATTGTACTGTCTAATGAATTTTGATATGCATCTACAGCTATCGAAGAACATATACAAAGAATACTAAAAACTATACCCAATATCCATCTCAATTTACTATTCATATAGATCTCCCCTTATTTCCCTGTTATTTTTCCATCATATTATATACGGCTTCCCAAAATTCAGGAGGGAAGTCATCATCCTCATCATAACTATAATCAGAATCACGTAGTTTACTTTCATCATAAAAATCATCACTAGTAGACTTAGACATGTAAGCATAATCCCATATAATACCTAGCATATCTATTTTAAACTCACCAGCCTCAACCATTGCGATGAGGTCCAAGTAATATTGAACAACATATCGGCTCGAATTTAAACCATTATCCTCACCACAAAGTATTAGAGCAAGTTCACACAATAGTTTCAAATCATATAAAAAACATTGTTCATCAGTCTTATTATCATATACATCCGAACTATCATCTTCCATATAAGGACATACAATAAAAAAATCACAATCCCATAAAAATGTTCTGCTAAGTAAATAATGGCGCCCATCAATTGCAACCTCTAATTCACTTAGGCCACGATATGACTTATCATACATACGCAATCTACATAACGGTGTGAATATTTCCAGAGTATTATCACCTAGTTGCTTTTTAATAACTGCTGACGCCATATATTGAGCACCATTAAGCAATGTAATATCTTCTAAATTTACAGAGTGAGAAAATATCCATATAAGTTCACACGCCAAATCCTTATATGTTATCTCATCCATTTCTTCTATAGCATATTTCCACATTCTAACATCTCCCAATTCATATAATCTTCACAAAACAATACTTTATACCAATTATAATAGGAAATGCATTAATAGCCAAATTTAATTTATTAGCAACAGTAAAAATTAGACAATAATAGCCAGTACTATATTTTGTAGTACTGGCTATTTCAATTTGTACCATTAATATTATAAAAATTTGTTTTTAATAATGCTCAACCAGATATCATATACCATAAACGGTAAGTGCTGTTGCAACTACTTTACAAGATGTAGTTACAATTGGTTGGAATGCAGAGTTTCAATACCGTAAACGGTAAGTACTGTTGCAACTCGTGCTGGTCATAGCCAAGTCGATGGCAAACGTCTGTTTCAATACCGTAAACGGTAGGTACTGTTGCAACTGGCAGGTCATTGGTTAGACGTAACTTACCAATATTCATTGTTTCAATACCGTAAACGGTAGGTACTGTTGCAACTTATCTTAGGGTTATGTATAGTTCATGACTTGAGAGTTTCAATACCGTAAACGGTAGGTACTGTTGCAACTTGAAAATGGTTCTATTGAAATTAAGATCGATTCGTTTCAATACCGTAAACGGTAGGTACTGTTGCAACAGACGGAAATGTAAAAAACGATTCAATTATCTTTAATAGTTTCAATACCGTAAACGGTAGGTACTGTTGCAACAGCAGGCCTTACAAAGCCAGTATTCATGGGGCTTAAAAATAGGTTTTGGAAAACCTCACACCGTAAACGGTAAAAACTGGCTCCCATTTGATCCACAAGACCTATGGATATAGGTAAATACTGGAAGAAAATGATTTTTCTTAAGATACAGTTATTATAAGTTTTTTCTGAAATCACGTCAATATGAGGGTAGGTTTTCCAAAAAGTCTATTTTTCAAAAAATGCAGATAATAACTAGGTTTATATCCATTTTTATCTATTTCAGCGTAGTAGAAAAGCTTTTCTCTCTCGATTTTATACAGAAAAAGACCTATCCATATGACATCATACGAATAGGTCTATCGATTCTTATATTTACTTATTACTTTCAAAATTATACCTCAACACATACATGAACTAACCCAAGATCGACTGATGACAACATATATAACACCTCCTTTTATTACAGAATTTAAACTAGTCCCGTGTCGCCCGATATATTGTTGTTCCTACAGTTACAGTTGTCGAAAAGACTTCCCATGCAGACGCAGCTGCTAAAAATCCTAATACTGGTAACATATCGATTCCTCCTTATACTAAACTAATCATTACATTTACTTTTATACTAATCATCTAATAACATA
>OGIN01000466.1_pt1 | contig 39964 bp, 52 predicted proteins | sample 1571851 | NCBI WGS metagenome assembly OGIN01 (sample SAMEA2582123, study PRJEB24529) | metagenome | biome: Human gut stool | place: China | collected 2011 | reverse complement strand
CGTTTTTTGCGATGGTCGAAAACTGACCACCCACTACTTTTCTATGATTTCTTTACGCGGATCCTATAACTTTCTTTATTACATAGAATATTATCTATAGTATTAAGAATATTTTCTATTTTAGAACATCTTGTATATAGAACATGGTTATTACAACTATGTTTTATAACTATTCTCTGTATGTAATAATTCACTGATTGTATTTCAATAAAAAAATCAAGAAATAATCAGCGAAAAGGGGGGTTTTCGCGAGAATTTTTTTCCTGTCACTCTGACGATTAGATCATGTCAGTTCGTGCAAGTTGATGCAAAGGTAAACACGATTTTACTTGTGCTTCGTGAGTGTAGCCACGAAGTTAGGATAGGGTAAGTTAAGTTAGGGTTAGGTTAGTACGTGAGTAGGGGCACGCAGCATAGGGTTGATCCGTGACTGGGATCATATGATGCGAGTCACGCGAGTTGGAGGGGTGTGAGGTTGACAGAGTGACAGGATTGTCTTTACACATTTGACCCGGGGCGCATAATTTGACAAGCCAAGGAAAACATGGTAGAGGGGTGTAGTCGGGGATTTGGGGGCGCCTCGACTTGACAAATAGAAAATCATATGCTATATGGGGTGAGGTGGGGAGGGGGGTGTCATACCCACCTTTTTATGGAGCTGCCCACCTTTTTATGGGGACTAACTGCCTTTTTATGGTGCTAGTAGGTTGTGGGTCAAGTCACGTTGCATACTCAATGATTGGCTGCTAAGATATGAGTATCAACAACGAAAGGAGAAAACATGGACCTACAACCCAGCGAGTTCATCGCCTTGACCAATCTCAACAATCCAATCCGCATCAGCGGGTACAACATGGCCCCTGGCACTGTCGTACGGCTACGCAAGTCAGTCTTCGTGCTTGTCGATGTCTCAAAGGGTCCTCACCAGTGGCTACACGCCAAGACAGGCCGCTCCCTTACCCACGAACAGCTCGCGGCCCTTATGCGCGAAGACACCACCAACCTGCCCGTGATCCTATTTGACCCCCTGGACACGGACACCAACACAGATAAGGAGAACAACAATGACTGAGCTTGAACCACTCATCAAGGCATTCGTCAAAACTCTTGAGGAAGCCGATATCCTCACCACCAACACATCCGACCTTACCAGCACGCAGTTTGAGTGCTTCACACTTCAGTGCCGACGAGTCGTGATGGACTCCCTCGACATTGAGCCGGGCACTGTCGTTGTTGTCGGCGGCTGGGAAGCAATGCGTGTCGTTGGTAATGGTGACCGCAATGAGAAGGTGTGGGTCGGATTCGACGGTCGTACGTACACCCACGAGGAGTTCGCGGATGCTGCCCGTTCGGCTCATGATGTCGTGCATGTCGTCCACGATGGGATTATCTGATGAAGAACTGGCTGCTGAGTTTATCCACCGCGCTGCATTTGTCGATGCTAACGCACTACTGAAGGATGAGTGTGGTGTTATCGTCAATATGTCTGTTTGGGCTTTCTTCAAGCTGGATAACCCCGACATGTGGGTGTCGAACACAGGCAGGTTCCATACGAATGAAGAGCTTGTGGCTATTCTGAGGGATGCCACTGGTTCTATCCAGGTGGTGGATGCGTGTGATCTGCATTGATGATGTCCTCAGCCTGTTCACTGAGCATGAGCAAGCGTTTGTCCGCTATGACTTGGAGACAGCGTGGGATGACTCTGAAGCCTTTACTGTCGAGGTTGGGGTGCCCTTGAAAGAGGCACCATATATGATGGTTCTAGAGGTTACTGTGGACTCCGTTAATGAGTTGGTGACAATTGAAAGGAGTCGAGCATAGTATGGTGGCAGGTATTATCATCGGAACTGCTGTTATTAGTTTCGCAATCGTGATGCTGCTGAGCGCCACTTAAAGAGGCTGAAGTTTGAGCCTTACATTATCGAATACAATCTGAAGGAGAATTGAAATGTTGGATGCACTGTACGCTGTGTGGGACTTGGACTGTGATGACCCAGGCATCATTGCTCTTCTTGAAACCAAAGATGAGGCTGACGCTCATGCGGCATATGCGACACATAAGTATTGCCGTGCAATGACTGTTGTCGAATATCTTGCAAAGGAGAATGAAAACAAATGAATCGTAAGCTGGTTGCCGTTACAGGTGCGCTCATGCTATCTCTTGGGGCTTGTACTCCGGCCCAGACGGCCTCGTACAACCTGAGCAACGACAGTGATAACTTCCGCGTGATGCGTCGTGTGGTGTTCGTGAATGGGATCACTGATAGGTACCTTCTCAGCATTGAGGGTTTGTGCTCGATCACGAAGGATAAGGAGGATGCTCAGCTTGAGGTCACCTGTAAGACGGGTGATGGAGAGTACAAGAAGCATTATCTGGGTATCTCAGATAACGTCACCTACTTTGTGGAGCAGATGGATCCTGCTTCTGTGGACACCTATCATTACAAGGTGCAGTTCCGTCCTGAAGAGCTGCTGCCTGATATCGATGTACAGGTCAGTGGAGGCGATAACTGATGCTTATTAGGTTCGGTGAGTTGCCTATTCCGTTTGGTCGTCTCGCGCTTGGTGCTGTTCTGATCGATACAGAGGGTAATAGGTACTTTAAGGTGGTTACTGAGAAGTACGAATACTTCTGGGTGAATCAGTTGGATATTGCTCTTGGTGCTGGTATGTCGGATGATCTAATGTCTAAGACTGTCGAGGAAGATTGGCTGGTGCTAGTGTGATGAATGGTGTTCGGTACATCGGTAATGGTGAGTTCGTCGTTACTGAAGAGTGGCTTGTTGAGGTCTTTTCACAGGCAGTGAGCATGAACGTTGCTGACTGGCTGGGAGTGTATGATTGGGAGGGTTGGTGGAACATGAACGAGGCCATTGAAGATCTGTACCCTGATTATGCTAAGGTTTATGACTCGTGCCAGGGTGTCGCCGAAGCAATAATCTATGACTGGATGAATAATCCGTGCACGACTGACTAAAGATTGCTATTGGAAGGAGAAAAGCAATGAATAACCAGGAATACATTGACACCTTTAATGAGGTGCGAACCGGCTACAAGAAGCTTCACACAATGGGCCTTGATAAGGTGAAGATTCTGTATGTAGAGGGTGTCGGCAAGCGAGAAGTCGCAACTATCATGAGTTGTGAGGACTTCAATGACATTACGACCAAGGGCAGTGTCGTTGTCACTGAGAAGCACGGGACGTTCTTGAAGGTGACTGACCAGTATTGGGTGACGGTTAACCGCTTTGAGGCTGAAGGTATATGTCAGGATGCTGACGTGCTTCTTGCCTTGATCCTGGAACAGGATTACGTCAATGTGCTGATTGATCCATGTCACGAAGCGTAGGACCCATACACATGCTATGCTGAATACATAACTGAATAGCCCCCTCAATTCCTTGCAAGCAAGGGACGGTGATTGTTGAGGGGGCACCACCCCTTGTGGCGGAACAGGCAGACGCGCTCGGCTCAAACCCGGGTTCCAGTAAGGAGTATGAGTTCGACTCTCATCAAGGGGACCACCAAGCACCGGACGATGCTGGATGATTAGGCCTTGTCGCCTGCCTCTGTCGATCAAGAGGACGTGCCGGTTGCCGTGATCGGGAGGTCACGTGCGGGGTAGCACCCTAGGACTGACAATTTTTGTATGGTGTGTGTTCGTCAGTCAACAGCACCTCCCACTACATTGAAATGAGAAACTACAACGACAACACTGACGGGTCCTGTGACCTGTGCATGACATTAGTGGCTGGGAGTCTGATTGGGGGCATCACAACGTCAAGTACAACGTGAATGTGTCACTGTTTACTTACTGGCTGCACGACGCAGAGTTCAAGGAGCTGGAGTCACGACTGCATGGCATAGAGGCGAATGAAACTGACCCTTGGGGCACTGCCCTCGACGCTATCCTCTGGAGCGCAAGTGGCCAGAGCAGTGAGGAAGAACTAAACAAAGCCCTCTCGTGGGCGATGGTTGATAAGACGGCCTGAGACAGCGCGCCTCTGATCTCAGGAACACGTACTAGGAGGGTTCGTCCTTCCAGGTACGGGCTTACAACACGCACAGTGAGGGCCTGTCGAACATAAGGCAGGCCCTCACTTTATTACCAACAAAGAGGAAGGAGAAAGAAATGCGACCTTACAGGCAGCATGACGGCGACGCGGGGTGTGACTTGGAGGTGTCGATCCCATACATCATTTACCCTCATGAGACCATCATGGTGAAGACAGGCTACACGCCGGATGTGTTCGACATCCCCAGAGAGGCTGTCGGCCTTGTCTTTGCCCGGTCGTCACTGCACAAGAAGGGCCTGATCCTTGCCAATGGTGTCGGTGTGATCGACTCCGGGTATGAGGGTGAGGTTCTTGTGCCACTGCATAACCTGACAGATAGCCCTGTCGTTCTTGAAGAACACGAGCGGGTTGCGCAGATCGTGGTCCTGCGACTGGAAAACCTGTCTGATTTGTACAATGAGCCTGTCTTGTCCACGAAAGAACGTGGTAAGGGCGGCTTTGGTTCGACTGGAAAGTGAGAAGAAGTTGAGCATTACTGTTTACTCTAAGCCTCGTTGCCCTCAGTGTGTGGCTACGTACCGCAAGCTGAATGGGCTGGGTGTTGAGCACGAGAGTGTGGACGTGTCTGAGGACCCTGAGGCCCTGTCGTTCATTCAGAGCCTCGGGTATAGTCAGGCACCTGTTGTTGTTGTGAAGGATGCTAAGGGAGCTATCGTGAAGCATTGGTCGGGGTTCCGCCCTGATTTGATCAAGAAGGAGGCTGGCAAGTGAGTAAGATTGAGAATCCTGTGAAGCTGGAAGCTGCGCGTGCACGGATGGCGAATGCACGTGCATCGCGAAAGAAGATGGATTACCCGGCTGATGTCGAGGCTCGTCTTGAGGATGTTCGACAGCTTGTGCTTGCGCAATTCATTGACGCGGGGCTGTCGGCGTTCAAGGATGGGCGCAAGGTTGGGGGACACTCGGATCGGTATTTCTACAATAAGTTGGTCCATGGCAGTCTGAACATCAAGGACATGATCCTGTTGAATGATTACTTGCCTATCGACTGGACGCTTATTTTGAAGACGATGCGGCGTCCGAAGGATGTTCTGCGACCTGTCGATACTGAGCCTGCGCCTGTTGATGTCTTGTTTGCTGATCCAGGTGATGATCCGTTTGCTGCTTTCTTTACTGATGTGGATGGTGTGTGATGGAACCTAGTCTGCTTGAGTTTGCTAAGGCCATACCGGATCTTGGGCCTTTTAAGGTCATTAGGTTACTGGCTCGTGGGGGTTATTTGAAGCGGAAGGGCCTGATTAATGTGCCGACACCAAAGGCCGAGGGGCTGCTGGGTTTGCGTCGCGCTATCACCTATGGTGGTAAGCGGCCCAGCTACCATTGGCAAGTGTTTGTGACACCTGAGGGTGAGAAGTTCTTTGCTGATATGATTGAGGCTGAACTGATGGATTTCGGACATTGGGAGTTGAAGAAGTGAATTGGCAAGACCTCGTTGCTGACACGAATATGTGGATTGACAACTTTGATGAAGGGCGTGGTGGTAACGCTCTTGATCGGATTGTCTTCCATCACAACGCTGGCAAGGCCATGTCGCACTCTGCAGTGTATGACGCATTCTCCAACAACGGGACGAGCGCACACTACAACGTGGATGTCCACGGCAACATTTGCCAGTTCGTTCACGATAGCGACACCGCTTGGCACTGCCCCGGTGTGAACAAGAAGAGCATCGGCATCGAGCATGCGAATGATGGCGGGGCCGAGTCCGGATGGAATGTTAGCGAGGAGACCATTGACGCCGGCGCCCATCTAGCTGCAGCCCTGTGTCGAGCCTACGGCCTGGGACGTCCTGAGTTGCGGGTCAACATGTTCCCTCACTCGGATTTTTATTCGACTGCTTGCCCGGCTTCCTTGCGTGATAAGTACATGGGCGAGTACATCGACAAGGCACAGCAGTACTACGACGATCTGGATGCTGACCTGCTGAACAAGGAAGGCTGGGTGTCGCAGGACGGCGGCTGGTGGTACCGCAACGCTGATGGCAGCTGGCAGACTGGCTGGTTCCCTGTCGCTGGTGCGTGGTACTACGCTAACGAGAAGGGTTGGCTTCTCTCTGGCTGGCAGCACATTGACGGCCACTGGTTCTTCCTGCATAACGTGCATGACACTCGTTATGGGCAGATGGAGACCGGCTGGATCAAGGATGGTGAGCACTGGTTCCTCTTGAACGACAAGGGGCAGATGCTTACGGGTTGGCAGTGTGTGTTGGGTAAGTGGTACTTCCTTGAGGACAACGGTGCTATGCGTACTGGCTGGCTGTCGTATCAGGGGGATGATTACTTCTTGACTGATACGGGTGCTATGGCTGTCGGCTTGTGCCAGACCCGTCTTGATGGTGGATGCTCGATCTTTGGTGAGGACGGGAAGCTGCTTGTTGGTAAGCTGACTGTCGAACAGGATGCTGATGGTATTGTGAGGCTTGTCACGCAGCACTGAGTTGAGAATACGGCGGGTTGACAGTTATCCTTGTAGCTGTCAACCCGTCAACATATAAGGAGGAAAAACAATGAAGAAGATCATCACAGCCGCCGCCGGTGTTGCCATGCTCGTGGCTGCGCCTGTCGCCGCCTATGCCGCCACCGACACGACACCGGCCATGACCGCCACAGTCACCTCAGCGCAGTCCATGAGCCGACAGACCAGCTCCGAGGTCAACGTGTCTGGCACGTGGGAGACTGAACGTCTTACTGTCGGCCAGTCATTTACCGTTGCATCCGTTGATGGTGGGTTCAAGTGGAACGCTTCGTTTCCTTTCACCCTCGATGACGGGTCTCAGATTGGAGAGTGCACCGCCAATGAGACGACACTGACCTGCAAGGTCAGCGTCGTCCCTGCTGCCTACGTCAACAAGAAGGATGTGAAGGGTACCTGGTGGGCGCGTGCTCGCCTTCAGGATGCTGCTGTCGGCACGACCGAGGGAAAGATCAGCCTGAATGGTGAGGTTATAAAGACCCTTGTGTGGGGCGACAAGGACGCCACAGGCGTGTGCAGCAATGATTGTTCTGGACCGGCACATTACGAATATGCCACGCCTGAGAACCTGAAGTTTGGATGGACCAACAGTAATGGCACTGTTGGGTGGGGCATTAAGTTCATTGTCGAGCCTGGCACAGAGTACACCGTCAAGGACCTCGACACCAAGCTCAACACCGACGTGAAGTGCGCAAAGTCGGGGACTTGGGACCCCAAGACGACAGCGTTCATCACGGCCATTCCGGTGGATGCCAACACGATCAAGTTCACTGCCCCCGAAGGCGCAAAGGTGTGCATGGTCTACCCACCTGAGCAGGTTCGTGTTCCTGATGGTCAGACTAGTGTCACCAACCATGCCGAGGTGAACGGTGTGAAGCTGGAAGCAACGGCGACCGTCAAGGCTAATGGCGGTGCTGATGGTGACGGTACGGCCATGACGAAGCCGAAGCCTTCTCCGGTGCCGACCCCTGATGTGAACATGCCGACCCCTGCTCCGGTTCCTTCGCCGAAGCCGAAGCCGTCTGATAAGCCTCAGTCTGATGTGACCCCTGCCCCTGTCGAGACGACGCTGGTTCCTGTGCCGTCCGTGTCCCCGTCCGCTCCTGCACCTGTCGAGAAGCCACAGGGCGCGCAGGGTGGAACGCAGGGTAAGCTCGCTAAGACGGGCGCTACGCCTGCTGGCCTGATTGGTACAGGCATCCTCGTGGCGGGCGGTGTCGTCCTGGCTGTCGCACGCTACAAGCGCCGCTGAGAACTAAACAAAAAGCCCTGGATGCTACTCAAGTGTCCAGGGCTTTTTTGCATGCCCACGTTTTGTATAATGTGAATAAGGAGGTTTAGAGATGAAGAATGAAGTTCTGACCGTTGATCGTACGAAGTGGACGGCACTCACCCCTGAGCGTCGTAAGGCTCTCTACGGTTTGGTTGCTGCTATCGGTATGGTTGGTGTTGCCTATGGCGGTTGGACCGCTGAGAACTGGGAGCAGTGGACGGGCGTGGCCCAGCAGGTTCTCTCTGTTGTCGGCTTGATCATTGCTGTTGTTCATACGGGCGGCATCTATGTGGCACCTGCCTATGGTGTGTCTGACGGCGACAACAACAACAACTGACGAATGTGGCCCCTGCTACATCATGTGGCGGGGCCTCTTCGCTATCCATAATTACTTAAGGAGTTGAACAATGGCGCGTATTGTTGGAAGCGTCAAGACACCTGCTGGCGATCACGTGATGATCAGTGTCTACGTGACCCCCAAACCCAACCCTGTCGGATCAAACAACCCCGTCACTGATCTCCTGGTTGGAGGCTACGTTGTGCAGAACACGAGGCAGCCGGTGTCGATCGATCTCGAACCCGGCACGTATGATGTGCGCATCACCGGCCCCGCAGGTGTCGTCGTGGAGAAGGAGGTTGGGCTTGCGGCCGATCAGGAGGTGTCGCTCAGCGCTTTGGTGGGCGCTGCAGCCGTTGTGCCCTCACCCCCTGTCGTTAACGTTAATGTGACGCGTCCTGAGATCCGTGTCGTAACCACGAAGGCTGAGGCTGAAGCCCTGCCTGACGGCACGTACTACTTCCTCATCGACCAGGCCGCGTCCACGCCGACGCTGATCGCTCACGTGGGTGGCCAGTACACCGGCGACACAGGCACCATTACTGTCGACGGCAAGGCCGGGGACACGGTGATCATCGGCGTCAACGCGAAGTCTCAGTCCGATCAAGTGTTCACCTGGCCTGCAGGATGGACAGTGCTTGTCGAACCTTACTGGATTGGCACACAGCAGTCTACGATTGCCTACGGCCCGTGGAGTGAGGCTATCACCTTGAAGACTGCGAAGGCTGTCGAGGCAGGCTACGTGGCTCTGTCGGTGCGTGGCGGTGGTGTGCCCGTGGCTGGTACTACGAAGGACCGGACAAAGGAGCCAACGGAGACCACGACCGTGACGGCCCTGAAGGTCGATGGGGCAACTGGCCTCAAGTTCGCGTACGCGTTCGAGCGCACGTCGGCCGAGGAGACTCGTAGCCAGGTCACACTGAGTGCGGGTTGGGACATGGTCGAGTTCGCGGCTCAAGAGGGTTCTAACTACCAGACCGTGGCTGTCGCTCAGGGTGATGGCTCTACGGATGCCGTGTTCACGTACCCGAATGTACAGGCCACGAACGGTATGGGCGTGCAGGTGGTGATCCCTAATGCCTGATCTGTGGTTGCGGCGCACTGCTGGTAAGGACGTGCGTGGGACTCTCTGGGTTCGAGACCGAGGAGGTGATAAGTGGGTGGCCGGCACCCGTGAGGTGTCGAAGCCTATGGCTGGTAGTACACTTGACCGTTTCCTGGCCTCTAAGCCGTTCTACGTGGCGCACAGGTTGGGCGGTACCGAGTACCCAGAGTTCACTCAGAAGGGCCTTACAGAGTCATTGAAGGCCGGTTTCAAGGCCTTGGAGCTGTCGGTGCGCCGCTGTTCGACTGGTGAGTACGTCCTCATCCACGACTGGGTGACGACGCGTACGGTGCCGGGGACGGAGTATCAGATCTGGAATACCCCCTGGTCAACTCTTGCGGGCCTGCAGCAGGCGTCCGGCGGATTCCTGCGTCTTACAGACGTTCTTGATCAGGTTGGCGACGATATTGTGCTGGCCATCGACCATAAGGTCACGAGCAGCAAGGAGGTGGGAAGTGCGGGCGACATGGACTCTGAGGCCCACCTGTTCGACCTCCTCGAAGCCCGGTTTGGCGCAGAAAACGCGCGACGCCGCGTCATCATCAAGCACTTCATCAAGGGCGGCGTCTCTGCTCGGGCTCGCGAGCGCGGCTACAAGACCATGTGCATGATGTACCCGAATGAGGTTGCAGGCGCGGACCTGTCGAGCTGGGATGTGCTTGGCATGGAGTGGAATGCCTCTGACGACACGTGGGCCACTCTCAAGGCGACTGGCAAGCCGTTGATTGCTCATATCATTACGACGAAGGATCAGGCGGATCAGGCCCTGTCGAAGGGTGCAACAGGCTTGATGGCGTCTGTACCGAGTGTGGTGCATCCGTGATGAACAGGTTTTTGTCTTCGATGAGTGAGCCTAAATCAGTCACGGCTGCGATGGTCGCTATCTATGTGGCCATTGTAGTCACTGGTGCCACATTTATCATCCACGTCACCTCGTTGACTTGGGTTGTTATTGTCGCAGGTGTGTTGATGGTTGTGTCGGGTGTGCTCGGTGCCCCGTCTGCTTGGTTTGGGTCATGGTGGCTTGAAGGCCCGTCTGCTTTGATGGCTGTCGCTGGCATGATGCTTATTGCAGTTAATGAGCTTATGCTGATGGCACCTCATGTGCGCTGGCCTCTCCACATGGTTGTCCTCTCGGTGATCATTGCCTTGTTTTTTCTCGCTCGTGCTTTGCGAGTGTGGCCTTACTCGTATCGTCCTGGTGTATTGCCGAAGAGTAAGCTGGAAGAAGCCAAGGAACAGTACAATAAGACAAGGCAAGAATACATATCAACCATTCACGAGTAACAGGGAGTTAGCATATGAACACAGTATGGGTGGGCGTCGTGTGCTCTGCTCTCACATTTGTTTTTAGGGCTATTGTTGATCTGTGTGCCGATAGGTACAAGAAGGCTCAGGAGATTCGGGAGGCTCGTGATGATCTTGAGGCAGAGCTGCGCACGCAAGTGTTCTTGTGGAAGGAACATGCGTATGCTGTGCGTGTCGCGGCTGTGAAAGCTGGCGTGAAGGTAGAGGACCTGCCTTCTGTTCCGAAGGGGGATTAATGTCATTTCTTATTGGTGTGTTTGTCGGCTTGATTGTTGGCATAACTGGCATGTATACATACCTGGATCATAAGTTCCAGAAGACTATCGAGGGGGTTATTCATGAGTTCAATGAGCGAATCTCGGACGCTTTTGACGAGTGACGACCCAGAAGTGAAAGGGCGGCGGGATGCTGCCCTGTCGTTGCTGAAGCGTGGCGCTGATCGTAACAAGATCATTGAGGCGACAGGCTTTACCTCCGATGAGCTGTTCGTTATCGAGCAGGCATACTACGACAGCCGACAGGAACTCTCACCCCGCAACATGCGCATCAAGCAGCTTGACCGCCTTGATGCGCTTGTTGACATGGCCTACTCGCAGATTGAGATGTTTGGTCTTGCTGATGATAAGGGCAATTGGGGTGGAAACGTCCAGGGGCTTCTTGCGGTCTTGCGTGAAATCTCTGAGGTTGCCAACCTGAAGCGACAGACAGTGACACATGAGATTCGGGTGATCGAGGAGAAGCAGGTAGCAGTCATGCTGTCGTTCACCAACCAGGTGCTCGAAGAGTACACGGCGCTTGTGTATCCCCATTTGTCTGCTGAGGCTAAGCGTGCGTTGGAGACGAATAAGGCTGACTGGTTTGCTCAGGCTGTGACTAAGCCCGCTGCTCTTCTTGAAGCTACTGTCGAGATGGAGGGTGAGTAATGCTGCCTTTCGGTGCTGTCGCTAAGAAGTTCTCTGACGCTCAGCGCCTTGAAGTGTGGCGCAACAACCCCGCTAAGTGGGCAGAGGCCCATGGTTTGTTCATGTGGTCTAAGCAGCGTGAAGTTTCACAGTCTGTTGTTGAACATCAGAAAACCCTTGTGGTTACTGGCAATGGTGTGGGTAAAGCCAACCGAGTGGTAGAAATTGTACCTACTCCTACTGGCTGGACGACAATCGGTGAACTTCGCGTTGGTGACCATGTTCTTGACGAGCATGGCAAGCCTACGAAGGTTGTTGCTAAGTCACCTGTTTGGAACATCCCACTGGTTAAGGTGGTGTTCAATGATGGTGCTGAGGTTATTTGCCCGGAGGCCCATGAATGGGTGACGCTTGACTTCAAGGAGACTGAGCGTGCTCGTAGGCGCATTGATGGTGACTGGCGTAATGGCTGGTCTTATGGTCGTACCCGCGAGACGCGTGAGATCATGTCGTCGCTGCGTCATGGCAAGCAGAATCAGGCAAACCACTATGTTCCGATCAATGCGCCCATTGTCGGACAAGAGGCTGATCTGCTGATTGACCCTTACGTGCTTGGTGTGTGGCTCGGTGATGGTAGCTCAAATAACCCTGAGATTACAATCGGTTCCCGAAAGCAGCACATTAAGGAGGTGTTCGCCTCTAAGGGTGTCCATCTGTATGGGCGTTACTACCATTCAGATAGTGCTGAGCATCTTGCCTTCACACATCAGGGATACAAGGCTAAGCTGCGTGAGCTTGGTGTGCTGAACAACAAACACATTCCACAGGTGTATCTGCGTGCATCCATCGAGCAGCGTATTGATCTTCTGCGCGGCCTCATGGACACTAATGGTTTCAATGCTGGTACAAAGACTGGAACTGCTGTCGGCATTGACCTCATGAACGAGCAGCTGGCACTCGGAGTTGTCGAGCTGATTCGTTCCCTCGGTGTACGCTGTTCTGTGTCGAAGGAACGGACGTACCTGAATGGTGAGGACGTAGGCCCTCGCTGGCGTATGGTGTTCAACCCCACGTTCGACCCGTTCACACCCGGCTCGGTTAAGAGTCAGGAGCGGCCAGAACAGGATGCTCAGGCTTCGCGCAAGACCGTCCGTACCATTGTCGATGTTGTGCCAGTGCCAACTGAGCCAACCCAGTGTATCGAGGTGGACTCTGAGAGCCACATGTACCTGGTTGGTGAGCATATGGTGCCGACACATAACAGCCGACTCTCAGCTACCCTTGTCAATTGGTGGGTGGACACCCATCCTGTCGATGACACGACAGTCGTCACGACGGCGACAAACTGGAAACAGGTCCGCAACGTCCTGTGGAAAGAGATTCCTCGTGTCAAGGCTGATGCCGGTATTGGTGGCAAGGTTAACGCGGATGCGACATGGAAGATGGGCGACCGACAAGACCCTATCGCTTTCGGTATGAAGCCGGATGATAAGGACGAGTCCGGCTTCCAGGGTGTCCACGACCAGTACGTGCTCGTCATCATGGATGAGGCTGGAGGTATCTCTAAGGAAATCTTCACCGCAGCCGACGCCATCACGACGAACAAGTTTGCACGCATCCTGGCCATTGCTAACCCGAATGACCCATCGTGCTACATGGCCGAGGTCTACAAGCGCGAGATGCGACTGAAGCCTGAGGAGCGCTCATGGAACATTATCCAATTCGGGGCCTACGACACGCCTAACTTCACGGGCGAAGTCGTGCCTGTCGAGGTTGCGACTCGTCTTGTGCAGGTTGACTGGGTTGAGGCGCGTAAGAAGGAATGGGGCGAGGATGACCCCCGCTTTGTCGCACGTGTCCTCGGCGAATTCCCCGACGTATCCGATGATGGCCTGTTCAACATGGGCCGCGTCATGCAGTCGATGGAGGCATACGACACTTCTGAACCTGACGAGGGCATGCCGATCACGATTGGTGTCGATGTGGCCCGGTATGGCTCCGACAGTTCCGTGATCGTGTCGAACCAGGGCGGCTACATCAGGATTCATGGCCGGTATCAGGGCTTGAACGGTCCTGAGCTTGCACGCAAGGTCGGCGAACTGGCCGTGGAGATGGGGGCTGTCGAGATTCGTATTGACGCTATTGGTGTCGGTGCATCAGTGCTCGACAGCATCTACAACTTCGTTCCGCCAACCATTTCCGTCGTCGGCATTCACGGTAACGCGAAGTCGGGGGACTCCACGAAGTGGTACAACTACCGTGCAGCCATGTACGACCAGTTTGCCAAGGCTGTCGCTGATGGAAGGGTGTACCTTCCTGACGACGACGAGCTACATAACGAGATTGCATCGATCAAATATGAGTACCGTGGGTCCGCGCTGCTCATTGAGTCGAAAGAGAATATGCGTAAGCGTGGCATTAAGTCCCCTGACGTTCTTGATGCTGTTATTTATGCATACCAAAACATTGGCGCAATTATGGCAGGCGACTCCGAGGGACAATACTTTTCACCAGAAGATTTGTTGGATGCCGATGACCTTACAGACTTCATGTTTGAGGATGAATTGGCTTACTTTATTGCGTGATAGGCTTGGATTATGAAGTACGAGCAGAAACTTACTGAGGCTTTGGAGGCTTATTCTGGGTCCCTTGCCCGCCTTCGACAGGAGGACATCGGCTGGGTGTCGTTGTCTGCTGTCGAGGGTTCTGACTCACTTATTACTCTTGATGTTATCCGGGATCATTCCGCACGCGCACGTCGCTTGGCCACGCTGAATCCGATTGTGAAGCGCGGTCTTGTCGTCCGCAACGCCTACATGTGGTCCGACCCGGTTGTGTATAAGGGTGCGACAAGGCCTGCACGTAAGGTGATCGACGAGAACGCTAAGGCGTGCTTCAGTGTGCAGGCCCGTGTCCGTGATGAGCAGGCGTTCAACACGGATGGCTGTGTTATCTACCTTGTCGATAAGACGACGAAGACGGTCATGCCTATTCCTTTGATGCGTCTTGGTGGTGTTGCCACTGATGATGTGACCGGGGATGTCGTTGCACTGCTTATTAATCCTGCGACTACGGGGGACCCTCAGTGGTACATGCTGTGGGATCACACGGGCGTGATGATTAATGCCGCGAACTACAAGGTGAATCGCCGCCTGACTGCTGTGTATGCGACGGTAAACCGGCTAAGTGCTGAGCATTATGGCAAGCCGGACCTTATGGGTGCGTTAAATTATGCTCAGGCTTACAAGGAGCATCTGGAAATTGCACGCATGATGCAGAAGTCCTTGTCGCGTCTGGCTTTCAAGGCGAAGTCCGTGAATGCCAAGCAGCAGCAGGCCGTGACGGCTCGTATGGCTGGCATGGGTGTGGGAGGCACTGCCTCGATTGGGGCTGGCCAGGACATTCAGGCGATTACGAAGGCTGGTGCTGGTGTCGATTTCTCTGCTGGCACGCCTCTTGCGGCTATGGTGTCGGCTGCTCTCGATATCCCTTTGTCGGTGTTGCTGACGGACGGCTCTGCTGGTGGACGACAGGGCGCTGAGACTGCTCTGGAAGACCCGACCTTCAAGGCGTTGGAGCTTCGTCGTCAGCTTCATATCGACATGCTTAATGAGGTTGCGCAGGCTCTCGGCATTAAGATCAATGTCGAGTACGGTTCGATCAATAATGACCAGACGCATCGTCGTATTCAGTCTCTGACGCTTGCGTATCAGAATGGCGCGTTGCACCAGGTTGAAATGCGCTCCGGTGTATTGCAGTTGTTGAAGATTGCTGGGTCCTTGCCGTTGGAGGATTTGCCTGAGTTGCCTGCTGAAGATGAGGGTAATGAAGACTCGACATCGACAAAGAGTGACGACGAGACCAAGGACGGGCGTGCGACAGGTGTCGGACCCCTGTCGGACGGAACAAATGACAATAGGAATAGGGGGACCAATGCATAAACTGCATGAGTCTTTCTCATCGGAGGCTAGTTCTCTGGGTGATGGGAAGTATCGGATTCGCATTATCGTGCCGGGTCAGGGTTCGAGTGGTATTTACACTGCTGAGAACTTGGCTGAGTCTGCGCCTTTGTTCAAGGCTGGCACTGAGATGTTCATTGACCATCCGACAGAAACTGAGGAGTGGGAGCGGCCAGAGCGTTCTATTCGTGACTATGCTGGTGTCTTCTTGGAGGATGCCACTGTCGGAGAAGATGGCGCACTCTATACGGTGTGCAAAGTCTTTTCAGGTGTGAATGAGCTAATCAAGGATAAGTGGGAGCATATTGGTGTTTCTATTAATGCTTGGTGTGCTGACCCTATTAGTGAGGATGGTATTGTTCCACCTATTGCTGGTGTGCGTTCGGTTGACTTTGTGACTACTCCGGGTGCAGGTGGTGCTATTGTCGATCTGCTAGAATCTAATCGAAACGACAATTACGTTAAGGAGGCGGGCATGGACAAGGATATCGAGTCCAAGTTCGATGAGCTGAAGGCTTCTCTTATTGAAGCTCTCAGCTCTAAGCTCGAAGCTGCTGTGGCTACTATTCAGGAGGCCAAGGCAGAAGAGCCTACCGAAGAGGCATCTGTCGATGTTGATTCGGTTCTTGAGGCTGGCCGCAAGATTGCTGAGTCTGGTTTGCCGGAGGCTGCCATCGTGCGTGTTCGTGAGGCCGTGAAGGCTGGTGCGGATGTTGATTCCGCTTTGGAGTCTGAGCGTGCTTATCTGAAGGAGGCTGTGGCGGCTACTGCTACCCCGGTTGACGACAAGCCTGTCAATACTTTCAAGAAGATCGGTTGGTGATCACTGTGGCGGTTATGCCTATTCGTGTTCCGGTTGTCAAGGACAATCAGATTTTCGAGTACTCGGATACTCTTTCTCTGCCTGTTGATGCAACGCAGGCTCATCTTGAGCCGGGTGATGTCGTTGTCATTAACAAGGCGAATGGTATTGCTGGCATTCTTCAGTCGAAGGTTCGCCCGACGACTGCTGAGCCTGAGAAGACCCTTGGCGAGGTCCTGACGGCTCCGACCTATGGCCTGAATGGCCCCGGCTACGCCTCTGTGCGTGTCGCTGGCGGTGTGTTCGAGCTGACCGGCAAGGTCACTGCTGATGCCAAGGCCGGTGACCCTGTGTACGCCAAGGCTGCGACGGGTGCTGGCACCAAGCCTGTTGTGACGACCGTCAAGACTGGTGCGGATGTCATTATCGGCTGGCTGAAGGAGCCGGTGTCGTCCGCTTCTGTCGATCAGAAGATGCAGGTCGTCCTCGCACCTGCGAAGACTGCCTGATAGGAGGCTTTAACATGCATTTTAAGGATCAGAACGACTTCAACATCACCCTGTCGGAAGCTCTTACTGGTAGCCGTCTCGCGCAGGCGCGCCTGAAGGAGGCTATCACCTCCGACCAGCTGGCTCCGATGTTCGTGAAGGCCGCGAATGTCAAGTTCCAGGAGTATTTCGACTCCTACAACACGATGTGGGGCAATATTGCTACGAAGGAGCTGCTGACGGACTTTCGTCCTGCTTCGCTCCTGTCGCTGAAGGGCGACACGACGACGGCCCCCATCGACAACGGCGGCTACAAGCATCCCGTGGGCACGCTTCCGCATGTTCCGGAGCTGACGCCTTATCCTACGATGAGCTACCAGGCAGAGGGTGCGTTTATCACCACTGCTAAGCATGGTGCTCGCATCCAGTTCAGTTTCGAATCGTTTATTAACGATGAATGGAACGTGATTAGTCGCTTCCCGAAGGATGCCGCGACGCTTGCTGCGCGTACTGAGGATCTGCTGGTCCTGTTGCAGCTCTTCGACCCCATCTCGAAGTCTCTTCGTGCGGACGTGTTCAACGATGCCAACAAGACTAAGGCTGACTTCACGGGCGTTCCCGATGAGTTCACGGGTGGTACTGGTGCTGGCGGTGTCGGTGGTGTGAAGAACGCTGCGCTGAGCTTTGACGCTATTGTTGCGGCCCGCTTCCAGGCGCTTGCGACGATCCGTGATGGGCATTCGACGTATGTGCCTGAGGGTTTTGTGCTGGTGACTAACCCGGCTCTGGCTGAGGTTGCCAAGAACTACACGCTGATCAACGAGATTCGCACTCAGGTTGGTAAGCGTACTGAGATCAAGGCGAATCCGTTGAAGAACCTGGAGGTGATTTCCTCTGATCTCATCTCGATTGTCGGTGGCGATAAGGCGTGGGTGCTGCTGCCTAAGGGTGGTCGTGCTAACGGTAAGACCGTGCTGGCCAAGACTGGCATGATGGGTCGTGAAGCTCCTGAGCTTCGCATCCATAACAAGACCGGCCAGATGCTCGGCGGCGGGGATGTGAACCCGTACGAGGGCAGCTTCGACAACGACGACATTGAGCTTCGTATTCGTCAGATTGCCGGTGCGGGCCTCGTCCGCTATGATGGCATTATCGGGTCTACGGGCCTGAACTCCTGACGGATTGATTGAACCCCCTATGGCTTTTGCTGTAGGGGGTTCAGTTATACTTAGATCATGATTGACTACACTTCCCCTATTGGCCAGGTGCGGGTTCTTATTCCTGACTTGCGTAAGTTGGAAGACTTGCGGGACCTTCGCAATGAGCCTCGCTATTTGTTTACGGATGACGAGATTCTTGCTTTCCTTGCTGTTAACAATGGGAATGTGAAGCGGGCCGCTGCTGATGCATGCGACGCTATCGGCATGGATAAGGCGTTGCAGCTCCTCGTCTTGAAGACTGATGATAAGCAGACGGATGGCGCTAAGCTGCTCGACGCCATCGTGAAGCGTGCGAAGACTTTGCGGGAGCAGGCAAAGGAAGACGACGAGAACAACCTGTCGTTTGATGTCATCATGCCGTCGTATGAGCCTGTTGATTGGGTGGTGAACTTCTAATGGGGCTGTCGATCAACCCTAATATCCATCCGTTGTTTGTGACTCTTGCGCATTATCCTTTGGAATTGTTGGCGAATAGCAAGATCAGTGTGTATCCAACTCCGGATTCTGTCGAGCATGAGTGGGACCCTGAGCATGGGCTGCATAATCGGGAGAACATGCCTATCTGGGTTGGGTGGGCGAACGTAACGCCTAACGTTGATTGGCGTGCTCGTAACCGTGAGTGGGCTGGTGAAGTGACGGGCGTGCACGCGTATCGTATTCAGCTTCTTCATATCGACAAGAATGAGATTGTGGACAGGCAGCTGTGGGGTGATCCTGAGATGCGTATGTCTTTTGCTGAGGGTATGCGTGTGGTGATTAATGAATCTCCTGCTGACCCCCGACAGAACGGGTTGAAGCTGGTTGTGCGTAACGCTGTATTCGACACGTTGCCGTGGCAGCCGACACTGTTGTGTGACTTTGAGACGGGGGATACTAATGGCAAGAACTAAGAAGTCTGTCCGCTTTGATGGGCGTGTCGCTGGCATCAAGGTCACTGTCGAGTCTGACCGGTATGGTGTCGCCGCTCGTGCGAAGAAGAAGATCATTGATGCCGCGTGGAAGCGTGTGAATGAGGCTGCTCAGGCTGCTGCTGTCGCTTCCACTGAGTATGGCCGAGCGTTGATTGATACGGATCCTCGGCGTGTCGACACAGGCTATATGCGCGACACATTCAGTGTCGATGCATCTAAGGGTGGCAAGGTCGTGGAGATCGGCTGGCATAAGTGGGCGCGTGAAAAGCCTTACTACTCGTGGCAGGAGAATGGTACACAGGGTAATAGGACGACAGGGTACTTGCGTTCTGGTTTGCGTGGCAAGGCGAAGAAGTCTGCGGGTAAGGGTATTACTCCGGCGAAGTACCTGCCTCGTGTGACGAAGGTCTTCCGTGAAGAGTTTTATGGGAGGTTGAAGTGAGGGATCGTACGCTTGAGTTCGACAGGGCATGTCTTGATCTGTTGCGGGGCATCCGTGATGTTGAGGTCTACGATTCTTTTGCTCGTGATGTGAAGAAGCCTTTGTACATTGTGTACCACGGTGGGGCGGAAATTAACCGCTACTTGAATTCATATCTGTCGATGGCAGGGCACACTCAGGATGTGTATGAGCATCCTTTTTATGTGGATGTTTATGCTGAGAATAAGGAAATGCTCGACCGGCTGGTGTCGGTTGTGAAGGAAAAGCTCATTGGTGCTGTGTTGATTGACGGGTCGAATGAGGTGAACATTGCGGCTTCTGTCGGTTCGACGGCGGATCATGATTCGACATTGCGGCCTACTGTTTATCAGCGGCATATGAGTTTCTATGTGAACCTGGATAGGGGGGATTGATATGCGAGTGCGGAATATCTACACGGGTATTGTGTGCGAGAAGTCTAAGGACATGCTGTCGGTGTTGCCCGATATGTATGAGCCTGTTGATGATGATACGCCCGTGACACAGCCTAAGTGCTGTGGTGCGGATGATATCATTAATGTTGACAATACGAGTGATCAGGAGGACTGATTATGCCTAAGATGCTTTCTCCGAATACTACTATTTGGTGGGTTTCGGCTGATAGTATTACCAACGTGGGCGACCTTTTTAAGGTCGCCACTTACACGGGTGCCTCGGCTAAGGCTGTGGACATTTCGTGTGCTATTGCGGCTGGCATGACGCTGGGCGCAACCGACTCGGACACTGACGACAGCCGTTCGATCTGCGACTCCGGCAACGCCAAGACCCCCACGGTGTCGAACTATGAGGCGTCGCTGACCTTCTTCCGTGAGGCGATTGCCTCTGGCCAGAAGGCGGCTGGCAATACGTCCGTGTACGACAAGGCATACCAGCTTTTCAAGCGTGGCGTGCTCGATGGCCTGAACGAAGGTTACCTTGTTCAGCGTATCGGCTTCCGACAGGGTACCCCCGTCGAGGCTGGCATGGAGATCAGCGTGTTCAAGGTTGTTGCTGACAACCCGAAGGATGAACTCGGAGACGGCGATAAGCCTATCCAGTTTACTGTACCCTTCCTCCCTCAAGGGTACATGGAACTGAATAAGGCCATCGCGGCCTGATAGAATACCCCCGTACCTCCGAGGTGCGGGGGTATTCTCATATCTGATTGGAGTAGACGTCATGCCTTTTGAACTGTCTAAGATCATCTCGTCGATCAAGCCCACTGTGAAGGCCATCGACATCCCCTTGAACACTGAGGATGCTGAGCGTTTCTTGGAGCTGACTGAAGCCGCGAAGACTGCCCTTGTCGCACAGAACACTACAGCTCGTTCTATTACTGATGTGGGTCCTGGTGTGGCATTTCAGGAGGAGCTTGATGAGCTGCGCAAGCAGACGATTACTCTTCATCTTCGTGCCCTGTCGAATAAGGAGCTTCAAGTGTTGAAGCGCCGCGTGTGGACTGATCCTGTCTTTTCAACGAAGAACAAGAATGCTGATGAGAAGGCAGTTATTGATGTCGAGCGCGAGGATCGACTGATGGAGTACATCGTCGCGCACGCCTGTGTCGAAGTCATCGACAACTCGACTGGTGAGTCTCAGAAAGGTCTGTCAGACGAAGAGGCTGCTGAGCTTCGCGGCGCGCTTCCTGAGTTCTTGTGGCAGCAGATTTGCACCACGTGGAATGACGCTCAGACGTTGGGTGTCGTTGTGTCGGAGGCGATCAGTGACCCCACGTTTCGTGGGGACGGAGCTGTCGAAGCAGGAGAATCAGTGGATGCTCCTGCTTCTGAAGACCGCGAGGGCTGAAGGTAAGCCGCCAACACTGTTTATTGGTGCACATGGTATGTTTGCTCGCACCTTGCCTGTGTGGTTTGGCGACGACAAGGACTACGAGTCGATCCCTCAAACTGAATACACTCCACTTGATCTGGCTTTGTGTGCAGGCTATCAGTATTACCTCGACAGCCTGTGTAACAAATGCGGAACACCTTTGTGGTATGGTCGCAGTGAACATTCATCCATTGAATTTCATGTTGAGCATTCGACGTGCTATTCATGTGCTGAGCTTGAGATGTATCGAGAGAAGCAGAGGGATTCAAGGCCTGGTGAAAACACCTACACAGTGATGGATACTGTCGAGTATTCTGATGGCACAAAGGAACCAATGCCTTCTCCTTTGGAGGCATTGGAGTTCGTTAAGTGAGAATTGTCCCTGGTATCATTGAAGTGGTACCAGGGACAATTCTATGTAGAGGATTAAGACATGAGTGACGAGTCGATCAAGATTGACATTGATGTCAATTCTGCGGGGGCTGAAAAGGCTGCGCGGGATATTAGTGCTCTGGAAAAGCAGATCGGCTCTTTGCAGTCTGCTGTTGCTGCATTGAAGGCCCCGTCTGGTCGTGGTGGTTCTGTTCTTGATTCGCTGCAGCTTAATAGTGCCAAGGTCAAGAACATGCGTGAGACGGCGACAGCTTTGAAGTCTGTTGCTGATGGCCTGTCGTCTGTGTCGCGTGCCGGGGATGGCATGTCGAAGGTTGACTTGGCGGGCGGTGTCGATAAGGCTGTGTCGGCTTACCGCCGTTTCGTGCGGGAAATGCAGGCCAGCAATAAGCTGTCGAATGATCATATCCAGAAGCTGAAGGATACTGCTGCTGCGATGCGTGATGTCGCATCAGCGACTAATGCTATGGCCGACGCTGAGGAGAAGGCGAAGCGTGCGCAAGCGGCGTTGAACCAGTCGCAGGCTCGTAAGACTGAGGCTCAGGCTGAGAAGCTTCGCGCTCAGGCAAGTGTGAAGCGTGAGGACAATGCTATCCCGTTGCAGCGACAGAAGGGGCGGGACGAGCGGAACCTAGTGAAAGCGAAAGGCACCGAGGCTGCTCGTCTTGCCGAGATTCAGGCTGCGGCACAGTTGCAGCAGGCTGAGCTGAAGCTTGCTGGTGTGACTGCTTCTGCTGAGGCGAAGCGTGAGGCTGCGGCTGTCGCTGCGTCTGCGCGTATTGCTGCTGCCCGTGAGGCTGAGGCTGGCCGTACGCAGCGTTCTATGATTAAGGAGCAGGGTGCTGGCGAGCGCCAGGCAATGCGTATTAACGCGTCCCAGGCGAAAGCACAGCTCCGTGCGAATGAGCAGGCGATTGAGAACGTTCGTTATGCCGCTCGCGACACAGCGGTGTATTACGGGGCTATCACTGCTGGCCTTGGCACGCTGGTGTCGGCTGCTGCGCAGGCTGGTATTGCTCAGGAGCGTGCGTTCGCCGACGTGAAGCGCACCGCACAGGGTACGACTAATGATTTGAATGAGTTGCGTAAGGCATACACGGATTTGTCTACGCAGAAGGTTGTGACGCCTTTTGCTGATCTTGCGAAGATCGGCACGCTGGGCGCGCAGATGAACATTCCAACGAAGGATCTGAAGGACTTCACGACGGCTGTCGCTGAGTTTTCGACGGTTACGGAGATGGATGTTGAGGCTGCAACGACAGCATTTGGTCGTTTCGGCCAGATGATGGGCGGCTTGCAGGAGTCCTCCAAGGGCGCGGGGGACGGCTACAAGATTCTTGCGAATCAGGTTGCTGACCTTGGTGCGAAGTCTGTTGCGACGGAGCCTGAGATTGCAAACATGATGGTGTCGATTGCCGCTCAGGGTAAGTCTGCTGGCTTTACTCAGAACCAGATTCTCGCCCTGTCGTCTACGCTGTCGTCGCTCGCTATTCCGAAGGAGTGGGCGCGCGGTTCGTTGCAGCGTATCTTCAACTCGATCAACGCGGCTGCTGCTGAGGGCGGTGACGCTATGCACACGTACGCACAGGCTGTCGGCGTGACGGACGCTGAGTTCCAGAAGCTGTGGCGGGATGATCCGAATAAGGTGTTCCAGGGTATCTTGCAGAACCTTGCGGGCATTGGGGATAAGGTGCAGAAGGCTCAGGCGATTAAGGACTTGGGCTTTAAGAACGTGCGTGACGTGGAGCTGCTGTCACGTATGTCGAATAGTGTCGGCTTGTATGTGGAGCAGTTGCAGGAGGCTGAGCGGGCGTCGAAGAATACGTCGTTCATTGATGACTCGATGTCGATCATCACGGATACGATGTCGGCGAAGTTGCAGCAGTTCCAGAATGCGTTGCAGAATGCTGGTGCGGCCATGAATTCTAGCTTCATGGTGCCGATGAAGGCTATTGTTACTGTGGCGACAATGGCTGTGAATGCATTTGCGAAGCTGCCTGCACCTATCCAGGCGTTCATCGGTGCTTTGACGGCTGTGGGTATTGCTCGCGTTGCTATGGTGGCGACGAAGGCTGCGCTGGTGTCGATGTCTGCAACGTACATTCAGATGCAGACTCGTGTTATGCAGGCGACGGGCCAGCAAACGTTGTCGTGGGGCGCGGTGTGGCAGGCCGTGAAGCAGGCTCAGGGTGGTGTTGTCGCATACGACAGTGCTTTGGCTGCGAATACGGGTACTGCTAATGCTGCTGCTGCTGCAAATCAGCGTCTTGCGGCGTCGGACTCGGCGGTGGCTGTGGCTGCTGGTAAGGCGGCTGCTGCGAAGGAGGCTCAGGCGGCGGCGTCTGCTGTTTCGACAGGTGCTCAGGTAGCTGCAGGTGCTGGCCAGGCTGTCGGCGCATTGTCGAAGCTGTCTGCTGTTGGCTCTGGCCTGATGGCTATGTTTGGTGGGCCGTGGGGGTTGGCTATTACTGGCGCGATTACTGCGGCGTCTGTCGCTGCGTCGTATCTTGGTGACTCATTTATGGGGGCGTCGGAGAAGGCTGAGAATCTGAAGGGCGCTGTCGGTGGCTCGTCGGCGATTCTGAAGGCTTTGGCTGAGGATACGAAGGAAGTTGGCTCTGGTGCTCAGACTTCGTTTGCTGAGTTGAACGCTACGATCCAGCAGAACGGCCAGACTCTCACCTCGAATGGTGAGGCACTTGGTTACTACGTGGATAAGTCCGGCCAGGTTGTTCAGACGACACATGCTCAGGCTGAGGCGTTCGGCTATTCGACGCTGAAGATCGGTGAGCACACGCAGGCGCTGATTTCTGACGCTATTCAGGGTTCTGACTCGTTTAAGAACATGTCGAAGGATGTGAAGCAGGCGCTTGTTGACATGGGCTTCTCTTACGCGCAGTATATTAAGTTGGCAACTACGTCGGAGGCTGAGGGCGGCGGTAAGGCTGCTGCTGACGCGTATGTGGATGGGTATATTGCTCAGCTTGAGACACGCAAGAATGAGCTGATTGCTAAGCTCGATCCTGAGTCTCCCTCCTACGCGACTAAGCGTGCGGATATTGCTTCGCAGTTTGAGGGGCAGATCAGTGCCTTGAACGAGGTGAAGAGCCAGACTGAGGGTGTCGGAGGCGCAATGCGTGATGCCTTGAACGACGCTCAGCTCTTTGGCCAGGAGATGAGCGAGGCGGGCGACAGCTCGGAGGAGGCGTCGTTCAAGATTGGCGACGCTAAGAACGAGTTCAAGGATCTTGGTGAGGTTCTTCGTTCTGTTCTTGATGAGATGTTCTCTTCGACGGATGCGGCGGCGGCTCTCGACAGTGCGTTGCAGCAGGTGTATGAGTCGATGCAGACCAATGGTACGTCGATGGACCCGAACTCTGCTGAGGGCCAGGCGAACATTGCAGCCATCAGTGACTACTTCCAGGCCATGGGGAACGCTGCTGCTGCTGGTATCGAGGAGATGGGTCTGACTGGTGAGGAGGCGTACCAGTACGCTCAGCAGTCGATTCAGGACACGATTGACTACCTGTCGGCTCAGGGCTTCGACATGAGCGCGTTTGAGGCTCAGCGTGACACGATGGCAGCGATTATTGCTCAGCCGTATCAGTCTGGTGAGGTGGATCATTCTGCGACGGATGCGTCGTTGAATGAGATGGTTGGTAATGCAGCGAATGCGGTGAGCCAGGCTCAGGGTTTCTTGGGTAAGGTTCAGGCCATTTGGCAGTCTATCCAGGGTTACATGTCGCAGATTGGTGGCGCGAAGTCTCTGTCTGGCAAGGGGTCGTTTACTCTTGGCCAGAAGTCGAAGATTCGTACGCCTACGTTTGCTTTGCGTAACAACGGGAAGTCTGCGTTTAGTGCTGCGAATTTCCGTGCGAAGCCTCAGCGTTCGTCTGGTGGCGGCGGTGGGGGTTCTCACTCGCCTCGGTCTTCTGGTGGTGATGGTGGCCATTCACCGTCGTCTCGTGCTCGTAAAGAGACGAAGACTGCTGCTGAGATTTTTGAGGACTTCCTGTCGAGGTTGAAGTCTGCGCTCGACAAGGCGTTGCAGTCGTGGTGGCGTTCGACGACAGCTCAGGACAATTACCACAAGGGCCTGAACTCGCTGCGCAAGGATGTCGAGAACACGACGAGCAAGATCAAGAATCTCCGTCAGGAGAATGAGAAGCTTGCGTCGGATATGCGTAAGGCTCAGCAGGAGCTTCATGATGCCGAGTTCTTCCATGCTGTCGCTGTGAAGTATGGTGATGAGGAGCGTATGCAGTCTACGCAGACTGACATTGATGAGGCGAAGCAGAAGATCAATGAGGGGCAGACGAAGATCGGTGAGAATGACAAGGAGATTTCAACTCTTCAGGCTGGCCAGTTTGCGTTGAAGGGTTACACGGAGGCGGCTATTGCTAACCGTGAGGCTTTGAAGAGCTTGCAGTCTCAGATGATTGGCCTTATTGAGGCGTATGCTGCTGCTGGCCATTCGACGCAGGAGATCGAGGCGTACACGCAGTCTCTGAAGCGTCAGTTTATTGATCAGGTGACTCAGCTTGGCTATAACCAGGGTGAGGTGACTGAGCTGGCGGGCGCGTTCGACAGCTTGACGGGGACGATTGGGCAGGTTCCTCGTGATGTGAAGGAGAACGTCACTGACCAGGGCACTATTGGGACTACTCAGACTGGTATTGATGGGATTCATGGCAATCAGGTCACGGTGCCTGTTAATGCTGATACGTCTCAGGCTTATAACCAGTTGAACCAGTTGATGTCGTACATGGAGTACATTCGTAATGCCATGAATAAGGGTCTTACTCGTGGCCAGGCGGCGGATGCTGCGCGTTATGCGGGTCAGGCAGGTCAGATTCGACGGAGGTACCTGGGTGGGTCTATTCCTGGGTTTGCTGGTGGTGGCTTGTTGCCTGGCCGTCCTCCGGCTAATCCGAAGGTTGATAATCTGTTGGGCACTAATGGCCATGGGATGTTCAAGCTGCGTAGTGGTGAGTATGTCATTAGCCAGCCTGCTGTCGACTTCTATGGCAAGGGCTTCATGAATGCCCTGAATACAATGCAGGTGCCTGTGTCGTCTGGTGGTGTGTACCAGATGGGTGGCGGTGATGGTCTTGTTACGATTAATCCAGCACAGTTCAGTGAGCTTGTTCGTGCTGTTTCGACAACGGTCATGTTGAATGGCCGTGCGATTAGTAAGAATGTGGATAACAACAATGTGAGGAGCAGTAATCGTGGCGTCTACTAAGAGGGGTTGCGCGACTCGTGAGGTTTACTTTGCTGTCGGAAATTTCATGTCGTGGTTTCCGGCTCCGGATGAGTCTCCGACAGCGGATAATGTGCATGCTGGAGGGGACTCTACGACGCTGCTGAATGGCTTTGCGTCGATCAATGGCTCGGTGTATGGGCATCGGAAGTATGAGCTGAATTGGTCGTTTTTGAAGCGTGACCAGGCTGAGTTGTTCCGGCGTTTGTTTATGAATCGCGGGAACGAGTGGGTGTCGTATGCTGATCCGTTCTCGTTCAATAATATGTTGTCGCCTTTGATGGGTTTGCCTTATTTGCATGTTCATGCTGGTACTCCTTTCGCGTATAACGATTGGGGTAAGCAGGCTTTGTTTATTTCTGAGGTTATTGACGAGAAGTCTCACCATCCTACGGTTGTGTATAAGCCTGATTCTTTTGCGGTGAATAACCAGTTGGATGCCGTGTATAAAAAGTTGAATGCCCGCCAGGCGTCTTTGGCGTTGAGCAAGGTTGGCACGTATACGGAGCGTGTTGTTGTTCCTGAGGGTTATTATGGGGTATTTTTTGCATCGGGCTATGAGGATGGTAAGCAACCGTTTAAGTGGACGATTAGTCGTGTTGATGGTGGCACACCTGGCACAGTTATTACGAAGCTGAAGAATCAGGTTTTCAGTATGAGCGAGGGCTTGTGGGAGATTACGATGCGCCCTGGCCAGGATGGCCAGTTGTCGTGGTGTGGTCTTCGTATTACGCCGTATGATCCTGATCAGGTCATTGCTGGCCCGGCTGACTATGAGTTCACTTATCCTGCTGGTGGTGGCAATCTGAAGGTTGTCCCGGGTACTGCTCGTGTTGTGACGGTTAATAATGCTCGTGGTCATTTTTCTGCTTCGGTTTCTTTGGAGGAGTGCTACTCATGGTGATGCGTGTTTTCGGGATTCCTGCTGGCCAGTTGACTTCTTGGTCTGTGCAGGAGGATGGTGTGTCGCTGGATCGGGATGCAACGACAGGTGGCTTCTCTGAGTACTCTCTGGAGGGTACTGGGGGTATTGAGCCTGCTCTTGTTGTGAACAAGGATGTGGTGCTGAGTGATCTGCGGTTTGGTCGTACGCACGCGGTGGCGCGTGCGCTTTCGACAGGGCCTTGGTCGTGGTCTGTTACGTTGAATGATCCTTTTTATCTTCTGGATATTGAGACGACGATTGAGCCTATGGTCTATACGGAGCTAAAGACCATCATTGCGAAGTTCTTTAGGGCTGCTGGTGTCGTTGATATGCCGAAGATTTATGTGCAGAATTTTCACCCTAGTAGCACTGTCGCAGGGTTCTTCACTATTGATGGGGTGTCTTATGAGCATATTTACGATTTTCCTGGTGGTAAGGGTAATTTGTGGTCTTTGTTGAAGGCGTGGCTGTCGGCCAATGATCTTCAGATCACGTGGATTTACGACACGGTTGTGGTGTTTAAGAATCATACTGTGTTGACTCGTCTTCAGGGTTATACGTCTGACTACAAGATTTCGTATGAGCAGTCTGAGCCTGTGTCGAGTATTGAGTGTACGTATCGTGAGTCTATTGTTGAGAAGTTGTTTAACAGTGGTAATTCTGAGGCGGCTTATTGGATTGATGGAAATCCTGTTTTTAATGCTTATTTGAAGAATATGCCTGCACCTACTGTTGTGTTGTATCCGTACTATGATCCGAATAAGCCTTTTGTGGATGCTTTGAAGGATCTTGAGGTGCTTTCTGTCGATGCTGGTGAGACGAAGGAGTTTGTTCTTGAGGTTCCTGTTCATGTGAAGAGTATTACTTCGCAGCCTGTTTGTGTGATGCCGACTGATTATCCTAGTACTGCTCGTTCGGTTTATTTCGCTAAGTCGGGTGGGGCGAATAACCCTAAGGAGTTTGGTAAGAGTTACTACGTTGTTGTTGGTAAGGATAATAAGCCGATTACTCCTGCCCAGTGGAATGCTGAGGGTGGCAGTGTCTTCGTTGAGGTGGGTGATGAGCCGAATCAGTTGAAGGTTACTGTGACGGGCATGTTGAATAAGCGTCTTGCACCGTATCGTTTGGCGGAATCTGACGGGCAGAACGATTACTCTTTCTTGCGTATTTGTGGTGAGGGTTATCCTTATGTTGAGAAGACTGTGACGTTTTATACGGGGTATCCTCGTCGGACTGATCCGTTGAAGATTAGTAGTCCGTACATCGACACGGTGGATAAGGCATATGCGGCGTGCATGTATGCTGCTCAGTCTGCTTTGGGGACGAAGACGAGTCTTGAGTGGTCTGGTATGACGCCGTTGAATGAGGCTTATACGGATGTTGTGTATGACTTTGAGCGTGATCTTGTGACGGCCGCTGATGTGACTGCTTTTACTGATGCACCGTTGCCTGAGAAGGCCAGGGAGAAGTGGCCTGAGGGGACGACGATGAAGAAGATTATGGATGATTTGTTGGCGTTTACTGCTAATAAGCCTGTGACTGATCGGCCTCAGGTGTTTGGTCGTATGGCAGGGACTTGTGCGTTGTTCGACAGGTACATGTGGCAGATTAATAGTGTTGAGTACAGTGAGTCGGGTGCGAGCGTGTCTGCTGAGCCGTATACGTCGGTGAGGGATTTGTCGGATTTGTTTGATATGCCTCGGGTGTCTGATCTCCCGACGCCGGCCGGCATCACTCTTGGCCAACTGTCGTTGCGCGGTTTTGAGCATAAGGCATGAAAGGGGGCGACACCGTGGCTGGTGTCGCCCCCTTCTTCTTGTGTTATGCGCTGAGGATTCCTGCAAAGTAGGCTTGTCCTGCGGGCGTGACGAGGAGTTGTGGCCTGATCTTACCGGCCTTGTCGATGTGTTCGGTGAGAATGAGGATGCCTCGGTTGACGGCGTCTTGCATGGGGATGATTTTGCCCTGGCCGTTGCGGAATGCGAAGTTGTTGTCGAGGAGCCAGCGGCAGAACTTGTTGGGTCCCATGTCCTCGTGGGTCTTCGACAGTATCTTGCCGAAGGCACTGGGTGTGAGGTCTCCTTCGGCTGTTTCGATGGCACGGCCAAGGGCAGCGACAGGGCGTTGGGCTTCGACTTCTGCTTCTGCCTTGGCGCGCGCGGCTCGTTCTTCCTTGAGAGTTGTTGCGAGCTGGATGATGATGTCGGGATTGGCAATCATCTCTTCGATGGTGGCAGGTGTGGCGTACATGCCGTGCTTGCGGATCGAGGGGAGGACTTCGCTGGTGACCCAGCGCTTGAACGCCTTGGCTTCAGGCTTGCGGGACATGAAGATGACCTCGTAGAGTCCTGCTTCGGTGATGACATTTGTCTTTTGGGTGCGCCCTAGATTGTCGATGACCTCGGTAGTACCGACCCCATCTTCATCCAAGCGGCTGGCTACGTCGGAGATGTTTTTGAGATCGAGGGCACCGCAGATGTCTTTAAGGACAAACCATGGTTCGCCTTGTGCGTCTGTCATGACGCGGATGCTGTTGCCGAGGTGGTTGAAGATGGTGATGTTGTTCATCGGTTGTTCTCCTTCATGGTCTTGTAGGTGTGTCCCTTTCCGGGTCGGTTTTCTATCCACTGTTCGATGGTGTCGATTGACCATGCGGGGCGTTGGCCGCCTCGCATGATGTAGTAGATGTCGGGTTCGGGGAGCATACCCTTGCCTAGGTAGCTCTGGATGGTGCTGTTTTTGAGGCCGACGTATTCGGCGAAGCCAGTGATGCCGAGGTATCGGGGGATCATGGTGTGTTCCTTTCTGTTGGTTTGTTCTGACACAAGTAAGAATACATACTTATCACTACACATGCAATGTGACGTTTATCATACTGGTATACTAGGGTCATGAAACACAACCTCCCCACCCCATCACAAGCATGGGGCAACGACATCAACAAACGCCTCGCATCAGTAGAAAACGACCTCATGCTGATCCGCTCGACAGCAAACAACGCAGCACAGAGTGTCACCTCCCTAGTGTCAGACCGCGCCACCAATGGCATCGCCAAACCCTTCTACGACGAAGTGAGCCTCAACTCACCTGGCCGAGGACGCGGCGTCGGCGTCAACGAAGACATCTGGTACCGCAGTATCCCGTGGGCAGACTCAGGCCTGTTCATGCAGCTGGCCATCTCCGGCTACCTGAGGATTCCCCTGAGCCTCAAGCTCTACAGCGGCTACAAGTACCCTGTCAACGTCTCCATCGGCGTACGCGGCGCCCGCTCTCAAGACACCCGCTACCTGCGGTGCTTCCTGTCATATGAGCCGACAGGTGACGAAGGCCGGGCCCTGATGGTAGCCCACATCAACTACAACACTGTCATCGATTACGAGCATTACAAGGATGGTATTGTGGTTGTGAACATGAGTAATTCCAGTGTCCATCCAGAATGGGTATACAACTGGGATTCGACAGCACTACTATCCCTGCAAATCGCAGGAGTGAGGTACTAACATGCCAGTCAACCCTCAAGGTATTTGGACCTATTCCGATTCGGACATTGTCCAATCATGGCCTGCATTCATGAATCTCGGCTTCAACACAGTGTCGGACGTTATTAAGGGCCTCCAGCAGAACCGCGTTCTTATTGCCAAGAACAATAACGACCAGCGCGACAAGCTAACCAACATCAACAAGGCCACTACAGGCTCATATGATGTGCTCGTGTACCGCTCGGACATTAACGAAATGTACCTTGCGACGAACACCGGCGTGAAGAAAATCTGGGGTGGTGCTCCTGAGATTAAGTACATCAACGACAATGAGGCTTTCTCGAAGTGGTACCGCTACACTCAGCACGGTGCAGGCGCTATCATTAGCCGCAACGTGTCGATCCCTAGCCAAGGCCTGTGGCTGTTCTCCAACTGCATCACACTGGATAACAACGACAGTTCCAAGGACACGAACATCGACGTCTTCCAGTCCATCGGCGACGGCGTGTTCTACAACGTCGGCACCACGAACAGTTACAACCATGCTGAGGGTGTGATGCCATTCCGTATGGCGACAATGGCTTACTATGCCGCAGGTCCTCGTAGCGTCCCAGTGCAGGTGAAGATCTCTTGTTCGCCAGTCAACAACATTGGTTGGGGTGGCCTGTGCATTGGGGCGTCGAAGATCGGATGAGTGTGCTATACTAGGCAACGTCAGTTATTCATCATTGTTTGTGTGAATGCTGCGGGTGCTTGGGTATGAGAAAACCCCCTGACTAGTTCTCCTTTCCTAGTCAGGGGGTTTTCTTTATCTAGGCCAGCCGCTGTCGAGTGTCCACTTGTGTCGAAGTTCGTGGACGAGGTAGTACACGAGGTGTCGGAATGCGTCACGGACGTCATTGGCGTCTTTGTAGCCGACATCCTTGCCAGTAAGCCACCAACCTAGGTTCTTCAATGTCGCATCCTTGACAAGGCCTTTAGCCTGAGCAGGTGTCTGGTAGTGAATGTCATCGACAAGCCAGTCAAGCACGGCATTCACCTTCACGGGAGTAAGATCCGCTGTGAACTTGTTGCCAGGCCGCAGGTCGAACTGCTCGCACACAACGACAGCATCGGGGTATTGGTCAAGGTATCGCTTGATGAGTTCCACCGTCTGCGTGTGTGTCGAACAGATGAACTGATCGAAGTGTAGAATCTCTACCTCTTCTTCGACATGGGCAACGACGAGGCCGGTGTTGACGCCAGGGTCAATCGCGATGACGGTTTTCATTCTTCTCCTCCCAATTGTCATTCAAGATGTCATACTTTGTGTCACAGAGTCTGTTTCTGTCAGCAGGTGTCGTCCCACCGAAGACCCCTGACCGGTAGCGTTTGCCATCGACAGGTACGTCTTCGAGTGCAAGGCAGTCTTGAAGACATAGTTCTTTGACTGGACACTGTGAGCAGCAGACCTTTAAGACCTGGTAGTAGAACCCTGAGTCGAAGAAAAGCTCGACAGGTACTCCGACACAGGGTGCTTGCTCGTAGGCGTGGATATCGATCATACTTCCTCCCAGTTGTTGCCAACCTCTGCTTCTGCCACGAAGGGCACACGGTTGAACACGAGTGTTGCTGCCTTAGACATCTCACGTTCCATCATCTTGGAACACTCTTCGATAGTTTCTTCAGGACATTCGACGTAGGTTGCGTCGTGGACAAGGCCGATCAGCTTGGCACCGTATTGCCCTACCTGTTCGTTGATCTTGATTGCTGCGTTCAAACAGATGTCGTTCGCAGTGGACTGCGGAACAAAGGCTAGGGCTTCGTTCTGTGTCGAGGCGTAGTCAGCATCGGGCACGAAGAGAGGGTTGTATGTCATGCCGAACTTGGTCTGTCGCATGTAGTTTTCCTCCTTCCGTCCGACACTGTGTCGTACTTTCTGCTGCCAGTTACGTAGGCCAGGGTATGCGCCAAGGTACTGATCGACAACGTACTTGGCTTCTTCAAATGGCTTTTCAAGTTCTGTTGCAATAGCGGCTATGCCTCGTCCGTAATTCAAACCGTACACTACACTTTTAACTAGTGCGCGCTTATTCTTAGCAGTCTTTGGATGTTCATGCTTGAACGCCTCGTATGCTTCGATGGTTGGATAATCATCTGGCCAAATCTTCGTCATCAGATCATCGAAGAAGTCAGGAGCACCCGGCTGAAAGGCTGCAATCATGGCCTTATCATCCGCAAGCTCAGCGACAGTACGTAGCTCAGCCTGAGAGTAGTCACATGAGATGATCTTGTAGCCAGGCTCAGCGACAAGGGCACGCTTGATACCACTGTCGCGCCCCATCGTCTGAATCGCTGGCCCCTTAGCGGACAGACGACCAGTCTTTGCGCCATGAGGAAGATAATATGGATGAATGCGCTTATCTTCCCCACGCTTACGACGCACATTCGCAATGAAGCTTCCAATCACCTTCGCTGCATAACGGTAAGCAAGGAGAGCGTCGATGAACTCAGGCTCCCTACCAGCACGCTTCAACTTCTTCAGGTGCTTTGCGTCGAATGACGGGGATGATACACCCTTAGATGCGAAGTACTCAGCTATCTGCTTAGGTGACTGAGGGTTGAAGTCTTCCCCTGCGAGCTTCTTCAAGATGACAAGGTGCTCATCACACTGGTGGTTGTACTCATCTTCCAGCTCATCGAGAGCATTGATCGACACAGCCACACCGTTCATCTGCACGTCGTGTAGCACACGGGTCACGCGCATACGGTGATTGTAGAAGTCAGGGGACTTATCAACCATCTGCTTGAAGTAGTTGTACAGCTCATATGTCCAGTACGCGTCATAGATGTTGTACCGGTACAACTTGTCTCGTGGGATGTTCTCGAAGTACGCACCATGCTTCAAGTAGGACTTCGCATCCGAGTCCCAATCAGCAGCACGCAACCAGCGACGAGCCAAAGGCTTCAGGCCGTGCTCACCTGCCAGGTTGTCGAGCACGAAGTGCATCAGCAGCGTGTCCTCGTGGTGATACACATTGATGCCAAGGCGCTTCGACAGGTACGGCATGTCGAACGTCCCATTATGACAGACGACAATGCAGTCCCGGCACAGCCGCTCGATCAGCTCAGCAGACTCAGGAGTCTCGGCAAGCTCCTCGGGGATGACCACACCGAACTTCCCATTCCACAGGGCAATCGACAGGATACGGCCAGCCGCGAACGTGTCGTTGTCGATGTCACCAGCGGACTCGATGTCGAGAGCAATGACACTCCCCTTCTTGAAGGAGATGGCCTGGCCCTCCCAGATCACCCAATCCTTGCCGAGTTCCAGGCCAGGATCGACAGGACCGAGGTAGCCATATTGAAGCGCCTGAGCAAGGAACAGGCTTGCTTGCGGGTTGCTGACGATCTGCTTGGGCGAGAGCGTTTTGTATGCTTCGCCCTTATAGCCCTTCACAGTGCCGAGTGTAATCCTGATGTCGTCGGCCTGTGGATTATCAACGACTTCGATAGGCGTGCCAGCGGGAAGACCTGAGACAGCCCTAGCCCTCTTCAGCAGAACTGTGACAAGCACAGGCAGCTTGTCTACATTGTTAGTTAGAATCCTCATACCTGACCTCCTATGTATTTGATGAAACGATCACTATTCTTTTTCCCTTGAATAACTTCCTGAACGACACCGCGTGCCTGAGCATATGTGATGATTTCTTTCAGCTCCTTCATTCCGTTGATTTCCGACTGGAACTTCAGAAGAATCTTCGGAATCGGCACAAGGCCATTCTCCGAACGAGCAATGAAGCCGATGAACTTATCCACCTTATTGCTGAAGTTGGAGTTCTTGACGTGGTGAATAAACACCTCGTTCGACGCCATCCAGATAGGAGCCAAAGCAATGGCCTTGAGCATGTGTCGCATCGTGACAACGACGCCACCATGAGCATTAGGGCCGTTGTACATGGCAAGCAGGGCAGCGATACGCAAGACAGAGAACGTCATACGTTCGGTGCCGGGAAACAGCTCACGGCTACTCAGAACATGCTGAGCAGCCATCACCTTGGCTTCCTCAGAGAACTCAATCCAACGCTCGAACACACCCGGCTCAAACTCGACAGGGATACGGGCTTCCTCATGTGCTAGAGACCTGGCCTGGCGTGCGCTGAAGTGCGTGTCGAACTTAGTAGTTGCCCTAATGAGGTTCGACAGCATGAAGTCCCGCTGCCTGTCGGCAATTTTACCTGTCGAAGGATTAACAGCAACCAGCTTAACGTCCTGCGAGGACGTGATGTAGTGATCCCGTTCATCGACAACAACGAGGCAGCGGGGTGTGAAGCCAGACTCGACTCGTTCTTTCGTCAGGTGCTTCGCGGACTGATCGAGAATACCTGTCCCGTAAAATGTCATGTAGTACGGCGTCGCTGTCTGGTACGCGACCTTACCACCTTTGTCCTTGCGTGCGACAGCAGGGATATACCCATCGTAGCTCTTGGTGAGGAAAGGCATCATGGAGGCCATATAGCTGCTCTTCTGCGCCGCGTGTGCGAAGAAGTCCTGCACCTCGTCAATTGCGTACAGGCCAGACTCCTTCGGCTTGGTACGAAGGTATGCCGACAGTGCCTCGCCTGTCGAATCCTCCGGTGCAATGAAGGCGTCTGCCCCCTTACCAATACCAACAGCAACGTCCCGCATAATGGCTTCGGCGAGGCGCAGCGACGTTGACTTGCGGGACTGGGTGGTGCGTCCTAGTACCAGGAAGTACAGGTTCAATGGCATTCGCTGGACGTTGATGGGCAGGAAAGCATACTTCGCGAACACTGAGGAGAGGATAGCGAGAGCACCCGCGTAGTGGAACTGCTTGGGTGCCATTGCTGACTTCGTTTCAGCCCACACGGCGAACTGATCGACAAAGAGGCCCATTGGTTCCTGCTCGTTCTCATGCAGGAATCTGACATTTTGAAGGGTTAGCTCGCGTGCTTCGCTCAGAAGATACGAGGAGCCGACCTTGGTAGTAGCTTCCAGCTCCTTCTCAGATGGCACGTTGTGCTGTGCCTTCCATTGGGCATAATCCCGGTTGATCTGCTTCCACAGGTAGCCGTCGCCTCTCCCGTCCATAGCGAATTTGTTGAACTCTGTCCCACGCACGACAGCGAAGGCTTCGACAATCGAGCAGCCTTCCTCCCAGAGTGTACATTCAAGGTGATACATTTTCGAGGAGCGGTCTTCCTCGTCAATGAACACGTCATCAGTTGCAAGGTCAGTGATGTACGACCGATTGACCATGCCGAGGACTTCGTACATGGTGGGGATGTCAGTGGGGAATTCTTCTTCCTCGATGCCCATTCGTTCGACAGGGGGATACTCTGCTGCGAACTCAGCAGCAGTGATCAGCTCTTTATTGACTGTGAGTGTGATTTCCCACGGGTCCATTCGCTTGCAGTTGTGCGTGAACGGGACCCTGAGCTTCTTCGACAGGGGCCAGCCACGATCCATGCCATCGTTGCGGTGATCCTCATAGAGTGCACGCGAGAGGGCTTCAAGCATGTCATTCGACAGGTCCTTGGCGTCGTCAAGCAACCAGTATCCCTGCCAATGCTTCTCACTGGTCTGAACCAGGATAGACGGCTTGATCCTCAGCTTGTCGATAGGGCAGTCATCACCATCTGACCATACGCACGCAACCTTGATGACATTATCCTTGGCCGCGTGGCGTGTGTTCGACAGTGCCGGGGGCTTCGTGTACAGGAAAGGTGAGTAGTACACATCAAGGTCAGCGTGCGCCTTGGTGTAAGCCACCATCTTGTCGAGTTGTGCGGGCAGGTTGAACCAGCGGAAGTTTGTGAGGCCTCCCATAGGTCCTTTAAGAATGATGGGGGTCCAGCCTTCACTGTCCGGGAAGACTGCCTGGAAGAACTCTTTGAGGTTCATTACTCTCCTTTCGTATCCTCCTATTGTAAGGCGGGGCCACACCTCTTGTCGAAGTGCAGCCCCGCCTAGTTAGTTGACGGTCAGAGTTCGATCTTGGAAGCCTTAGACTTCTTCGGCTTTACATCATCCCATTCGACCTTCTTGATATTGTTGCGCTCGCGGGTCTCGCCGTTGTACTCGGACTCCTCGACATCAACGGTGATCGTCGCAGATTTGCCAACGATGTCGAGAGCAACCTGGTAGTAGTAGTCAGTGGTACGTTCCGTGCGCTCAGTAGGCCAGGGGTTACCCGACGCAGCGCAGAACTTGGGGAGGTCCCAGTGCAGACCATTCTTGGTGACCATGACCAGCCAGTAACGAATCTGACGGGATGCGTGGGTGCCCTCGTTAACAATGAAGTCAACCGTGTACATGGGGTTGCCCTTCTTGGACTCTCCCAGATCACAGGCATCGACGGTCACCTTGTACCGTCCCTTGGGCAGAGGCTCGAAAGACATCGACTCGGCAACGTCAAGGCTCATCAGTGCATCGAAATCAATCATTGTTGTTCTCCTTCTTGTTGGTGTAGTTGTTGATGGTCTCAGGTAGCCACCCGTAGGTGACTAGCTTGTTGTGTCGAATGATAGCATCCGGCTGTGGAAAATCCTTAGCATCCTCGCGGATACGGTACAGGATCGTTGTCCTACTGGCACCAGTCTTCTCGGACACAGCTTTTATCGACAGGTACTCAGTCGTCATTCTTCTCCTTTGTATCATAATGCTCATGCACCCAGCCCATGAGCTTACCCATTGTCGGGTTACCAATCATGGACGGCATGTTGTCGAAGCGCGTCTTGGTCAAGATGTTCGATGAGGACTTAACAGTCAGAACGGGGATGAGCTGCTCATCCCCATCTTCTCCCACGTCCTCCCACGTCATGCGACCGATCAGGTCGAAGATGGAAGGCAGCTTCTTGAAGCTCTGCTTGCCCTCGAAAGCAGGGCCGATGAGAGACAGACGTTCAGTCTCGGTGACTTCGCGTGACTCATGCGTGATGCAGATAATGTTCAACGACAGGTCGAAAGCAATCTTGTTGACAAGATCAAGAACCTTATCGTACGTAGCTGCCCACATAGCAAAGGAATCCTTCGGATTCACAGTCGTAAAGTGAACCTTGATGAGTTCCTGAAGCCTATCAACCGTGTCGATGACAACCGTCTTGAAGGGTGCGTCCTTTGTCTGGCTGATCTTGAGGAGGAGATCAGCGAACTCCTTGTAAGAGGCTGGCTGAACAATAACCATATTGTCCAAGTCGCCATACTTGGCAGCGGGAGCAGTGCCTCGTTCCAGGTCAATGTATAGGACAGGCCCGAGTTCTTCAACGACACTGGCTGTCGAAGCAAGGCTGGTTTTTCCTGTACCCGAGGGTCCGTAGAGTAGGACCTTCAGCTTAGGGATCGACACACGCGGGTCGGCTACCTCGATGTTGATTCCTTTGAGGAATGAATCGAACTTTTTCATATTTCTCCTTTCTGTCAGCGCTTAAAAGCGCAGTAGTAACAGCCGGGATGGCTGTCGAGGTCTCCAATGTGCTCCCGATTTTCATTGGCCCACTGGAAGATTTGGTTGGCTCGTTCGAGGACGGCAAGGGCTGCCGTCCTGTCATACTTGAAGCATAGCTCATGGCTGGCTTGCAGGACACTTTCGATGGTGCAGTCCCTCGGGAAGAGGATGAGCGAGCAGTAGTTCACCTCATACCCACTGTTCTCCATACCCAGACCGTACAACATCATTTGATAGAAGTACTTCTTGAGCTGTAGTTCAGTGCGAGAGTCCGAGTAGAACTCTGGCTCTTGATGTTCATTGAAGAAGGTTGCTGACGAGAAGGCCTTGATCTTCTTCTTCGACAGCACTTTGTAATCCACCACATGACCTGTGGAGGTGTCGAAGCCATCACACGTACCAGAGATGTCTCCGTACCCGTCGATGGTACCAACGGTTACCTTAGTCTCCTTGAGGTAACCTTTGAGGCCAATGACAGTCTCTAGGTAGAGATGGAAGGCTGTGCCAATCATCGGCGCGAGAGGGTGGTTGCTGTCTTCCTCATGGATGCCGAGCAGCTTCTCTGCAAGACAGCACTCACAAAGGTCTCCCAATTCAGACGGGCCGACCTTGCGTTGACGGTCACGTGCTGAGGGCTTCGATAGCTCCAGGATAAGAGAATCATAAATGTCACTCATGCAACGCCCATTCCTTGTACTGCTCTTCCTTCATGACGTATAAGTTCCATGCAAATTGATGCAGGTCATCTAGAGGCGACTTAATGAATACCAGAAAGACGCCTTCCTCAATGACCTTCCACAACTCCCGGGTCCCAAACAACGGGACACTCGAAGCGTGGCGCACGATCTGATCTGAGCCAGCCTTAACCTCCCACCTTGTCTTGCGAATTTTGTCCTGTTCGACAGAGGTAAACAGGAACCCAGGTGGAACCTGGATAACCAGCTTATCCTTCGACATGATGAACTCCCTTCGACAGTCCCATGAGGAGAGCAGTTGCCTCGCTAGAGTTGTTGTAGTCACCGAGGTAGACCACCTCGACAATCTCAGGGCACGATGAGATGAGGTGCGCGCATCCTCGACAGGGGTAGTGAGTTACGTACAGCGTGTATTCACTCACATGTTCTGTCATCTTGCGGATGGCACCGCGTTCCGCGTGCACAGTGTTGACACAGTGGCCGTCCACCATTCTGTGCCCCCCTGTGTCGCATGGCTCAAGGCCAGGTGGCGTCTCGTTGAATGCTTTCGACACCACCTGGCCGTTCGCACGGTCAACGATCACGCACCCAACATGAGCGCGGTCGCAGCGGGACTTCT
>OGIN01000462.1_pt1 | contig 40155 bp, 36 predicted proteins | sample 1571851 | NCBI WGS metagenome assembly OGIN01 (sample SAMEA2582123, study PRJEB24529) | metagenome | biome: Human gut stool | place: China | collected 2011 | reverse complement strand
GAACCCACGTAGTCAGCTTGGAAGGCTGAAGTTCTACCATTGAACTACACCCGCATTGTCTTCTTAGCAGAGGTCCTAACGACTACTGCTTGTCTATAATAACATTAATAAAATATGATTGCAAGTAATTTTTAAAAAAATTCGCAATTTTTTTGTTTCTTTTCTTGTTTGCCTTTGTTAAGAAAAAAACCACCGATATGCTCACAGTTCATTGCATTTCGGTAGTTTCATTATTCGTATCATTCGTTCCTTCTTGATCAGAAGTATTTCCATTCGAAGTATTATCTTCAACTGGAGGTTCATCAGTACCAGCATCATCGCTTTGTTGATTATCCTTTTTTTTAGTATCATTCTTATTTTCTTTTTGCTTAGTAGAATTATTTTCTTTCTTGGAATCATCTAACTGCTCTTGCAAATTATCAATCTGCTTTTGTTGATCTATGTAATATTCATAAGCAAAATAACCGCCAACACATGCTCCGGTAATAATAAGCAAGATCAATAATGATAAAATAAAAGTTGAAAACTTAGAACGTCCTTGTTTTTCCTTTTTCACTTTAGTTTTAGTCTTTGTTTTTCGCTTTGTTTTTGTTACTTTCTTTTTCTTAGTTTTTGGACGACGTTGCTTTTTATTTCCCGTCTCCTCCACCGCTTCATCTTGTTCTGGCTCATCTATATCTAACTCCTCTAAATCATCATCAAACTCAAATCTTTTTGTCACTTATATCACCTCACGTATAAATATTATACACTGATGTGAATTTAATATAAACTTTTATCATTTTCCTTTATTTTACATATTCTTCTAAACACACACCCAGCTCATTTATTTTTTTAGCGTGTTCTTTCCCAACATAACGATAATGCCATGGTTCATACCCTACCCCTGTAATACTATTTTTATTAGTCGGATAGCGCAAAACAAACCCATACTTCCAACTATTTTGGATTAGCCATTGTTGTTCAACTGTGTTTTCCTGGCTACGATCAAGGCGCTGATTTTTTGTTGAAACAATATCTACTGCTAAACCTAACTGATGTTCACTAGTTCCCGGTCTTGCCACCCAAAAAGCTGCTTTATCGCTAGCTTCCACCTTTGAATATCCCTGACTTAAATATTCACTTACTTTATTTTGATAAAGTTGTTCTTGCTTCTCATTTGTCCGATAGGAAGAACAAATCAATGGATTTAATCCCTCACTTTTAGCCGCTTGTAACATTGCTATTAAATCATCGTAAATTCGCCAATCGACTGATTGCCCATTATTCAATTGCACTAAATCAACTTTCCAATCTTTAGGTATCGTATTTTCAAAATTAACCAATGTTAATAATTCATCTTTAACCACACTATTAGCCGATTTATTTTGGTTAGTTTTAACCTTATTAGCAGCTATCAGCTGATTATTACTTTGATTAACTTGATCGTTAACTAAAATAAATAAACTCATAACCAACCCAATCATCAACAAAGTAATTACTAACACTTTCATTTTATTAATCTGTTTCACTTCACCTTACCCCTTTCAATAAAAAAACATCTCTTTTACACTTTCAAGTGTATAAAAGAGATGCATAGAAACATCACCAAAGAAGCATCAAAGTTGTATCAATAAATATCATTATAACTAGAAACACTTACTGAATCGGTGCGATTATCAATTATTCCGAATAAATACTTATAAGTTTCTTGTTCAGTCAAACCAAGATATGCTGTTCCAAAAGTATAAATCACTTCATAATTTCTTGCTATATATTTTTTATTATAATAATTATATTGATATATTAAGTGCGTATCAACATCTATAGTGGCATTAAAGATTCCTTCTTCATTCGTAAAATTCACCTGATAAACACTGACACTTTTACTAGAATCAATCACATTACTATAGCGTCTTAATGTATAATTATAACACACATAATTTCCGTCAAAATTAAAATCAGTTAAAATACCAAGATTCTTCAATATAACTAATTGCTCATTAATGATCGTTCGGATTCTCGTAATATTTTCATCACTCATATCTTGAACTTGTGTCGTAGTAATAATATTTTTTTCCTTATTTTCATAGTCACCAATCAACTCTAATTTTTCAGCGACCGTCAACTTACTTGTTTGAATTTCATTATTATCACTTTTTATTTTTTCGACCTGAAGATGCTCAATTAATTTATCATCTTGTATTTTAGAAACTGTTAACGGAACTAACGGAATGATGATCAACAAAATTATTGCAGCTGCAAATTTAATAATATTTTTACTATACCTCATCAACTTTCACTCCTTCTAAAACAACGGTTATAGTAGTTCCCTGTCCCAAAACACTTTCAAAATTAATTGATGCATGATGCAGTTCAATAATCTGTTCACATATCGCTAAACCTAACCCAGCCCCGCCAGCACTTCGTGAACGTGATTTATCAACCATGTAAAATGCTTCTTTAATTTTACTCAATTCCGTTGCTGCAATACCACAACCATTATCTTTGACAACAAACTGATACCCTGTTGCCAATACCTTTCCTCTTAAATATACTTTACCGTTTTGTCCAACTGCTTTACGGGCATTATCAAGTAAATTTAAACACACTGTCTTCATTAAATCTGGTTCAATATACAATTTTCCAGGCTCAATTTCAATAATAAACTCAATTTGCTGCTCTTTCATCAATAAATCTACAGTATCTACAATTCCTTGAAAAAATGTCTCAGCTGTAACCCAATACATTTTAAAATCCTGTTTTTTCAAAACAATCAATTCAAGCAGTTTCATTGACATTGCCTCAAGACGTCTTCCTTCTTCAACAATCAAATTAGAATAGCCAATAACTTCTTCTTCATTCAAACGTTTCGAACGTAACATATCACCATAACCAATGATCGACGTCAGAGGTGTTTTTAATTCATGGGCAAAATTTCCGACAAATACTTCTTGACGTTCAACCGCTTCATGCAGTTCTTTCATCGTTGTACTCAAACGCTCAGTCATAGTATTAAAATCTTTTGTTAACTGACCGATCTCATCCTCACTGCTAACTACTACAGGAACAATCAAATGTCCATCAGCCACCCCTTTAGTAGCTTTAGACAGCTTTTTGATTGGGCTAACCAACCATCTAGTTACAGCAAAAATAACTGCTCCACTAGCTAATAATAATATAATCGTATAATAAAACAGTGTTCCAAATTGATTTTCACGATTTAAAAAAAGTTCAGAAATATCTCGCGCATTTTCAAAATACAACTTAGTCCCATTCAAAGAAAAGATTCGAAGAGATTGTAACTTATAATGCTCCTTATCTTTTTGAACAATATACCCCCGCTCATTTTGAGATATTTTATCAAACAATTTATGGTCATCATTAAAAGTATCATTTTGATATACTACATCTCCATTTTCCGCTCGAATACAAAACGAAACATTACCATTAAATGTCTCAACTGTCATATTAGAAACTAAGTTTTTAAGCAAATCAAGCCGTTCTTGAAAAGTTCCGCCTTTTATCGTAAGTTCCTCTAGATGCGGGAGCAATTCTAAAGTTAACGAATTAACTAAAATATCATTTTCTTGATAAACACCCTCCACTTCGCGTTCGAAGGAATTATCGAAGCTCGTTTGAATCAGCATATAGCCTCCCACACTAAAACAGGTGAGCGTTATTGCCATGATACTAAAATACAGCTTCCAAAAAAAATTCATCAATCTCCCTCCAAACGATAACCAACTTTGTAAACTGGTACGATTTTATCTTCCAATCCAAGCTTTTTTCGCATTCGCTGTACATGAAGATCAACAGTTCGGCTATCTCCCATATAATAATCACCCCATACCGCTTCATAAATTCGATCACGGAAAAGAGCAATATTTTTATTTTGAATAAACAACAGTAGCAAATCATATTCTTTTACTGTTAGGTTGATTACTTGATCATTTTTCTTCACTACTCGTGAAAGTGTATCTACACTAATATCATAAACACTTAAAACTGTTGATGTTTTATGATAACGGCGCAGTACCGTTTCTACCCGAGCAACTAATTCAATAATCTCAAAAGGCTTAACAATATAATCCTCAGCTCCCAGTTTCAATCCCTTAACCCGATCTTTTACATCACCTTTAGCCGTTAAAAAAATCACTGGAATTTCTAAAGGACGAATATATTCCATTAATTCATAGCCATTAATTTCTGGTAACATAATATCTAGTAAAATTAAATCAAATTGATTATACTCAATTAATTCAATTGCTCCTTTCCCATCATAAGCACATTTGCAGCTATATCCAGCATCTGATAAGTTAATCTTAATCAGTCTACAAATTGCCTGTTCGTCTTCAACGATCAAAATTTTATTCATAGTATCACCTCTATTACTTTCATTGTACATCAAAATTGCATCTTATTAGCATCATTTCACAAAAAAACACACTTACTAAGTAAGTGTGTTAACTCCATTATGGAGCGGGTGATGGGAATCGAACCCACGTAGTCAGCTTGGAAGGCTGAAGTTCTACCATTGAACTACACCCGCATTTCATTTTCGTTACTTATATATATTAACATTATCTCTATATGATCTGCAACACTTTTTTATAAAAAATATCATTTTTTTATTCGCAACCAGCTTTGCAACCAATAGTTCCTTAAAAGCAAAGTAGAGTTTGTAGTCTCTACAAACTAAATTAGCTATATTGTAGATAGGAGGAAATAATATGAAAAAAATCTTAGAAGTTAAAAATATTAATAAAAGCTACCAGCATAACAAGGCTATCAATAACTTATCTTTCAACGTCTATGATGGTGAGATTCTTGGCTTATTAGGGCCTAATGGTGCTGGTAAAAGTACCACAATCAATATTCTATCAACACTTTTAACCAGTGATACTGGCACCATTAACATATTTAACTTGCCCTTAACATCTCACTCTAATAAAATAAAAGCTCAACTCGGTATTGTCCCTCAAGAAATTGCATTATACGAAGATATTTCAGCCTATCATAATGTAGCCTTTTTCGCTTCATTATACGGTGTTAAAAAGAAAGATTTACCAAAACAAGTAATGAATGCCTTAACTTTTGTCGGCTTATCCGATAAAAAAAATGATGATCCTAGAACCTTTAGCGGTGGAATGAAACGACGTTTAAATATAGCCTGTGCAATTGCCCATAATCCTAAATTATTAATTCTAGATGAACCAACCGTAGGAATTGATCCACAATCACGAAATTATATTTTATCCTCATTAAAGGAGTTAAAAGAAAAAGGTACAACTATTATTTATACGACCCATTATATGGAAGAAGTTGAAGAAATCGCTGATCGAATCGTTATTATGGATAGAGGCACTAAGATCGCCGAAGGAACATTAAAAGAACTTTTAGCCAAATATAAAGACACTCTTATCTACACCATCTATGCTGATAATTTTCCAGCCGATCTAGCAATATCACTAAGTACTATCAATGGTGTTGAAGAGATCAAAACTAATGCAGATAATTTTAAAATCACAGTTTCTAAAAATTACGACGCATTAGATAAGATCATTATGCTTTTTGTTCACAAAAAATGTCATATTAATAAAATGGAAACAGAAGAAGGAAATTTAGAAATGGTATTTTTAGGTCTAACCGGGAAGAAGCTAAGGGATTGATCATGATAAAATTTTGGACTTTATTTAAACACGATCTATATAATCTTATTTCCAGCCCAGGTACCTTATCTGTTTTTCTTATTTTTCCTACAATCTTAATTTTATTAATGGGGTTTTTATTTGATAATTTATATCATACAACTATAATCAGTTCCTATGATTTTTACGGTGTAACAATGATATTTTTTATTGTGATGATGGGCGCTACTGTCCCTGCTAATGCTTTTCTAGAAAAGCATATCAAAAACGGAAATACCCGAATCTTTTACAGCCCTGTATCTCGCGTGTCGATCTACAGCTCAAAGATTCTCACATGCTTTTTATTCATGGCACTTGCCTTAACAATCAATATCATTATTTTTGATACGATATCATTGGTAAACTTCAGTAGTGATAAAATCGGATATGTAATTCTCTTAATAATAAACTTTGTTCTATTCCTTACAATATTAAGCAGTGCTATTTGTGTTACTCTTCATAGTGAAGAACTCACAAATGTTATTTTATCAAACTCAATGTCTGTATTAGGCTTTCTATCTGGAATCTTTTTCCCAATCGCGAGTTTAGGTGCTATTTTTGAAAAGATTGCAAGTTTTTCACCAATCAAATGGACTGTCGATTGTATTTTTCAATTAATTTACGATGGACAAAGTACTAATTACTGGTGGATCATGTTTGCTCTTTTGACACTATCTTCACTTTTACTACTTGTTGTCCATAAAAACTATCGTCCAGAAGACTATATTTAGGAGGAAAAAGAATGTACAAACTCATAAAACTAATATTATATCGAATCAAGCACAACAAAGCATTTCTAATTACTTATCTTGTTTTGATTCCTATTATCATTGCACTTGCAATATACTTTACCAACAGCATTTCTCATACAATACAAATAGGAATCGTGGGAGATATTGACACATCTCAAAATTCTCAGATCAAATATACTTATCTAGATACTCTTCCTAGTACCTCCGAACTTGTCTTAAATCAATATGATGCCATAATAGTCCAAGATGATAAAAATATTGATGTCTTATCCACTAAAGGTGAAACGTATAACCAAACTATCACCCTCTTAATAAATGGTCAAATAGACAGCTTACCCGTTAATGATAATCAGCGTGGCAGTGCTTCAAATATATTAGGCTTCTTAATGATGGTGATACTTCTTCTTGGCGGACAAATTTATAAATATTACTTTGATGAACGAACTGGCATCAACAAACGCATCTTGAGTACTTCAGTAAGTTGTTATCAGTATTTATTGAGTCATTTTATTGTTGTTTATATTTTTCTTTTTATTCCTGCCACGATAATCATTTGCAGTGCTCTTTTTGTTTTTAAGATCACTTTATCGATTGCACTCTGGAAATTCATTTTAATCTTAGCACTTTTATGTTTCTTTGCAACTTCATTCGGTCTTTGGAGTAATGTCTTATCAAAATCTTTGGAAGAAAGTATGATGTTTGGAAATATGTTTGCAATTATTGGAACTATTGTCTCTGGCGGGATCACTCAAGTAACAAATAATGAAATTTTTAATTATGTTGTTCAATTTTTCCCTCAAAAACAAGTTATGACTACGCTTTCAGCTCTAGAAAACAAAAACGTTTTACCGACTTCAGGAATAATTTATTCCCTTTTACTTTCACTTGTTTTAATTATATCAGCAATTGTTATTGAAAAAAGAAAGCTGTCAGTTAGGTAATAATACAAAAAAACACACTTACTTAGTAAGTGTGTTAACTCCATTATGGAGCCATATTGGTCGATATAATCGAACTCATGCTTTTTAAAATTAAAAGTTATTGTACCATAGTTCCTCTACCAATATTATACTATAATAACAGGTGTTTATCAACTAAATTCTAGTTATTTTAAGTACTTTTTTTTCTACCAAATTTATTTTAATGTCTTTTACATATTTTTGGAAAAGCTGACATTTTAACTCTTTGCTTATAGAGGTAATATTACTCACTTTCTTTCTTTGAAATTCCTGAATATTATTTAATTGCTTTTTATAATAGCTTATTTTTTTATCAGTTCTTTTTTTAAAATCATTATACTCTAATAACTGTTCTTTTGTCCCTTCTGTAACTGTTATTTCATAATAGTTTGAAACAATTTTTGACAATCGCCTTATCTCTTTTTCAATTTCCTTTTCTTCACTACTTTTTTCTATATTTAAAATTTCTTTATTATATAAATCATTAGTAACATTCGTTAATTGACGATCTATTATTTTTTCATTAATTCTCTTATTACATTTTGGACAATAATAATAAAAGTATATTTTACCTTTTTTATTTGTTGTTTTTTGTTCTAAATGCGTTGAACAGTCATTGCATATACAAAGATTATGATACGCATAATCATGTTTTTTAATTCTTGCAGATCGATTAATAAAATAATTTGCTCTATAAAAAGTATCTCTATCTATTATTAAATCCGTTAAAATATTTGTATATATTTTACCATTCCATTCAATCTCACCGATATAAATTCTATTTTTACACATTCTAATAAGTGTCTTATCCACCCATGAACGCCCTAAAGCCTGTTCAATGGTTAACTCAGCAGCTAATTGTAATGCACTTTTTCCTAATGAAATCTCATGAAAAATCCTTTTCACAATTCTAACCTCTTCAATATTGTTTGAAATCACTAGTTTTTCACTGGTTTCTCTGATATATCCCAATGGTGGTTTACCACCAAATGGATATAAACCATTTTCAAGTTTATCTCGGATCACATCTTTAACTCTTTGTGATGTGAGTTCAGGCTGAAGTTGAGAAAAAATCATCGAAACATTTGCATTAGCTTTTTCCATAGGATTCTTTAAATCAGTTTTAGGATTATCAAGCGGAATTAAAGAACAGTTCTTATTATTGCATATCTTTATAATTGAATTAAAGTCCATAAGATCTCTGGTCAGCCGATCGAACTTCATCATAACAACCATTTTATACATTCCTTGTGAAATTCCAGCTAAAAGGTCTAATAAATCCGCCCGGTTGGTATTAGTACCTGATTTTCCACCATCAGAGTAAATATCAATATCATCTTCTGTATATCCCATTTTATACACAAATTTTCTGCATTGATTTTCCTGAACTTCTAAACTACAGCCTTCTTCATATTGCTTTTTAGTTGAAACTCTTATATAAATAGCTATCCTTCGAGTATCAATATTATCTGTATTATTCAAAGTCATTGTTATTATCCCCCTCAAAAATATAAAATAAAAAAAGAACAAACAGCTGTTTATACACTTTTCAGTTGTTTGATTAAATAATCTTTTTCGATTAAATTATAATATTTTTATATTATATCTTTCAATATATTAATAATGTTTTTTTACTATTTTATAATAAAAATTGATTATTTATATTTTTAGAGGTATAATAGTAATGAGGTGGAAAATAATGCGTAAAAATAAAAAAGATGATTCAAAAATAACTTTAAAAATAAAATCTCTTTTAGCAGGAAAAGGTCTTTCGTTTGCTGATTTTGGAAGAACAATTGGTGCTATTCCTCAGACAATGAATAAAAAAAGAACTACTGATTCATATCGAATAAACGATCTTATTCTTTTAGCTAAAGCAACCGAAACAAAATTATGCTTTATAGATCAGGATGGAAAAATACTACTAGAATTCAATGAAGGAGATATAAAAAAATAACTAGTGGTCATACATGACCACTAGTTTCAAATTTATTCATTTATAACAATGCATAAGAGTGAAAAATAAAAAAGCGAGTGAACATGTATGTTCACTCGCTTCAGCACTTTTTAATAGGAATATTTTTAAATTATTAAATCAATATCATCTTTAGCTAAATTTATAGCTTCTATATCATTCTCAATTACTTTTTCAATATATTCTCTACATTTTACTTCTAACAAAGAGAAGTCACAGCATCTTTCTTTCACTTTAGGTGGTAAATGCCCTTTTCTATACTGTGTCTGAAAGACACGTACTTTATTTAATAATTCTTTTTTATGATCATTTATGTATGTTATCTGATTTTCTAATAACGCCTTATATCGCTGATCTTTAACCAAAGGTAAAACCTCTTTTAGACATTCTATCGGCGTAGGAAGCATATTATTTATGTTTACAATTCCCCATTTACCTTTATTTATTTTATAAACATCTATTGCTTTGTCACTCATTTTTATATGTTTAGGTTTAGGGGAAGATAGTGGAGCAAAATAATTTTTATCTTCAAATGTATACACAATTCCTACATATGGTCTAGTCTCTGACTTGTTATAGGGTACTTTTGTGTCATATTTTCTTAAATAATCAATGTATTCACTGTTTATGTAATATATTTTTATTGTTTTCATATGTTTATTTCCTGTTCAATAAATATTGGCAATTCTATACAGAATTGCCAACAACTTTTTTAATTCCCTACTATGGCAAGGGTATTCCAACTTTTTCCGTTCCCTACTATGGCAAGGGTATTCCAACTTTTTTTGAATGTTTCCATTCATTAAACTATAGTCATTATACAATATTTTATTCATTTTTTCAATATGAATTGCTTAATTTACTGATATTTATACTCATAATTTACTGATCTGTTTTTTTCTAAAGTATCAATATTTTTACCCGATATTTCATCATAGTACCTTTTATTTTCTTTGTCATAAACTCTATACCGTTCATCTTCAATTATATATACGTATGCTTTTTTATTATACTTTACCCATGATACAGCTTCCTGATCAACTTCTAAGCAAGTTCTTTGATCACGAAGCATAACGAGTTTTTTCCCTTCTCTGTCACTGTCGAGTATCTGCTCTTTATTTACATAAAAACCTTTAGTCAGTATTTTATTCATTTTATCAATCTCATTACGATAGCTATATGATTTTATATAATTAAGTCTATCTATCTTTTCTTCAATTTTTTTTATTGCAAGCAGGCAGGCATTAGTTTCAGCTTTTAATGTATTTGCTTCTGTTATAATCTGTTTTGCTTCTTCGATAGATGCAGTTGATTTAAAAGCATTTAGTTCTTTTTTAGCTTCTTCAAATAATTTAAGTTCTTTACTATAGTTTTTTTTCATTTCTATTTTATCAGCTGAACTGCACTCTTTTAAAGCATCATTATAATAGCAGGTTTCAATGTAAATTTTAGCTATCGGCATAAGTTTCTGGAGCTGGCGATTGTGAATCTTAAGATTATCATAATTTCTTTTTAAAAAGGAATAATCATCTTCATATTGCAGGATACGCTGATCAACATCATTGTAGCTGTTTATTTTTTCACTATTCATTATTTCAAAAACTTTATTGATCTGATTGATTTCTTTCACTATAAGATAGCGCCTTTTATAATATTCACTGCTGTTTTCATCTGTTAAATTATTAGCTAAAGTATCCTGCTTATTAATAAAAATCTTCATCTTATACTGCTGTAAAGACATATAACCACTTAATTTGTTACGGTTAATTTTATTAGTTTTTTGTTCTTCAGGGATATTCTTATATAAAATATGTTTTGATTCAAGTAACTGATCCTGATAAGTCTTGTAACGAATAGATTTTATCCTTTGTCGAAGGTTTTTCTCTGAATATTTTCCATCATCTATAGTTTTTAACCTCACAAATCTTTTCATCCCGAAAGTTTTGACACTAATATATTTACCACGATTTATTAAATATCCTTCATTTTCCAAAAGTTCAAGCAGTTCTTCAAAGTCTTCAGCATTTTCAATTAGTCGTTCTATATCTTCTTTTATTTGTACTCTCCATGACTTATTTGCAAAATTGTACAAAAAATTTTTGTTGCTGTATTTGTTTATTGGTGGAGCATCATTTAATACCGTTAGCCCGTATTCTTTACTTATTTCATCAGATACCTTGCGCAGATTTGATATTCCTTCCTCATGCCATAAACTGTCAGTAAGTTTTTTCCCTGTCTTGATATTGACACTGTTTAAAACTATATGATTGTGTATATGTGCTTTATCGATATGAGTAGCTACAACTGCTTGAAAATTCGGATATAACCGTTTAACAGTTTCTATTCCTATTTCATGTGCTTCTTCATAAGATAGTTTATCAGTGTAATTAAACGACTGATAAATATGATAGCCAGTACGTCTTCCTTTATTGTTATATAAACGGTTCATCATAAGCATTTCATTGTGTGCAAGATTTGCATCTGGTGAACAGTTGATTCCACTGACAAGCAGTCCACCATCTGTTTTATTTGGATTTGTAATATAAATAAGACAACCAAGATTACTTTTATGTAGTGCTTTTCTAAATGTCACTGTCATAATCATTCACCTCTTCATGAACGACATATAGTTTTTTTGAAATTGTTGTATAAAGTTTTTTCTGTTCCTCTAGACATTGCTTAGCAAGCAGTTTTGCCTGAAACATATCCTGTTTTGTGGCAACAGTGTTTTTAGACATGTTATTAAGTTTTCTTGCAATCTGATTGATATTATTCCCAACTTGTTTTATTTCACTAATAACTTCTTCTTTGTTGTGGACAGTTTCGATAACTACTTTTCCATTCAGTACCCGATTACGAATAAAAGAAGCATAATTTTTACATTGAAAATGTTTTGCAAGCCACGTAACTTTTTTCCATTCATCATTGGTAAAATACAGTTCGTATCGTTTTTTATCTTCTCTTCTTGACATATTTATTCCTCCAAAGAACCGTAAGTAAAAATATAGAACCAGCCAAAAACAGTGTTCATATGAACACTGTTTTTGGCTGAGATTTTTTGCGTGTACGCACGCTAAGAAACGGTTACGTTTCTTCTAAAATTCAAAGAGTGTTTTGCACGATTTGAATTTTCGCAAGCATGGTGTCTGTCCGGACACCCTACCTGTGGTAGCTTGTTGGGGAAACTCCCCAAACCCCTTAAAAATTTGAACATTATATATGTTCAAACATAGTAACATATATAAAAAAACAACTGGTTATATATGACCAGTTGTTTACATTTCAATATCTAATTCTATATCCATTTTATTTTCTATTTCTCTAACTTCATCTATTTCAATTCGACCTTCAAGCCACTGTAATGCAAGTTCTCTATTTGTAATTTCTTCAATATTCGGTAAACCGTTTTCTCCTTGAACAAAATCATAACATATGTATTTACGATTTTCAAAATCAAAAAACATAATACTGCTGCCAAAATTTTGTTGAACCTGTTCACAATATTCTTTATACTCTGTTTTATTTCGATTAAATGTTTTAGTGAACTGATCAAATTCTTCTTTTGAAATTTCCAGCACTTCTGGAAATTTACTATTTTCAGTTTTTTCTAATTTATGAATATTAGTCAGTATTATATTTTGGTATCGTTCTTTAGAAAAGGGTTCAACTGACTGATCTGTTTTATATAAAATCTTGTCCATATCCTCTAGTCGGGCACATGCCTCCTCAAAAGCTTTTTTATAATCCTCTTTTGAAAAATCATTATCTTTTTTTAACTTTATTTCTTTATCTTTTAATTCCAGTTCACGTTCTTTTAGCAGATTGGCTTTTTTCAATTCATTATCAATAGATGATAAAGTATTTTCAATATTATCCGCAAACCGCAGATCTCTAACAGTTTCAAATAAAACCATTTTATTCTTCCTTTCAATAAATATATTTTAATTTATGGTAATTTGGTAGAACTAATATAAAGTTACTTGAAAGCCTTCACCTGTAGGTTTGACTTCATATCCGTTCTTTCCATTTTTTTCTGCATACTCCAGAGCCTGATTATAAGAATCAATTGAATTTCCGCTAAAGAATTTATTTTCAGCAGATGGCTTTTCTTTTTTATCATATGGACTGGATGTGACATTTTTCCTATTTACTGATTCATCAGCTGGTGAATCAGCCACTGTATCACTATTAACAGTTATCGGTTGTTTAACGGTAACCTGAATATCTCTGGATGTCTCATTGCCTGCTTTATCCTGAAGAACATAGTTTAATACATAACTACCGCTTACCGCAGTGTTTATTTCATTATGAATAACATCTTCTGCACTTAATTCATCAATATTATCCTCAGCTTTGATTATATATGATTTATAGTCAATACTGTCATTTGTGTTGATTTCAATAATTTCCTGTGATAATTCCAAAACTGGAGGTATATCATCATAAATATTAATCTTTAAAACTGATTTCTCTGTGTGATAATCATTTTTTAATATAACATTTGCCTGATAAGTACCTGGTGTTCCATTTTTTAAACTCTTTAAACATTTTTTTGTTTCTTTATCATCACTAACCTTTAATTCAAAATACTCTTTATTGTAAGATTTAATTAAATCTTCAATATCAACATCCCTACTTGCGCTGGATGCGATTCTAAAAACATCATTAGAAAATTCATAATCATCAGTATTCATTTTTATTTCAGAATTAAAATAATTAAAATTCATATATTTATAAGTAAACAGAAAACCTGATATGCTTATAAGAGCTATAGTCACTACTATGATAGAAATAATTATAATTTTTTTTCTTTTCTTTCTGCGATAGAGCATCAATAATTCAGTTTCATCAATCATTTTCACACCACCTTATATTAATTATCTTCATGCGATTAACCGTCTAATAACTGTTTGTTATCAGGGTTATTGAGTTACATTTCCATATCGATTTCACTGTTATCTAAATCTTTAATATATATATCCGATAGATTAGTAATATCTTTAGGTGATGTAACTATAATCGCTCCCATTTTTATTAAATCATTGTTTCCCTGAAAATCTTTATCCATGACACCTGATGGGATGGCATAGACATTTTTTCCTTGCTCAAGAGCATGGCTGACAATTATATGCTGTTTGGATTTTGTCTCGGTTTCTGTTAATAAAACTTTATCTGAAATGCCGGATACTAATCTTAGTCGCTGAGCTATTTGATCTTTTTTCACTTCTAATTTTCTAGGATATTCACTTATGATAAGCCCGTTTTTGCACATTGCTTCATAGAGTTCCTTATTTTGCTTTGGATAATAGCTGTCTATACCGCAAGGAAGTACAGCAATAACCTTATCACTGATTTTCATAGCCTGCTTTAATGCAATTGTGGCCACACCCTCCTGCATACCTGTTATAATAACATCTTCTTTCTTTGCTAATTCATCAACATAAAGCTCAGTACACTTTTTTCCATATTCGCTTGGTTTCAGTGAGCCAGCAACAGCAACCGAGTTCTTATCAACGAGTGACAAATTTCCATGATAGTAAAGAACAAAAGGGGGACATGATATTTCTTTCAGCTTAGCAGGATAATTATCAGACACAAGAGTTGTAAATTTAGCACTGCTGCTTTTATAAAAAGTTTCAAACAGTTCACTTCTCAGTTTTTCATCAACAGCTTCTTTAGATTTTAAAGCATCAAATATTTTGTTAAAATTCCCATCATATTTTAGCGAAAAATATAGTAATAATTCTTCCATATTAGCTCCTTCTGGTCATACCTGACCACTATATATTAATTTCAATTTCTGCTTTTGAGTAATCTTTTTCATTTTCTATTTTCTCAGGCATAACCTCTTGTATTTTTTCACGATTAAGTTCATCCAGACGCATAGCGTGCTTTTTATAATTTTCAAAGGCATCAGAAATTAGTGTTTCAACTTTTTTATTTACATAGCTTTTAACATCAGCAGTATCTTTTTTATTTTCTCCCAGCTCTTTTATTTCTTCTATCAGACTATCAAAAACTTTCTTAAAATGTTCTTTTCGTCTGATTGGGATTTCGAGTCCATAATTTTTATGAAACATAATACTTATTACATCCGCTTCAAATTCTTTCTGCAATGGACTTTTACCGTCTATATCATTATGATTTGAAATCATATGCCCAAACTCATGTGATAGAGTTGATAATTTTGCGGTGTCATCTAATAATGAATTAACAGCTATTGTATCTTTCTTATAATCATAAAATCCGCTCAATGTAATTGAATCAAACTGCTCACAATATACATTACATCCTAATGCTCGGCAGTAATCTGCAAGTACATCAGCAAGTTTTCCATGCTCTTTTGATTCATAGCCGACCGACAGCAGGGCAGGGTATTTCTCTTTTGGATAATCTGTTTGACTAATATCAAAAACAGTTCCAGTTCCATATACTAGTTTTTCATAAATCTTCAGTTTACCGCTTTTAGCCTGCTCTTTAATATCATCTTTTGCTTCACTCCATTTAATATATTTTTCACTATTTTTGTCATAAATATATTTGATAGTTTTTGGAACAAGTATAGTCATTCCCTTTGAACCTTTTTTTATATTGGCATTTTTAGCTTTCCAGTCTTTAAAGGAAGCACAAAAACTTGCATATGGATTCTGTTTAAAAATAAGTGCTGTATTTTTTAACGAATATTTATAGAATTTAGATGAAAAAGCGAGCAGTTCATGCAGATCGTTTGATGAGGTTTGATAATTCCCAATCAAATCACTGATGACATGCTCGCTTTCTTGTAGCGTTTTATCCAGTTTTTCTTTAGCTTTTTTTATCTGTTCGGGGGAAGCCTTATATTTTTTAGTCATAATTTTCCTCCTTTAAATACAACTCGTAAACTGCATCATCCATCTCTTTCAATGTTTCTTCATTTGGAATTGGACTTCCAACAGGATACATATGTTCAACATAAAACATATCCCTAGTATTTTCATCTGCTACAACGGAAAATCCTTCTTTTTTTAAATTTTTTATGCATATTAAATTATTTTTCATATTGTTACCTTCTTTAATTAAAATAAAAAAGACAGCCATCGACTGTCTAAAAAGCAATTTAACGAGGGAGTAATTATCATACATACAACAACTGATTTTTGAGAAACTATTGCTGATACTCCCTCATCAGTTATTAGTTTATCATATAGAATAATAAAATTCTACTTATTTTTTAAAAATCAATAATTATTTTATTCTAAATATAGATAACAGTTTGTTATCTGTTATTAATATAATCTTCTACATGAATACAGGTGTTTTTTATCGCTTTCTACTGATTTAGTTGTTATGGCTTTACCTGTTTGGGGTGCATGGACAACTCTGCCACCGCCAATATAAAGCGTTACATGGTGTATACCGTTATATGTTCCATCTTTTGAATACAGAAGAATATCGCCTGCCTGTAATTCAGAAAAAGAAATTTTCTTTCCCATCTTCGATAAACTTTTTGTAGTCTGCGTACCGATATTGGCACCTGCCTGATAATACGCCCAGCATATCAGTCCAGAACAGTCAAATTTTGTCCAGTTTGGATCCTTGACCTGATTCATAGAGTGACATCCACCCCAGACATACATATATCCTAATCGTGTTAATGCTTTTTGTGCTATTGCATTTCCAAGAGTACTGTTACCTGAAACAACAGTTCCGCCTTCAATGCTGTCATTTGATCCATACTTTACTTGAAAATCAACACTGAATTCAGATATTAGATTTTCAGAATTATAATACTCTTTTGCTTCTTCAACTACCTTACTGTTTATATAACTGCTGTTTTTCTTTAGGCAGTCTACATAATCATCAAATGTTGCGTTTTTTATTTCAAGAGTTGCAACTCCGTTAGTATTTGTTTCTATATGTGTTTCATAAAGGCCATCTTCATTCTGTTTTTCAAAAATCGAAAGAACTTTTTGTTCTTCCTCTGAAAATGACGGTTCCTCAAATATTGCCTGTATCAATGATAAAACAGCTTTCCAGTCACATCTGCCACGGATACCATAATTACAGATAATTGAACCATTAGGATTATTCTGCTCAAATAAGCCAACTTTTGAATCATAGTTTTGTGACCATGTTGTGCAGTAATTTTCATACTGGTTTATTACTTCCTTTCCGCCTGAAGAGCCAAAAACACTGGATACACCAGCTCCGCATACACATATAATAATTGCCGGTATAATTAAAAACGAAAGAAAAATCGAAAGTCGCAGTGTTAATTTTTTTAATATCTTTTTTAGAAGCAGAAATACTTTATTTTTAATAATGTGTGTCCCTTTTCTGACAGAAAGATTAGCAATACTTTTCCCTACTTCTTTATCAATTGTCGAATCCCCATTTTGAATATCAGAACCTGACTTAATCAGTTTTGACGTTTTTCTTAAAGCAATGCCGGTTTTTTTAAGACCTTTGGAAACAGTTCCTGTATTTATACCAAAACGCACCTTTGTATCTTTTGTTTTAATATCTACAATTTTTTCACTGTCTACAGAATTATACTTTGTTTCCTTTTTTTCAATATTAGCTACTCTTGTTTTAATCATATTTTTTGATACGTACATAGATCCTGTATCTTCAGCGTACGATTCATTGACTCTGGTTTTTATACCGCTTCTTTTTTCATTTAATACAAATCTTATATCAGATGTTTTATCGATTGACATTTCATTTTCGCTTTTGATGATCGTCTTTATACCATTATGTTTTTTATTGATCAGGGATTCTATATCAGATATTCCAGCATCTGATATAGAATCTTCATCACCGCTGATTGTTTTAATGCGACTTGCTGTTTCTCTACTTAATACTTCGATTCCAACTGAAGGAAGTTTTTCTACACCTTTTGATACTGCCAGAATTTCGGCACTTAAAGCGCTAGAAGCATCTGACAAATCATGTACCTGATTTTTTTTTATTTCTGAATCATTCATCGCTGCAATGCTATGTTTGCATTATTTGAAGTATCATTAAGTTTGTATATATAAAAATCTTTAGGTACATTATTTCTAAAAGGCACTTTTGAATTTCCGTATACAATAATTCCCTGACCCGATATATCAGATGTTATATAACTTGCTTCTTCATTGCTTATATCAAAGATCTTACATATTTCAACAAGATCAAGCGGTTTCTGTTTCAAAACAACTGCAAATTCACTATTGCTTAAGATTTTTCTGCCGTTTTTATTTTCAAGAATATCAGCAATATTTTGGGTGATGATAGTTGGAAATGAATTATATTTTCTGCCTTCTTTATAGAGCTTAGCTACAAACTGAGCTGAATAAACATTTTCAAGCAGAACATGAAATTCATCAATAATTATCCATGTATTTTTCTTGAGTTTTCGATTATTAGTTATGCGATTCCAGATATGATCCAAAACGACCAAGTATCCGGTTTTTAAGATTGATTCAGGTAATTTGCTGATATCAAAACTAACAAGTCTATTATGGATATCTATATTTGTTTCATGTGCAAACATTTCCAGTGAACCTTTAGCGTACCTTTCCATAATCAAAGCAAGATTTTTTGCTTCTGATTCCTGCTGACTGCTTAATTCATCCCAGAACTTCTTTAAATTTGGAATCAATGATTTGTCTGAAAAACCACTGCGCTCGTAATCAAAAAATAAATTTTTTACACATCTGTCAATGATTGATTTTTCACTTCCGGTAAGATCACGTCCACCAAGAAGTGATTCACACCACGCAAGAATCCATTCAATCTTAGATTTGATAGGTTCTTTATCATCATATCCTATATCCATGTGAAAAGGATTCAAATAAGTTTTTGATGTATTTGATATTTCCAGTGTCTGTCCATTAAATTCTTTAATAATATTATTGTATTCTGTATTAAGATCTACAATAATAACATCATCGTCAGGATATTTATTCATAATCTGTTCAATCATAAATTTGATAATAAAAGACTTCCCAGCACCCGCAGTAGCCAAGACACAGCCATTACCATTTAACTGCTTTTTCCTATCTACAATTACAGGATTTTTCGATAATAGATTCACACCATAATATATTCCATCTTTATGAATAAGGTCTTTCGTATTAAACGGTACATGTACAGCAGTAGCTTCAGAGGTAAGTGTTCTTAATATCTGTAAATTATCTCTGCTGAAAGGAAGAACATTTTGAATCCCTTCAAGCTGTTGAAAAAGTAGCGGTTTTACATTGCATAACTGTTCACCTGCTATATCCATGATTCTTTTACAGTTTCGATTCATTTCATCTGCATTTGAAGCTACAACCATTATCAGAAGATTAGATCTAAAAATCTTTTGATTGTTTTTTTGAAGATCATTTCTAAGTTGTTTTGTATCTCTCAGCTTGTCTTCTAACTTTTCATCCTTAACAGCATTATAATCAATATGCTGTTTAGCTGCTCTTCTTATTTTAGCTAAACGCTCTGACTTCATACCAGTAATTTTTTTATTTACTTTCTTGATAGATTTTGCACTATTAGTAGGGTTGATGTTTTGCGTTATATAAAGTTCCATTTTCTGTTTCGAAAGAACATTATAAAGTTTTGGAGTAAGCGAACTTGGCAGATCATCAAGATATAATATCTTAACAAATTTTTTATTATCTATTAATGTAAAATCCTTATTTTTAAACAGAATAGATTTTGGAGCTAAAATATCATATACGGTTGCATTTTCTTTTTTTGCGTATTCCTTTATAGATAGATTATTTTTATCTGTCCATTTAGTGCAGTTGAAAAAATTATAAAGTATTTCCAACCTTTCATCTACAGATATTCTTCTAATAGAAGACCCAAGCTCCTTAAATTTTTCTTCAGATTTGAGCTGAATATCTATAAATTTTTCCTTAACATCATCATATGAATCATTTTTTATCGTGACAGCAATATAACGTTTTGATTCTAGAGTTTCATTTATATTGCCAACCCCAAGTTCAATAAGCTGGTTGGTTTCTTCAGCAATTTTAGGAGAGGGGAGCGTTTCTACATTTTGAAGCATATACTCTTTTTCGAAAGTTTTGCTGTTTATTGGCTGAATAATATTTATTACCTGAATATGACAATCAGGAGAAAAAGAATTTAAATAATCTACCCACTTTAAAAAGATATTTTCCTGCACATCTAATTTTGCTTTTGCAAATGAAATATCCGAATATTCAAAACAGATTGAATATAAACCGTCTTTTATTTTAAAAACCTTAGTATCTTCATAAAACTCATTAAAAAATGTTTCAATCACTCTTTGCGTGGTTACTGGCTTATCTATGGGTTCTGATTTAATTTTAGCTAAACCATTTATTAAATCATTTTTTACTTTAACTTTACTCATTTTTTTCAGCATCCTTCTTTTTTAAATATTCAATCATCATCTGTTCTATCTGATGATCAGATAAATTATTTACTATATTATTTTGAGCATCACTGACCCAGCCCTTTTTCAATGCTTTTGCTTTAAACTTTTCTAATTTTTTCTGTTCTTTTATTTTTTTTCGTTCTTTTCTGGTAATTTTGAGCTTTTTAGCTGTTTTATCCTTTATAATATCTTTGCTTTTTTTATCTGATTCAAAAGTTGATTGCTGGATATTATTTTTAACATATTCTTTACAGTTTTCCTGTATCTGCAAAGAAGCTTTTTTAGATAAACTTTTTTTTATTCTTGTGGCCAGTTTAAGTTTTTTCATATACTCCTTTTCTAAAAAGATTTCTTTTTCAGTTTTATAAGGCAGTTCTTTGAAAAATACCGTTTCTTTTCTGAAAATATATTTTACTATTTTTTCGGCTGGCATTTTTTGAATTGGAATGAAACCGATAAAAGCAAATGGAATAGCGTATGCAATTATAATATAAGATATTGGATCCTCTCCAAGCATCGTTCTGAATTTTAGATAAAAGGGAACTGCTGTAATACCAAAAAGTATAACTGCAATCCACTGCCTGAAAGTAAACCAGTAGAATTTTTCATGATAGTCATTGATTTCTTCGTGAATTCTTATTTCTATTTGATCCATGTTAACCTCCTATGCACCTGTCAATTCTCTAGCTATTGAATTTCCAAAATTCATTAAGCCAAGATATAATGCATTAATTATAATTACAGCAAGAACAACATTTATTCCCTGAGCACTGTCGCTCAATCCTGACAGCATCAGGGAATAAATTTTTGTGGATATCATAATAACAGTGGCTTCCAGTCCTAAAGATGCCAGTGACATAAAAAAACGTTTAGCCCCCTGTGAAGTTGCTTCATTTGTAGCCATAGCTAATGGAATCGCACATGTACTGCTGTAGATGACCATTTTAAATATTCTTGTAAAAACTATAGTCACTACACCAACTACTGTTCCTAAATATATCACCCATATAATGATCGTCAGTGCAAAATAACCTAACTGGGCAGCCATAGAGCCTGAGCATATTTCAGCCATAATCTGCCCTAGGTCTGGAGTTGCACCAGAACTACCAATTTTTACCCATACTGAGTGATATATATCCTGTGTTATTTGCAAAATCATTGTTGCAAATTTATAGCTGTTTGTCATAATAACTTTTATAAAGATAAACTTACAGATTGTCATTGCCACTCGTTCCCAAGTAACTCGCTCCGGATCACTCATTCTTTGCAACAGTTCAAGCATACAGAATAGTGTCAAAAGTGAGTATCCAAAGGGGAGAATTACGCTATGCACCATTGAGCCTAAACTCCATAATGAACTCAATTCATTTTGTATATTATTCAGGCTTAATAAATGAACTACTGTTTTTGTAAGATTACTGCATGATATCGTTTGACCGAGGATGGTGAAAGAGAGATTAAATATTTCTATAATAAAATCATCAAACATAAAATCAATCCTTATAATCCGAATATATCAGGGGATTTAGCAATACCAATTAGCATAAATCCTGCCATAACTACCATTAACCCTCTGTATTTTCCATCTGCATCATCTCTCGTCCATCCTGCACAGAACATCACTCCTCCAATCAGTGCGACAACTCCACCGATTTTTACCATCCAGTCAGTGAGATACGTAACAAAATTGTCAATCGCTCCGGTATTGCTTTCAGCATATACTATATTGGCTGATATAACGAAAGCAATCATTGCTGTATGAACAGCTAAATATGCTTTTTTATATTTATCATAACTCTTACATAAACATTTTTTTAAATTTTTCATATTTTCCTCCATAAAAATGGTGGTCATATATGACCACCATTGCTTTCTATAAATTTGATAAATCTGTATCCTGATTTCCTACAACTTTAAATTTAGCAAGATCAACAGGATCTATGCTGTTTGATACAATTGTAACTATTTCTGCATTGATACCCATTTCTTCAAACTTCTTTTTCCTGATTACTTTTTTATGATTAGCTTCAAGATATTTTCTATGATCATATAGATTATTTACTGTTTTTGGGTCTCTAGGTTCAAATAAAGTTTTATATCTTGGATGCTTTTTCAAATCATAAATATCAGAATAAAACACATTATGTTCAGTATTGGAAATTTTGGCAATGCATTTTCCTTTTGGCATTCGACCGATTTCATCCTTAAAAGCAAGTTTTCGTCCAACGATATCATAACTTTTGCTGTTTGAACCATTTTTTGAAAATGTACGTGATGTCGATTTTTTATACCAAGTCTTACTGCCAAGCATATTTTCCATGTATTCCAGTGTCGAATCTGAATTGGAACCAAGAAAAAGAATCGAATCACAACAGTCAAGAATTGTTTCCCAGCTTTTTTCATAAAGTTCTTTGATCTGCGAAAGAGATTGTAAAAATATTGCAAAACCAACATTAAATGAACGTACATATGCTAGATTTTCAGCGAAACGTGGAATTTCACCTAGTTGTTTAAATTCGTCAAAGTATATATCTACAGATGTAGGGAGATACCCGTTAAATTTATTTGCATTATAATCCAAAAGACTAAACATCTGAGAATACATCAGATTTGCAAGAAAGTTAAATGCATCATCTGAAGGCTTAGTAACAATAAATATTGCAATTTTTCCCTGTTCTTCAGGCATTCCTAAACTGTCTAATTCTAAGTCATCATATGATGTTAAATTAGATACTTCTTCTATATTCAAGGGAGCAAGACGAGCAACAGCTGTCAAAACAATAGTTCTAAGCATTTTTCCTCTAGCTGATTTAAAGTGTTCGTACTGCTTTACTCCAACATGATTTGGTTCTTCTGCTTTCCACTTTTCAAAAAGAACATCAAGCTGACATTTATCATTTTCATCAGGATTTGCTTTTCTGATCAGATCAAGCATTGTTGAAAATGTGTGCTCATTTTCAGGAAGTCTAAAAAGCATATAGTAGGTTATTGCCTGTAAAAATATCATTTCTGCTTTTTCCCAAAACGGGTCACCTGTACTGCTTTTGATTGTAGTCGATTGAGTAGCTTTGAACAGCAGATTGATCAGTGACATAACATCATCCTGAGCTAGAGTTTTTTCATTCGTCACCTCCGCTATATCATCATCAAGATGGTAGATAACTTTTGGGATTTTTTTAATATAATGAAACGGATTATAATGGTTGGATTCATATTTTTTATCAAGATTAAATACTTTGATCCTATAACCCAGCGATAAAAGAGAGTGTCCTAAGGCTCTCAACGCTTCACCCTTAGGATCAGTTATAGCTATCGAACCTGTAGCAGAAAGGATATTTGGATATAAAAACGCTCTCGTTTTTCCGGTTCCGGGTCGCCCGCAGACAAAAATATGTCTGTTTATATTGCTGATAATTGCATCTTTGGCAAACTGTTCGGTGTTTGTGATAATCACATTGTCCTGATAATTTTTTGCTTTCATTTTATTAAGATCCATGGCATCACCCCATTCGCTGGTACCGTATGTCTGTTCCTGAACAGTTCTTTTATAACTGCCAAGATAAGTATTTATCAAAGCAAAAACAAATATCGCAACAAAAAAAGCAGTCATAACTGCCTGCCTGTCTAATATCAAAGGAAATGATGGATCGATTATTCTATTTAATGACGTTTCCAGATATTCCAGTTTTAAAGGAGTATTGTTGATTTTCATAAGCGAATATACTCTTATCGAATATAAAGAAGCTGTCATCATAGGTATAATATATATTAATTTACTACGTTTTCGTTCTTTTTTTACAAGCACTGTATATAACCTCTATTCTTCAATATTCAGTTCGAGTTCCTTACCTAAATCAATATCTTTACCGACATCATTAATGCTGATTTCCTTGTCTTTTTCTATATTGTCTAAAACTTTCTCTAAGGATGGCTTCCTGATGTCGTTCTCGAACTTTTTTGACAGCTTATCCTCCTCAACGAATACTGTCCACTGATACTGATTATTTTCATAACTTCTTTGAGCATTAAATGAAACATCGCTATACTGATTTTTAAAATCCTTATAATCCTGCTCATTTTTAAATTTAAGCTGAACAGCATCTGCATAATTAATAGAAGAAGCGTTATGATTGAAATTTGCTTCCATGAGTGCATAGTTTTTAATATCATTATCTTTTAAAAGGTTTTGATATTTTTCTAAATCCTCCTGTTTAACTATAACTGATACTATCGGATTATTATTTGAATCTCTGTTTACATATGCAGAAAAGGTTTCAATTTCTAATGTCGTTTCAATGTTTGTTTTACAAAAATCTTCTTTTGAAATATCAATTACAGCATGATTTATCCCTTTAAACTCACTTGAAATTACACTTCCATACTCTCTGTTTTCTTCCATATTTTCTAGTTTCATATCGAGTTCTTCATGACTAACTTCTAAATCTTTTTCATCAACAATTCCATCTTTATTAAAATCTGTACGCTCAGAAGGATCTCTTGAAATCTGTCTTTTCAGTCTATCTTCAGCAACCTGTTTTAAAATTCCTGTCATGATTTCACCATCAGCATTGCGGTATACAACTTCATATTTAGGTTCTTCAACAGTCTTTTTATCAAACCTTTCTTTCAGCAGTTTAAAGAAGCCTACATTATTTTTCCGGTTTTTAGCATCCACCTTAATGATACTGTACTGTATTTTCCAGTTTTTAGCTTGTTTTTTTACAATTTCTAAATCTTTTAGCGACAGGGGAGATGAACGTGAAAGACCGGATTTATTTTTAGACAGTGCCTTGTATGATCTGATAACAGAATATTTATCTGCAATTTTTAAAAATATTTTCTCGGCTTTTAAAAATATTTTTTTCATAAAGAGTGCCCCTCTTTTTAAATAATGCAGACCTCGCATTACTGCACGTTTAAAATCTCTAAGATTTGAATTAGCTTCTGATGATGCATCAGCCATATGCTACACTCCTTTCAAAATCATCAAATTTATCATTATCAACATTACCATCAGCAGTTGTATCAAGATCATAATCTTTATCTTTATGCTGATTATATATTCTCATTATTTCATCGGGTGTTTTTTTCTCTCTGATACCATTTAAATCAAGATTATACGTCCAGTTATCTTGAACCTTAAAGGAAATCATTCCATCTGTTTCTTTGTGTTTGTATGAAAACGGGATCGTCATAGTGGCAGTTTCATTTTTATAGGGAATTGAAACTACTGCATACTTAGTCCCATTTTTTTCAAAGGAATTAACATCATATTCTTTAAACAGCATATATGTCGTTTTGTTTTTCTTTTCTTTGGTATTAGATTTAAATACTTTAAAATCTTTTTCGATTTGTGAATATGATGCATTGGTAATATATGTAAATTTTTTATTCTCTGCATCATAGGAATATTCACCAAGTTTATTAATATTTTGTAACGATACACCTAAAGTCCTCTTATTATTTCCATACCATTTACATATTTCTTTAGGCGCAAAATAATAGCGGTCATTGTTTCTGCCCGCTTTAAAATAAAATCCTTTTTGTGTTTCTTTTTTTATAAGATTTACAAAAACATTGATATATCTGTTAGAAATACTTTTAGTATTTATCTCATTAGTTTTGGTGATTGTTTCTTTATGATCTTTTTGATTAGTTTTAATTTCTTTCACTAAACTTTTATCTGATATTTTGATAGACTTATCCTGATTTGGATATATCAGTATCGCCTTTAGTTTATTATCATCTGCTTTAAAACTCTTATCAAAATAATCGAGTATTCCCATCTTTACCTGCATGGTATCAAAAATAGTATTAAAATCGAAACAGATCATCTTTTTTTCATAAAAAGCTCTCTGTATATCCTTGAATTGAAACTGATTCATCATTTTTACAGGAAGGATATCAAACAGATCATCTATTTTGTCAATAACATAAGCTTCAGTTATATTGTTTTTATCTTTTAATTTATCATTTTCAAACGTTCTGTTATATTTTTCAATAAACTGATACTGTCCTGTTTTAGAAAGAGATATTTTATTAGCACTGTTATTAGCATAGCAGTTATCAAACAGTGACTGATATCTAAAACTATTAATCTCTTTATACCGTTTATAGGATTTATTTTCTCTTAACACCGCATTTAGAAGATTAGAACCTGCAATTGTTTCATCCTGATATAAATATCCGCCATCTTCCTTTAAAAGAGAATCAGCTATTTTTAGAATATCTTTTTTGTTTTGAAGATAATAGTTTTTTAAAACAATATCCTCTTTTTGGATTATTTCATGAGTTAGAATATCATCTAGTGCTTTATTAAGTGATGCAGATAAAAATTTCGAATAATTTTTATTAACAGGGTGCAGAATCCCTTGAATTTCAGTCTGCGAATAATTAGAAATACTTTTAATGTATTCTGTAACTGCTGTTAAATTTGATCCTTTAAGCTGATCTTTAAAATTCCTGTAAATATCTTCAATGTTAACTAAATTAAGATCGCTTTTTAATTCCATTTCTTCTAAGTATCTTTTAATTTTAAAAACAACCGGCTTTTCTTTTAATCTCATAATCTCCGATTTAAGTGATGCGAGTTTTTCTCCTGCTTTTTCTTTATCTGTATTTTTCATTACTAATTCATAATATTCACCCAGGTCTTTTAGTTCGCCCAGGTCTTTCAGGTCAACTACATTTACCACTATACCATTTTGCTCTAACTGATCAATAGCCTTAATGATAGCATTTCGTCCCGGTTCGTCGTTGTCAAGCATTAGATTAACAGGTCGGTTAATACTTTTTAAAAGCTCAATATGCTTGTCAGTCAACGCAGTACCCATCAAGGCACACGTATTATGCAGTCCTGTCATTTTAGCTGCTATAACATCCATATACCCCTCGACAACGTATATACCATCATTTTCAGTATGCTTTTTAGCATCATAAAAATTGTATAGTATGTCGCCTTTTTTAAAGATTTCATTCTCTTCAGTATTTAGATATTTGATACTGCTTTTTTCTTTTGAAAGAATTCTTCCGCTAAAACCGGCAATATCACCTCTATCATTTCTTATTGGAAAAATAATACGATTTCGCAGTACTTCATATCTTCCGTTTTCATTTTCTTTAGCTATTCCTACAGCATTTGCATTTAAATAGTTCTTATCATTTAAAAGGGCGGTATTTTCAGGACAGAAGCCTAATTCAAGATCAGCAATAACTTCATCGGATAATCCTCTTTGATAAAGGTAGTCAAGAGATTTTTTACCGGATTCAGTCTGATTCAAATAGTATGAAAAAACTTTATTGATATTGCTGTTTATTTTAACCATTTGTCTTTGATTTGCATTTAAATAATCCGGTTCTCTATCAATAGTGTTTTCTATTTGTATATCAATATTGCATATTTCAGCAACTTTTTTTATTGCATCAATGCGTTTAAAATTTGGATTATTATTAACCTTATTTTCATACTGAAGAACAAAATCAACTGCATTGCCTGCTGTCTGGCAGGAAAAACATTTAAAAATCTGTTTATCGGGCGATACTGACATAGAAGGATTTTTATCATCATGAAAAGGGCATAATGCTTTATAGTTGCGTCCTGCTTTAAAAAGACTAACACCATACGACTGTATGACATCAATAATATTGCTTTTTTCTAATACCTGTGATGTTAAAGTGTTATTCATTTTTTTCACCTCCATACGACACCGCACAGATACATCCAGTATCAATAAATCCAGATTGAAAAGCTGTAAGTAATTCTTTAGGAATACCTTTTATCTTTTTTATATGATCAAAATAAAGCAGAGTAAAGGTATCGTTATTTAAATCAACATCATAAAGAATCGAGAGAGAGAAATTTATTTTATTGTCCTTCATATAAATTCCTTTCGTTCTTACTGGTCATACCTGACCAGTAGAATAAAAGAATCAGTGAAATATAGTATGTTATACAAATGTAAAAACAATATATTTACCGATTCTTTATTTGTGCATGTAATTTTTTTCTATGTTACTGTCATTAATTCTTCAAATTATTAATTTTTTCTTTTTCTAAATTTAAATAAACCTAATCCCAATAAAGATAATCCGCTTAACCCAAATAATACAGCAGTATTTGTATTGTCGCCTGTTTTAACTTTCACCGGCATCAGCTCATCATACATTACTACTTTTTGAATTTTGCCCGATTCTTCAACTTTAAAATTAATTGACTGTGCTACTTTATAATTTTTTGGAGCAATAGTTTCAGTCAATGTATAAGTATGGCCACAAAACAAATTCTGAATCATATGGGGTTCTTTTCCAGATACCCATTCATCCACAATCTTTCCTTTTTCGTCGGTTACCTGAAGATGAGCACCTTCCAATTCTTTGTGATCGGTTATATCCTGTTTAGATACCGATACTTTGAAAGGGGTATGTTTAGGGATAACCGTAACATCAAAATTCATTGAATTCTGAACATCTTCATCATATGTTGGGATAGAAATTAAAGTTGGTTCAACATATTCATATTCGTTGTAATCAGTTACTCTTAATAAATATATACCTGCTTTTAATTCTTTAAAAACAAGTTTACCAGTATTATCGGTTTTATCTGATATACCTGTAATTTTCTTTTCGTTGGCTATCTGATTTAATCTAATTGCTAGTTCTTCCATTTCATCAGCTTTTTCAACTTTATTTAAATCAGTTTTTTCATCTGAGAAATCTTCTGTATATTCATATAGTCCGTCAACAACATTTCCAACCTGAATCAGTTCAAATTCAACACCATTAATAGATGTTCCATTAACACCGTCTTCAAGTGCGATTGTTACTGAGCCTATTTCACTATACGCATATACTGAGTTTATAATTCCTACTGTACTTAACACTGCAACAGCAAATATCATCAATTTTTTAATCATGTTTTTTTGCTCCTTTCTTTCTGAAAATTATAATTCCTAAAATAATAAATAATAATGGTATTGTATAAATGATAAGTTCGTGCGAGGATGGCAGACTTTTTCTTATTGTATCTTTTACACCCTGATCATATTGAATACGATGACCTGTTACCAGCAGTCTATGCGTGTTAATACCATATGGTGTACATGTAACAAGGGTCGCTAAATCTTTACCGTCTTCAATTTGATAATCTGCATTTTCCGGTAGAACTGTTTCTATTGTATCTATTTCATACGCCAATATTTCATCTAGTACACAAATATAAAATATATCTTTTTCTTTAAGTTCATCGAGCCTTGTAAATAATTTATTTGATGGCAGACCGCTATGACCAGTTATGACGGTGTGCGTATTTATTCCACCTACCGGCATAGAAGAATCTTCAACATGCCCAGCTCCAATATTCAGTACATCATCATTAGTTCCATGATATATCGGTAGATTCACATCTATCTGAGGTATTTCAATTGAACCAATTATTCCATTGCCAATGTTTAATATATCCAGATAATCAAGACTATCATCAACTGAAATTCCTTTCTGCTGACGATATAGTTTATCATTCCACTGTTCAGCATCCTTTATCATTTCTTTTTTTTCAGCGGAGCTTAAATTATCAACCTGCTTATCGTAAGTTGATATTAAACTGGCATTGTCTTTAGATGCAACGAAGTTTGAAATAATAGGATAGCATACTAGTGCTATCCCTATTATGAAAATAAAAACATCTTTTCTAAAAATTTTACTCATTATTTATCTTCTTTATTTTCTTTTCTACGCTTGATTAAAGCTGTTGCCATCATTACAGTACCTGCACCAGCTAACATTACCGTCATAGCAGAACCAGTAGCTGGTAATTTAGAACCAACTTTATTGACAACTTTGATATTTAATGTACCAGTTTCAATATTTGTTGTTAAACTGCTGTCATATTCAGTGTATTGACCAGTATAGAATTCTTTAAAATGAGCAGATGCTTCTAATTTTTGTAAAGTCTTATCTGTTGCACCGTCACCTTTAATATAATTTCCACGATTATCTTCACCATAAGTTGCTTTAATGTCAATTTTGATTGGATCTTTTAATAATCTATAACCAGCAGGGGCTTTAGTTTCTTTTAAATAGTAAGTCTGACTATCTAATCCAACAATATTGAAAATACCATTTTCATCAGAAACCATTTCCACAGCTTCGGCAGGTGCTTCATCGTTTTTAACACTGTCACGATTTATCACCGTGTAACCGTCACCGTTGGCTGCTTCTTTAACATATACTTCTTTTGTACATGAGCTGTCGCTATACAATCTAAACTTAGCGCCTTCTAACTTCACTTCAGGATCCTGATCATTTACTTTGATACCGTCCATGCGGAACGTAAAGCATACAACAGTATCCCATGGAGTTTCTCCAGTCTGCCCAGTACCATCACTGTCCGGATTATTGCTGTATTCCAGTTTTACGTCATTTTCAAAACCGGGACGTCCTGTGTCATTTGATGCATTTTCATTTAGAACCGCACTGTATTCTACTACTATTTTCTGTCCATAGAATTTTTCCATTTCAGGTACCGAACCGTTAAATTCAGGGTAGAAATATTTATTTACAGTTGCCTTTAGATCAGTAATCTGAATTTGAAAGGTTTCATCTGAAGGAATCCCTTCAGTAACTACTTTATAATCTACATCTTTAACTAGAGTCTTATCACCAATTTTAACAGCTACGCTTTCAGGGTTAAAAGTCAATGCTTCATCCATTCTGTCATGCATTGAAAAATAGTAAGAAGAATAACCATTCATATTAGGAACATAAGTCAAGTAACGATATGGTACTGTCTGACCTATCTCAAAATCAGCTACATCATTCCACCCGTCTTTATCGCTCCCAATACTTCCTCTGCTGTCATCTTCTCTGATCTGTTTCTGGATTACTGGAAAATCACTCTTGATATTGATAAACACATCCGGATTTGCTGTATTTACCATACACAAAGAAGAAGCACTATGAGTACCCTCAACTGGTGTAATTTCATCCACAACATACCATCCAAAATCAACATCCATCGTATAACTGTCTGCTGCTGTTTCAGGAACAGTTACCGTCATTGTAGGGGCTGCCTTTTCAGCAACGATCTCATTTCTTAAATCTTCAATAAAATATCTAAAATTAGAGTATCTGCTTTCATTTAACTGTGGAGCTTCTACATTATTGATTACTGTATTGTTATTCATCGTTTGAATGTAATCAATTATGCTGTACTCAGTATCTTTTCCGGTAACTTTTTTAAGTGCTTTTTCATAAGCTGGATTCATAGTGTAATTGATACTTTCCATACCAGCTGAATTTTCAGCGTCGAAAATCTTGTAAACATTAAATTTTTTACCTGCTAAAGACTGTACTTCACCATTATCACCAACATTTGCTCTAATAGTAATGTGACCTTGTTCTTTGGCACTAACTGATGTAATTAGATTATTATCTGGAGCAACTAAAGCAGCAGTTGCTAAAGCTCCAGAAAAAGCTGTACTTACAACTAATAAACTTGCGATTGTTTTTTTCACTCTATTATTCATTTTTATGCTTCCCCTTTATTGTTTTTCCTTTTTTTATTTAAACCGATTAAACATAGCGCAATTCCTGAACCAACTAATAATACCGTTCCCTTTGAACCAGTTGCAGGTAATTTAGCACCACGTTCATTTATGACTGTCATATTTCCAATATACCAGTCATTTTCAACTGTCATGCTGTAATTTTCATTACTGTTATTTCCATCAATAACAACATCATTAACGACAAACACATGTTTACCGTCAACACACTTAAATTCTACCTTTATCGGATCAAGCAGCTTCCTGTAACCAGCAGGTGCTTTAGTTTCTTTCAAAAAATAAGTACCCACTTCAACTTTGTCAAATAATAAATTTCCGTTATCATCAGTAATTCCCTTCACTGCTTCATCGGTACAGTCAGCATTTTTATACAATGTAAATTCAGCTCCAGCTAACAATTTATCAGCATCATTCTTCTTGACTACATTTAATTTGAACCATTTCAATTTGTTGCTTAAAGAGATAGTCATATCGCCTTTGTCATTTATAGTAAAGACACTTTTGTTTTCATCACTGTTTTTATCAGAAATTTTTACAAAACCATTACTGTCAATATCAAAATAAAATTTAGTATCATTGATTTCATACCCATTAGGAGCAGTAACTTCCTGAGCATAATAGCTGTTTCCGCCAGCTAATTTATATAAATCAATAATCCCTTCATCATTTGTTTTGTAACGATCGACTTCCTGATTCGTAGTTTCATTAAAAATCAGATATTCAGCATTTCTAAGCGGAGCTTGGGTTTCAATATCATATTTATAAAGTCGGATATGTGTTTCTACATCAGTAACAGTAAAATGCTGTACTTTTGCAGTTTCACTCACATCTTTATCAATAGTAAACTCAAAATCATCAGCCTGTACATAACCGGCAGGAGTCACTGTTTCTCTGGCGATATATGTACCAAAAGGCAGGTCCTTAGTAACCGCCTGTCCGTCTTTTCCATCAATATTTGCTGTAGTTACGACATCATATGTTTCTGCACTGTCCCATCCTTTTTCAGTCACATCATTCTTTAATTTGATAGTAAATTCTGCATTATTCAAAGGTGTAGTATTGCCTTCCTGATCCAGAGCAACTTTTTCGATTTCAATATAATGTTTTTTTACCTCATCTTTAACAATAGGGAAGTTACCTGCAACCAAGGATGCAATATTTCCATTTTGGGTGATTTTACTAATAAATACGCCATTTTCCACATTTGAAGTATTGCCATCTTTATCAATTAATGTAGCTCCCTCTAATAGATAGCCGTCTGGTGCTTTGGTTTCCTGAATAGTAATCGTACCAAGTGGAAGCACTACTGTTCCATCAGTATCAACATAAAAATCATCACCTGATACCTTGTACTTTTCAGTAAGCATCGCTCTATAGCCACCCCTAGAATCTTTTTGAGTTGCTAATACCCATGTTCTAGCTGCCTTCTCAGGTAAATCAGATACTTTGTCATATAATGCATTATAATATTTTACTGTAAATTCTGCACCTTCTAGCGAAGCGTTGCCCTGAGGAATGCTTTCGCCAGAATCCATATCAGCTTTAGTAATTTGTATTGCCAAAGGGTCGTTAACTGGCTGTTCAACTAAACATCCTATACCATTTAGGGCAGTAGTCTGTCCTGCATTAATAGTTACAGATGTATGCTCTGTATTAAGTTCGAATCCCTGTGATGCTTTTGTTTCTACTAAAGTATAATTACCTGCATTGATACCTGAAACACTCGCATTGCCGTTTACATCAGTGATTAGTGTTGCAACTGTATTCCCGCTTCCGTCTCTCAACTGATATTCTGCACCTGCCAAAGAGTAGCAGTCATTTCCAGCTGTCAGTTCTGGATTTCCATTTACTTTAGTAATATTCAAATTACCTTTTTTTGGTTTGATCTTAAATTTCGCAATGCCTGCTCCAGACTGACTGTTTACTCGTTTAGTTAAAAATCCTACAACGATTTCGTCACCTGTTTTATCAAGTACACGAACATTGATCAATTCATCTTTCCATTCGACACCTTTACCAGTATCAGGATTAGAAAGATGTGTACACTGTAATCTTAACCATGCATCAAGCTGTGTTGCGCCTGTTACATTTTCCGCTGTCCAGTTCCAGAAACTGTTATGCCATATACCAGTCGTTGTATCGACACCACCCTGAATCCAGATTCCTAAATACATTGCAGTATTCTGATAATACAGTTTATTGTAGTCTAGCTGACCTCCATAATAGATCGTATTCATAAGATCTCTTTCACCGGTTGTTAAACCATAAACAGGCAGTGTTGCGTTTTTCCAGTCAGAAGCATATGCCTTATACAAAGATATCTGACCGCTCCACCCGGTACCTACACCGTCTGGAACATCTACTGTTCCTGCACATCCCATCTCACCCATTGAAAAGGCTTCAACATTAGTGATATTTAGAAATTTATCTGCCAGTTTTGCTATCGGTGATTTTTTATCAACATCAACGTTTACTGACTGTACCGCAGTAGATGACTGCGGAATTGTTATTACACCACTTTCAGAGTCATAACTGTAGTTGCTTGTCGGCAGACCGTTAACAGAAACTGTTAATTCAGTTTTATCTAAATCCTTCTCAGTTTTGACATTTGTTTCAAAATCAAAACTGTCAACATTTCTGCTTCCTTCTTTTACCGTTCTGCTGTCAGTTGTAGTATAATTAACTTCAGATGACAGTTTTGCGGTTGACTGTGATACAGCCTGTAGAAACTGTACCTGAACATTACCGGCAGTGTTTCCAAACAGATCTTTTGAAATATAAACTAAACCTGTTTCTGCATCGTAATGACATCTGTCATTGACAACTTCGGCATTGTTATTGTTTATTGCAAAGATCTGATCCTTTACTTCAGCAGTACTGTCATTCAGCATTGTATTTCCCAGACCAACATAATAATTACTGTTTATATCGAGGTTATATAATGCGACAGTGGAAGGGATAGTTGTTATAAACAGATCACCAGTATCTTCTCTTAAAAAGAAACTGTCGATTGTTTCATTTTCATCGATTCCCTCCGCTTCAACTAAAGTATTTTTTACAACCAAAACCTGATCTAGACGCATCATATTTAATGATGTGTATGCAGTATCAAGATTATTTTTAATATATTCAGCAGTTACTGGATCAAGATTATCTTCAGCTGTTTCAACTTCGGATTCTTTTTTCGCAGTAACTATATCCTGAGGTTTCCTTTCAATTACATTAATTTCAATTTCAGCAGAAGACGAGTTTACATTTTCCTCTGCACTGACTTTGTTTCTGTAGTTTACAGTAACAGTAATTTTAGCTTTACCAGCTGCTTTTGCTTCTACAACTGCACAGTTCATTTCACCGGAAACGACTGCAACTGTCTCATTATCGCTTGTCCACTTATAATCAATTACTTCAGCAGTTTCCGGCAAATCAGCATGAGCTTTAAGATTTGTTTTTTCATTTATCTCTATTTCTTCTTTTTCAGAAGTTAAAGTGACTTTTTCAGTATTCATCGCGCTAACAAATGACATGTCATTGGCAACTATACCAAAAAGCACCAGTACAGATAATAAGAATGAACTTATTTTTTTCATTGCACTTATTCCTTTCTTTAAAAATATTTTCTGTGATGCAAGTTACAGCTTAAAGATTATTTCTATACTATAATTATTTGTTAAGCCAGCACCACTATACTTCTTTAAAATCGGTATTACGATCAGGCAATTGATCCACCGTTAAATAATAATGAGCAGTCGCAGGACTGCTCATGTATCAAACACCCATATATATACTTTTTTCATTTCTCATTTTCTCCAATAAAAAAAGACAATCTTTCGATTGCCTTGTTATTTCATTTTAATTACTTGTTCTTAGTAGCACCGCAGCTGCATTTATAGCCGGTAGTTACTGTTTCGTCCCATGCAGGTTTAACAACGATTGTTTCATCCCACGCTTCTTTAATTACTACTGTTCTTTCCTCCTGATGAGTAACAGCATCATGATGTTTTGTTCCTATCTGAACATTAGTATAAGTATAACTCCCGTTACAGTCATAAATGATATGATCACCCATAGCTTCTACATCCTTTCCAGAATCATAACCACATTTCTTGCATACATAATGTTTTTCATAAATAGGTTCATCCCATGCTTCCTTATCGACAACTGTTACTGTTTCTGTCTTAGTTACCGCATCATGATGAACTGTTTTTGTTTCTGCTTCGTGGTGTACTGTTTTCGTCACCGCTTCCCAGCTGTGTGAATGAGCAGGTTTATTATCTCCTGTGTTTCCGCTGTTACTGTTTCCACCGTTATTTCCTGTATTTCCACCAGTTGATCCGCTAGGTGTAGATGGCTTAGTTGCACTGTTTCCTGAACCGCTTTCTACTTTATTAGTGTTTTCTACCGGTTTGCCAGTCGTAACGTTATCTTTGGAACTTACTTCACTGCTCGATTTCTTAGTTACAACTGTTTTCTTATTTCCATTTTCATCAGTTACGATTTCAGTTACTGCTACTTCACCTTCAGCTACAATTGGTGCTTCAACAACATTGATTTTCATTTCTTTTTCAGCTTTGTTTTTTTCAACATCACTGATAGAAATTTTTAAATCATACGTTCCCAATGTGTTAACATCAACTTTTGAAGTATCGATCTGCCAGTCATTGACATCACTGTAATCAGTTACCTGCAACAGTTCAGCAAAATTAAATGTAGCTAAATCTGTATACTGAATAACATCAATAGAATCAGGTGCAGTAATCACTGGCTTTGTCGTATCTTCAACAGTTACTTCTACTGTTTCTTTTTCATCTTTATATGAGAAATTAATTTTATATTTACCAACACTAGGATAATCCTTTTCTTCTTTAGTAACTACATTACCATTTTCATCTTTATTTTCAACAGTAACATATTTGAAGTTGTTTTTTGATTTAGTGTCTTTAATGATTTTTTCTGCTTTTTTTGAATCAATTTTATTATAATTCAGGTAGTCAGCCACATCAGTAGATACAGTCTGTCCTAATTCAGCAGTAATTTTATTTTTTGTTAAAATCAAATCACCGTTGTTTCCTGATAAAGCATAAATCCCTATACCGCCAAGAATCAGTATACCGGTACACGCTCCTGCGATAATCTTTTTCTTTTTTGTATCAAGTAAATTATTTAATTTCATAATATCTATTCCTCCCGAACTATTTTATTTACATTTTTAAAACTTTATCTAATAACACGTATCTTTTATTTTTATTTTTAATATTCATCATTTTGCCTATCATGTAATCTAGAAGCTCTTCTATTAATTCAATGTACAGTGGTATAAATACAACAAGCAGCAGTGATCCTAAAGCATCTAAATGAGCTAGAAAGCTGTCTCCTGATGAAATAATTAGAATTATACATATTGCAAAAAGTAAAAATCCAATTGCAGCAATATATTCGCCGTATATTTCTACAAATGTTATAATATCCCGCAGTAGTGATAATACGAGCCATAATAAGACTGCAAGCAGAATCCCGCATAAAGAAATAACAATAGCTCCTATAAACAGCAGTGTAATCAAAACCTTTCTTAAAAAACTACTCCTGCTATATTTTATATAATGAATAAAATCAATAATATAGTCTATCATATGTATTTTTCTCTCCCTTAATTTTGAAATTAAATAACCTGTAAATTTTACAGAATATTTTTAATAATTTATTTAGTACAAAATAATTATATAATTATTTTATTTATTTTTCATCAATAAACATATGATTTCATTTACAAATATATAACAGCAAGGGTGACGGGAGAGGTGGTCACCCTTTATTATAAATCCGCCGAGAGAAAACGATAAAAACTCTCTACTGTTTATTTAAAGCAGGCGGAAGTAGTTTAAAATCAAAAAAAACGTTACTGTGAAATAACGTTTTTTAGTAAATTGATTTCTGCTTCTTTAGCCACTTTTACCTAATAGCATTATTTCACATTTCGTTGCACATTTCAATCACGTTTTTATTTCACTTTTATTTCATTTTTATTTCACTTTTATTTCACTTTTATTTCACTAGTGCTTTTATAGATGATATTTCCTGTCAGATAGGCAACCTGTAAATGTGCTTTATTTCTAACATTGTAAAATCTTCTGCGTGCTCCACAAAATTCATCTGAATGTATTATTTCTTCATTAGTTTTACCGTAAAAGTAGTGAAAAATTAAATAATATTCGCATTCAATATCAACTTTCCTTATCTCTTTACAAATTCGTAAAAACTCAGATGCCGGTTCTTCTGGATTATAATTTATATAGGCTAAAAACAATTCTTCAGTAGAATTTAAGGGTGGATTAGTAGATACTCTAATAATACTTGATGTTTTGAAATAGTCATCGTTTAGTATATTGGCTCTTGATAATTCTAAAATCGGTCTATAATCCTCACAAATCATTTGTCCAATTTTTGTCATTGCTTTAACATCTATAACTTTTGGTTTCCTATTTATATTCATTTTAATCCTCCATCCGATTATTTACTATTATATTTGTGTTTCCATCATCTAGTTTCGTGTTTATTCACCTCTTTCTCTCTTATATATTTTTATTTATTCAGTCATTACTGGTCAGATATGACCAGTATACTTATTAAATGATCAAGGTATTAACTGATAGGAGAAAGATGATATATCTCAACAATTTAAATAAAACTATTAAAAAATTATTACAACATAAACCTTATCTATATAACGAACATCTCCACTCCATAAAAAATGAGGATATTCACAAAGACACTCAGTTAAAGACTCTGCTATTTCAAAATAATCATAATTAACTTCAACATCATAATTGAAAGCTGCTTTTAATTCATTATGATGTTTTTTTAACCAGTCTAATTTATCAGCAATTTTCTTTTCTGGAATGTTTTTCCATGCAATTATCCTGTCATATTTATCCCCAAATTCTTGCCATTCCCCACTTTCAAATCTTAATTTTAAAATATCACTTGAATTATCTATACAATTCATTACATATACATAATATGTACCATTTGTATTTGGATTGCTTTCTAAAATACTAGTCCATTTATCCACTCTTTTTATCCTCCTCATTGTCAGTTTTAATAACCTTTGTAAAAAAACAATTTTTCTGCTTTTCTCCAATCTATGCATGGAACATGTTCCATGTCTATTTATCATTTTTATAACCACATAATTCAGCAAATTCATGATCATTTAAATCTAATGCTTGAGCTATTTTAATAATAGTATCTAATCTAGGTATTGCAGAACGACCACTTATCAGATCAGATAAACTTCCATAGCTAAAGCCAATTAATTTACATAATTTATATCTTGAAATATTATTTTCTTTTAATAAATTTAACAGATATTCAATATTCATATTTTCAATTTTCCTTTCTAAGATTAGACTATATCGGTAAAAAGTTATATAATATATTCATCATAAATTATTAGGAGGTTAAACACCTGATAACTACATATATTGAATTAGCTATTGCAATTATAAGTTTAATTTTCACGATTATTTCAACATATTTCTCTTTTAAACAATCTAATTCAGATCCTATACTGACCAGCGTATTCTGCAAATAAACCCGATTTATTTTGTGACTAATAATTGTTCAATTGAACATACAGATGATCAGTCAGTAAATAATCAAAATAAATCTTTCATAGCAAATTCTCTATTTACTTCCATATTTTACATTCACAACAATCAATATCAATCTCATCGAAGGATATTTTATTAATCTGATAATAACTATAAATTTCTAACTCATTGCATTTTTTCTTTTTCCGTATTTTAGTTAATGATGGATAATCTATGTACCTGTTGCTTCCTTTTTTTATTATCTCA
>OGIN01000457.1_pt1 | contig 40604 bp, 30 predicted proteins | sample 1571851 | NCBI WGS metagenome assembly OGIN01 (sample SAMEA2582123, study PRJEB24529) | metagenome | biome: Human gut stool | place: China | collected 2011 | reverse complement strand
TGCTCTATTGGCTGTTAATAATCCTAATAATTTTTCAACTTCTCCAAACTTATCTTGAATTTTTACTTTGAATTGATGTCTTCTTCCTTTATTGATTAATGCTCTATTTAAAACTCTTTCAACTAAGTTAATATCAATATTTCCTCCAGAAACTACTGCACATGTTTTCTTACCTTTACAATCAACTTTTCCAGATAAGATAGCTGCTACTGGAGTTGCTCCTGCTCCTTCTGCTACTACTTTACTTCTTTCCATCAAGAATAAAATTGCATCAGCTATTTCTGCTTCTGAAACAGTAACTACTTCATCAACATATTTTTTTACTAACTCTAAAGTTTTACATCCTACTTTTTTAACAGCTATACCATCTGCTATTGTAGGAGTTGCACAAACTTCACAACATTCTCCTTTTGCTAAAGCAGCTGTCATTGAAGCAGCATTTTCTGCTTCTACACCTATTACTTTTACCTTTGGATTCATTCCTTTTATAGCAGTAGCTATTCCAGCAAGGATTCCTCCTCCTCCAATTGGTACTAATACTGTATCTATATCTGCCATATCTTCTAATATTTCTATCCCAATAGTTCCTTGTCCTGCTATTACATACTCATCATCAAATGGATGTAAAAATACTGCTCCTGTTGCTTTTTGAATTTCACAAGCTTTTGCAAAAGCATCATCATATACTGCACCATGTAATACTACTTCAGCTCCATATCCTTTAGTAGCAGAAACCTTTGCTATTGGTGCTGTTTCTGGCATTACTATTGTAGATTTTATTCCTTGAGCTGTAGCCCCTAATGCTATCCCTTGTGCGTGGTTACCAGCTGATGAAGCAATTACACCTTTCTTTTTTTCTTCTTCAGTAAGATTTGCTATTCTATTTAAAGCACCTCTTACTTTGAAAGAACCTGTTTTTTGAAGGTTTTCCAATTTAAAATATACCTTTCCCCCTAATTCTTTCTCCAATGTTGGGCACTCAATTAATGGTGTTCTTTTAACTGAGTTCTCAATTGTTTTTTTAGCCTCTTTAATAGTTTCTAATGTTACTGTCATAATTTTCCCTCCTTAGAGAATACATCATTTAAAAAGTTGTTATCAACTTCTTATTTCGATATAATTATACTACTATATTATAATTTAGTCAAATTTAAAACATTAAAAAAGTTTTTTTAAATGTTTTTTATATCAAAAAAATTATATAAATAAATATTTTGTTGAAATTTTATTTATTTTATAAATATTATTGTTATTTCCTTACTTTTTTAGTAATTTTTTTGTCTTTAGTCTCTAATATTGCTGTTTTTAGTTTAAAGATTTTTCTATAAAAAATTTTGTTTTTATACTTTTTTAAATTTCTTTCTTTCTTTTTTTATATAGTTATTATTAAAATAAATAATAATTTTTTTATTTTTGTAAACAAAAAGGAGAAAATCTTTTAATTATAATATTTTAAATATTACTATTATAATTAAGTTTTTCTCCTTATATTTTAATTTATTAAATATTTCTCGTATATTTCTTCAACCATTCTTTTTCTTCTAAAGTTAAATATGGTGATATCTTATCATATACAATTTTATGGTAATTATTTAAAAACTCTATTTCTTCAAAAGAAAGTAATTCCTTTTTAACTCCATCTAAATCTAAAGGAACATAAGTCATTGTTTCAAATTTCATAAACTGTCCAAATTGAGTTTTTTCATCTTTTTGTACAATCAATTCATTCTCTAATCTTATTCCATGAGAACCTTCTATATACACTCCAGGCTCATTTGTTACATTCATTCCCTCTTCAAGAACTTGTGGATTATATTGAACTCTTATACCTTGTGGCCCTTCATGTACATTCAATAAAAAACCTACTCCATGACCAGTTCCACATTTATAATCTAACCCTATATTCCAAAGAGCTTGTCTTGCTAAAACATCTAAATTCGTTCCTGTCACTCCATATAAAAATTTTACTTTTGATAGATTTATCATTCCTTTTAACACTAAAGTAAAATGTCTTTTTAACTCTTCCGAACACTCTCCTAAAACAAATGTTCTAGTGATATCAGTAGTTCCATCAAAATACTGTCCTCCTGAATCAACTAAAAACATATTTTTAGCCTCTAATTTTTTATCAGAAATATTAGTTGCTTTATAGTGCATCATAGCTGCATTTGCTTCATAAGCTGCTATCGTATCAAAACTTGGCTCTATATATAAATCTTGTGCTTTTCTAAAACTTTCCAGTTTTTCACTAGCTGATATCTCTGTAATCTCCTCTCTTCCTAAAGAATTTTTTAACCAATACATGAACTTAGTAACAGCTACTCCATCTCTTATATGGCACTCTCTTAAATTCTCAAGTTCTATTTTATTTTTACAAGCCTTCATTAATGTACTAGGATTAGCTTTGTCTAATACTTTTATTTCTGAATTTAAATTTCTATAAATACTATAATTTACTTTATTTAAATCCATCATAATTACATTAGAATTAGAAACTCTCTCCATATCCTCATAAATCTCAGAGTAATCTCTTACCTCTACTTTATTTTCATAAAGATATTTTTCCACTTCATTATTCAATTTTTTCTCATCTATATATAGTACTGCTCTATCCACAGTTATTGCTGCATAAGCTAAATTCACTGGATTATTTTTTACATCATTCCCTCTTATATTAAATATCCAAGCAATATCATCTAAAGAAGTTATAATGTTTATATCACAATTCTCTTTCTCAAGAGATTCTCTTATTCTATTTAATTTACTTTCAGTACCTTCTCCTGAATATTTCTCTTCTAAAATAAATGCTTGGCTCTCTGGTAAAGTAGGTCTATTCTCCCATAGTTCTCCTACTAAATCGAATTCTCCTACTATTTTAATATTTTTTTCTTTGCACTGCTTTTCTAAATCTAAAATAGTCCTTGTAGCTATAACTTTACCGTCAAATCCTAGTGTTTCTTCTTTTCCAATATTTTTCACAATATACTCTATAAAAGTAGGAACTCCTTCTTCTCCCATTTTAAAAAGTTTAATTCCACTTCCTACTAACTGTTTTTCTGCTTGAATAAAATATCTTCCATCAGTCCAAAGTCCAACCTCTTTTTCTGATACTACAACAGTTCCTGCAGAACCTGTAAATCCTGATATCCATTCTCTTCCCTTAAAATACTCTCCCACATACTCACTTTGATGATAATCTGAAGATGGAATAACGTAATAATCTATTCCCCTTTCTTTCATTAATTTTTTTAATTTTACAATTCTCTCTGCAACTTCCACAGTATCACCTCTTTTTATTCTACTGTAACAGATTTTGCCAGGTTTCTTGGTTTATCTACATCCAATCCTTTCTCTACTGCTGTATAGTAAGCTAACAACTGCAAAACTATATTAGCTACAGTTGGTGCTAGTATATCTTCTATATTTTCAATAGTTATAATCTCATCTGAAATCTCTGCTACATTTTTATATTTTTCCTTTGTTAAAGTTATAACATATGCTCCTCTTGCCTTAACTTCTTTTATATTAGATATCATCTTTTCTAACATATCCTCTTGAGTAGCTATAGCAACTACCATTGTTCCTTCTTCTATTAGAGCTATTGTTCCATGTTTTAACTCCCCTGCAGAAAAAGCTTCAGTATGAATATAAGTAATCTCCTTCATCTTTAAAGAACCTTCTCTTGCACATTTATCATCTATTCCTCTTCCTATAAAAAATCCATTCATTTTATTTTTTATTTTTTTAGCTACCTCTCTTACATTCTCCTTATTTTCTATAACCTTTTCCACTTCGTTTGATAATTTATGAAGCATATCAAGATAACTATTATAGAAATTAGATGTAATACTTCTTTTTCTCTCGCCAAAATAAAGAGCTAATAGATAAAATAAAGTAACTTGAGCAGTATAAGCCTTCGTTGAAGCAACAGATATCTCTGGGCCAGCTAAAGTATATATTACCATATCTGCCTCTCTTGAAATAGTAGACCCCAATACATTAGTTATAGCTAAAGTTTTAGCTCCCTTGCTCTTAGCCATTTTCATAGCCATAATTGTATCTAAAGTTTCTCCTGATTGACTAATAAAGATTACTAAACTTTTTTCATCAATGAAAGGATCGCTATATCTAAATTCTGAAGCTATATCCACATCTGTTTTTATTCCAGAAATTTTTTTAAAAAAATATGCTCCTTGTAATCCTGCATGATATGCAGTACCACAAGCAACAATATAAATCTCTTCAATTTTTGATAAATCCAACTCTTTCAAAGAACTACTAAAATCAACTTTTCCATCATAATTTGTATATACTTCTAAAGTTTTTTCTATTACATTTGGTTGTTCTTCTATCTCTTTTAACATAAAATGTGGATAACCACCTTTACTCGCTTGTTCCATATCCCATTCTATTTTAGTTATAGATTTTTCTAACTTCTTCCCTTGAGAATTATAGACACTCACTCTATCTTTCTCAATAATTGCCATCTCATTATTCTCTAAAAATATAACTTCTCTAGTATATTTTAAAATAGCTGGTACATCAGAAGCAATAAAGTTCTTTCCATCACCTAATCCTATAATTAAAGGACTCTCTTTTCTTGTACATACTAATTTATCTGGATTTTCACTATCTATTATTCCAAGAGCATAACTTCCTCTAATTTTTTCTCTTACTTTCATCATTGTCTCTAGCATATCACCACTATAATATTTAGAAAATAAGTGTGCAACTACTTCACTATCTGTCTGCGAATTAAAATTATATCCCTCTTTTATCAATTCTTCTTTTAGCTCTAAATAGTTTTCTATAATTCCATTATGTACTACTGCTACTTTTCTATCATTACTAAAATGAGGATGTGAATTTTCATCAGTTGGGTTTCCATGTGTCGCCCATCTAGTATGTCCTATCCCTATATAAGCTTTCTCTTCTTTTTTCTCCAAAGCTTGTTTAAGATTTTCTAATTTACCACTTTTTTTCTCAATGAAAATCTTTCCATCTTCAATGATAGCTAATCCTGCTGAGTCATATCCTCTATACTCAAGCTTACTAAGTCCATCTAGGATTACCTCCATAGCTTTTTGCTCATCTCCTACATAACCAATTATTCCGCACATATGAATCCTCCTATATAATATTTAATTTTTAATGTTCATAGGAGATTGCTACTTATTACCCCTTTGTCCTTTAGGTTATCCTAAAGTTTTGTATTGGTAATGGCTGTAACCACCTCTGGAGTATCCGCCGAATTTTCGATAAACTCCAGTCCTCGTCAACTTTATTTAGAAAGATCTTTATCTCTATAAATAAATTTCTTCTCTAAGAAAGCTCTGGCGCTCTTAAATCTAATCTCCTGTCTTGCTCTCTATTATAACTGATAAAAAAAAGCTGGTCAAGCATTATTTTGACCAGCCCTCAATATTTTTACTATCTAGACTCTTTTGCTTTCTTTAAAGCTTCTAATAATTGAACAGCTATTTTGTTAGCATCTCCAACTATTCCTAAATCAGCTATGCTGAATATAGGAGCTTCCTTATCTTTGTTGATAGCTACAATATACTCTGATTCTTCCATACCTGCAACGTGTTGGATTGCTCCAGAAATTCCACATGCAAAGTAAATATCAGGTCTAACTGTTTTACCAGTTTGTCCTACTTGTCTATCGTGAGAAATGAATCCAGCATCTACTGCTGCTCTTGATGCAGATACAGTAGCTCCTAATTCTTTAGCAACTGATTCTAAAGCTGCAAAATTTTCAGCTGAACCAATTCCTCTTCCTCCAGAAACAAGTATTTTAGCTTCTGAAATATCAACTTTATTCTTAGTTTCTTTAACTACTTGTAAGATTTTTACTTTCATTTTTGAAGTATCTAAAGTAACAGAGAAGTTTTCTACTTCTGCTCTTCTTCCTTCTTCTTTAGGAGCTTTTTGCATAACTCCTGGTCTTACTGTTGACATTTGTGGTCTGTGGTCAGGACAAATGATTGTTGCCATTAAGTTTCCACCAAATGCAGGTCTTGTCATTTCAAGTCCTTTTGTTTCCTCGTTTATCTCAAGTTTTGTACAGTCAGCTGTTAATCCTGTATTCATTCTTGAAGATACTCTTGGTGCTAAATCTCTTCCTAAAGTAGTAGCTCCAAATAATACTATTTCAGGTTTTTTAGCATCTATTATTGCTTTAAATACTTGTGCATAAGCTTCTGTATCATATAATTCTAATTTTGGTTGGTCTACAACTATTACTTTATCTGCACCATATTCTCCTAAAGTATCAGCTAATTTCCCTACATTATATCCTATTAAAGCTGCTGTTACTGGTACATCTAAGCTTTTTGCTAATTCTTTAGCTTTTCCTACTAATTCAAGTCCAACGTTTTGAAGTACCCCATCTCTTTGTTCTGCAAATACTAATATTCCTTTATAATCATTTAAATTCATTCTCTTATCTCCTTTATCCTAAGGTTATCAAGGTTATCATTTAAATTTAGATAACAAATTTTTCTTTTAATTTCTCAACAATTAACTCAACAGCTTCTTTAGTATCTAATTCAAATACTTTTCCAGCTTGTTTAGCTCCTTTTGTAAATGATTTCTTAACTTTTGTAGGTGAACCTTTTAATCCGATTATTTCTGGATTAATTTCTATATTATCAAATGTCCAAGTTTCAATTTCTCTATCAAATGCTTCAACTATTCCTTTAACTCTCATATATCTTGGAGCATTAGCTTCAGTTAATACTGTTACTAAAGCTGGTAGTTGAACATTTACTAGATAATATCCATCTTCTACAACTCTTTTTATTGTTAAACTGTTATCTTTTTCATCATATTGCATTTCTTTTACATAAGATACTTGTGGTAATCCAAGGTGTTCAGCAATTTGAGGTCCTACTTGTGCAGTATCTCCATCTATTGCTTGTCTTCCTGCTATTATTAAGTCTGCATCTAATTTTCTTAATGCTGCAGCTATTGTATTAGAAGTTGCTAAAGTATCAGCTCCTCCAAATCTTCTATCTGTTAATAATATTGCTCTATCTGCACCCATAGCATAAGCTTCTCTTAAAATAGCCTCTGCTTGAGGTGGTCCCATTGTAATTACTGTTACATGAGCATTATATTTATCTTTTAATCTAAGTGCTTCTTCTAATCCAGCTTTATCATCTGGGTTCATGATACTAGGAACTCCATCTCTTATTAATGTTCCTGTTACTGGATCTAATTTTATCTCAGTTGTATCTGGAACTTGCTTTATACAAACTACTATTTTCATCTTGCATCCTCCATATATTAATTCCTGAACTTTCAATTTCTCAAATTATTTAAAGTTAACTATTTTAAAAGATTTCCAGAGATTACCATTCTTTGAACTTCTGATGTTCCTTCATAGATTTCAGTAATCTTAGCATCTCTCATCATTCTTTCTACTGGATATTCTCTAGTGTATCCATATCCTCCGTGTAGTTGAACTGCTTTTGTAGTTACTTCCATTGCAGTTTCAGCAGCAAATAGTTTTGCTCTAGCAGCATCTACTGTATATGGTAGGTTGTTACTTTCTCTCCATGCAGCTTTATAAACAAGAAGTCTTGCAGCTTCTACTTTTACTTCTAAGTCTGCTAATTGGAATTGAGTATTTTGGAATTGAGCTATTGCTCTCTTGAATTGTTTTCTTTCTTTTACATAGTTTACAGTTTCATCTAAAGCACCTTGTGCTATTCCTAATGCTTGAGAAGCAATTCCTATTCTTCCTCCATCAAGAGTCATCATAGCAATTTTAAATCCTTTTCCTATTTGTCCAAGTAAATTTTCTTTAGGAATTCTTGCATCTTCAAATATTAATTCACAAGTTGAAGAACCTTTAATTCCAAGTTTTTTCTCTTTTTTACCTACTGTAAATCCAGGTGTTCCAGCTTCAATTATAAATGCAGATATTCCTTTTAATCCTAGTGATTTATCTGTCATAGCAAATATTACATATACATCTGCATATCCAGCATTTGTTATGAATATTTTTGAACCATTGATTACCCATTCATTTGTTGCTTCATCTAAAACAGCAGTAGTTTGTTGTCCAGCAGCATCTGTTCCTGCATTTGGTTCAGTTAATCCAAATGCTCCTAGCCACTCTCCACTAGCTAATTTGGGAACATATTTTTGTTTTTGCTCTTCAGTACCAAATTTTAAAATTGGCCAAGTTCCTAGTGAAGTATGTGCTGATACAATAACTCCTGTTGTTGCACAAACTCTAGAAAGCTCTTCTACAGCCATTGCATACATTACATTATCTCCACCAGCTCCTCCATACTCTTTTGGAATAGGGATACCCATTAATCCAATTTCAGCCATTTTCTTAACTGTTTCAATTGGAAATCTTTCTTCTTCATCTACTTCAGCAGCTAGAGGTTTTACCTCTTTTTCAGCAAACTCTCTTATCATTTGTCTGAAAAGTTCATGTGTCTTAGGCATATTAAATTCCATTCTTTTAATCCTCCTACAAAAAATTTACTTTTTCATTATTTTTGCTTGACCTTTTAATACTACTTTTCCATCTTGATTTGTACAAATTGTTGATAATATTACTCTGTTTTTTTCTGGTATTAATTCTATAATTTCAGCTGTTGCTATAATAGTATCTCCAAAATATACAGGAGCTGTAAAAGTTAAATCTTGCCCCATGTAAATACTTCCTTCTCCTGGAAGTTTTGTCCCTAGCACTGCTGATACTAAGCCAGCAGTCAACATTCCATGTGCTATTCTATGCTTGAACATAGTTTTTTTAGCATGTTCTTCATTTAAATGTGCTGGATTAACATCCAATGTAATACCTGCATATAATACTACATCTGTTTCTGTTATTGTTTTTGAGACCTCTGCTTTCATTCCTACTTTTAATTCTTCAAATCTCATATTTAATCCGCTATCACTATTAAATAAAATATCAACTATTTTAGTTCAATTATTTCCTAATTTTCACTATAAATATTCCTATTTTCTTGAAAAATATCACAAAATATTTTTTGGAAAAATTAGTATCTATTGAACTTTTTACAAACAAGTAGTCTAGCCATAGGACTTATATTATAAGTTATATCAGTATTTCGCTGCAATGTCAAGAATATATTAATATTTATTTAAATATTCTCAATTTTTAATCTAGTCCAATGAAAAAACTAACCATTTTATTTTTAATAGGATAACTCCCTCCTTTTTAATCTGATATCTTAATATTATTTATTATAATTTTAATCCCATTTTCTCATCTCTAAATATTCTTGAATCCATTAATTTCAAATCATCTGCTACTATTGGAGCAAAATCCATCTGAGCTAATATATCCTTTTCTAAATCTACTCCAGGTGCTATCTCTACCAATGTAACTCCCTCTTTTCTCAATTCAAATACTGCTCTTTCAGTTACATAGGTTACTTTTTTACCATTTTCTTTTGCTAGATTTCCACTAAATGTTATTTGTTCTACATCTGATATAAATTTCTTTATTTTCCCTTCGTTTTTTATTACTAATTTTCTATCACTTACTGTAATATCCAATCCTCCTGCAGTAAATGTTCCACAAAATACAACCTCTTTAGCATTTTGAGTAATATTTATAAATCCACCACATCCTGCTATCTTAGGACCAAATTTTGATACATTTATATTTCCATATTTATCACATTGAGCTAATCCTAAAAATGCAGCATCAATTCCTCCACCATCATAAAAATCAAATTGATATGGCTGATCTACTATTGCTCTTGGATAAACTGAAGCTCCAAAATTAGCCCCACCTGCAGGTGTTCCTCCTATTGCTCCTGGTTCTACTGTTGGAACAAAGTATTCTTCTTGCCCTTCTTCATTTAAAACATCTGCAATTACTTCTGGCATCCCTATTCCATAATTTAAAATTTTCTTATCTCTAGTTAAAAGCATTGCACATCTTCTTGCAACAATTTTTCTCTCATCTAGTGCTACACTTTTTCCCTCATGACTTTCTACTTTTTTTCTAGTCACAAACTTTTCATTAAACTCCTCTACTAAAGTTTGTTTATGAAACTCTTTATTTTCCGCAACAACAACATAGTCAACCATTACCCCTGGGATTTTTACATCTTTTGGTTGAACATAACCATCTTCAAGCTTATTTTTTACTTGAACAATTACAATACCACCATTATTTCTTACAGCAGTAGCTATTGATAGCATCTCAAGTGATAATGGCTCCTCTTCTAGAGAGATATTTCCTTCACAATCTGCAGTTGTTCCTTTTAAGAGTGCTATATCTCCTTTTTGCCCTTTGAAAAATAATACATCTCTTCCATTTAAATGCAATTTTTCAACTAAATTCTCTGTTGTTATGCTGTTTATTTTTCCCCCTTGTAATTCTGGGTCTACAAATGTTCCCAATCCAACATGAGATATAGTTCCTGGTTTATTTGCTGCCATATCTCTAAACATTTGAGCTATTACTCCTTGTGGAAAATTATACCCTGTTAGCTCATTTGCATTAGCTAAATTTCCTAATTCTGGAGCTAATCCCCAATGTCCTCCTATTACTCTTCTTATCATTCCTTTATGAGCAAATCTATTTAATCCTGTTCCTGCTTTAGCATTTCCAAAACCTGCAGCAAACATAATTCTTAAATCTTTAGGACTTCCAGTTTCCAAAAAAGATTTTTCTATTTCATAATAGATTTCTTCTGGAACACCAATTGTTACAAATCCATCTAATAACACATCTGCCCCATCTTTTATTAACTTTGGTACTTCATTTGCTTTTATAAATTTAGCCATATTTCTCACTCCTTAATCATTTTTTGAGATTAAGTCTGGCATTTTGTCTTTATCCTTCTCTTTGTCCACAATTTTAGTTTTTTATTTTAGGAATGTCAAGTAAGTTTTTTTTCATTTTTTTTATCTTTTTTATTTTTAGGATTTGAAACTATTACATATTTTGTGATTTTTTTCATAGAATTAAGATTTTTACTTTTCTATAGTAATGTTCTTTTATTTTTTAATATGATTTTTTTTCATATAAAAAATGAGAAAAAAATATCTAAAATACTATCTTTTTTTGTTGTATAATGTAATAAAAAATTCTTTTTAGTTGGGAGGGACTTTATGAATATTAAATCTTTAAATTATTTTATCGAAGTAGCAAAAGAAAAAAGTTTTACTAATGCTTCTAAAAATCTTTTTGTTTGTCAATCTGCCTTAAGTAAAGCAATTAAAACTTTTGAAAATGAGTTAGATATAACTTTAATTGATAGAACTTCAAAACACTTTAAACTCACTCCTGAAGGTCAGCTTCTTTATGAAAATGGGGTAATTGCTCTTAAAGTCATAAATGAACAACTTGAGATGCTATTAGATAGTGTTAGTATAGAAAAAGGAAAAATTAAGGTTGGGGTTCCTCCAGTTATAAGTACTATCTACTTTACTTCTATAATAAAAAGTTTTAAAGATAATTTTCATTCTATAAACTTACAAATTATAGAAGCTGGAGCCAATACTGTAAAAGATAAAGTACATAATGGAGAAATTGATATTGGTGTTGTTATTCTTCCTTTTTCTTCTGATGAATTTAATATTACACCTATTTTCTCTGCTGATGTAGTCGTTGTTGCTAATAAATCTCATCCTTTTGCTTCTAGGGAAGAGGTATCTTTACTAGAAATTAAAGATGAACCATTAATCTCATTAAATGAAACCTATATGCTTTACGATAGAATAAAAATCAGATGTAATGAAGCTGGTTTTGAACCTAATATTATTTGTACAAGCTCACAGTGGGACTTTATTGCTGAAATGGTAGCATTGAATCAAGGAATATCTATTTTACCTAAGCCAATTTTAAGCAAATTTCATTCTAAAAATATAAAGGCTATACATATCAAGGAAGGATTTCCTTGGAATATTGCTTTTATAGTTAGAAAAGATAAATATGTATCTAAAGCTATTAAACTTTTTATTGAATTTACTAAAAATTTTGAGCTTTAATATGAGTTAAATAAGATAGTATTCTTGCTACTTTTAACTATAATATGACTTTTTTTCATACTTTTTATGAAATACTAATATTTTACATTAATCTCTTTTTGAAATAAAATTTTATTGTAAGATGTCAATGCATTTTGAACTTTTTTCTTTTCTTTTTTAAAATTTTAATACTTAAGGAGGTTAATTGATGTTAGGTATACTAATTGGATTAATACTTTTAGTTTTTTTATCATATAGGGGATACTCTATTATATGGGTAGCTCCAGTTTCAGCCCTAGTTGTTGCATTATTAGGTTTTGGATTTGATGGAAATAAACTTTTAGATTCATATATTATCAACTATATGGGTTCGTTAGCTGCATTTACACAATCTTGGTTTCCTCTGTTTTTCTTAGGAGCAGTTTTTGGAAAGTTAATGGATGTTACTGGATCGGCTAAAGCTGTTGCCCATCTTCTAGTAAAACTTATCGGAGCAAAAAGAGCTTTATTATCAGTTATAGTAAGTTGTGCTGTTTTAACTTATGGTGGAGTTAGTTTATTCGTAGTTGTATTTGCTATCTATCCTCTTGCAATCTCTTTATTCAGAGAAGCTAATTTACCAAGAAGATTAATCCCTGGAGCTATAGCTCTTGGAGCATTTACTTTTACTATGACAGCTTTTCCTGGAAGTCCACAATTAAATAATATCATTGCTGGAAGATATTTTAACACAACTCCATATGCTGCACCTATACTAGGTATAGTTGGTGGATTAATCATGCTAGGATGTGGATATTTCTACCTTATTTGGAAGCAAAATAAATTAATAAAAAATGGAGAAACATTTACAGAACCTGAAGGAGAAATAGTTGAGCAAAATATAGAATTACCTAATGCTTATCTTTCAATTTTACCTCTTTTAGTAGTAGTAATCTCTTTATATATTTTAAGTAAAATAGGTATGGCTATTACTCCAGCTAGTATTTTATCTTTACTTTGTGGTAATATTGCTGTTGTTATTCTAAATTTAAAAAAATCTAATCTTTTTACAAAAGCTCTTAATGATGGAGCAAATGGAGCTGTTATTGCAATTTTAAATACTGCTGCTGCTGTTGGATTCGGTGGAGTAGTAAAAATAGTCCCTGGGTTCCAAACATTAACAGATTTACTTTTAGGTCTTAAAGCTAGTCCACTTATTTCAGAAGCTTTAGCAGTAACTTTACTTGCTGGAGCAACTGGTTCATCTTCGGGAGGAATGGGAATAGCTCTTGAAGCTCTAGCTCCTCAATATATACAAATAGCTGCTACTAGCGGAATGAATATAGAAGTCTTCCATAGAATAGCGACTATAGCATCTGGAGGATTAGATTCTTTACCACATTGTGGAGCAGTGTTAACATTACTAGCAGTTACTAAAATGACTCATAAAGATTCATATAATGATATTGGTATGGTTACTTGTGTAATCCCTATAATTGCACTAGTTGTTACTATTATTCTTGGTATGATTGGAGTTGTATAATTTTTAACTATTACATAACCTTATTCAAGGCTATTACAACTTTTAGTTGTAGTAGCCTCTTTTATTATTTTTTTAAATTTGATATAATATTTTAAGGAGGTATTTATTTTATGAATGATGGAAAACAATTTGAAACTATTATAAATCTTTTACAAAAAGATATGAAAATTATACAAAGAGCTGATCATTTTTCTTTTTCTATTGATTCTCTTCTTGTTTCAGAGTTTGCAACAATAACAAGAACAACAAAGAATATCATAGATTTAGGAACTGGTAATGGAGTTATTCCACTCTTTCTCTCTAAAAAAACTAAAGCTAAAATTACTGGGATAGAGATACAGAGTATATCTAGTGCTTTAGCTAAAAGAAATATTGAATTAAATAATTTACAAGAACAAATAGAAATAATTAATGACGATATGAAAAATTGGAATAAATATTTTAGAAAGGGATATTTTGATTTAGTTGTAACTAACCCACCTTTTTTTAGGTTTCATGGAGAAGAAAAACAATTAAATGATTTAGATCAACTTTCATTAGCCAGACATGAAATCTCTATAAACTTAAACTCTTTAATAGAAACAGCATCTAATCTTTTAAAGGATAAAGGATATTTTGTTATGGTTCATAGAGTTGATAGGCTTATCGATATTATTGAAACTATGAAAAAATACTCTCTTGAACCTAAAAGAATTCAATTTTGCTATACAAAACTAGAAAAAGAAGGAAAAATCCTCTTAATAGAAGGAGTTAAAAATGGAAACTCTGGACTTAGAGTATTATCTCCTCTCATTGCTCATGATGATGATGGTAATTATTCAAAAGTAGTTTTAGAAATGTTTAAATAAACTATTTTAATTTTGGGGGAAACATGGAAAATGAAAACAAGATTTTAACATTAGCTAATTTAACTGGTAAAATTGCCTTACAAAGCGGGGCTGAGACTTATAGAGTTGAGGATATTATCTCTAGAATATGCAAACATTACGGTCTTAATGCTCAATGTTTTGTATCTATTACTTGCATCATTACCTCTGTTAGAAATTACCAAGGTAAGATTTTCTGCTCTGTTGAAAGAGTCCAATCGAGAACTACAAATTTAAATAAAATACACTCTATAAATCAACTTGTTAGAGATATAAAAAAATATACCTTTGAAGAATTTAGTGAGAAATTACACTGTATAGAGCATGAAGTCCCTTATAAAAATTCTATATATTTCTCTGCTTACTGTGGAGGTGCTTTTTTCTTTGCTCTTTTGGGTGGTGGAAATTTACATGATGCTCTCAGTGCTTCTATTGGTGGAGGAATCATTTTTGTAATATCTAATCTTGCTAACAAGCTACAAGCTAATAACTTTTTTATTAATATATTAGGTGGATTTATTTGTACATTATCATCTTATATAAGCTTTAAGATAGGTTTTACTAATACTGTTTCCTATTCTACAATAGGTACTATTATGCTTCTAGTTCCTGGAATAGCCCTTACCAATGCTGTTAGGGATTTAGTTGCTGGAGATTTATTATCAGGTTTATCTAGAGCTGCTGAAGCTTTTCTAATAGGAGCTGCTCTTGCATCTGGAACAGGAATTGCTCTATTTATTATTTTAAAATTCGGAGGTGTATAATGAATAGAACTTTTATTGAAATATTAGCCTCTGCTGGAAGTACATTTGCTTTTGGAATACTTTTTAACTTAAAAGGGAAAAAATTAATAGCAGCTAGTATTGGTGGAGTTATTGGTTGGGTTATATTTATTTTCTTTAAAGCAAATGGTACTTCTGAACCTGGAGCTTTTTTCTTATCTTCTATTGGAATAACTATATACTCTGAGATAATGGCAAGAGTATTAAAAACTCCTGTTACTTCAACATTAATAGCTAGTCTTATTCCCCTTGTTCCTGGAAGTGGAATATATTTTACTATGTCATATTTCGTTGAAAATAAAATTCCTGAAGCTACCCAAAGAGGAATTGATACACTACTTGTAACTATAGCTATTACTTTAGGAATAGTTATGGTATCAACTTTTTCTCAAATTTATTATAAATTTAGACGTTATCAAAATATTAAAAAGAAAATTAAAATACGAAAAAAAAATTTTCATAGATTTTAGTCTTTTAGAGATAAAACTCCCTTTTAAATTAAAAAGGGAGTTTTTTATTCTTAAATAAATTTTTAAAATTTTTAGCACTCATCTATTGACTTTGCTAATAAAAAAGAGTATAATTAATTTGTAAATGAAGAGAAGGTATTAAAAGCATATAATCAAAATTGAAAAATTTTAAATAATATTTATTAAGGAGATGGTATATATGTTAATGCCTAGTATTTTTAGAAAAGGATTTATTGATGATGTTTTTGAAGATGATTTTTTTGGAGATAATTTAAAAAAACAAAGTTCTTTTGGAAAAACTGATATAAAAGAACTTAAAGATAATTATCTTCTTGAAATTGAACTTCCAGGTTTTAATAAAGAAGATATTAAAGCTGAAATCAATAATGGTTACTTAATTGTCACAGCTGCACACAATGAAAATAAAGATGAAAAAGATAAAGAAGGTAAATATATAAGAAAAGAAAGATACACTGGTCAATTTACTAGAAGCTTCTATATAGGAGATAATATTACTCAAGAAGATATTAAAGGAAAATTTGAAAACGGATTACTAAAATTAGAAGTACCTAAAAAAGAAGTTAAAGAATTAGCAGAAGAGAAAAAATATATTCAAATAGAAGGATAAAAAAATTAGATAGTAAAATTAAAGTTTTAGTAAAAATAGGAGTTGACTTTAAATGAAAGAACATAAATATGTAAATTTTAACCAAGAAGCTGATGTACATTATATAATAAATAAATATCATAAAAAAGAGCATGAAGCTGTAAAAGAGTACCTTGAAACATTAAAAGGACAAAAAAATTTAACTCATGAAGCTGTATTTGCTTTAATTGAAAAAAATCTAAAATTTAAAAAAATAGAAAAATAACTCTTAGTAAAATAGCCAATAAATTTGGCTATTTTATTTTTATTAAATATTTAGATATAAAAAACTACATCCTCTATAGATTAAAATTTTGGATGTAGTCTTTTTTAGATTTTAAATTTTTATTACTATTCTATTACTACAAGAATTTTTTACCTCTCACAGGTCTTTGGATTATCAAGAGAATACATTTATAAAATTTATCAACTTCAACCACAAGATAGATTATTTCATGTACTAAACATTTATTTGAATATGAAATGAAGAGAATAACTAAAGCTGAAAATATGGAAAAGATAAGATTACATAATCTAAAACATAATCATGTAATCTTACTAATACATTTAGGAATAAATCCAATTGTTATAAGTAAAGACTTGGTCATGAAAAAGTAGAAACTGCTCTAAATACCTATTTACATGTTTATCCTAATGCTAATATTAGTATGATGAACTTGCTCAATAGTGTATCAAATAATAAATAATTACTGGGAGAGATAAACTCTCCTAATACTTTTTTACCATTTATTAGTTAAAACTGGAGTATTGTTTTTAAAAAACTCTTCTTTACTAACATATAAATCAAAATTAAAATATTCTTTTAAAGGAATTCTTAAATGAACAGGATAACTATCAGGAGTATTTAGCAAATAACTTTCATTAAGGGACTATATTTATCATCATTTAAATATTTTATTAATTATTTATAGCTATGCTTTAAGCAATTTACTGTTATTTTAAATTCAGTAATCATAGTTAGCTCTTCAGTTTTAAAGAGAGAAATATTTAGTTTTAAATTAAAAGATATATTATCTGAGTATTTATAAATTAAGTATTTTTCTTATCTTTATAATTGCTAGTTAAATGAATTTGTAATATCTTTGAAAGTAAAAATCAAATGAAAAAGCAACCAATATATTAGTTGCTTTTTCAGAGTTTTGACTTATGAAATAAATTTATATGTAGTGACTTATTTAGCTAATTCTTCTAAAGCTAAGTTAAGTTCTAACACATTAACAATGCCTTTATGAGCTATTTTATTTATTAAAGTTACTACTTCATCTTTAGCAATTCCATTTTCTTTAGCTACTCTGTCAACTTGTATCATTGCCCCTTGTATTGTGATATGTGGGTCAAGTCCAGAACCAGAAGCTGTAAGCATTTCAACAGGAATATCCTCAACTTTTAATCCAGGATTTTCAACTAATAATTTCTCTATATTAGCTTTTATATTCTCTGTATAAGTAGGATTGCTAAGTCCTAAATTAGTACCTCCAGATGCTGGGAGCACTTGAGCTTCCTCCTCTGTGGTATAAGTGTTGTAGTTATATGCTGATGGCCTTCCATGGAAGTACTTAGCATCGGTAAAAATCTGTCCTATATGTTTACTTCCTATTGCTTGTCCATCTTTTATAATGATACTTCCATTAGCACTATGATTGAAAAATATTTGAGCAAAACCATTTATTGCACAAGTATAACCTATTGCTAATATAAATAGTGCAATTGTTATATATACACTTTTTTTCAAAATCTCAGATTTACTTTCCATTTATATATCCTCCTATTATTACATTCCTAAAGCTCTTAGCATTGGAGTAATAATCATATCTATTAATTTAATTCCTACGAATGGAGCTAAAATTCCTCCAACTCCATAGATAGCTAAGTTTTTAAGTAACATAATCTCAATTTTCATTGGTTTATAAGATACACCTCTTAAAGCAATTGGTACAAGTAATGGGATTATAATTGCGTTAAATATAAGAGCTGAAACAATAGCACTTACAGGTGATGAAAGTTTCATAATATTTAAAATTTCCATTTGAGGAATAGCGACTATAAACATAGCTGGAATAATAGCAAAGTATTTAGCTACATCGTTTGCTATACTAAATGTAGTTAAAGCTCCACGAGTTATTAATAACTGTTTTCCAATCTCTACAACTTCTAATATTTTAGTAGGGTCAGAATCTAAGTCGACCATATTAGCTGCCTCTTTAGCTGCTGTTGTACCACTATTCATTGCAATACCAACATCAGCTTGAGCTAGTGCAGGTGCGTCATTTGTTCCGTCCCCTGTCATAGCTATTAATTTACCTTGAGCTTGCTCTCTTTTGATAACTTCTATTTTTTGTTCAGGAGTACATTCTGCTACAAACTCATCTATACCAGCTTCTCTAGCAATAGTTTCAGCTGTAAGTGGGTTATCTCCAGTACACATGATAGTTTTGATTCCCATTTTTCTAATGTTATCAAATCTTTCTTTTAAACCAGGTTTTACAGTATCTTTTAAGTAGATTACCCCAAGAACTTTATTGTTCACTGCAAGTACTAATGGAGTTCCTCCAAGTCTTGATACTCTATCTACAATCTCATCTAAGTCTTTTGGCACAGTTCCATTTTGTTCCTCTACAAATTTCTTAATAGATGAACCAGAACCCTTTCTAACTTTTCTACCATCAGTTAAATTAATTCCACTTGTTTTTGTTTGAGCAGAAAACTCTAAAAATTCAGCTTTTTCATAATCTTTCTCATCTAAAATACATTCAAATTTTTTTCCTAACTCTACAATTGAACGTCCCTCTGGAGTTAAATCTTTTAATGAAGAGATAACAGAGTATTCAATAATATCTTTTTTGCTTACTCCCTCAACAGGAATAAATTCACTTGCAAGTCTATTCCCAAATGTAATAGTTCCTGTTTTGTCTAAAATAATTGTATTTATATCTCCACAAGTTTCAACAGCTTTACCTGACATAGCAATAACATTAAATTTATTAACTCTATCCATACCAGCTATACCTATTGCTGAAAGTAATCCACCAATTGTAGTAGGAATTAAACATACAAGTAAAGCTATAAGAGTTGATAATGGAAGTTGTACTCCCACATAAAGTCCCATAGGGAATAAAGTAACAATAACAACTAAGAATATCAATGTAAGTCCAACAAGTACTGTATTAAGAGCTATCTCATTAGGAGTTTTCTTTCTTTCAGCACCTTCTACTAAGTTAATCATCTTATCTAAGAATGACTCTCCAGCAGATACAGAAATTTTAACTTTAATTTTATCACTTACTACACGAGTACCACCTGTTACTGAAGAAAAATCTCCTCCTGCTTCTTTAACAACAGGAGCAGACTCCCCTGTGATTGCTGACTCATCAACAGAAGCAATCCCCTCAATTACCACACCATCGCTAGGAATTAATTCTCCAGTATTAACTATAACTATATCTCCCTTTTTAAGAGAACCAGCATCTACTTGTGTGATAGTTCCATCAGATTTTAAAAGATTAGCTACTGTATTTTTTCTAGTCTTTTTTAAGCTATCAGCTTGAGCTTTTCCTCTTCCTTCAGCTATTGCCTCAGCAAAGTTAGCAAATAATACTGTAACAAATAAAATAAAACAGATAATAGCATTAAATACTCTTAAATTCGTTTCAGCCTTGCTAAAAATAGCCGGATAAACAGTTAATAAAAGTGTTAAAAAGAATCCTATTTCAACTACAAAGATAACTGGATTTTTAATAAGTACCTTTGGATTTAATTTCTTAAAAGAATCTATAAATGCTTGATGTAAAATGGCACTATCTATACCTTTTGCTTTATGTTTACTCATAATTTAATTACCTCCAAATGCTCAAATGTTCTGCAATAGGTCCTAGTGCTAAAGCAGGTAGGAATGTAAGAGCACCTATTATTAATATTATAAAGAATAAGATAAATGAAAATGTTAAGTTATCAGTTCTAAATGTAGTTTCTGTAACAGGTACAGATTTTTTCTTGTATAATGAATATCCAACTACAATCATTAATACCATACTGATATATCTTCCTAAAAACATTACTATACCTGTTGTGATATTCCAGAATGTAGTAGCATCTCCTAATCCTTCAAATCCAGAACCATTGTTAGCAGCACTTGAAGTATATTCATATAATACTTGTGATATTCCATGGAATCCAGGATTTGATAGTCCTCCATATCCTAACTCAGTAACTAATGAGATAGCACTTGGTACAAGTATAATAATTGGGTGTACTAGAATTAAAAAAGTAATAATTTGCATCTCTCTTGCTTCTAATTTTTTTCCAAAGAACTCTGGAGTTCTTCCAACCATTAACCCACATAAGAATACTCCTAAAATCATATACATGATTACATTCATAAATCCTACTCCCTTACCTCCAAAGATGCAGTTAAGCATCATATTCCATAATGGCATCATTCCAGCTATTGGAGTAAGCGAGTCATGCATATTATTTACACTTCCTGTTGTAAACGAAGTAGTTATATCAGTGAAAAGTGCAGAAGCTATTAGTCCAAATCTTACCTCTTTCCCTTCCATATTCATTCCTGTAATTCCAAACTCTTTAAATATAGGAGCACCTTGCTGTTCAAAGTAATATATCATAAAGAAAGAGATTAAGAATAATACAAATATTGATAAGAATACATACCAACCTTGTTTTTTATTCTTAGCAACTATACCAAAAGCAACAGTTGTAGCTCCAGGGAAAATCATCATAGACATCATCTCTATATAGTTAGACCATAATGAAATATCTTCAAATGGGTGTGTAGAGTTTGATGAAAAAAGACCTCCTCCATTAGTTCCTAAGTGTTTGATTGCTTCCCAAGCTGCTGCTGGTCCTAAGGGTATAACTTGATATTTGTCTTCAACAGTTTTTACTATTATTTGTGTATCAAATGTTTGAGGTAAACCACAAAGTACAAGTCCTACACCCACTATGATAGAAGCTGGAAGTAATAATCTAGTTACAGATTTTACTATATCCTCATAGAAATTACCAAGTCTAATTCCCATAACTCCTCTAATAATTGCCATACATATAGCCATACCACTTGCTGCTGAAGTAAACATTAAGTTTATAAGAGCAAGTCTTGAAGCTATTCCATTTAACCACTCACCAGAGTAGTGTTGTAGATTTGTATTAGTAATAAAACTTATTGCTGTGTTGAAAGCAAGTGAAGGTGAATTCCCTTGCATAGTTAAAATTCCATAGGTTAAACAGTACATTACTAAGTTAACTACTAAGAATGATAGAATATAATTTTTTAAACTCATATTTTCACAAGTACATTTTATTGGTTTGAAAATAGGAGCTTCAATTACCGAGAAAATTTTTTCTCCTATAGTTTTCTCATACATAATTATTTTTGCAAGATGTTTACCAACTGGTATTATCAATAAGATAAATGCCAATAGATAAAGAAATAAATTAAATAAAGTCATAATAAATATTCCTCCTTAAAATTTATCTGGATTAAAAAGTACATAAAATAAATAGATAGATAATAAAAATACAATAGTTCCCAAAATATACATAATTCCTCCCTCAACAAATATCTGTCTCAATATAAATTTATTTTTAAATTTGCTACTAACAGAAAACAACAAATTTAATAATTAAAACTGATAGCAATATAGAAAAAGTTAAAATTTTCATGATAATTTCCTCCTTTGAACTAACTAGTATTAACAGAAAATATTAATTTTAAGAGCAGTAATAAAAATTGCTAAAATAAAACATATTAAAATTTTCATTAATCTCATCTCCTAAACGTTTATTTTTAAGTATTTTTTATATAAAAATACTATTTTTTAGAAAAAAAGGTAAAATAAAAACTGCTTTTCAATACTTTTATATAAAGTATCTAAAACAGTTTATTACTTAGGTATAAATTTTCAGAATAAATCCCCTTCATAAATTAACTCAGATAAATAAATATCAGAATAAACTTAAATTATAATTAATTAGTTTGATAAAATATATCTTAATTAGCTAGAGGTTTGTTTTATGATTTTGAATCCTATCACTTTTTTATATGAATGTCAAGAAAAAATAATTTTTTAAAATATTTTTAAAATAAAATTTATTTATCGTTAAAAAAATCTTGACTTTTTATTCGTTAGTAGTATAATCAGAATTGTAAAAAGAATATTACCATTTGCTTAATCTATTTTTAGGATAAAAATAGAGCGGGGGACCCAACCTTCTTGGGGCGTATTTCTCAATTGAGAATAGGATACTTTTCAATCCGAGCCCGACAGCTAACCTCGTCAGCGTTGAAAAGAGCCATGCATTGTGTATTAACACCATGACTTTTTGTTGTGGTGTTATTTTTTTTACAAGCTAGAGGGAATATTATAACTTAAAACTGTTTTAGAGGGAAGTAAATATGTATATTAAAAGTGTCAAATCTAGGATTTTTTTGATATTTATTGTCTTTTTATTTGCTATAAGTATCAATAGTATTTGGTCTGTTATCAATTTTAGAAGACTTAATAATTCGATTGAAAGAATATTAGATTCTAATTATAAAAGTATTGTAGCAGCTCAAAAAATGATTGCATCTATTGAAAGACAAGATAGTTTACAGCTTTCATATTTATTTACTAAAGAAAGAGGGTATATAAAAAATTTTACAATTAATAAAAAAGAATTTTTAGTTGCTTTAAAAGATGCCCAAAATAATATAACTGAACAAGGAGAAAGTAAAATAGTAAATCAAATAGCTAAAGAATATGGGGATTATGTTGAAGAATTTAATAATTTTTTATTTTTAAAGGAAAAACAATCTGAATATTATTTTAAGAAAATTTTTCCAAAATTTGAAAATATAAAAAAATTATCTAAAGATTTAGTAAGTGTTAATCAAAATGCTATGTTAATTAAAAGAGATAAAGCTAGTATTACAGCTCAAAAAGCAGTAATATTTACATTTATAGCATCAATTTCTATAATAATTCTAGGTGTTTTTATAATAAGCTATCTTATTGCTAAAATATTAAAACAATTTGATATTTTTGTAGAAAAAATAGAAGGAGTATCTAGTGAAGATTACTCACAAAGAATCCCTGAAAATTTAGATAAAGAATTTAGTAAAATGGGATTAGCATTCAACCAAATGGCACAAAAGTTGGAAAAATATAAAACTATCAATATAAAAAGACTAATGACTGAAAAAAGAAAAGCTGAAGCTATTGTAAAAAGTATAAGTGATGGAATTATAGTAACTGATATGGAAAATAATATAATTTTAGTAAATAGAGCTGCAGAAGAACTTTTAAATATTGAAGAAAAAGAGCTTTTAAAACAACCTTTCTTACATGCTATAAATAATAAAAAAATTTATGATAGTGTACAGGAAATTCTTAATAATGATGAGATAAAATCTACAATGAAACAATTAGAAATATCTCTAAATAAAGGAGAATTAATTACATATTGTAAGGTATTTATTAATTCTATAATAAGTAAGAATGGAGAAAGACTAGGAATAGTAATTCTTCTTCAAGATATTACAAAAGCTAAAGAATTAGACCAAATGAAAGATAATTTTGTTTCTACTGTTTCTCATGAATTTAGAACTCCACTTACTTCAATAGGTATGGCTGTAGAGCTTTTATCTGATAAAAGTATTGGAGAATTAAATGATATACAAAAAGAACTTGTTACTGCAATTAAATTGGATAACGATAGATTAAAATTACTTATAAAAGATTTATTGGATTTATCAAGACTAGAGTCTAGAAAAACTCCTATGAATTTCCAAGAGTGTGATATTAAAAAAATTATAGATTTTGCTATAAAACCTTTAAGAAATCTTTGTGAAAATAAAAATGTCACTTTAGAATTAGGAAATATAGATAATTCTACACCAGTAATAGCAGATTTTAATAAGATTAGTGTAGTTTTAACTAATTTTATAGGGAATGCTATAAAATATGGAAAGGAAGGAGAACCTAATCATATATTAGTAGAAGCATTTAAAAAAGATGAGAATTTAGTAGTTGCTGTAAAAGATGAAGGAAGAGGTATTCCTCAAGACCAACTTGAAAAAATATTTAATAAATATATTCAAGTTAAAGTATCTAACGACGGTAAAATAGAAGGAACAGGACTTGGACTTTCTATAAGTAAAGAAATTATAAAAAATCATAACGGAGAAATTTGGGTAGATAGTAAATTAGGAAAAGGAAGTACTTTTTATTTTTCTCTTAAATGTAAAAAAAATTAATTTTTTAAATTTTAATATATAACTAATATAAAAAATTATAGAGGTGAAAAAAATGGAAAAGAAAAAAATATTAATAATAGATGATGAAAGAAATATAAGAATGACTCTTACTTATTGTCTTGAATCTGAAGGATATCAGGTAGATACAGCTATTAATGGAGAAGAAGGACTAGATATTCTTTTAAATCAAAAAAAAATATATGATTTAATTCTTTTAGACATTAAAATGCCTGGAAAAACAGGAATGGAAGTTTTAAAAGAATTGAGAGAAAATGAAAATAAAAGTAATGTAATAATGATGACAGCTTATGGAACTATAAAAGAAGCTGTTACTGCTATTAAATTAAATGCTATTGATTTTATTAGTAAACCCTTTACTCCAGATCAAATAAAAGCTTTAGTAGCTAAAGTTTTTTCAAGAGAAAATTTACAAGAGGATAAACTTAATACTTTTGAAGAATACATTGAGTTTGCTAAACTTAATATTATAGAGAAAAAATTTGATAAGGCCATTGAAGCACTTAGAATAGCAATTAGTAAAGAGCCTGGACTTCCAGATACTCATAACCTTTTAGGAGTAATTGAAGAATATAAAGGAAATGTTGATGATGCACAAAAATATTACAGAGCAGCTTTAGCTTTAGATCCATCATATGAACCAGCTAATAGTAATCTTGATAGAATTACAGAATTAGAATCAATAATAAATGATATTAAATTGGGGTAGAAGAACATGAGTAAAATAGAAAATGATTATATAATAATAATAGGTTGTGGTCGTTTTGGTTCTAGTGTAGCTGAATATCTTTCAAGTAAAAGAAAAAGTGTAGTAATAATAGATAAAAATGAAGATAATTTTAATCTTCTCACTGAAAATTTTAGTGGTTTTACAATAGAAGCTGATGGAATGGATGAAGATACCTTAAAAAATGCTAACATAGAAAAGGCTGCTATATTGTTAGCTGCTACTAACAATGATAATACAAATATTATGATAGCTCAGATAGCTAAAAAAATATACAAAGTTCCAACAGTTATAGCTAGAGTATTTGACCCAACAAAACATACAATTTATGAAAAATATGGAATAGAAACAATAAGTCCAACTCTTTTATCTGTAGAAAAATTTAAAGATTTAATATAAAAGATTTATAATAAGGAGTTTTGATATGAATATAATAATAGTTGGAGAAGGAAAAGAAGTACATTTTTTAATAAAATCTTTTATATCTAAAGGACATCATGTTACTTTAATTATAAATAATAAGGAAATTTGTAGGAGATTTTCTAAAGAACACGAAGAGATAGAAGTAGTTTATGGAGATGCTACTAAACCAACTATCTTAGAAGATGCTGGAGCAGTTTATGCAAATATAGTAATAGCTTTAACTCAACATGACCCTGATAATTTAATAATATGCCAAATGGCAAAAGAGTTATATGGAGTAGCTAGAACTTTTGCTATAGTAAATGACCCTAAAAATGTAGAAATATTTAAAAAGCTTGGACTTGATACAATTATAAGTACAGTTAATATAATCTCTTCTATGATAGAACAAAAGGTCTCAATTGAAGAGATTACTAATCTTATTTCATTAGATGAAGGTAAATTATCTATATTTGAAATAAAAATTACAGAAAGTTCTCCTGTAATTGGAAAAATGTTAAGTGAAATAAAGATTCCAAATAGTGCTATTATAGGTTGTATAATTAGAAAGGGAGAAGCTGTTATTCCTAGAGGAGATACTAAAATTTATTATGATGATAAATTAATTATTCTCTCACTACCTACTGAACAAAGAAAACTTTTTAGTATACTATCAGGTGATAAATAATGAAAGGAGTAGAGATTTTAAAGAGTAGATATAAATTGATATTAGGGTATACAGGGGTAATACTTTTAGGAGTAAGTATTGCTATGCTTACTCCATTACTTACTATTCCTTTTTTTTCATATAAAAAGTTAGAGATTTTTGCCTTTATAGTTACTGCTTTTTTTACTGCTGTAATAGGATTTAATCTAAAAAAATTTGTTGATAAGGAAACAAATGTTACTATGTCTATTCAAGAAGGAGGAATAGTAGTATTATTATCATGGATTACTACTTTAATTTTATCAGCTCTTCCTTTTGTAATATCAGGACAACTTAATTTTGTACAAGCTATGTTTGAAGTGGTAAGTGGATATACTACAACAGGGCTATCAGTTGTGGATGTAAAAGAGACTACCCATATGGTTTTACTTTGGAGAAGTGTTATGCAGTTTCTTGGTGGAGTTGGCCTTGTGGTAATTATGCTCTCTGCCATTATTGGTCCACATGGGGTAGGGCTTTATAATGCAGAGGCACGTTCAGATAAATTAGTACCAAATATAAGAAAAACTACTAAGATGATAATGATAATCTATGTAAGTTATATTATAGGTGGAATTATTTTATATGTTTTAGCTGGAATGCCTATATTTGATGCTATCAATCATTCTATTGCTGCTGTATCTACAGGAGGATTTTCAACTAAATATGAGAGTATTGGATATTATAATAGTACAACAATAGAGTTTATTACAATTATACTTATGGTGTTAGGAACTATTAACTTTGCTGCTCATGCTATACTTTGGAAAGGAAAAGTTAAAGAGTTTTTAAGAATAGGAGAGTTTAAAACTATGTTATTTATGTTCTCTTTATCTATTCCATTAACATTATTTTTTACTACTAAAGATATGTTTGAAAGTTTATCTAAAAGTATTAGAGTAGCTGTATTTGAAATTATCTCTGCTGTATCTACTACAGGATTTTCTACTGTTGGTTATACTGATTGGAATGATTTTGGAGTATTTATATTAGTTTTAATGATGATAATAGGTGGAGGAACTGGTTCTACTGCTGGAGGTATTAAGCAATATAGAGTCTATATTTTATTTAAGTCTTTATGGTGGAATATAAAAAGTTATGTGTTTCCTAGAAATGTTGTAAAAGAGTATTCAGTAAATAGGGCTGATGGAAAGTTTTATATTTCTGATAAACATATTATAGAAGTTTGTTCTGTAACTACTATATATATGATTATGTTTATTATCTCTGTAATTATTCTTATGGCTCATGGCTATGGTATGAGAGAGAGTATGTTTGAGATAGCTTCTTGTTTGAGTACAGTAGGGTTATCAATAGGAATTACGTCTCCAAATGCCCCTAATCTAGTTCTTATTATAGAAACTATAATGATGTTTTTAGGTAGACTTGAATTTATAGTAGTTTTTTATTCTATTTTAAGAATAATTAGAGATTTTAAATTTATTAAATCACAAAATTTAGAAAATTAATAAAAAATTATAACTCAAGAATGGCTTTTATTATATTGTTATTCTTGAGTTTTTATATATTGATTAATAAATTAAAAAATAAAAAAGGAGAAAGAGATATGTCAGAAGAAAAAAAGAGACTTACTCCAGAAGAGGCATTAAAAATCTATAACAAAGAAAAAAGAGGGAAATTAAAAATATATCTAGGATATTCTCCAGGAGTAGGTAAAACTTATACTATGCTTAGAGAAGCTAATATCAGAGTAAAAAGAGGAGAAGATATATGTATAGGTTATATTGAACCTCATGATAGAAAAGCTACTACTGAACAAATAGGTATTTTAGAACAAATTCCTACAAAAGACATTGAATATGCAGGAAAAATATATAGAGAGGTAAATGTAAAAAAAATAATTGAAAGACATCCAGATATTGTTTTAATAGATGAACTTGCCCATACTAATATGAAAGGAAGTAAGAATGAAAAAAGATATCAAGATGTTTTAGAAATTTTAGATGCAGGAATTAATGTACATACTACAGTAAATATTCAACATCTTGAAAGTTTGAATGATGTGGTACAAACTATTACAGGTATTGTAGTAAAAGAAACTATTCCTGATACAGTATTAACACAAGCTGATGAAGTAGAAGTTATAGATATATCTTTTGAAAGTTTAAAAGAAAGATTAGAGAGAGGAGAGATTTATAATCTAAATACTGTTTCACAAGCTTTAAAAAACTTCTTTAGAAAAGGAAATTTAAGTGCTTTAAGAGAAATTGCTCTTCGTCAAATAGCTCAAGAAGTAGATAATAATCTTAACGAATATATGAATAATAAAAATATCAAAACAAACTGGCACACAACAGAGAGAGTTTTAGTATCAATCTCATCAAGTCCTAAAGCTAGTAAAGTAATTAGATATGGAGCAAGAATTGCTCAAAGATATAGATGTGAATTTTATGTAATATGTGTAGAAGAAAAAAGTCTTTTATCAAAAGGTTATTCTTTAGAAGATTGGAAAATTATTGAAAAGCATGAGGAACTAGCTAGAAATTTAGGTGCAGAGACAATAAGATTGCAAGGAAAAAATATAGTAAAAGAAATATTAAAATTCTCAGAAGAGAAAAGAATTACTCAAATAGTTTTAGGACATAGTAAGAGAAATAAATTAACTACATTTTTTAAGGGATCGATTATAAACAAAATTATTGAACATTCAAAAGGAACTGAAATAAGAATTATTCCTTGGGATTTATAATTTATTTTTTCAAATTATTTTAAATTCTATTATAAATTAATAAAATAATTCAAAAATTTATCAATAAGTATATGTTTTGATTATAAATATAGTAATATTTTTTGAATATGGTATAATATAATCATAAAAAATAGAAAGGAGAGTTTATGAAAATAGGAATTTTACAAATAAATATTTGTAAGGATATAAATGAAAATATTATTAAAATTTCAAAAATAATTTCTAATAATAATGATGATATATTTATTTTACCTGAACTCTCAGATAGGGGATATCTTTATAACAATAGAGAAGAACTTTTTTCTATAGCTACAGAATTAGAAAAAAATATCTTAATAAATAAGTTGAAAAATATAACATTAGAAAATAAAAAATCTGTAATAGTTGGAGTAGCTGAAAAAGATGGAGATAAAATATATAACTCTGCTATTGTAATAGATAAAGGATATTTAATTGGAACATATAGAAAGATTCATTTAACTGATTTTGAAAAGAATTTTTTTGAAGCTGGAAAAGAAAATAAAGTTTTTGAAGTTCAAGGAGTAAGTATAGGTCTTCAAGTATGTTTTGATGTATGGTTCCCAGAGATATCAAGAGAACAAATAGATTTAGGAGCTAATTTAATTTTTATTTTGGGTAATTTTGGTGGAGTAACAACATATGAAATTTGTAAAATAAGAGCTATTGAGAATTTAACTCCAATTATTCTTTGTAATCGTGTTGGGAAAGAAGTGAATAATAATTTATCGGCTACCTTTTTAGGAAATAGTACTATTTATAATTATGATGGAACTCAATTAATTTTTCCTTTAAAAGAAAAGGAAAGATATTTAGAATTTGATATACAAGAATTTAGAAAAAATTCAAATATAATGTGTAAAGATTTTAATTTTGAGAGAAAAAAAGAGTATTTTTGTAGAAAAGAAAGAAAAAATACTGAAATATCTAAAAAGCAAATATAATCCTATAAGTATATTTATCTATAACACTTTTGATAAAGAAATAAATAATCAAAACAATAATTTTAATTCATTAATTATAGTAAATAAAAAAAGCAGCTTTTTAGGGCTGCTTTTCTATTATACGGCCAATTTGCGGCCAACTATATTTTTTACAAGCTAGAAAAATACTGAACTCTGAGAGATTAAATTTTAATTCTAGTATCTATTTTTTTAGTCTACATATTTAAACTCTACTCTTTTTCCTTCAAAAACTATTGCAATTTTTACTATATCCTTTATTCCATTTTTTTCTAAATCTGCTTCATAATAAGTTTCTATCAGTTGCTTTTTAGCTTCCTCTAACTTTTTCTCTATGCTTTCTCCTTTTTTTACAGCTTTTAACTCCATAATGTATCCTGTCTTAGTCTTATTCAAAGGTCTTAATACAATATCAGGTCTACCATATCCACTCTCTTGGTTAGAATTTACTATGTAATCACTTCTCATACTTGTGAAAAATCCTAGTAAGAACATATGATAAGGATTCTCGTATGGAGAACTGATATCATAGGAGCTAAGATATTGAGCTATAAGTTTACTAAAAGCTTTTTCAAATCCTTTTAAATCCCTATCTATTAAAGAAAATTTAACATCATCAATATCTATACTATCCTTAAAAATTATCTCAATAAAGGTATTATGAAAGAAAGAGATAATCTCTTTATTAGGTATTCTAATTGTAAAAACATTATCAGCTATCTCTTTTTTTATTGTCAAATAACCAGAATACAACATTAACGAAAAAATCTCATTAGCATTTAAATTACTATGTACCTCTACATTTGGATTTATTCTTACTCTTATCTCCTCTTGATTAAATAATTTTTCTAAGCTATCAAAGATATCTCTACCACTCTTTCTCAATATCTCTCTAATCAGATAGTTAGATGAGGTGTTTACCCAAAATGGTTTTAATTCCTTTGTTCTTACAAAATGTAAAATACTCCAAGGATTATATACCTGTACTTTCCCAAAAGTATATCCATTATACCACTCTTTAACATTATCAATCTTATACTCTATTTCGTAGTACTTTAGCATATTTTCAACTTCAGCTTCTAAAAGTCCAAAATATTGACTATATTCATTTTCTAAAATTGTATTGGAATAAAAATTATTCAAGTCTGAAAATATCCCAGCTTGAGCCACTCTAATTATTCCAGTAAGTACTCCCATCTGTAAATTAACATTAGATTTTAAGGCTCCACCATAGAAAGTTTTAAAAAATTGTAAAGCCTCATTATAATATCCAAACTCATGGGCAGTAAGTAGTGGTGTATCATACTCATCTATCAAAAGAATAACTTTTTGTTGATAATATTTACTTAAACAATTTATCAAAAATTTTAAAGAGTTACTATAATCCTCATCTTTCCTCTTCCAAAAATTATCAAAAATCTCAATATCTCTCTCATTTAAGTTCTCTCTTAAATACTCATACTGATTAAATAAGTCTGAAATTAAAGTTTTTATTTGAGTATACATGCTCTCAATATTATTTCCTTTAATCTCCTTTAAAGTAAGAAATATAACTGGATATTTTCCCTGTTCCTCTATCATTGGAGAATTTTCTATATATAGCCCATCAAAAAGTTTTCTATTCTCCTCTTTCTCTCTTATATCAAAAAAATATTTCATCATAGACATATTGAGAGTTTTTCCAAACCTTCTAGGACGACAGAAAAGCTTTACAATAGCTCCATCAGCTATAATATCCTCTATTAGTTTAGATTTATCTACAAAATAGTAATTTTTTTCAATTACACTTTTAAAATCATCTATTCCTATACCTATTTTCTTTTTGTCAAACATACTCTCACCTCTCAATCTGCCTTTGATTATATTATATCATTTAAAAGAAATATTATAAATAAAAGATTTTAATACAATTTAATTGTATTTATCTATATACTCTTCTTTTTCTATTTTTTTTATTCTTTCATTTAAATATTCTATTCTTTCTTCAAGATATTTTTTATGTTTAATAAATTTTATTTCTCTTATATTTTTTATATTTTCTAACAAATTTTTATAAACTTCTATATCTTCCTTTAATAGAGGAATTTCACTTCCACTCCATGTTCTCATTCTAGGTTCTATATCTAATGCTTTGAAATTTTCTATATTATTATTTTTATCAATAAAATATAATAGAGATTCTATTTTAGTTTCTATATCTAATTGACAAATACCTTCAAATAAAAATACCATTTTATCTTCATCCATACAGTTTTTATCTATAATATGTTTAATCCAAATTTTTACCCTTTCATTATTACTCATAAATATTGAAGGAAATTTATATAAGAAGTTTCTATTTTTTAGACTATATTCAAATATAAAATCAAAAATTTCTAAATAATTCTCTTTATTCCAACATATTTTTAATTTTCTATTTTCAATATGATAATTTCCATTTTCTTTTAAAATTTCTAAATATCTTGTTAAATAACTAAAATCTTTATCTAGAAATTCTTTAAAAAATCTTCCATCATAATCATCTTCTTCTAAAAGAAAATATATATTCTTTAATAATTCTAAATCTTCTTTATAGAATTTTAACAATTCTTGTGGAGAATTACAATGATGGTTAAATAAAACTCTAAGCCATCTCTTTATTATTCTTAGGTCATTTTTATTATATAAGACTTTTGTAACTTGAACATATATATTATTATCAACTGAATAAAATTTTTTTAAGATATTTATATCTCTATAATATATAAATTCACTATCATTAAAAACAAGTTCTAATAACTCTTCTTTATAAAAATTATTTATATTTTCTTTAGATAATAATTCAAAAAATATAAACTTCCAGTTATTTTTAATGTTATCTACAACTTTAGTATTTTCAATGATTCTATATGTCTCATCTATTCCAGCTTTTTCAATTATCTTAAGGACTAGTGTTTCTGGATAAAAATTTATACTTCTATTCAACTCGTTACAATAAAAGAATATCTTCTTTAACTCTTCTATATCTATATAAAAATTTTCAATAAAATACCCTAATCCTGCTATAATCTCTTTCTTTTCACTAATAGAAAAAGTTATTACATTATCAAATACTTCTTCTAAAGATACTTCTTTAGAAAACTCTTCTATTAGTTTTTTTTCTTTTTCATCATCTACACCAAATTTAATATTTTCTTTTGAAAATATCCTAAAAATTTTTATTTTAAATTCTTTTAAACTTTCATCTATTTTCTTACTATAAATTTTATATCTTTCATTTAAATTTAAATAAATTTTAACTGTCCTAATTTTGTCAAACTCTTCTAATATTTCTAAAAGTTGTACTATATAGAGTTTATCTATTTCTATAACTTCTGTATGTTCTTTTCCTTTAAAATAATAATCAAGACTTTCTAAAATAGAAAAAATATACTCTTTTTCATCAATATTAATTTCTTTTACTAATAACTCCCATATCTTTATTCTATATATTTTTATGTTTGAGATATTTAATAGTGTCATATTATAAAAAGTTACATGTCCATTATTATCTTCTGCTTCTGAAAAATTTATCTTTAAAAAATACTCTGCTAATTTATAAAATAATATTCTGATTTCTTTTTTATCCATATATGTGGAAATTATATTAAATAAAGTTATTTGAGTATTATATTTCTCATCAAATGAATATCTAGTTATTCCATAATTTTTTTCTATAAGTTTATATCCTTCTTCTATTAAATTTTTTCTTTTTATAAGATATTCAAATAAAACTTCTAAAACTTCTTCTAAATTCTGAGTTTGTTTATTATCAGGAAATAATTGTAAAATATTATCATTAACCTCTCTATTAAATTTTAAATCTAGAGTACTTAACTCTCTATTTTCACTTTTTTCTACTTTTTCATAAATATAAGTTAAAGCTTTGGTTTCATTTAAAGAATAAAAAACTTTTACAAAATCATCTAATAAATAATTACTATCTTCTTCATATTCATTCCAAACAATATTAACATTTTGCTTTATATATTCTAAAGTTTCTTTGCTTGAATATAAATTAGTGAACATATTTAACATTCTTATTAAATATCTTCTAAAATTTTCAAATCCATACTTTATTATTAAATTTAACTTTATAAACTTTTCTTTTATAAAAACTTTATATAAAAGATAATTAGCAAAACATTGGTCTAATACCCTCACTGCATTCTCATGTTTTATCTCAATATATTCAAATTCTTCCAATTTCCTTATATTTTCTAAAAATTCTTCCTTAGTTAAATTACAAATTTTCAATATTTCATCTAAAATTTTATTATCAACTTCTATTGCTCCAAAAATGGAAATTAAACTTCCTGTAATATATAATTTTTCATCTAACTTAATAGACATCAGACCATAGTAAGACTCATAAATCTCTTCAACATTATGGATTGCTTCTAAATTATTCTTCTCTTTAGCAATTTTTCCTGCCATATAGGCTATTCTAACATTTCCTCTTGAAAGTTTTAATATTTGCTCAATATATTTAGGATTTAAAATTCCCATATTTTCCTTTAAAAATTCTGTAAGTTCCTTATCATCAAATCCTAAAATTTCTTTTTCATAAATTTCATTAGTGTATTTTTTTACATTTTTATTTACTTCATCTCTCACATAGTTTCTTACTGTTATTACTATTTTTATATTATTCTTATTTAATAATTCTAACATTGATTCTAATTGATTTAATTCATTTCCATCATCTATAAAAAGAATATATTTAATATCTTGCTGTATGTATTTTCTTATATCTTTACTAATTTCTAAATTTTTGCTTCTTATACAAAATAATTCATATCCATACTTTTCTTTATATTCATTTACTACTTCAAGAGCTAATTTTGTTTTTCCTACTCCTGCTTGCCCTGATAAAATAACTACATCATTATTATTTATAGCTTCTATTATCTCAATTTTTTCAGACTCTCTAAAAAGAAATTTCATAAAAAGAGGAGCTAACATTTTATTTGAATCATATTCTTCAATAAAATCTTCACTCTTCATAATTTGTCCTGTATCTAGAGAAATTTCTAAATACTCTTTTGCTATTATTGGATAGTCAAAATAAATATCATGAGCTATTGTATTTATAGAGTATATTTCTAATTTAATATTTTCTCTACTACATATCTCTTTTAATTTTTCATATTCACCAACACTTAAACTTGAGGAATTATAACAATATAAAATTTCATCTATATTTTCTATACCTAATCCTGTTTTTTTAGAATCTAAACATTTTTCTATATCTTCTTTTATTTTATCAAATATTCTATCTTGTGCTGTAGTATACTGAACTAAGGCATATTTCCCATTTGGTTTTAAAAAATAAGTATCTGGTGTTCCTTTTGCTGTTTTCATTGTTCCAGCTTGCTTTCCATATTCAGTAAAATTTCCATATCCAGTTTTTCTAAAAAGATAAGTATCACATAATGCTTGAAAAGTCCCACCTTCTAATTTTAATATTTTTACTTCTAAATCTGCTAATATAGACATGTCCTTCCCCCTTAACTATTAATCATAGAAAGATAGAAAAAAGTTGGTAAATAGCTCTCCTTGTAATTTTCTTCAAAAATATCTCCTATCAAACTTAACTGTTCCCACAAAGAATGTAATTCTTGAGTTAAAATAGCTTCTTTATACGAAACTTCTCCAATACAATATGTAGCTTCATAAATTGGATTTTCAATATCTTCATCATTTTTTAAAGCATTTTCTAAAATTTTTTCTATTTTAATTATCTGGGAATTTCAGAAGGAAGATAATTCTTTAAGGCTTCTACAAATTCTTGATTAGCATCTTTATTATTATTTAAAAGTTTTAAAATACGTGAACAATAATGTTTATTATTTATCTCTAAAAAATGTCCAATAGATTCTACTAATTTTTTTTCATTAAATAATTTTAAAACTTCTCTATAATTATTACTTTCAGAAGCTTCTTTAAATTTATTTTTTTCTTCATCAAAATTAAAACTTTCTATCCTCTTTTTTATTTCAGTTTCTAAATCCTTTTGTTTAATTTCATTGATATCTATGGTTGATAATCTATATTTTATTTCTGCTATACTCTTTTTGGAAACCTGTCCGTCTAACTGCTTTTCAAATCTTTCTTTTATAATATATTTTTTTATTTTATTTAATTTTTCTTTAGTTCCTACTGAATCTTCTCCTATAAATTTGCAAAATGCTTGTATAAGTTCCTCTACTAAAAATAAATTTTCTACTTCCGCTACTTCAAGAGTAAAAATTTTATCCTTCTTATATTCATTAATTTCATACTCTGAACGAAAATCTCTATCTATAATACCATATACCTCACAATGATGTAATAATGGGCTTTTTCTAAATGCTTTTGTTCTCCAAATAACTTGTTCACAACTTCCACAAGGAACAATATAATAATTAGGATATAATTTTACATATAGTTGAGTATCGTAACTATTTTTTTCTCCCTCTACAAATAATATATTTTTTCTGCTTCCTAAAATTTCTAAAAACAACTCTTCTGGTAATTCATTATCTTTAATTTCTTCTAATTTCCAATTTTTTCCATCATATTCTTTAACCCATATTTTATCAGAATTACTATGTAAGGCAGCAAACTCTGTATCATGTGTAATATAGATAAAAAGACAATCTTCTCTCATTTTTTCTAATGATTTCCATAAGCTATTCATAATAGAAGGATGTAAATGGAGTTCTGGTTCATCTATTATTAAAATTTTATCTTTTGGTACAGTCAATACTTGAGAAGCAAGATATAAAACAGAACGTTCTCCATCACTCATCTCTGTAGATGAATACTCTTCATCTCTCAATTTTGTATAAAACTTAGAATCTCTTAATATAATTTCTCTATGTGGAAAAACTTCATCCCATACATTTTTTAAATTATCTACTATAGTAATTGGACTCTGTAGCTGTTCTCTATTTTCTTTTTCTGTATTCTTATATTTATCTATAAACTCATCATTTTGATTATTTTTTAAAGCAATTAAAGCTGCAAGAACATACTCAAAATCGTCAATTAATTTTGTTGTTAACTTTCCCCATTCCCAACGATGACCTTTGTTTGAAGGAGTAGAATTTCCATAAAAAACTAAATTTTCTGCTTCTTCATAGCTTTTTAATTGAATATTTTCATTAAAATTTAATTTTCTTTGAGCTCCTATCCTATGAACTTTTTCTAAATTTTGCTGTTCTATCCAAGCTCCTAATTTACTTTTTCCAGAACCGTTTGCACCTATAATAATAACTGAATTATTTTCAGTTTCTTTATCTATTTTTTCTCCTCTTTCATTTGGTAACCAATAATTCATTTTTTCTCCTTTTTATATTTTATTCCTCTTTAAATCCAACCTGCCCATTCATAAGTAATGGTAATAAGAAATCTCTAAGAGAAGTTAATTCTTGATTTTCTTCCATTATATTTTCTATTTTTTTATGTATTGAAACTATTTTTCTGTTAAAATTATCTATAATTTCCATATTAGGAATAACTATTTTTAACATATTTAAAGACTCTTGATTAATATTTTTTAAAATAGAACCATTAGATTTAGTAGAAATCAAGTTTTCTATTTTTTTCAAAACATATATAAAGTATTCCTTATATTTACTTTCTTTTACTTCACACTTTATAATAAATCCACTAAATATCATATTTTCTTTTATGCTAACAATTCTAACTTGTCCTGGAGAACCACTTCTAGCAATTAAAATATCATTTTTATTGACCAAATATTTATCTGCTATATTAGGAGATATACAAATTTCATCCAGTAAATTACTATTAACAAATAAACTTGATGAACTTATATCTCTAACATTTATAATTTTATATTTTTCTCCTACTGTTTCTTCCTTATTATAGTTTATTCCATTTTTCAAATAACAATAATCTATTAAATTTTTAACTTCCCAGCCCTCTGGTATCTCTCTCTTCAATTCATCATTCCAAACCATTTTTCCACCAGATGATTTATAAGGTTTTCCCTCTTTATTTGGAAATTCAAACTGTAAAAACCAATAATCATATATAGTTTTTGCCATAGCTTCTAATTCAGAATTTATTTTGTTATTAAGTTGTATTTTGCTATCTATAGCATAAATTGTATCAATCTTAATCGAAGTATAATTTTTTAATATTTTTATTTGTTTTATACTTGAAGAGGTTAAATGTTTTTGTACTGAACCTGACATCATATCATTTATTTGTTTTTTTACAAAAGAACTTTTTAATAAATAATAAAGTAATTTGGGTGAATATTTACCTTCACATCTAATTATAATCATTCCTGAATTAATTCTAATATTTTCAAAAGGAATTTTTTCATCAAATAAAGCTACATTCCCAACACTCCCTCTAGTCATCATAACAATATCATTTCTCTTTAATTTTCCATTTCTAAGTTCATTATCCTTTTTTTGAGTAATAAATTGTGTTGTTGACAAATTAAAACCAGTTGAAGTAATATTTTTAGCATCTAAAAATAAGCAATATTCATTCTCAAAAAAATCTTCTTTTGTAGGATAATTTTCTCCCCTATCACCATCTATTATTTTTATATCTAATTTTCCAATCTCTATCAAATTATCTTTCATACTTTAACTCTCCTAATCCCTTTAATATTTCCTCTTCAAGAGATTTCCCCTCTTCAAAGTATTTTTGAAGATTAGAAGTAAAAGTTGACATTTTTTCATTAAACTCTTCTTGAGTAAGCTCTACATACTCTATTTTCACTTCAAAATATTGACCAGCTGATAATGAATAGTTCTTTTCTTTTATCTCATCATAAGTTACAGCTACTGAAAAATCATCTTCAGCTACCTTATTTTTAAATGTATCTATAATCTTTGTTATCTCATCTTCTCTAAGTCTTATCTTTTTGTTCTTTCCATCTTGGTACTCTTCTCCCAATTTAGAAGCATCTATCAATATTACTTTATCAGATTTTTTTGAATCATCAAAGAATAACACAGATACATTTGTACCAGTATTAGCAAATATATTTGACGGCATACTGATAGCTCCATAAATAATCTTCTCATCTACTATTTTCTTTAATATCTTATTCTCTACTCCACTTTTAGCAGTTAAAAATCCAGTAGGAACAACAATAGCTCCCTTTCCACTACTTTTTTTCAATGAATTTATAACATGTTGAATAAAGCATGTATAAATTGCCATTGACTCCTTTTTAGTTTTAGGTACATTTGGAACACCTGCCCAAAATCTAACTGGCATACTTGCTATTCTTTCTCTTGTATCTGAGAAATCCATTTTAAATGGTGGATTTGAAACTATAAAGTCAAACTCTCTTAATTTAGTTCCATCATCACTTTTATGATATGGATTTACTAAAGTATCTCCTTGAATTGCATGGTCTAATGATAAAACTAATCCATTTAAAATTAGATTTAACTTTAACATCTTATTACTTCTTTGAGATATATCTTGAGCATAGATAGTACACTTATCCTCTCCTATCTCATGCGATAGAGCCATTAATAGAGTTCCTGTTCCTGCACTTGGGTCATATACCTCTATATTGTGTAAATTTTTACTATCTCCTACTAGAAGTTTTGCCATTATTGTGGCTATTGCATGTGGAGTATAGTATTCAGCATATTTTCCCCCACCAGCTGTATTATAATCTTTTATTAAATATTCAAAGATTGTTGCAAAGAAATCATAGTGTTTTTCAAAAGCTTCCTCAAAAGAGAATCCAACTAATTTATCTACTAAAGCTCTTGCAAAATTAGCTCTCTCATTTACATCAGTTACATATACAGTTAGTGCTTCGAAAATAGGTATCTTTGTATTTTGAGTTGTTTGAGTTGAAAATATATCTATATTTTTTAGTGCTATATCTTTCATTGTATTATCTAAAATTATATCAAAATCACCTTTTGCTTGTTGATTCCATAAATTAGATATAAGGTGTTCTGGGTTTAAAATTAGAGTATCTGGGTCTAAAGTATCAAGTAAAAATCTTCTCTCCCCTTCACTCATCTCTGTATAAGCTATCTCCCATTTCTCAGCTTTTTTTATCTCATCTGATATTTTCTTTAACTCATAACCAAACTTATCATTTAAAAATTTATATAGAAATATTTGAGTAATTATCTTATACTCATTTCCATCATTTCCCATTCCATAAGTTTGACAAGTTGATTTTAACTCATCTATTAATTTTAATGTTTTCTCTCTTATTGGCATTCTCTTTTCTCCTTCTTATTTTAAAACCTATATGTTTCATTATATTGGCTTAAATACTCTTTTACAATTCTATCTCTTATAAAAATACGGTCAGAATCATCTCCATATATTTTATAATTTTCTTTCGTTGCGTTAGGGTCTGCTGTTTCAAACATATTTCCCTCATGCTCTCTAAAATTATTCATAAGGTCAGCCATTACAGCCTTTCCAAAATAAGCATCATTTTTTAAAATACTTGCTCTATCATATATTTTTGTATCTATTTTCTCTTTTAAACTC
>OGIN01000437.1_pt1 | contig 42195 bp, 47 predicted proteins | sample 1571851 | NCBI WGS metagenome assembly OGIN01 (sample SAMEA2582123, study PRJEB24529) | metagenome | biome: Human gut stool | place: China | collected 2011 | reverse complement strand
AAATGGTAAACCATGGCCACATTTTGGTAAATGGTCGTCGTGTAGACATTCCATCCTACTCCTGTAAACCAGGTGACGTTATTGAACTTCGTGAAGCTTCCCGCGACAACGAAATGTTCAAAACTAATTTCCAAGAACTTCGTTCTTTCGAACTTCCTTACATTGAAAAAGACTTGGAAGGCTTCAAAGCTACTTTCACTCGTCTTCCTCAACGTGAAGAACTTCCTATCGAAGTTAACGAAACACTTATCGTCGAATTGTACTCCAAATAATACATACAGTTCTACAAATGTAGAAAGCACAGTACTTATGAGAATAGGTACTGTGCTTTTTCTTTTAAAATTAGCTAAAATTTGTGTGCGTTGCTCAACCATTGCACAACCTTTAACTAAATGATGCGGGTATTTTATTTACCTCCTCGATGTATTGCTCAATCGTCTTATGCGTATACACATCTGCGGTAATGTCTTTACTTTGCGTGTGGCCGACTATTGATTTTAGAATATAACGATCCATTCCGTAGTTACTAGCCAATGTGATGAACGTATGCCGAGTATCATGTGGTAAGTGGTCAGATATTCCTAACTCCTTACAAAATCGCTTTACTGGCTTTCCTAAGTACTTTGATGTGTACCCATGAGGGATAAGTGTATCTGAGTTAGAAACGAGCGCCTGGGCGTAAATTTCGCGATAAAAAGGCATAACACAATCTGCAATGGGTATTATTCTATCCTTACCTGCTTTCGTCTTTACACCGCCGATGACATATCGCTCATCCAGGTGGACATTTTCGAGTTTTATGGATAACAACTCAACGGGGCGCATGCCTGAGTATATGTACATTAAAAGTAATTTGGCTACATCCATGTGAGTATGTTCCCATATTGCTTGAATTTCTGCCTCCGTAAAAGGCTTATGTATATCTGACTTTTCCGCCGGCTTTAGTTCCAAGAGTGCAGCATAGTTCTTTATAATAACATCATTCTTGATAGCTGCCTCAAAGGCGCCATTCAATCCTTTTACGATAAGACCAATAGACGACCGACTCAAATGGCTATTTTCATCGATTATGGCTTGTAGATGGACGAGTTTGATTTCTTGTATAGGTTTATTCCAAATAGAGGTTAACTTAGCCTGTGCAGTCGAATATCCGCCTTTTTTGACATCTATCCCTTTACGTTCTTTATCGGCAATCATCCATCGCCAGCATTCACTGAATAAAACTTTTTTAGTTTCAAATTTCTCTGGGTAGATGCCATATTCTGACAAGGCATCCCAAGCTTCTTTTGACTTAGCGTAATAGCCAATCGTCTTACGTTTACATTTACCATTTTCGTCGTAGCCAGTAGTTACGACTGCACGGTAGGGCTTGCGTAAGGGCTTATGTTTCATTTTATAAACGGATCCCGTTCCGTTTGCTCTTTTCATAGCCATGTTTATATTCCTCTTAAAATACCCCTATCATGCGATAGGGGTATTATTTTATTTAGACAGCTTATTTATATCTAAGTTATTATCAACAATATCTCCGAGTTCGTATAAGGTTAGCGCAGTTTTTAACTGTTCGACTTCTTCAGAGGATAGGGTGTAGTCTTTATAATATTGTGATCCTCGATATCTGATTATTGGATTACTGCCTTGTGTTAAAATACGCAACCCTTCATCTATTTCTGGAATCGTTAATAACGCATACTCATAGGTTCCAGAATCATCTAACTTAATATTTTTGCCTCCGCCGCTTTGCCCAGCAATGACGCCACGCATCGTGTAATCAAACTTACCTGCAGAACTGGAGAACGTTAATTTATCCCAAAATATCCAATTTGTAGATATATCTAATGGAGCGAAGGTAACAAATTTGATAAAAGGTCCTACCAAATGGCCCGAAGAATCTACGAAAGCAACCCATGATATAGAATTACTCGGCCGTATCGCTCTTTGGCTAGAACTGTAGAATTTATATTCCCTGCCTACTTGATCATATTCAAAGTTTGTGTTGTTTAGAATCGTATATATTTCCTTTTCAGCATTTGCTTTTCTCGTCAGCTCGGCTTCCTTGTCCTTTGATTCTTGAGCTTTGCGAGCGTCTTCTGATGCGGCATATGCCGCTCGTTCAGGAGCCTTTTGATGGTAGTCAGTTATTACGTAACCTACCAATACAGCCATAATTACCCCTACAATAGCTGTTACTAACACTCTTTTATTCATATCTATTTCTCCCTGTTTATACTAATTGATTACGATTTCAATTTGTGCTTTGCACGTTTTTTAAACTTGGAGTCTATATTTTCGTCGTAATACTGGTTGATAATAAATTCTTTAAGATTATCTAACTTATTCTTATCAGCGAACCTAAGAATTGCCGCTAACTTAATTAAATCTTCACCATTGTCGGACTTTAAATACCTTATCAAAGTTTTTGACAGTAGCTCGGCAGCAAATTTTATTGTGAGTAATTGATCATCTGCCATTGCCTCGTGGCCTGTTGCTATTTGCGTTAGTGCGTCTATGGCTATTTTTGCCTTTTTAGCATTAAGCGAATTTATCACATCCTGGCTTTCAATTAAGTGTGACTTTGGAACGTTAAAATAATTGGCCAAAGCTTCTATTTTATCAATTCTGGGATATGCATTCCCTTTGACCCACTCTGTTAGAGTTGTGTATGAGTAACCTAAATCCGCGCACAACTTATTTCTATCGACTCCTCTAGCATTCATTAATCTTTGCAGGTTTTTAGCTAGAACTTTCTTGTTCCCCAAATCTGTCTTTTTAGTGTTTAGATTTTTCATATTATAGTTCCTCTTAATATTTAAAACTTCATTACTCTCTTGTGTATATTTTACGTCTAAACCGTAAAAAAATCAATAATCTACCTAAATTTTACGATTATTCATGAAAATTCTATTTACATTACGATTTAATCGTAGTACAATATCAAATATAAAGACGAGCTAAAATGAAAGGAAGGAGGTGCAAAATGAAGTATACGCTAAAAATGCTAAGAGTATCTAAAAACTGGACGCAGCATGAAACTGCTAAAAGAATCGGTGTTTCATCGGACACCTGGGGAAACTGGGAACGTAAACGGTCATTTCCCGACGCCCGGTATATCGCAAGGATTCAGGAGGTTTTTGGTGTTTCTTACGACGATATTATTTTTTTATAATTAATTACGATTAAATCGTAGTTATGAGAAGAGATGAGGGCAGTAAATGACAGACATGGAAATTTTGTATAACGCCTATCGTAATAGCGGGTTACAGACCAACGAGGAAATGGAAAATTTACTCGGATGGCCGAACGGTAAGATTAGAACTATGAAAGCCCGGCTAAAGGCAAGAGGATTTATCGATTATGAATTCGGTAAGCCGGTTACGATTTTAAAGCCATATCGAGAAGATGTGGAAAAGCCAGAAAGCTTCAAAGCAGCTATATATCGAGAGATGCTAGAAGTTTACATGGATGATTTCCGTAATCAAGATACTTTTAAAGATCGTTTACAAGTAGGCCAAGAAATCAGAATGATTTTGAAGGCTATATAAAAGGAGACGCGATTATGCGGCAAAAACAATTCACAACAAGAATGTACGGTGAAGCCATACTTGAACGATTAAATGCGTTAGGTATGTCAAAAGCAGATTTAGCTAGGAACGCAGAGATTTCAAGGTCAACATTAAATCGTGCAATTGAAGGGCGTTCAGTCCACATGGGTACAATCGTTGCTATTTGCCACGCTCTCGGGGTTGGGTCCGTCGAGGATACAGACTTTTGGGAGACGGATTATTACAATCCGAAAATTGATGCCGTTTAGGAGGTTAATAAATGATTAGAAAAGTGATTTCGGTCGCTCAAATGTCGACCGTGCTCGGTGTTAGCCTAACAGCTATCCGGGAGGGAATCGCAAGAGACCGATTCCCGTTCGCATATGCCTGGCAGTCGCCGGGTAAGAAATCCCGTAGCTTTGTCATCGATAAAGAGGGGTTTAGGACATTCCTTGTCCATTCTTTAGGCTGGGATGTGAAAGTAGTTGATGCGGAGTTTAAATCCGCAGGAATTCATTAGGAGGAATTAATCATGACATGGATTGACACAGGAATGCATTTAAGCTTAGCTGCAGCTGCAGTAGCATCTATTTTATCAATGATGATGTTATAAAGGAGATCAAATTATGGGCTATATGTTAATTGGCACGTTTTTGGTCGCAGGTTCTATGGGGGCCTTGGAAGTAGACCAAATCGGTTGGGAACGGTTTATATTGCAATCGTTAATCGGACTGGTTATATCCCTATACGGCTTTTACAAAGATAAAGCCGAAATGGATGCTGAGGAGCAGGAAGATGTCGTGTACATTCCTAAGGTAAGGAAATGTGGCAAATACTGCCGCAATCCATATTACAACTAAAAGGAGACAGAAGATGACAAAATGTTATGTCAGTAGACAAAAGGTAAGGGACTTCGTATCTCGTGTCAGTTGTGACAAAACCGATGTAATTGAAAATGAATGCGAAGCTCTATTAGCTAAAGAAATTAAATCGCTAGATGCTTTTAAGCGTTTAGAAGAAGCTCTATCCGAAGCACGGAAAGCAGCTAGAGAAATTAAGCAAGCGGGATTTGGCGATAGCGTTTTGGCTAGTGTGCCGCCTTCGGACTTCTTAATAGATCGTATGATTAGTCAAGGGAAGATGTTCTATCATAATCCGACAAGATCCTGGGCGGCTATTTGTGAACTCTTAAAGCCGTTCGTGGAACGACTAATCGAAGTACGCAACGCCGAGCAAAATGCCTACATAATTATTGATGAGGCGCAAACAGGTCGAGCTGCTGCAGATGCGTTAAAAGAAGCAGGCCTAGATTATTACACATGGGAAGCTAGAAAGCCTGAGAGGGTGCTTGATTTAAGTGCTTTGAAAGGTGGTGATTAAATTGCGAGACTGTAACAAATGCCCAAAGAAAGATTATTGCATTCCTGATGAATGCGAGGATTTGGGCATGAAAAATGAGCCTGATGATGCGGCAACATCAACAAGCTCAAATTAGAAATATATCCACTTAAAGTATACCACAGAAAGGACATCTTATGGAATTCTTATTAGTTACTTACGATACCAGTGATCATTACTGGCAAAATAATACACCTGTGCATAACCCAGATGAATTTTGGTTTAGATATTACGAATCCGATACAAATGTTCCAATCGACAACATTGGTGTCGGTGATTGGGTTGTTGTTAAATCAAGAAATGGACTAGGTCTTGCACGCGTTTTGAAAAAAGCAAAAGACCTTGATACTGTTCGGATGCAAGGTTTCAAAGGAAATGTAGTCAAACAGGTCGTTGCGATTATCGATATTTCTAAATGCGATAAACGTGAAAGCGATCGAGCTAAGTTGGATGACATTGAAAAGAAACTTGAGCAAAAGGCTAAGAACGCTGAGCGCTTGACTATGTATCGATTACTTGCAAAAGATAATCCGGAATTCTCAGCGTTACTTACTGAGTATGAATCTGTAAAGGCGTCTGTCGATGAATTATAACGCTTTCATCAACTCCAAGTCTAAAATGTCGGAATCTCACGGATTTGATATCGATACAGGTATGCTAAACAAACATCTGTTTGACTTTCAACAAGATATCGTTAAATGGGCCTTGGCAAAAGGTAAAGCTGCCATATTCGCGGATTGTGGATTAGGTAAAACTTTAATGCAGCTGTCCTGGGCGTATGAGATTTATCTACATACAGGTGGATCCGTACTCATATTAGCACCATTAGCGGTGGCCGCTCAAACGCAGTCTGAGGGTGAACGTTTCGATATTCCTGTGACTATATGCGAATCCGATGATGACATTGTGCCAGGCGTTAATATTACGAATTACGAGAAACTAGGACGCTTCAACACCGACAATCTAATAGGTGTCGTGTTGGATGAATCAAGTATCCTAAAATCATTCACTGGTAAAGTACGTACGGATTTGATTAATCGATTCAGTAATACGCCATATCGGTTAGCGTGTACGGCAACACCCGCACCGAATGACTATATGGAGCTTGGCAATCATGCAGAGTTCCTCGGCATCATGAGCCGTAATGAGATGCTATCTATGTATTTCACGCATGATGGTAGTGATACCGCTAAATGGCGATTAAAAGGTCATGCAGAAAATACTTTTTGGAAATGGATGGCATCATGGGCAGTTGTGCTAGATAACCCTGCATCTCTAGGATATGACGATGATGGCTATGAATTGCCTGAGCTACACGTACATGAAATTGTTGTTGATAAAACAGATGAGGATGTCCCTACTTTATCGCTACTGGAACGCCGCAGAGCCCGCAAAGCATCTCTTGAATCAAGATGTAGAGCAGCAGCTGATTTAGTCAATGCATCTAATGAGCAATGGCTAGTGTGGTGTGACCTTAACGATGAATCGACCACTCTAAAAGAAATGATTGATCTAGCAGAGGATGTCAAAGGTAGTGATAAGGCAACTCGAAAGCAAGGCATGATGTTAGGTTTTGGCTCTGGATTCCTAAAATGCTTGGTGACAAAACCAAGTATCGCTGGATTCGGAATGAACTGGCAAAACTGCCACAATATGATATTTGTTGGGCTATCTGATAGCTACGAGCAGTATTATCAAGCACTTCGCCGATGCTGGCGATTTGGTCAGAAGCGTGAGGTGAACGCCTATATCGTAATTTCCGAAAAGGAGGGCGCGGTTAAGGCGAACATCGAACGTAAGGAAGCGGATGCTATAAAAATGAGGGACGCTATGATTGCGTTAACCCGTGACGCTGTTCGTACCGAATTATCTAAAACTAGACGAGAATCAACGGAATACAATCCGTGTGTGCCGATGGTGTTACCTAACTGGGCAGAAATGAGGGCTGTTATATGACTAAAATTTACGTAAGCCATCCATTCGGTGGATTGGTTAAGAATAAAAAAAATGCTGACTCTGTATTAAAGTGGCTGCAGGACGATATGGGTGTATTTCCAATAAAGGAACCTTTTGGCAGCGATATGCATAACATATTCCTATCACCTATTCATATATTGGGGCATCTGTACGATAAGGTCGATTATGATACTGGCATAAGCTGGTGCATTGACCTTCTAAGTGGTTGTGATGCCATCATAATGTGCAACGGCTGGGAGAATTCAACCGGGTGCAATTTAGAGCTAGCTTATGCTAAAGATCATAACATAAGAGTCATCCACATCAATGAATTAAAAGCAGCTAAATCAATTAGATTAGCCGTTGATGCTGGCATGAATAAAGGAGTAGCCGCCTTTTTTGGATTTGCAATGCTGCATGCGCTAAATAAGAAAGCAAAGGAGGACCTACAACGTGAACGTGCTAAATCAGTTAATTGAGTCCCGATTTGCAATTTATAACGGCGACTCAGTAGAAGTGCTAAAAGGGCTACCTGATGATAGCGTTCATTACTCCATATTTAGCCCTCCATTTAGTAGCTTGTATGTTTACTCTAATTCTGATAGGGATATGGGCAACTCATCTACTGATAGCGAGTTTTGGCAGCACTTCAAGTATTTAATTACTGAATTACATCGTGTAATAATGCCTGGGCGATTAGTATCAGTTCATTGTATGGATTTACCACTCACGAAATCCAGGGACGGTGTTATCGGAATGAAAGACTTTCCTGGTGACATTATTCGAGCCTTTCAGGATGCTGGATTCGTGATGCATTCTCGTGTCACGATTTGGAAAGACCCTCTCATTGAGGCTACTAGGACAAAAGCACTAGGGCTTTTACATAAGCAAATCGTAAAAGATTCTGCCATGTGTAGAATGGGGGCGCCTGATTACATCGTGACGTTGCGTAAACCTGGTGACAATCCAGAACCTATTGCACACCCGGAAGGGTTTACCCAGTTTTTCGGTCAAGAGGAACCTGAGGGAATCAAAGGAATTGAAAGACCTGCGCCCGATCCAGATTTGTTTGATAAAAAGCAAAAATACAATACGGAGCCTATGTATAGCCATCAAGTATGGCGCCGATATGCTAATCCCGTATGGGCCGATATCCGCCAAACGCATACGCTAAATTATAAAGCAGCTCGTGACAATAAGGACGAACGTCATATTTGCCCGCTGCAGCTAGATACTGTGGCTCGATGCATAGAATTGTGGAGTAATCCAAATGATATTGTACTTGATCCATTTGCTGGTATTGGTACGGTCCCAGTTATGGCACTTCGTATGGGTCGTAGGGCTTTAGGCTTTGAATTAAAAGAATCATATTACAACCAATCAATTATTAATATTCAGGAGGATTTAAACAATGATTAAAGTTGAAGTTCAAGGAGTTAATGTACTAGATGTATATAATCAGCTAAAAGCTGTGCTATCTCAATTTAGAAGCTTTGTAGATAACGATAGAGCTATGGATGATAAAGCCCCTGGTATAGTCGACACAGTAGTATCTGCAGTAGCGACACCTTCCGTGAACGTATCTAATCTTACACCGCAAGCTACAAATCAAGGTGTACCTACTACAACAGTAGCTGTGCAACCAAACTCCATATCCATGACGGCACCTAATGCAGCTGTACAAGTTACTCCTACTCAAGTAGCCATTACCGCACCAGCTGTCAACGTGGCCACTGATACACCGGTACAAACTGCTGCCGCACCTGTACAAACAACTGTTACCGCTCCTGTATCTCAGGAAGTTAAGAAATATACATTGCCTGAAATTCAAGCGGCGCTTGCACCATTACTTGACGCAGGAAAAGCTGTAGAATTGCAACAATTAATGGCACAATTCGGTGTTCAATACTTGGGTGAAGTACCTGAGGACAGATACCCCGAATTAGTAAATGCGATTAGAGGATTGGGGGCAAGAATCTAATGGCACCTCGATCACATGCATTATTAAACGCATCGGGGTCACACCGGTGGCTGCATTGTACAGCCGCCCCTCTTCTAGAGGAGAACTTTCCCGATAGCACATCTGTATATGCAAAGGAAGGAACCCTGGCACACGAACTGTGTGAGTTAAAACTACAGAAGTATACCACGGCCATGGCGAAATCCACATATACTCGCAAGTTCAACAAAATCAAAAAGGATGAGTTGTGGCAACCAGAAATGGACGATACCTCGGAAACATACCTTGAATATGTCAAAGGTGTTATGTTAGGTTGCACGGCAACTCCAGTAGTAGCCATTGAAAAACGCGTTGATTTTAGCCGTTATGTACCCGATGGATTCGGCACGGCTGACTGTATTATTCTATCCGGCGACACCTTGCACATCGTTGATTATAAGCACGGAAAAGGGGTAGTCGTTGATGCGGAACATAATCCGCAAATGATGTTATATGCTCTTGGTGCGATTGATGCGTATAGATTACTCTATATGTTCAATACGGTCAAAATGACTATCGTGCAGCCCCGTGTTAATAATATCAGCGAATGGGAAATCCCTACGGCAGAACTACTGGAGTGGGGTAATACATTCGTCAAACCTCGTGCAGATGAGGCTATGTCTGGCAATGGTAAATTTGAACCCGGCGACTGGTGCAGATTCTGCAGGGCGAAACAACAGTGCAAAGCCCGATATGAGGCAAATGACTCATTGCACAGTGCGCTAGTTGCTAATCATGATCCTCGACTTATCTCGATGACAGAACTCGGCGAATATCTTCGTCGAGGTAAAGACGTCGCTGCTTGGCTCGAAGACATGAAAGACTACGCACTCACTGAATCCCTTAACGGAGTGACAGTCCCTGGCTGGAAAGCTGTAGAGGGTCGTGGTAGTCGGGCATTTCAAGACACCGATGCTGCTATTGACACTTTAATCAAAGCAGGTATCGATGAAAGCATTCTATATGAACGCAAGACATTAACATTGGCACAGATGGAAAAGACCATCGGTAAAACCCAATTTAATGATATGGTAGGCGACATGATAGTTAAGAAAGCAGGCAAGCCTACCCTAGTTGAGGAATCCGATAAGCGCCCTCGGATTACCAATCAACCTACTGCGGCGCAAATTTTTAATGTATCTAATGATAATAATGGAGGTAATTAATTATGTCATTCGTTCCACAACCAACTGAAGTATTATTGCAAAATGTTCGCGTATCCTACTGCCATCTATTAGAACCTTGGGCTAATTCCACACAGCCTGGTGCTAAACCTAGATATTCAGCTACTATTCTATTACCTAAAACTGATGTAGCTCAACATCAAGCACTTATGAATGCTATTGAGGCTGCTATCCAATCAGCCCGTACTAAATTCGGCGCACGTGTTCCAGCACAGCCAAAAGTGCCAATTCATGACGGCGATGGGTATACACAATATGGTAAGGAGTTTGGTCCTGAATGTAAAGGTCATTGGGTGTTTACAGCAGCACAAGATGCTAATTATAAAGTTGAAGTAGTAGATCTTCAAGGTAACCCTCTTACAAATCCTACACAAGTATACTCCGGCATGTATGTCAATGTGCTCGTTCGATTCTTCTTCTATTCTAATCAATCCACTGGTATCGGATGCGGTTTAGGTCCTGTTCAAAAGGTACGCGATGGTGAAGCATTGGGTAGCATGCCTGTTGCAGCATCCTCTGTATTTGGTGCACCTCAAGGTAGCGCAGCTAATGTGTATACCGGTGCTCCAGTAGCAGCAGGTCAACCTGTGCAACAACAAGCAGCTCAACAGGGTTATGTACAACCGGCATATGCTACGACACCTCAGCAATCTGTACAACAGGCTCCTGTAGGGATTAACCCTGTAACTGGTCAACCTTACTAATAGGTGCCTGATATGAGGCATCTAAGTATTGATATAGAAACATATTCATCGACTGATATCTCATTCGGAGTGTACAAATATACTGAATCGCCTGATTTCGCCATATTACTATTTGCGTATTCCTACGACTTTGGTCCTGTTGAAGTTGTAGATTTAGCGCAGGGAGGAGTAATTCCTGACAGTGTAATTCGTGATTTATTAAGCCCAGATGTAATCAAGCACGCTTACAATGCACAATTTGAAATTACGTGTCTAAATCGTGCAGGGTTACTCACATCTGTTGATCAGTGGCAGTGCACGATGATTCACGGTGCCTACCTAGGATATCCTATGGGCCTAGCCTTATTAGGCAAGGCCCTGGGGCTACCCCAGGATAAGAAAAAGGACACATCGGGGAAAGCACTTATCAAGTACTTTTGTACACCATGTAAGCCTACCAAGCGTAATGGGGGACGTACCCGTAATCTACCTAGACACGATATGGATAAATGGAATGCTTTTATCGAGTACAACCGCCAGGACGTTATCACTGAGATGGAATGTTATCACAGATTAGCCTCATTCCCCGTACCTGATGATACGTGGAAAGATTGGTATCTTGATATCCAAATCAATAGTAGAGGGGTGCGCATTGACCATGAATTGGTTGAGGGTGCATTATACATTGATGAGGAAAATCGAGAAATGTTGATGAATGAGGCTTACCAAATCACGGGGCTTAGCAACCCTAACAGCCGGGATCAATTACTTGATTGGCTAAACAATAATACTAATGTCAGTCTTGAAAAGTTAACTAAGGACACTGTGACTGATGCTCTGATGGATGCTGATGACGTTGCAGCAAAAGTGCTTACGATTCGTAAAAAGCTAGCCAAGTCATCTGTATCTAAATATACGATGACTGATAGCGCTATGGGCGCTGATCTTCGTCTTAGAGGAACGTTACAATTCTATGGCGCCAACCGGACTGGACGCTGGGCGGGTCGTCTTATCCAGGTGCAGAACCTACCGAGAAATTACATCGAAAACCTCGACACGGCTCGGCATCTCGTTAAGACCAAAAACCGTCAAGGATTAGAACTTCTATACGGCGATGTATCGGATACGCTATCTCAATTAATTCGTACCTCAATTATTGCTGAAAAGGACAATACATTATGTGTGGCAGACTTCTCGGCTATTGAGGCTCGTGTTATCGCCTGGTTATCAGGAGAACATTGGCGTCAACGTGTATTCGCTGAGGGCGGAGACATATACTGTGCTTCCGCATCATCGATGTTTGGTGTTCCCGTTGTTAAGCATGGCGAGAATGGTCACCTTAGACAAAAAGGTAAAGTCGCTGAATTGGCACTCGGCTATCAAGGCGGAGTGAATGCATTAAAAGCTATGGGAGCTCTTGATATGGGACTCCATGAGGAGGAATTACCTGAAATCGTAAATTTATGGCGCAACGCATCGCCTAGAATACGAGATTTGTGGTATGCCATTGAGAATGCGGCCGTGTACACCGTTACTACCGGGAATCCTATAGGCCTTGACCACGGCATTATGTTCCGTTTGGAAATTGATCCAATATACGGTTACCGTTATATGACGATTGAACTACCTAGCGGACGTAAACTATTTTATCCTAGCCCAAGCATTAAGCAGAATGCATTCGGTAAGGATGCTGTGCATTTTAAGACTAAGGTGAAAGCTGCATGGGCTACGGAAGGCACCTATGGAGGTAAATTAGTCGAAAACATCACACAAGCAGTCGCTCGTGATTGCTTAGCTTTGACTCTGCGCCGATTGGCGGATGTAGGATATCAAATTATTATGCACATTCACGATGAAGCTGTACTTGAAGTCAACAAGGAGAATGCAGAATCTACATTGGATGATGTCAATGCTATATTCTCAATCACCATACCTTGGGCAGACGGGCTGCTATTATCATCCGCAGGATTTACTAACGACTATTATATGAAAGATTAGGAGGGGATACACTTGCAAAACGATAAACTGATTACCATCAGTATCGGTGCGAGTCGCACATCAAAGCAATGGACCCGTACGGAGATGTTGTGGTCCGAGTTTTGTGAACGCCTCAAAATCCCCGTTCGTACAACAGAAACCGTGGACGAATACCACAGATTGCCAAAATCTGAGAAAAGCAAGTTAAAGGACATAGGCGGCTTTGTTGGTGGTACTTTAAACGGTCTACAGCGTAAAGCTATCAACGTGTCTGGGCGTGATCTAATTACCCTTGATATGGATGCCATATCGCCTGGGGAAACTGAGAACGTCGCTCGCACGATTGACAGCCTAGGCATGGCTTATGTCATCTACTCAACCCGTTCTCATACGGTGCATCGTCCGCGGTTACGTGTTATCGTCCCTACTGATAGAACGATGACACCTGATGAGTATGAGCCTATCGCTCGTAAGCTGGCGGAGCTCATTGGCATCGGTATGATGGACGGAACTACGTTCGAGGCCTCTCGACTTATGTATTGGCCATCATGTCCGAATGATGCACAGTATGTATATTACGTAGGCGATAAGGCATTCTTATCTGCTGACGGTATGCTCAACCAATATACTGATTGGCGAGATGTGCGTTCTTGGCCACAAGTACCAGGTAAGGAAGCATCGCAGCATGAAAAGCAGCTACTTGCAAAGCAAGCTGATCCGAGAGAAAAACCAGGTATCGTAGGTGCCTTTTGTCGAATATATGGTATTCGTGAGGCGATTGATAAATTCATACCTCATGCGTATGTCGATGTTGATGGCAGCGAGGACCGCTTAACGTTCGTTACCGGCTCAACGGTAGCCGGGGCAGTTATCTATGATGACGATACATTCCTGTTCAGTCACCATAATACTGACCCGTGTAGCGGTCAATTGGTTAATGCCTTTGACCTTATCCGGCTACATAAGTTCCACAGCTTAGACGAGACCGCTAAGGATGGGACACCTGGGCACAAACTCCCATCTTATATGGCTATGTCTAAACTAGCTATGCAAGATACGGTAGTCGTTAACGAACTCAACATGGCCCGTGCCCGAGAATCGGCATCAAATGTATTTGCTGATATTATCACGGACGTATCGGCTCACGCTGAGACATCCGACCTCGACCCTAATGCGTTAACGAACGTCGACTGGATGAAAAGTTCGACTTTAAAGTACGACGAGAATGGTCGACCTAAGAACACACTAGATAACATGCTTAAAATCATGCACCATGATCCGGCGCTTGTCGGTAGACTTGCCTATGATAGATTTGGTTCGAGATACGTGGCAAAAGGGGCCCTACCATGGAACCCAACACCAGGACTTCGCATATGGACAGACGCAGATGATGCGGGCTTACGGTGGTACCTAGAAAATAAATATGATATCACCGGTAAAGATAAAATCATGGATGCCCTCATTATGTGCGCTGAGCAAAATGGATTTAATGAAGTACTAGATTACCTTAACGGGTTATCCTGGGACGGCATTGCCCGATTAGATACCATATTCATCGACTACTTAGGGGCTGAGGATAATGTGTATACCCGTGCAGCCGCTAGAAAGTCATTTACGGCGGCAGTAGCGCGAGCGTTTGAGCCTGGATGCAAGTATGACACGATGCCAATTCTTATCGGCGGTCAGGGTATTGGTAAAAGTACTCTTATCCGCACGATGGGCAAGAAGTGGTACGCTGATGGCTTAAATACCTTTGAGGGTAAAGAAGCTGCAGAAGGCATTCAAGGTAAATGGATTATAGAAGCTGGTGAAATGGCGGGGTATTCGAGGGCTGAAGAAAATGCATCCAAGCAATTCCTAAGCCGTCAAGTAGATGTATTTCGTCAAGCCTATGGCCGACGTACGCAAGAATATCCACGGCAGTGTGTGTTCTTTGGCAGTACGAATCAATATGAATTTCTAAAAGATATTACAGGCAATCGCCGATTTTGGCCAATTGATCTTGAAATGACGACTCCACGAAAGAATATATTCGTTAATCTTCCTGGGGAAGTAGACCAGTTATGGGCGGAGGCCTTGTATCGGTATAAAAGCGGGGAAAGCCTCATTATCGAGGATGACCCGAACGTACTAAAATTGGCTGATGCGGCTAGAGAGGCGCACATGGAATCAAATACCAAAGCAGGACTGATTAATGAGTTTTTATTAATCAAAGTACCGTTAAATTGGAATGTGATGAGTCGTAGCGCCAGGAGGACGTATCTTAGCATGAATGCTAAACCTGCCGAGGGTCAAGAGTTAGTGTATCGTGACCGTATTTGTGCGGCAGAGGTATGGTGGGAATGTTTTGGTAACGACCCAAGTCGCATGAAGAAGATCGAGACCAGGGAAATTAATCAAATACTGGCGGACTCCCCGTATACAATGGGCGGAAGTCAGTTAATGAGATTTGGCGAATATGGACATCAAAGAGGGTTCAGAATCAATGAGTCAAAACTGAAATTATAGTGTTAACATTCTCAATTAAGCGTTAACATTCTCAGTATTTTTGTTAACATTAGAATGTTAACGAATTCGGAGAATGTTAACGTACTATGTTAACGCATAAAGTCAGTATTTATCTATATTCATATAGGTTGGTTAACAATGTTAACATTATATACTGGTAATTATCAAAACAAAGAGTTTTAAGAAAAAATACGCCCTTTACAGCCTTAATTTGAACCCTCATATACGCGTATGTAAACATGTTAACGTTTAAGAATTTCAGAGGTGAGAAATGCTAGAAAAAGATATCGAGAGAAAATTAGTTGCAGGCGTCAAACGTTCGGGAGGTAAAGCGTATAAGTTTGTATCCCCTGGTAATGTCGGTGTGCCTGATCGAATCGTCATATGGCCAAATGGTGTTATTCATTTCGTAGAGTTGAAGACGTCCAAAGGCGTACTTTCGCGGTTGCAGGGTGTCCAAGCCCGTGAACTTCAAAAGCTAAATCAAAAAGTATTTGTGTTAAAAGGTGCAGATGCGGTGACTGGTTATCTGGAACAATTCACAGAAGAATTCGGGGTGAAATCGTAATGCAGTTTAATCCGCATGCGTATCAACGATATTGTATCGACAAGACCGTTAATCAAGATAAGATAGGGTTATTCCTGGATATGGGTTTAGGGAAAACGATTATCACGTTATCAGCCATATACGAATTGAAGTACTCTAGATTTGCCATCCGTAAAGTGCTAATTATAGCGCCTAAGAAAGTAGCGGAGGCTACATGGCAACGAGAAGCGCGAAAATGGGACGGTGTAGGTATATTAAGGATATCAACTGTATTAGGTAGTCTGACAAAGCGTATTAAGGCGTTAAACACACCTGCTGACATCTACATCATCAATCGAGAGAATGTAACGTGGTTAGTTGACTACTACAAGAATGCATGGCCGTTTGACATGGTAGTTGTGGATGAATCTAGTTCCTTTAAAAACCACACAGCTAAGCGTTTTAAGTCATTAGCCTATATGCATAACCATATCAAGCGCATGGTGTTGTTAACAGGTACGCCAGCCCCTAACGGATTAATCGACCTATGGGCGCAAGTGTATTTATTAGACCGAGGTGAGTCGTTAGGAAAAACGTACACAGGATTTAGAGATTACTATTTCGAGCCCGATCAGAGGTCACGCGAAATGGTGTACTCCTATAAACCTAAATCCGATTCAAATGACAGTATCATGGCGGCAATATCTGGGTTATGTATATCCATGAAAGCCAGTGACTATTTGGAGCTACCTCCAGTAATCAACGATATTAAATATGTGCAGTTAGATTCAAAAGCTAAAAAGGCATACGAAGATATGGAGCGCACATCTGTATTAGAGTTGATTGAAGCCGGCGAAGATATCACAGCTTTGAGTGCAGCAGCATTATCCACAAAGCTACAACAGTTAGCGAACGGTGCTGTATATGATGGCGACAGAAACGTTCACGAGATACACGGCTGTAAGATTGAGGCTTTTATGGAACTTGTAGAACAGTTAAACGGAAAGCCTGCATTAGTGTTTTACAACTTTAAACATGACTGTGAACGGTTAAAAGCAGCATTAGCTAAGACTAAATTACGAGTCTGTGAGTTAAAGGGTGCCGATGATGAGATAGCGTGGAATGCTGGAGAGATTGATATTCTATTAGCACATCCGGCTAGTACGGCATACGGGCTTAACTTACAGGACGGCGGCAACCACGTAATATGGTTCGGGTTAAACTGGAGTCTTGAGTTATATCAACAAGCTAATAAGCGGTTACATCGCCAAGGTCAAATGGAGAAGGTAATTATCCATCATCTAATATGTGAGGGAACTCGTGATGAGGATATGATGGATGCGCTAGCCCAAAAAGACCGAGCACAGGAATATGTGCTGCAAAGTCTAAAAGCAAGAATCGATAAATACAGAAAGGATGATTAATATGGATCAATTTATAATGGCAGGATTAATCGGGGCCATCGTGGTAATAGTGAGTTACACGACTATTCAAGTTATAGATATCACTGATAAATATCTTGATAATCGAAAATACATGGCTGCATTGAGGCTGACCCCAGGTAGATTGTATGAGAGACCCAATAATCCCCCTCCGCCACCTATTAAGTTATCAGCTAATGAAACTTTAAAACGTTTGGCAACTAACGAAAATCTAAAACGTTTACAGAAGGTATCGAATCAATCAGGATTAACAATAGCGAAAGTTATAGCAGATAAATCCCCTAATCGCATAATTAGTCAATGCGATGATATAAACCACCCAAGCCATTATACACAAGGAGATATCGAGGTTATCGATTACATCGAAGACAAGAAACTTGGGTATCGATTGGGTAATGTAGTGAAGTATGTATCCCGAGCTGGTCATAAGGACGATGCTATTAAGGATTTGAAAAAAGCCCGTTGGTATCTAAATCGGGAAATTGCAAAGAGGGAAGAGTATGACAAAAGTCGAGCGACTACTAATTAACAAAGGGCACTATCTAGATGACACGTATCATCTTGTCAAGGATATAGTTAAGGTTGTAGATAATCTCAAGGATAATGTTGCCGAGAGATTAGATGATGATCTGAGTGATGATGCGTACGCCATGTGCGAAGAGATGTTTACTGCTGTCGAACAATGCAAAGCGGATATGGTAGAAGCCATCGAGGATATTGTCGAACGTATGGAGGTAAAGGATGCAGAAGCGTAGAAGCAGGGCAAATGTGATTGTAGGTGCCATACAGTCAGATTTAAGTCTTGCCATCATACGAGCCCGTAATAGACAACTGAGATCACCTATGCTAGATGATAGAATTCGTGAAAGCGGATATATTGACGGATTACTACGAGCACAGATGATTATCAGTAAATATGGAGATTATCGCGTATGATGGCTAAAGAAGAACTACAAGCTGTCCGCCATACTGAGCAGCGAATGCGTGCGTTAGAGATTCAGCTAAGTGCGATTAACCGAGATTTACATTCAGAAGCTATACAGATATGTGAATCGGGAGATGCTATGCCACGAATCAGTAAGCACTTACAAGAATGTAGGGAGGAGCTGAACAGAGAATGGGATGAATTGATTGATTCTCGAAACAAGGTCAAGCAAGTCATCAACCAAATAACTGACGGACAATACAGGGATGTACTGAATCTCAGATACATTAATGCATTGCCATGGGAGCAGATAGCTGTTGAACTAGGGTATTCGTGGCGACAAGTTCACAGACTTCACAAGAAAGCAATAGCTGAATTTGAAAAGATGGCATAGAATGGCACACTCCTAATTTAATATAATGTAAATGTAGTAGATAGCAGGCAGTGTCTGGCCCGCACAATATGTCTGCCTGCTGCACTGCCCCGGGGTAGACCTTACTTAGTTGAGGTCTACCCTTTTTCTTATTGAGTATCAATGATAATTCCTAATTGAGAAAACAAAAATTTGGAAAAGGTACTCCGCGGGCGAAAAATGGCCGCTGGTCGCCCCCGCGCGATGGGCCTCTCTCTGTGAGAAAAATTTTCCTGTTGAATGTAGAAAGACGAATTTAGAAAGGAGTACACCTATGGCGGACACAAAACCAAGAGTGAAATTTGATGTTGCAGGCAATCTGCTCGTATCCAGCACTCAACTATGTGACCTCTTGCGGGTCACTCCGGAAATTATTTCTCGACATCATAAAGCAGGGATGCCTAAAGCATCTGTAGGTTGGTGGAATCTCCGGGAAGTCCTCGTATATTTAGGGCAGGCAAAAGGCGATAACGCTAAAAGCAAATCCGCATCAACTCGTAAGTTAGAAGCCGAAGCAGATTATAAAGAAGCAAAGGCTGCAAGAGAAAAGAAAATGCTAGATGTGCTTAATGGCGAATATGTCCCTCGTGCCGATGTGGCACAGGCATGGGCTAACCGAGTATTGGAGATGAAGACATCGTTTACAAAATTAGGTAAGCGTATCGGAAGTGAGTTCACGGATCCTGAAGAACGTGCTCGTGTAGAAAAGGTGGTGAATGGCCTTGTCGAAGAATACCTCGAAAGCTACGCACGCGAAGGCGAGTACACGCCGAAAGTCAAAGCCACGGGAAAAGGCAAGCCCAAAGGTTGACTGGTTCCCTGAGGAATTAGAGGCATTCAAGCCACCTGAAAGATACACCGTTTCAGAATGGGCAGATAAGTACAGGGTACTGACTAATATATCTGCCGAACCTGGGCGCTGGCGTACAGCACGAACACCTTATCTCAAGGAGCCTATGGACAAATTCACAGACCCTCTCATTGAAAGCATCTCGTTATGTTTCGGAGCGCAGATTGGTAAGACGGAAGCCGAGCTCAATATGATTGGATATGCGCTACACCAAACAGCATCACCAGTCATGATGGTTTATCCTACAGATACAATCGCGAAATTCGCTAGCGATAAACGTGTGCAGCCAATGATTAGAAGCGTGGAACCATTGGCAGATATGTATGACGAAGGCAGTAAGCTGCTGGAGTTAGACTTCGTTAATGGGAACTACATGGTGCTCGTAGGGGCGAACTCACCAAGCAGCTTATCGAGTCGGTCAATTAAGTACTTGTTTTTCGATGAAATTGATAAGTATCCAGCTTTCTCCGGTAAGGAAGCGAATCCGATTAAGTTGGCTGAGGAACGTACTAAGACATTCGTTGATAAGAAAATTGTAAGAGTGTCAACTCCTACGATTGAGAGTGGCAATATTTGGCAGTCATATATGGACGCAAATGAACGTAAGCAGTATTACGTACCATGTCCGCATTGCGGGGTGTCGCAGACCCTCAAATTCAAACAGATAAAATGGCCGGAGGAACACCATGGCAATGCGGATATGATACGTGATACCGCATATTATGAGTGCGAACATTGTAAGCAACGTATTGATGATAAGCACAAGATGGATATGCTCCGGCAAGGTGAATGGCGTGCGGTGAATGAATCACAAGTCCGAGTTGTCCGGTCGGTTGCCTATCATATGTCATCCCTTTACTCTCCATGGGTTACCTTTGGCGATGTGGCATATGAGTTTGTTAAATCAAAGGATAAGCCAAGTGAGTTGATGAATTTTATCAACTCTGGATTAGCGGAGCCGTGGAAATCTGCGAAAACTAAAAGCACGCAGAACCTCGTGTTTACGCAATCGGAAGTTCCTCGTGGTGTTGTGCCTCAGCACGCACCATTACTCATTGCATCTGTTGACGTACAGCAGGATCATTTCTGGTGGGAAGTTAGAGCCTACGCTCATGGTGTATCAAGTTATTTAGTTGATTATGGCCAAGCAAGTAGTTGGGCAGACTTAACCGAGATACTCATTGATAGAGAATATCCATCAGAGTATGGCGAAGCCCGTAAGATTATAAGGGCTGGTATCGATAGTGGCTACCGAGCAGACGATGTATATCAGTACTGTGCGCAGTACCCAGAAGTATGTGTGCCAGTTAAAGGTGATTCGTCGCACAGTCCTCTAGCACCACCGTATAAGATGAGTAGTATCGAAAAGGGCGTCATCGGAGGTATGAAGCTGTACGTAGTAAATACAGATTACTGGAAAGATTTTATATTTGCGCGCATGATACGGCCGGCCAATGAGCCTGGCACAATTCATTTATTTAAAGATTGCCCTGAGGAATATTCGGAGCACCTCCGGTCGGAGGAAAAGCAAGAAATCCGAAATGTGAAGACCGGGGCAGTTACAGTGCAATGGAAACCGCTAACCAGTCATCCAACGAATCACTTGTTGGATACTTGTGTATACAACGCCATGGTGGCGGACTCGGTAGGTGTTAAATACTTACCTGAATATGACCCGGATACTGATGATGAGGAAGATGATACGGATGATGAAGACTTTAATGCAGATAGCAGAGGTTGGTTTAGTTAAGAAGGAGGTGAGACCATGAGCGCAAGAGAAGACTTGGAGCGTATACGAACGATAATCGAGGAAATCGAGACGAATGGATACGCCGAGATGTCTGTAGGCGGTAAGCGTTTTAAGACACATGACCTGCCGACATTATACGCCCGTGAGCGTGAGTTAATGGCTCGCGTTGATGATGAGGAAGGTAATAGCACGACATCTTACGTGTCATGGGAGCGACGATGAACATACTCGATAAGGTAATAGCATATTTCAATCCAGAACGAGCTGCCCGTAGAGCGTATTTCCGTAGTTCGCTTGAACGTGGATATGATGCGGCGTCAACAGACCGATTGAGTGGCGACTGGATGCCAGTATTTGGTACAGCTGAACAAGTAGCATCAGGCCAACGTGATTTGATCCGAGGTCGTGCACGTGCAGCAGAACTTAATAGTGACCTTGCTGAAAGTGTTGTATTGGCATTACTACGGAATGTAGTAGGTACCGGAATAAAGCCACAGTGCAAAATCAAGACCAAAGCAGGAAAGCTAAATGAAAGACTCAACAAGAAAATTGAGGAGGCTTGGTCAGATTGGGTGGATAAGGAGAATGCGGATATCCGAGGGATATCTACGTTTTATGAGTTGCAAGAAATGGCTCTGCGCCGAATGGTCTATGACGGGGAAATCCTAGTTAATATGACCTCCGAAGGCGCAGATATACCACTATCATTACAGCTTATCGAGGGCGAGAATATCGGAGCCGTATCGGTAAGCGAGAATGGCAATAGTATTGTTAATGGCGTGGAAGTTAATAAATATGGAAGACCGATAGCGTATCACGTATTCCAAACAGACCCGTTAGGAATACGGTCATTTAATGAGGCACGATTACCAAGTAATAGGGCTTTCCTGTTACATAAGCCTCGTAGACCTAGTGAATTGCGCGGGGTTAGTATGTTAGCTCTCGTATTAAAGCGTATTCACGACGTAGATGAATATATGGATGCTGACCTTATAGCGGCTCGTGTAGCCGCATGTTTCGGCGCGTTCGTAACAAGTAATACTGGGGGTAACCCGATGGTTGCGAATAAGATTGATAGTAAAGGCAAGAAAGTTCGTTCAATGGCGCCAGGGATTATCCAACATCTACGTGCAGGTGAATCAATTTCATTTGCGGAACCTAAGCGAAATGCAGGCACCGCATCAGAATACTCAGCGACACAAACAAGACGCATAGCGTCGGGTATGGGTCTAAGCGCGGACATAGTGACGCGCAACATTAGTGGTAACTTCTCCGCAGCTCGACAGAATATGCTGGAGGACCAGCAATCATTCAAGCAGATGCAGCGTTTTATAATCGAGCATTTTTGTATGCCTGTATGGCGGGCTTTCATTGAAGCATGCTACCTAAAGGGAATTATCCCGGCCAATGACTATGCAGCAAACCCAAAACTTTATAAGAAAGTAGCGTGGTTAGCTCCAGGCTGGTCTTGGATTGACCCTGTTAAGGAAGTTAATGCTAACAAGGAAGCTATTAAGGCAGGACTCACAACGCTCGAGGACGTATGCAGTGCATCTGGTAAAGACTGGGAAGAAGTACTTGAACAGCGGAAGCTGGAACAAGACCGCATTAAGGAATTGGGTGTGGCCCTTGATATGAATGGGGACATAACGAATTTAGCGGATGATAACACCACTGATATGAAAGGAGATGATAGCTAGTGGGGAAATTTGCAAAGCAGCTCTTAGGTAAATATGCCCGAGAGGCGCAAATTACAAATATCGAAGCGAACGATGATCGTACCGTCGAATTGTCCTTCTCCTCTGAAGAGCCATATGAAAGATGGTTCGGAACAGAGATATTGTGTCATGACGACGGATGCATTAATCTAGACCGCTTTAATAATGGTTTGGGTACAGTGTTATTCAATCACGACCGTGATGCCGTAGTCGGACACATCGAGAATGTGTGGATTGAAGACAATCGCGGCAAAGCGATCGTTAAATTCGACGAGGACGATGAGTCTGAAAAGATTTATCAAAAAGTGTTAAAAGGCACATTACAAGGTGTGAGTGTCGGATATGACATAAGTCGATATGAGGAATTAATCGATTCCGATTCTAAAAGTTCCAACGGTCGATTTACTGGTCCGGGTTATGTAATCACAGACTGGGAACCGCTGGAAATTAGTATTGTGTCCGTCCCTGCAGATCCAAGTGTAGGGGTAGGCAGAAGTGTAGATGATAATGAGGAGGAACCTATGAAAGGTGATGCAAAAGCAAAAGGCACTGAGCAAAACGTGCCACAAGTAGTACCGGAAGTACCAGAGTCCGGAGTTAAAGGTTTTAATGCAGATGACGCTAAGAAGTTGATTGCGGCAGAACGTGAACGTGTATCTACAATCACAAGTTTGTGCCGTGACTTTGAAGTTGATGGCGTAGATGAATTCATCAAATCCGGCAAATCTGTTGCCGAAGTTCGTGAGGCTGTAATGGACGCGTTACGTGAACGCAATAAACCAGTATCCGTTAAAGTCGGTGAAGCAGATTCTGATAAGTTCCGCATGGCTATGCAGGACGCTTTGATGATGTCTATTGGCATCCCAGTCGCAAATCCTGCACCAGGTGCAGATGAACTTCGTTCTATGTCCTTGATGGAATTAGCACGTGAGTCTATAGCTCGTGAAGGTCTAACTGTTAATTACTCCGATCGATTGGAATTAGCTCGTGAAGCTATCAACTCTACATCCTCTTTCCCAATCGCGTTGTCTAATGTAGCAAATAAGGCCTTGATGCAAGGTTATGAAACTGCACCATCCACATTTGCAACATGGGCTGGAAAAGGCAGTAACCGTGATTTCAAACCAGCAAAACGTATTTTGCTTTCCGAAGCAGCCGAATTGAAACTTGTCCCTGAGGGCGGACAATTCAAGGATTCCCAAATGAGCGAAGCCGGTACGAATGTTAGTGTATTGACATTCGGACGTACGTTCAGCTTAACTCGACAAGCTCTTATTAATGACGATTTGGGTGTATTTAACGATATTTCTTCTAAATTCGGTCGTGCAGCAAAAAATAAAATCAATAACATGGTATATGACCTTTTAAGCGGCAATACTGTGTTAGAAGACGGAAAGGCCTTGTTTAGTGCAGACCGTAAGAACTTGGCAACTGCAGGCTCCGAGTTAAGTGTTGTATCTTTAGCTGCAGGCGTAGCGGCTATGCGTCGCCAAAAACATATTGGTGAAAATCGCAATTTGAATATCTCACCTACATATTTGATTGTTCCACCTGAGCTCGAAGCCTTAGCATATCAAGTAGTTAAATCTGTGGTAGACCCTGCTCGTAGCAATGATACAGTCAATCCATTCAGTGGTCGATTCACTATCGTTGTAGATGCAGCATTAACGGATCCACATGCTTGGTATTTGGCATCCCGTCCTACAGATGTACAAACTATCGAAGTAACGTACTTAAACGGTGTTGAAACACCTCGTTTAGAAACGCAAACAGGCTTCAAGGTTGACGGCATCGAGTACAAAGTAGCAATCGATTGCAACGCAACAGCAATCGACTTCCGCGGCTTGTACAAAAATCCTGGTAAATAATTAGTAATTGATTAGGAGGTAAATAGATATGGCTAAATTCATTCAAGAACTAGACCGCGTCGATTTTAAAAACACAACATCCGAAATGATTGAAGTAGGGGACATCGTTCCTATCGGTAAAATGCACGGTGTGGCAATCACAAACATTGGTCCTAATACAATCGGTGCAGTTAAGGTAACTGGTTGCTTCGAAGTAGCGGCATTAACATCTGATTCTTTTGCGGTAGGTGATACTGTGTATTTTGATAAAGCTCAAAAGAGAGCATCTAAGACGGACGCTAACCCAGTATTAGGCGTGGCTCTTACAGAAAAACGCCCAGGTACCACAATGTTGGAAGTTGCACTTGTGCCTAATGTAGAAAAGTAATGTAAGGGCGGGCATATGCCCGCCTACTCCATAGGAGGTAATGCACTATGAAATTAGAATATAAGCCTAATGCACTGCTTTCTGTATTTGGTGAACGAATTACCTACAAAGGTCAGTCCATAAAAGCTAGTGTGGAAATCGGCGAATATGATGGCAAAGGTTCCGGATTTGTCGATAAAGCATTAGCTGATAAAGCTCAGATTTGGGTGCGTGCTAAGGATGTTCCTGAACCACGATCAAAAGACGAAGTGTATATCAATGGCGAGAAATGGTACGTTGATCACATTTCCAACTTTGACGGCACGATGTATTGTTTGGAAATCATCCATAACGTGAGGGCGGTGAGACCGTGAGTAATGAACCTATTACGATTACAGACACAGCCACACCGTATCTGAATTTCATTGCAGAAACTAAACCCGACTGGATGCGTAAAGCGTTAAAATCCACGGGCTGGATGATGCAAAAAGAAATTAAACAGGGCATCCGGTCGGGTGCACCAGGTGGACGTAGATATCCTAACTTCATGGCGCCGGCGCGACGTGCTGCATTTGAGTCAGCATTTGGTGCTAAACTTCGCAAAGCATACCAAAGTGGCGGACGAGCTGAACGAGAGGCCTGGGGCTCAAAATCGCGAAATGCCTTACTCGATATGGGCATTAGCGCCAGGACAATCGGATACAGTCCTCTAGGTAAGCTATCGAATGCAGTCGGGTATCAATATGACAAAGGCAAGCAATCTGTCCGAGTTGGGTGGTTATCTAATTCGGCTAAACGGTTAGGTGAACGAATCGAAGAAGGGTACACTAAGCAAATTACAGAGCCTATGCGCAAGAAGTTATTTGCTGCAGGCGTACCATTACCTAAGGGAAAATCGATGTTCAAAATTCAGCCACGTCATACTTATGGACCTATGAAAGCAGCGTTACAGCCTAAGCTTAAACCTTATATCGAGGGTAAGATAGGCGACTACGCTATTTATGGTCCGGCTGCACAATCCGCATCTCGACGTAACTACAAGGTAAGGTGATTTGATGCAACAGACAATTCCACTGTCGCGCATCGTTGAACGTTGGGCTGAAGCCCTAGCGAATGATGAAGCGTTGACTAAATTTTGTAATGACAAATACGGAAAGCCGGCGCAACTGTATGTCGGCTACGACGATGTTGATGCACCGCTCGAAGAAGATTGCCCTTGCATCATATTACTACCGAGTAATAAGAACGAAGGGCTTGCTGATACCTACACATACTCGTTAATGATTGTATGGGGTATCGTCCATAAAGGTGCAACTCGCGTTAAGAATATTATTCGATACGACGGAGCGCTAGAATCGGATAACCTGGGGCAGTTAATAATCGAATGCATTTGTAAGGTGAATCCAGCGTTTCCGGTAATCGACATTGATTATGAATTAGACTCAATGAATTGGCGCCCGGTGTTCACCGGACGTTTAACAGCTACTATAGAAATCCCGCATGTAATCGGCGGGAATATTGAATATTAAAGGAGGAAATGCAATATGGCAACAGCAAAACGTGCACAGGGCTCTCAGTCCCATGTGACGATTGCGTTTGAGTCGGACTTTGGTACAACGCCAACCACTGGCGGTGTTATCACTCCGATTATTTCTAGCTCTGTGAAAGCTAGTCAAAATTTAAACGATTCTACCGTAATCCGCGGTGATCGTAATCCCGCAGCGCCATTCCGTGGCAACATCGACACGTCCGGTAGTTTAACCGTACCTGTTGGTGTAATCGACATCGGATACTGGCTAAAGGCTGCCTTCGGGCAACCGACTTCTAATACAACAGGCCAAGCGCCAAATAAGAAGTCGGAACACGTATTTAAAATCGGCAATACAATGCCATCGTTAACTATTGAACAGGGCTATCCAGATGTTAATGTATTCCAACAATTCGCGGGTGTGCGAATCAGTAAATTAGGCTTTAAATTCGGCGGGGATGCCGAATTATCTACATCCATTGATGTGATGGGCTGTAAGGAAACATTAGCCAGTGCTACATTTGATGCTGCAGCTAAGGCTGTAAATTTCTTACCATTCCAAAATCCTAATGCAACCATCAAAGAGGGTGGCGTTACTGTGGCCAATATTTTAAGTTGCGATATCAACTTTGATTTTGGCTTGGATGGAGATTCTTACGCTATCGGCGGTAAAGGCTTTAGAACATACATCGACCCAGGTATTGTGTCAATTTCCGGTACGATTAAAGCGTTCTTCCAAAATAAGGACCTTTTAAACAAAGCGGTTAATGGTACAGAATCCAGCTTGGAATTGCGACTTGAACAAGATGACTGGTCGCTTACATTCAAGTTGCCCGAACTTGTGTACGAACGACAATCTCCAGGCATCGATGGTCCTCGTGGCGTCAATATTGAATTGCCGTTCAAGGCATACTATCGTGCAGATGCTGGTCGTTCCGCATCCATCATTACATTAGTTAATAATCAAGAGCAATACTAGGAGGTGCCCATATGGCATTTGAAGATATCAAAGTAAGAGGCTTAACATTCGCTGAACGTGGTGAATTAATTAAATCTGGTTTAGACCCATTGTATACCCCAGTTCCGGAGGAAGCACCGGACACAGAACGCCTATTGCGTTCTCGTGAGCTTGCACAATGGATTATGCAGCATATCTACGGCTTAACTGAAGATGAAATCAATGCAGCACCTGACAATGATCTTATGGAAATTGCGCTTGATACCATGCGGTTTACTCACGAAAAAAAGGCTGAAATCGAAAAAAACTAATTGATGCAATACTTTGGCTTAACTCCGATAAGCCAAAGTATTGCTCTGATTGTATCAAGATGCAGCGTGAGACCAAACAGCATTTTGACTGTTCGGAGTGTGAGTTTAATTCCCCGCATCAATTAGACGGTACACGACAAGCAATGCGGGTATACAATGCAAGCCGAATGCAACGACGATGGCATTCAGGCGGTATTGCAGGATTTGATATGCCAGCGGTATTAGAAGTGGCGAAGGCTTACGGCATCGAGCCACTACCGCACCTTATCGATCTGCTTGTAATCTTGGAAGCTAAAGAGTTGGAGGTGGCGCACAAGAATGGCCAATAATTTAATTGATATTGTCGTTCAGCTGACCGATAAGAATACGGAAGCAGGACTCAAGAAAATTACAGCTAGTGCCGAAGGCGCCAAATCCGCCCTTGGCAAAATGAAGAATGACCTCATGGCCATAGGTGCCGGTGTTGGTGTAGTAGGCATCGGTGCCAAATTAGCCAAAGAGGCTATTCAATGGGATGTAGCCGTTAAGAAATTATCAGGGATTACCGGTGCTACGGCAAAAGAAACCAGCGAATTATTAGCAGTGGCTAATTATATGGGCATAGCTATGGAAGATAGCGCTGGTGCATTTGCTAAGTTCTCCAAGAACGTCGGAGCGGCTAAAGAGAAAATGGAAGTCGCTAGGGCAGAAGGAAAGCTTAGCACTGACATATTTAGTAAATTAGGCTACACGCTTGAAGACATTCAAGGCAAGAATACTGTTGAAGTATTTAAGATGATACAGGAACGCCTAAGAGGCATGAAGGACGGGGCTGAGAAGACTCGTGTCGAAATGGAACTTTTTGGGCGTACTGGGTATCAGATGCACGCCATGCTTAACATGTCCGCTGAACAGATGGACAAGGTGGCTGAACGTGCCAAGGCAATGGGGCTTATCATCGATGATGATACCGCAGCCAAATCTGCGAAGCTAAATCGGGAATTAAAGGATTTAGAAAATACAGGGAAAAGGCTTGCAGTATCTATCGGTCATGAATTAGTTCCTGTGTTTAATGACTATGCAAAAGGCGTATTAGACGTCGCTAAAGAATTCGAGTCGATGACTGCTGAGCAAAAGGAAGCTATCGGTGGAATTGTTAAATTCGGTGCAGAAGCTGGGGCAGTAATCATAGTCATGAGGTCGCTAACCAGTGCACTCGGATTTATGCGATTGGCCACACTTGCCGCTGCAGGTCCATGGGTAACATTAGCTACAGTAATTGGACTTGCTGGGAAAGCATTACTCGATTTTCGCTACAACGAAAAAACATCTGGCTCTTATCTAAATGTAGAAGTTGACGGTAAGCGTATTCACAAAAATACGAATTCGACAGCAGGAATGTCTGATAAGTTCCGTGAATCGCATGATTCTCGATATTGGATAGAAGACTCAGCTTTATTCGGATTCATTAAAAATGACCGCTTAGCTACAAAAGAAGAAGGCGCTAGAATCGATGCGGCTTTGAAGCAAAAAGAAGAGGCGGATGCTGCAAAAGCGAAACTTGATGAGGAACTCGCAAAAGCAAAAGAGGACCTTGCTAATGGCGGATTAACGAATACCGAGGCTATCAATAAGGCGAATGAGGAAGCAGCAAAAGCAGCCAAAGCCCAAGAACAGGCCGCAAAGAAAGCCCAACAAGCAGCAGAGAAGTTGGCAAGCGCTGTAGAGCGTATGTCTGAACTATATCGATCTCTTACTTTGCAGAGCTTACAAATTGACGGCAGTCAATATGAAATCGATAAACTAACTGCCAAAAATCAGTATGAGTCAAACGAAAAAAATATTCGTGATATTATTCGTTCCGTTTCAAGCTTGAATAGCGGTGCTACAGGGCAAGCTGCGGGTGTACTAGAAGCAGCTAATGAACAACTCGGCAAGGCGTACAAATTAGGAGCAGATGGTACATGGGCTACGGATTGCGGAAAGCTATTCTCTGATGCAGTTAAACAGTCACTCGGGGCGGACGTACCTCGTCGAGTCGATAAGCTATGGGAAGCGGCGGCTGCTGTAGGGGCTTGGCACCCAGAAGGTGACGGATATATTCCTAAAGCTGGCGATGGGGTGGTTGTACTTGGTGATGAACACATTGTTATTAGTGACGGGAACGGAGGCTATACTGGTGCTAATACAAACGGAGTGGTCGCTAAGCCATCTGTTACCGCCGATTTCGGACAAATCACCGGATATATCGACACAGCTAAGTATGCAGGCGCTGCATCAAGCGCCACTGCTGATTCTGCAGGTAGCGCAGAGAATGCCAAGAAACTAGCTGAGTCTGACCTAACTGCTTCCGTTCGTGCTAAGAATGAAGAGCTGTATCAAAAGCGATTAGCTGAGGCACAACGAAATCAAGCTATCCGTGTTCGCAAGATGAATGAGGATATTAAGAAACTCGATCTCGAACGCACAGGCGACCGCTTGCAATTACTCAAAGCCGAAGCTGAAGCACAAAAGGCGCAAATTGACGATAACGTTCGTGAGTATACAAAGGCTGTAGGCGATAAGGAACTCGCTGAAAAGAAAGCTCAGGCGGAGCGTCTAAAATTGGCGTCTGATACCGAGCAGAAAATCAGAGAGTTAGCCTACACGCAAACGAGTGAAACCGTTGACCACTTAACCAATATGGTTACTCTTGGTCGCTTATCTCGCACTGATGCGGATGCGTTACTTGCTGAAGAGTTAAAAACTTATATTGATTATGCACGGAGCGAAGTCAAAGAGGCCCAGTTAACAGCTACGCAAAGATTGCAAATTGAAAAGAACCTGTTAGAGTCCCAGCAAAAGTTATGGGAGCTTGCAGGTCGCAGTCTGAAAACGAGCCTACAAGAAGCCGCACGCCAATATAAGCAAGAGACTACCAATTATGCGGACCTTGCTAAATCAACTTTTGACAGTACGATGAGCTCTATCAATTCAGCATGGACAAATAATCTCGAGGCTATGGCAACTGGAACGAAGTCGTTTAGTAAAGGCATTAAGGACATATTCAAGGATATGACAAATGCCATTATTAAGATGATGATTCAATTAACGTTCCAACAATACGTCATGCCTAAATTACAAGGTCTATTCGGGGGAGTAGTTAACGGAATCGGTTCTCTAGGTGCTGCAAAAGGGACATCGTCCTTTGCTGGTGGCAGTTCGTTTAGTTCTGCATTTACCGGTAATCGATTCGCTGCTGGAGGAAAAACAAATCCAGGGCTTATGTTGGTTGGTGAAAACGGACCAGAACTATTACAGTCCTCTGGATCCCATCGTATTTACACAGCAAGCGAAACTCGTAGATTAGTAGGTGGCGCTACAAGCAACAATGTAGTTGTTAATATCATCAATCAGTCTGGTCAAGAACTTGAAAGCAAGCAGCAGAACTCGCGGTTTGATGGTGAGAATTATGTTATCGATGTAGTAGTTCGTGCTATGGAATCAAACAAAGGAGGTATGCGTGACGCCATCAAGGCATCCGCAGTATAACTATGGCAGTATTTCCAGATATTCGATGGCCGATATATCCAATTCAGGAGACTACTCCAGATATTTCGTATAAAGGCCAAGTTGAAAACATGACGCTAATCACCAGGAAAAAGACGACAAAGACCCGGCGGACATATTCTGTAGGGTACAAGTTGCCAACAGCTGAGTACTATAAACTTCGGACGTTCTATGACGACGTCAACTGTTCGGGTATATTCGACTGGGTACATCCAGAAACACGGGAAACATTAAAAGTGCGATTTGCTGATCAGTTAGACTTTGCGGCGAATGACCACGGAGTGTGGATGGGAACCGTGAAATTACAGGAGGTATAACATGTTACCACTCTCAACGGCATCGATTTTAGAGAAAAACCAAATATCGGCCACGGGTGTGTGGTTAATGCTGTTAGAAATATCTTATAAAGGGGATACGATTCGATTGGTATACAATACGGAGAATATCCAATTTCAAGGTAATACTTATATTGCATTTCCATTTACCATTCAAGATGTCACTGAGAATGCAACGGATTTGCCTAATATTAAGTTATCTGTATCTAACGTTACTCGGACAATCCAGCGTATGGCAGAGTCTAATAATGGATTCACTGGAGCCAATGTCATCATTCGTGTAGTGAATACGAACATACCTGATGTGTGCGAGCAAGAGGAGCATTTCGTAATTACGGGAACTCATGCAAACGCAGAATGGATGGAGTTTACACTGGGGACTGACTTTAGCTTTACTCGACGATTCCCGTTAATCCGTGTGATGAAGGATTTCTGCCCGTTCAAGTTTAAAGGGGTTCAATGTGGATATAAGGGTCACGAAAATCAATGCAATAAAACCCTAGCGCGATGTCGTGAATTGGGGAACAGTACTCGATTTGGAGGAGAACCTACTATTCCGCAAGGAGGACTATATGCATCCAATAAGTGATTTGACTGATATGATAGGTACCCCATTCTCGGAAATGAAATGCTGGGATGTAGTTGTTGAGGTATATCGGCGTAGTGGAATATCACTACCCGAATATACCCAAATCCAAATGGATGAATGGCGCGAGGTTCGTGAGCCAATGCCAGGGAGTGTTTTGGTATTTGCGCTATATGGTAAAAATCTCGATCATGTAGGGGTTTATCTTGGTGAAGGTAAATTTATACACGCTACTGAACACAGTGGCACCTGTATAGAGCACATATCAAAATACGTGCCTCGATTGAAGCACATTTATGAAAGGAAGGAGTAGCAGATGGTTAATGTAATTATTGTAAATAATCCGTTCAAGCCAGAGCAACGGGACACAAAATACTTGCCATTTAAACAGGGCAAGCCTATCAGCTATTACTTCAGCGCACCTGGTGAATGGGTGTACTCAGTAAATGGACATGATGCGGCACCGGATATAGTTGTAAACGATGAAGACTACATTGTAGTAATGCCCCGAGTTGAGGGTAAGTTCTTTGGTGTTCTTCTATCAATAGGGATGGCCGTATTTACCGGTGGCATTGCTTCGGGTGCTATCTTTGGTATCCAAAGCTTGATTTGGCGGTCAGTCATCGCTATGGCAGTAGGGATGATAGGTAATGCTATTGTCTCAAAGTTAACCGCTCCTAAGGTTGACCGTTCGAATTCCGAACAGTCAAATACATATGGCTGGGGAGGCACCGAAACTGTTACTGGGCAGGGCTACCCTTTAGCCGTGACGTATGGCCGGATGAAAAGTGCTGGGTTATTATTATCCCGCCATGTAATTAGTGATGGTGAAAAGCAATATCTTAACCTCTTATACTGTGCCGGTGAGGGCGAATTATCAAAGATAGAAGATATTCGTATTAATGCTAACCCAATCAGTAATTATAAAGATGTGCAGGTGGATATCAGAAAGGGCACAAATGACCAAACAGTTATCCCCAATTTCAATGATAACTTTGCGGATCAATCCCTAAACTATGAATTGACTGAATCATGGAATACGCAACAGGTACAAGGCGATGCGTGTGACGCGATAGAGTTAACTGTTGGATTCCCAAACGGATTATATTATTCAAATGATAGCGGCGGCGCTGACCGTACATCTGTCACGTTGAAAGCAGAAATTCGTAAGGTAGGTGATGAGTCCTGGCAGGCATTACCTTTAGCAAATCAAAAGGGTATGGCCGGACATATTAAGCGCCGCGATGCGTGGAACTTTATTAAGTCAGATAATAGCGTGACAAATACATCTGATTACTCAGGACGAATTGAAGAGGCGACAAATAATGCGTTTTATCGTGTATTTCGCTTTGACAATCTCGAAAAAGCTCGCTACGAAATCCGTATGCGATGCAGTGCGAAAGATGGGAAAAGCCTGCGCCATGTCAATAAGGTCTACTGGGTGCAGCTAACTCAAATTATATATGACGATTTCGTGCATCCAGGAAAAGCCCTCATTGGAATTAAGGCTTTGGCTACATCTCAACTAAGCGGAAGTGATCCAAAAGTGACATGGATTCAAGAGCGTTCAGAGGTGTATGTGTTCAATCCGTATATTAATAAGTACGAAGCGCAACCAGCGGATAACCCAGCATGGGCTGCTTATGATTTAATCCATATCTGCCGTAAGATTGGCGGTGAATATATTGTATTCGGACAGCCCCATATGCGCCTTGACTATAACGCATTTAAGGCATGGGCAGATAAGTGTAAAACAAATGGGTTTACATTCAACTATATATACGACACCGCTATGCGATTATGGGATGCCTTAAAGTATCCAGAAGCAGTAGGTCGAGGGAAAGTAATTCCTGTAGGAACCAGGTTCACATGTGTTAGTGATTATCAATCTACACCGGTGCAGTTGTTTACTGTAGCCAACATAAAACACGGCAGCTTTACTGAAGAGTTTCAAGGTGTAGAGGCTAGGGCGAACTCTGTTGAAATATCGTTCCTTAACAAGGATAAGGATTATGAACGAGATGTCATTCCCGTGTATGGGGATACTTACGACGAGTCGGATACGCTAACTAATCCGGCACAAGTTGAGCTCATGGGGTGTACTAGCCTTGAGCAGGCATATAAACACGGTAAGCATTTCTTGCGATGCAATAAATACGAAATACGTACTGTGACAATAGAGGCGTTTACGGATGCCATAGCGTGCACGGTAGGAGATATCATTCTAATTCAGCACGACATACCCGAATGGGGCGAGGGCGGTCGTGTGGTTGCGGTAATCGGCCAGACGATTACACTCGATAAGGAAGTGTCGGTACAACCAGGGAAGAATTATCAGTTGCTAATTCGTAGCAATTCTACGGATATTGTCTCTACGTTTAACGTAGTAAATGTATCAGGTCTCAATGTAATCGTTAAAGAGGCTATACCGGTGCAGCCTGATGCGGTATACGCATTCGGAGAGGTTTCTAAATCGGCTAAGCCATTTCGTGTGTTAGCCATTACAAAGACACTATCAGAAATGACTCGTAAGATCCAATGCATGGAATATTATCCAGAACTCTACGTATCGGATGATGGCACGGTACCAAGCATTGATTATACGAATCACGGTGCATCTGATATTCAAGCAGTAGGATTAGTGAGCGATGTCTATGGTGCTAATGGCATCATGTATTCACGCATAGGTGTAACGTGGCAGTTACCTCGTGATGGAAAAGTCTCAAACGTAGTTGTGAATTACCGAAACGTAAAAAGCGATACGTGGACATATATTGGAAACTACCCAGCATCCACAAACGCTACCACGATATCTGATGTGCTACTAGGTGCCACCTATGAAGTACGCGTGCAGGCAATTAATGAGTTAGGCCAGCTGACTACTGGCGTGACAAAATCTATAGCCATACCTAAGATGCAGACGCCAGAGGATGTTCAGAATTTACGTGTCCTAAGTCGGTACAATCAAACGGCCGATAAGAGCGTGTACTATGATTTACAAGTACTATTTGACCCGCCTAGTAATCCTGCTAACTTCGATGTGGCGGAGGTTTGGTATCTCTTAAAATCGAAAAGTGGAAAACCTGTAGCGGGGCAAGAATGGCAGTACGCTGGCAGTAGTAATAGTCAGGTTATTATCAAATCATTAGGCCCAGGTGAGGAGTATCGAATCAAAGCAATCTCGGTTGACCGATTTGGCAATAGAGCAGAAACAGCCCAAATGGTTGATGTGCTAGTCAAACCGATGGATGCGATACCTGACATGCCTAGTAATTTTGGTATTACGTTCGGTAGAAACGCCACCGCATCATGGGATGAGGTGCTGAATGCTGATGTCGACTATTACGAATTACGTACCGATAATAATCCTGGTAAAGATACGAATGCTTTATTGGCAAGAGTTAAAGGTACATCTGCTGTACTTACCCTATCTAAACGAGCGGATACTGTTTACTTATATGCTCGCAGCACGTTGGGCAAATACTCGACTGCAGCAACATATAAATATAACGTTCCGCAGTTGGCCGCGCCTGAGCTTGTAGTAAAAAGCCAGTTAGGAGGATTTAATCTTTACTTCTCAACTAAGCCCGCACAAGCATATGCAATCAGATGCCATGTGATCGGAGATGAACGTACTGATGATTTTGAAACTACCAGCACCATGCTGACGTATTCGAATTCGGCCGGAATATACCGGATACGTTGCTCGTTTGTTGATGTGTTCGGAGATGGACTCGTTAACGAGAAGCAAGTCGTGATTAAGACACAAATTGATGCGAGCTTGCTAGACCTCGAGTCTCTCGGGCTGAATAAAGTTGATGAGCGAATTAAGGAGCTTGATAAGAAATTCAATACGAATTCTGAAGAGACCACTAGAAGAATTACGAATTTGGCGTCACATACGGAATCTCGCATTACTGAGTTAGCTGGTAGCATCGATTTGCAAGTTAAAAAAAGTATTGGCGAGATTGATGGTGGTGAGTTGGTGTCTCGCATTAACCTCAGTCAGTCCGGTGTATACATTGCGGGAAAATTGATTCACATCACTGGAGCGACTAAGTTCGATGATAACGTCATTGTTAATAAGATGATTCAGGCCAGCGCGGTTACTGCCGACAAATTACATGTTGAAAATTTAGCGGCGGTGTCCAGTACAATCGGGTTACTTCGTTCGAGAGAAACCGGTGCTCGTGTTGAGATTCAAGATAACCTTATTACAGGTTTTGATGATGATAACAACCCTCGGATTAAACTTGGATGCTGGTAGGAGGTATTATGGAACCGCATGTATTAGCTTATGACGCTAACGGCAATATCATACTAAATCTGAAGGAAAGGCTTACACGTATCGAGGGGCGGATGTATGTATCTGACATTCCTAATCGACGTCAACAAATTACTGTGAATGGATTGCAGCCTGGTCAACATGTCTGGGCTGCAGCCATGGGACAGTACTTAGTGGCAGAGGTTAGGGGCAATATCATAACATATTATTTTGCAGTGTCCCAGGATGAATATAATATCAATCGTCAATTTAAGGATCTTACGTATGAAGGGTGGCTGGCGTATGGAATTTATTAACATCCAGAATAAAGAAGGTGTCACGATTATAAACGATACCTATGACAATCTAGTATATCTTAGTTTCCCTAAACAAAAAGATGCAGTTCTCTACACCGGGGCGATGAGGGGGATAACGCCAACGGTTCAAATCCCGCTCAAACCTGTAGCTTACGCACCTATGCTGGTGCCTACAAGTAAATACCAATACGGATATATTGCGGGGGAGGCTAATGTAATCCAGGTCTTTTATGCCACTAATTACGCATATCATGGTGACGCACCTCTTATAGCAGTATCAGTTCCACAAGGATATGAATTCGCAGCTCAGTGGGTCCATAAACGTCGTGAGCGATTAATGGTGCTGGTAGTGGATGTAATTAAGCCAGGCGAAAAGGTAACGCAAGCAATGGTTGATGAAGTAAAAGCTGGCATCAAGTTCTACTGCTTCGGATATTTCGAGGATGTTACGGCTAATGCAGACACGCCTCGTATTCGATTTGTTGATAAGGTAGGAAGTAGTAAGCCTAATACGGCATTGCAAGTTCTTGGTCGTCACAAATATTATAAAGCGTCTTGGGCAACAGATTACAATCTGCAGAACGATGTGATATATGATAGCCGCATCAGGTACCTACGTGTAATTGATCACTATGCACACGATTGGTATAACCAGTTATCAAACTACGTTCCGGATACTTTTACAGACATGGCCCGTGACCCAAAGTCATATGGCGTTAAGGTTGCAATTATACCCATGTCCGTAATCGATGTATCCGTTTGGGGGCCAAATATCAATAATGGAGATAAAAAGTCACACACGGGGCGAGTGTGGCAAACGTTCAGATTTCACGATGAGAGTACTGTATCGCTGAAATCGTATCAGTTCATTGATTGGAATACAGTCACCACGTATCCTGTAGGTTGCTCGGGTAAGACTACATCTCAGTATTTGGTAGTCGATGTGACCGGGTACGATAAACAAGGTACGATTCCATTCAATTAAGGGAGATGATAAGTAATGAATGTAAAGGATATAGACCTCAACATTGGCGAGGATTTCGGGATAGTCTACGCTGTCCAAGATGACAATGTAGATTTGACAGGGTTCAAGTCAGTATTCGCCATACGAAAGCGAGCAAGCGGACCGCTTGTTATTAAAGTGCAAGGGGTAGCATCTGGGAAGATTGCGACATTCAATATTTCCGGAAAGGATACCCTAGAAATTAAGTCCTTTGGTGAGCATGTGTATGATGCTTTTGCATATAAGGAATCGGAGCCTAGCCGATATTACAAACTGGGTATGGGGGCAGTCAACATAATTCAGGATGTGGCCATGCATGATTAGAGGAGGAATGTATTATGCAAAACAAAACGTTACCAGTAAGACTTGAAGGTCCGATTAAAGTAGAGGCGGAAGTAAAAGCAACCTTGGTAGGCGATAATGGAAAAAGTGCTTATGAAATCGCTTTAGCACATGGATTCGTAGGAACCGAGGAGGAGTGGTTGGAATCCTTAAAAGCGAAGATGCCCAACTTATCAGGCGTTGTTTCAGCACTTCAAGGTAAGAACATTCTTATAAATAGCGGTACCCTTGAAGCGATATTAACTGCTATTGTTCACGCGTTGGCGGATCAACCTTACGCACCACTTACCTTTAACGAACCAAGAAAAGGGGATACTGAAATTCGAGTATCCGGGCAAGATGGCTTTAAAGTTCGAGTGAGTGGCACTGCAGAAGCTGTTGAAATTCAATCCGGAAGTGCAACTATTAGAATTCAGCCTTACGGTGCAGATGATATTTATCTTGAATATCTTAACTTAATCGATCATGTCATTGACACTGTTAAAATCAAAGGTCTTTTTGAATTCAATCCGGAAACGGCTACAGAGATCTTGCCTAAGCAATTCTATGGCCGTAGCGATTTGGAGGGCGAACTTACATGCCCGAACGTTGTTAAAGTTGGTGCATTAGCATTCGTCGGAACCGAGCACAATATTATCAATTTGCCAAAGGCCACTGATATTGACAGGGATGCTTTCGCTAACAGTTCTCTTGCCGTAATCAATATCCCCGCATTTGTATGGGCAGATGATAACCTTGATTTAAAATCTTATGATCTCATTAGGGTTAATAAAATGACTGTTAGTGAGGAATCTCACCCACCGAGAGAAGTCATGATGCAGAAAATTTCATTAGAGGTCTACAATCCAGATCACACCAAGAAATGGAATCTTTACAGTGAAAAATGGGAGAAAGCGGAGGCCTAAATGGATGAAATTAGATTATTGCTAATGGATTTCGGTATCCCTGCCTACTTCGCTGACATTGGATTCTGGGTAACCCTGTTAGGGGTTATCTGGGCCGCCCTTCGGGGCTCGTTTCGTGCGATGGTGTGGTTTTTAGAACATACCTCGCTAGTTGAGGTTAAGCAAGAATTAGACGACCATTTGGCTCGACGTATGGATAAGCAGCGTAAGGACTATGACGATAAGTTATCCGATGCTATCAATAGTATCGCTGATTTAACAAAAAGTAATCAGGAGATATTAAAGCAGTTGGTCAAGCTGGAAGAACGAGATGCTGCGAAGTTTCATAGGCTTAACAACCTAGAAACCACAGTTCAAAGTCTGAGTACTGAATTGATGCATATCCAAGTTCTAAACAATATGCCAATAGGAAGAAGTATCACGCTTAATACCGATGATATAGGAGGTGACTGATAATGAAATATCAAATCATGAACCGACTGAAATCAGCATATGGTGCTGTTCGTGTTGCTAATATTAGACCTACTGGAGTACTAGCGACACGGATTCTAGTACTTGTTATGCTAATTCCTATTTGGCTAGTCATAACAGAGTATGTTATGGCGTTTGCTAGGGGATATGTATCAAGTGAAACTAATAAGCTGATTGATGTTGGGCTCAATATTATTGACCACATATTCATTCCTAGTGTATTGACAGCCGTAGTAGGCTTCTTAGGACTTTGGTTGGATAGAAACAATAATGGTGTTCCTGATAAATTAGAAGGAGGTAGTAGTAATGACGAAAATATTTATAAATCCAGGTCATGATATTGACCTGGACTCTGGAGCAGTAAATCCTAACACAGGACGTCGTGAATGCGACGTTGCTCGTGATGCGGGTAAGTTATTGGCTTGTTATTTACAAACTGCTGGATGCGAAGTTAGAACTTTACAAAATGATGATTTAGGTCTTGTGTGTGAAACGTCTAACGAATGGGGAGCGGATATATTCGTATCGCTCCATTGTAACGCTTTTAATACGCAAGCTCGTGGCACAGAAACTTTGTATAAGTCATTTAATGGGCAACGGTTAGCAAACGACATTCAAAGTCAAATTATCCGTAGCATTAATACGGTTGATCGGGGTGTAAAAGAACGGCAAGATTTATGGGTGCTAAATGGCACGGATGCAACAGCCGTGTTAGTTGAAATGGCTTTTATAGATAATGATGAAGACCTAGCACTACTTAACAATGATTTAGACACCATAGTGCGTGCTATCGCAAGGGGCATTACTGATTACGCAACAGGAGGGGAATAATGTATGACAAAATCAAAGTACTACTTGATAACCCTATTTACCGCTATATTATTATCGGTGGTATTGGGTTCATCCTCATCCTTTGCATCGGATACATATTCTACCAACCAAACGGAAGCAACTATCAGCGTGCCCTTGAGTCAGTGGAACGAATTGAAAAGCAACAACGAGAAAGCATTAAGCTTAATCGAGACATCCAATCTTCCATTGACAGAAGCACAGAGCTTAGTCATGAAGCAAAAGGAAGAGTTGAGCAAAGCACACGATACAATCTCGACATTGGAAACCGAATTAATGAAAGCCAAAATGCTATCAATGAAGCAAGAAGTTACCTTGTCAGAAATGTCGAGCTCTATAGACGAATTGAAGAACAAAATAGAGAACGACAAGAAAACAATCAAGCGACTACGAATGCAACGCAACCTATCCCAAATACTGGGAGCGGGTGCGACAATCGGAGTAGTAATTCGTCGATGACTGAGAGGTGATCCATATATCTCCCTACCATACGAGGGCGGACGTGTGGATTGATGGTAAATACACAAAAGACCTTACTAGGAATATATTCCCAGTAAGGTCTTTTTTTTTCGTAAAAATTTGTGATTATTTTGTTGACATTATACCCGATATAGGGTATAATAAAGATGTAGAAAGGAGGTGAAAAGTTGAGTAAGAAAAGGTTAAAGAAGTTAAAAAAGTGGTTACCCTTAATAATAGCAATCATCCAACTAGCGACTGCGGTGATTACAGCAATTACAAAAGAGTAACCACAGGAGCCCGAAAGGGCTCCACTCTTCCCCCTTAATTATATCAACTGATAAATATGATTACAAGAATATCTTTATTAATAGGGATTATTGCCTTAGTATTATCTATTTATAATTTATTAATGTCTTTGAAGGTGATTTAAGTGGAATTGAACGATGTTATGACTCTTCAGGAAGCTTCAAAACGCTGGAATATTACAGCTGATGCTTTAAAACAGAATTGTAGAGGCCGCGTTAAAAATGGATTCAAGCCTGGAGAATACAGAAAGTCTGGCAAGAATTGGTTAGTAACTAGGCAAGCTATGGAACGGTTATACGGGGAGGAAATAAAAATGCTAAAAGTGATTAATTGTACATCTAATCAACATCGAGAAATGGGAACAGTAGAATCTTATAAAGAAGCATGGGAAATGATATATGAACGTGAAATGCATCAATCCCCTTGCATTGGTAAATGGGACAAGGCTCAATGGGAAGAGTGCGATATGCAAGATGAATTTCCTGATTTCAAATGGCCTGAAGGTGTTGACTACGTTTGGACGGCTGACTGGATAGCTGAAGTCATTCTCGATCCGAAAGAATACAACGAAGAAGGTGTAAGGGGTCTTATTGACGATTTGATGTTATCTTATAAAATTGAAGAAATCGACTAGATTTTTATAATAGTATATATTATATAAATCGTTAAAACTTGTATTAAACTCGTAACGTTACTCAACTGTTACTCAACTTTTTAAGGCATTTAGTGATGTACAATCAATGGTTATGATGGTTTAGTGTAACAGTAGAATTGTACTCCAAATAATTTGGCGCTTATGGGAAAACCACTCAGAATTGGGTGGTTTTTTCTTTATGACATGTCACTGTTAAAGGGCTAAAACAGTGCAAAAAACAATTGACATAGAACACCAAAATCTGTATACTATTTTGAGTAAGCTTTAGTCGTGTTTCCATTAGCCCCGGAA
>OGIN01000428.1_pt1 | contig 42840 bp, 33 predicted proteins | sample 1571851 | NCBI WGS metagenome assembly OGIN01 (sample SAMEA2582123, study PRJEB24529) | metagenome | biome: Human gut stool | place: China | collected 2011 | reverse complement strand
GTGAATTCCAATGATTGGAAAATCATACGAGACACCCAGAAGAAGATGATGTCGTAACCAGTAACCAAGGTTGAAGTTGGGAAGTAACGTTTGAAGTCTTCTGCTTCCACATCAGGCCAGCCCATAGTTGAGAATGGCCAGAGGGCAGAACTGAACCAAGTATCCAAGACATCTTCGTCTTGTTTCCATCCATCACCTTCTGGTGCTTCTTCACCAACGTACATTTCACCCTCAGCATTGTACCAAGCAGGGATTTGGTGACCCCACCAGAGCTGACGAGAAATAACCCAATCGTGGACATTTTCCATCCATTGAAGGAAGGTATCGTTGAAACGAGGTGGGTAGAAATCAACCTTGTCGTCTGTGTCTTGGTTTGCGATAGCATTTTTCGCCAATTGGTCCATCTTAACAAACCATTGTGTAGACAAACGTGGCTCAACAGGCACACCTGTACGCTCTGAGTGACCAACTGAGTGAGTCATTTTCTCGATTTCAACAAGGGCACCGATTTCTTCCAATTTCTTAACAACAGCCTTACGAGCTTCAAAGCGGTCCATACCGTTGAATTCACCAGCCAATTCATTCATGGTACCATCATCATTCATGACGTTGACTTGTGGCAAGTTATGACGTTGACCAACTAAGAAGTCGTTAGGGTCATGGGCAGGTGTGATTTTAACCACACCAGTACCAAACTCAGGGTCTGCGTGTTCGTCCCCAACGATTGGGATTGGCTTGTTCAAGATTGGCAAGATAACATTTTTACCAATCAAGTCTTTATAACGGTCATCATTTGGGTTAACCGCTACTGCAGTATCCCCAAACATAGTCTCAGGACGTGTTGTTGCTACTTCAAGGGCACGTGAACCGTCTTCCAACATGTAGTTCATGTGGTAGAAGGCACCTTCGACATCCTTGTGAATAACCTCAATATCAGAAAGGGCTGTACGGGCTTTCGGATCCCAGTTGATGATAAATTCACCACGGTAAATCCAACCTTTTTTGTAAAGCTCTACAAAGACTTTACGAACCGCTTTTGAAAGACCTTCATCAAGGGTAAAACGCTCACGAGAGTAGTCTACAGAAAGACCCATCTTACCCCATTGTTGCTTGATAGTTGAGGCATACTCGTCTTTCCATTCCCAGACTTTATCAAGAAATTTTTCACGACCAAGGTCATAACGAGAGATGCCGTCTTCAGCCAAACGAGCTTCTACTTTAGCTTGAGTGGCAATCCCTGCGTGGTCCATACCTGGAAGCCAAAGCGTATCGAAACCTTGCATACGTTTTTGACGGATGATGATATCTTGAAGAGTTGTATCCCAAGCGTGACCAAGGTGAAGTTTACCAGTTACGTTTGGTGGTGGAATAACGATTGAATAAGGCTTAGCCTTTTTATCGCCTGAAGGCTTGAAAACATCTTCGTCAAGCCATTTTTGGTAACGACCAGCCTCAACCTCGGCTGGATTGTATTTAGGTGAAAGTTCTTTAGACATGTGTGTGTCCTTTCTCTATTATTTTCATTTTTTCTTGAATCTGCTTTGCGACTTCTTCTGCAGACAGATTCGTATTATCAATTTTAAGGTAGTAGTGAAGACCACTTGGTTGCTTTTGAGAATTAAGTTGATCTATTTTATCAGTCTCTAAAATTTCTCTTTCAGATACCTCAAAATTCCGTTTCAAGGGTTTGTATTTCAACCGATTCTCCGTTCGATTGCGACGTAAGCGCTCCTCAAGAGACGTTTCTAATTCAACAAAGAGAATCTCTTGATGATACTCATTTAATAAATCTTGAATATTCTTCAAATACATCAGATGGTATTGATTTGAAAAATCAGTTACACCTGTTAAAATCACCGACCGATGATGCCTGGCGCTTGTTCCAAGAAAAGAAAAGTTAACGCTACGAACAAATTCCCACATTTCTTCCGTAAAATCCTGATAGATTTCGAGTGCGAAATCAATTGGTTGATGGTTGAAAAAGAGAGTCGCACCGGTGAGTTTCGAAAGTTCCTGACCAATGGTCATTTTCCCTGCAGCTGGAGCTCCAATGATGAAAACATGCATCAATCCGCCTCCCACTCACTCTTCAGTAAGCCATACCTCAACTCATCACAGCGATTGCCTTGAGCATCTTTGCGGTCTCGGATGCGAGCTTCGAGGGTAAAACCTAATTTTTCCGCGACTCGTTGACTTTGCAGGTTATAACCAAAGCAAGTCAGCTCAATCTTGTGAAGGCCCAAATCCTTAAATCCTAGGTCAATCAAAGCACACGCTGCTTCTGGCACATAGCCTCGACCCCAATAGTCTAGGTGCAAGGTATAGCCAATTTCAAGCACATCATCTTCGTGTCTATGGTTGAAATCAACAGAACCGATCACTTTATCAGTCCCTTTGACCACAATGCCGTAACCAGCTGGAAGATTGTCCTTTTCATTGCGATCGGGAAGGATATGCTCTAGGTAATAGATCTCGTCTTCCAAGGTCTTGACGGGTGGAAAGCCTGCTGGGTAAGAAACTTCTGGAAGACTAGCGTAAGCATGGATATCTTCTGCATCCGCCACTGTTCGGACTCGTAAAAGAAGACGCTCCGTTTCGATTCGTTCCGGCAATTCAGCTCTTGTCATCCTTCTTCCTCGCTTTCTTGATGAAGCTTCCCATGGGGTCGACTCGGTCATCTAGATAACGATAGACACGCTTATGACCATCTCCCATAAAGTAAGCCGGTGCAAAGCGGTCATTTTTAAAATGGCCCTTGTCATCTAGCAAATCAGATTCAACCAGACGGTTTAGAATCTTGGCAAAGATATGACAGATACCATCTTCCTCAATAATTCTGTCAACTTCGCAATCCAGAACGACTGGACAAGCATCCAAAATAGGTGCTTGTGTCAGTTTAGAAGGTTGGAAATCTAGGCCAAGTTTAGCAATCTTCTCACGATGACTAATAAAACCAGCCTGTTCCATCTCTAGCATGAGGTTTTCATCAGGGATATTAACCGTAAATTTCTGATAATGTTTAATCTGATCTGCCGCATTTTCCTCGCTACCAACTCCGATGACCAGCCAATCTCCTAGACTATAGGAAGAGCTACAAGTCGTCACATTATAACCATGTGTCTGGTCCTGGTAACCCAAGATAAAAATGGGAAAACCATAATACAATTTACTGGTCTCAAAAGATTGCTTCATGTCACCCTCCTTGGATAGGAAACGTAGACTTCGCTTTCGCTCCGTCTGCATCAATATCTCTAAATTCACTTGCGACCTTCGGTCTTGGTTCTTTAAAAGATATAGAAAATCCCTGCCATAATTATGACAGGGACGAATGTGTATCCGCGGTACCACCCAGTTTTGAGTGGCAACCACTCACAGCTTTCTTGATTCAATTTGACCATCAGCAACCAGCTTTGACATTTGTGCGGATTTCTCAGTACCACCGCTTCCTGTGACAAATGGGCTTCAAAGCACCTCTGAATGGTCTTATTTTATCACAATTTTAAGACCAAGACAAATGAAATTGTAGGGAAGATGTTATCACAATCAGTCAGACTACAGATTCCACCTTGAATCATACATACAATGTTTCCCTTTTTATTTTTCATAAGAAAAATCCCTGTCTGCCGACAAGGATTGTATCTTATTTTTCTTCCTTAGCTCTTTCTTCTTTTAGCCATTTTTCATAGCTTTCGAGTAGATTGATAGCCATTTGGGTTGCCAAGGCTAGTGAGAAGGCTTCTGTACCTTCAGTTGTTTCGTCTTGAACTTCCAATTTACTTTCTTCGTAAATGGCTTTGAGAGCCTTATTGCTAAGCGTGTCTTTAAATGCTTGGAATTCTTTCATGGTCAAAGCCTCCTTGATTCTACGGCAAATTTTACAACTACTGTTACCGTTTTCACTTTAAGTTTACACCATTTCAGAGAAATTGCAAGGATTTTCCTCAATGATAAGGAGAGCTTTCACTCTATCTGCAACCTACTGAGCAGGAGTCGCAGCCCCCGTGAGATACTCAGTCGTATAGGCTACGATAGCTCCTGAATCAGCATTTACTGCGTATTTATAACGTAGACCACTAGCCGCATAATCAAAGCTGATATTGTAGACTTTACCGTCTCCTTCAGTCTTCAAGTCCGTTTTCAAGTTTGTCACAGAACCCTCAGCTAGGCCAGCATGGTTAAGAGCTGTTGTTTGCGCAGTTTCTTTGGATACTGCTGTCTCTTCCTTGCTTTCGCTAGGTTGAGTCTCGTCTTTAGACTCATCACCTTTTTGAGTATCATCCTCATCCTTAGATGTTGGATGGTCACTCTTATGTTTCAAAATAGATCCTGACTGACCGTCAATCGTATACTCAAAATGGTTGTCTGACGTTGTGAAACTAATCTCATAACTTCCGTGAAGCCCAGAACGTGCTTTCGAAACTGTTGATTGAGAAATCTCAGAAGTTTTGACACCTGCATTTTTGTAAGCAATGTCTGCCGCATCTTGTTCTGATAAGCGATAACCTGAACCGTTAAAAATAAACAAGGCTGCAGCGATGGCAACTGGGATAGCGAGCAGAAGCAGATAGCCCACTAGCTTTTTCATTTTTCGCATAAAATTCTCCGCTATTTTAATCTAATACTACTATTATATCTTAAACTTCTAAAATTGTCAGATAAACTTGTCTCATTTTTAGGACAACATCATAAAAAGTTCCCGATAGCTATCAGGAACTTCTACGAAATGTTACTATTTGGCCAGTTACAAAGACTAGGATGGCCATCCAGATAAAGAGGAAGCCTTTCAACTCTCCAAAGCTGACCGTCTCACCAAAAATGAGGATGGCTACGAGAAGTTGAATCGTAGGATTAAGATACTGGATGAAACCAATAAGGTTAAGCGGTGCCCTTTTGACTGCTTCTGAGAAGCAAAGCAATGGAACGGCCGTCACCACACCGGATATGGCTAGGAGAAACATTTCCATGCTCGAATAGGAAGAAAATGATTCTGGAGAAAAGAAAACGAGATAGATAGCTACAAAAGGTAGTAGCAAGCCACTTTCTACTAGCATGGCTACGTCACTGGAGAGCCTAACCCCTTTTTTGATTAGACCATAGAAACCAAAGCTCAGAGCTAACCCCAATGAAACCATGGGAAGTTTTCCTGTATTGGCAACAAGAACCAGTACTCCTATAAAGGCCAATACTACTGCTGCCCACATGGTCCTACTCAATGATTCACGAAGAAAAATGAGGGCAAACAGGATAGAAATAATAGGCATAATGTAATAGCCCAGGCTAGCCTGCGTCGCTTGACCATGACCCACAGCATAGATATAAATCAACCAGTTAGCTGCTATGAGAAAACTAGCAAGTAGCATACGAAGCAAGGCTTTCTTATCCTGCCAAAGTTCCACAAGCTCCCCTTTGAAACGTGTATTTTGCTTAGCGACTAAGGCGTAAGTCAGCATAGTCACCACTGTAAAAACAATCCGCCACGAGAAGGTGTTGTAAGCCGAAACACCTGCTAAAAGCTTCCAAAAAAGGGATAAAAATCCCCATTGAATATAGGTAGCTAGACCAAAGAGTAGCCCTTGATTTTTTCTAGTCAACCACAACACCTGCTTTATCCACAGACAGGATGAAGGTTTCACCATCTAAACCAAGACCATCGATAGCCGTTTTAAGAGCTTCAGCCTGATCATTTGGCGTCAAGGTCATAACTGTTGGGCCAGCACCTGAAAGATAGGTCGCATAAGCACTGTATTGACCTGACAATTCCTTAATAGTCGCAAATTCTTTAACCAATTTTTGACGGTAGCGTTCGTGGAACATATCCCCTTGAATAGCATGTCCCGCCTTAACCAAATCGCCTGCAAAGAGGGCAGCAATGGCAACATTGGCAATAGATGATGCAGCTACAGCTTCTTTGTAAGACAGGTCACTTGGAAGTACCCCACGTGAATCAGACGTCTTAAGTTCATAGCTCGGAATGAAGGCTACAAAGGCACACTCTGGAAAGTCTGTCACGATGCTATTAACATGTTCATCCACATAAGAGGCTACAACGAGATTCCCAAAAATAGCTGGGGCAACATTGTCCGGGTGACCTTCAATCTTGGTTGCAATATCAAGTTTATCATCGTCTGAGAGCTGCAAGTTTGCCAATTGATTGGCCAACTCGATTCCTGCGACAATAACAGAACTTGAAGAACCTAGCCCACGCGCCAAGGGAATATCTGATGCCATCACCAATTTATGGGGCTGCAAATCAGACTTAACTTGCAAGGCAGTTGAAATGAGGAGGTTATTTTCATCTGAAGGAATATCTCCCAAATCATGTTCAATATGCCATGCATCCGATGGTTCAAGCACCTCGACTGTCAAATATTTAGAAACGGCAACACCCACAGAGTCAAAACCTGGACCAATATTGGCAGATGTTGCTGGAACAGTAATTTTCATAATAATACACCAAAAGGAGGAAAGCCATCAGCGACTTTTCTCCTTGAATACCTTTCTTATACGCACCAGTATGGGCTTATCAATTAGTTAGACAAAACTTTCAATGTGTTGACAACTGTGAAGTCTTCTGCTGCTTCAAGTTTTTCAGTAACAGCTTTGAGTTGTGTCTTAGACATAGCATGTGTAATCACAACGATACGAGCTGTTGTGCCATTTGCTTTTTGTTGCAAGACTTGTTCAAATGAAATATCTTCTGAGTTGAAGATTTCAGACAAGTGAAGGATTTTACCTTTTTCGTCTGGCGTATCAAGGGCAAAGTAGTAATTACTCTTAACATCTGCTGGATTAGCCAATGGCAAGTCACGACGGAACTCGTTAAATGGTTTACCAACATTGCCATCTGAAAGACGACGAGCAATACGGATAATATCTGCCAAAACAGATGTTGCTGTTGGTTTTTGACCAGCACCTGGACCGTAGTACATTGATTCGCCAATACCGATAGATTCAACAAAGACTGCATTCATGACATCGTTGACACTAGCAAGTGGGTGATTTTTTGGCAAGAATGTTGGTGACACTTCTGCTGAGATACCTGATTCTACTTCACGCACATCACCAACCAATTTGATGACATAACCCAATTCTTGAGCAACAGCTACATCATCAGTAGAGATGTTTGTAATCCCCTTATGAGTCACATCGTCGAAATCAATTGTGGCACCAAATCCAAATTGGCTAAGGATAACAGCTTTATAAGCAGCGTCAATACCTTCAACGTCGTTGGTTGGATCACTTTCAGCATAACCAAGTTCTTGGGCAGTCTTAAGAGCGTCCTCATATGACCAACCTTCGTCAACCATCTTAGTCATCATGAAGTTAGATGTTCCGTTAAGCACACCAAGAATACGTGTCACCTTGTCAGACGTCAAAGAGTTAGCCAAAGTACGCAAAATTGGAATACCACCAGCAACGGCAGCTTCATAGTAGAAAGCCACGCCCTTATCTTGGGCAAGAGAAATCAACTCTTTACCGTGAGTAGCAATCAAGTCTTTGTTGGCAGAAACGACGTTTTTACCTGCTTCAAGCGCTTTTGTGATGAAGGTACGAGCTGGCTCGATACGACCCATCAATTCGACAACGATTTGAATCTCTGCATCGTTAAGGATTTCGTCAACATTTGTGACAAAATTGTAGTCGTTGCCTGCAGCGATAAGACGATTTTTTTCCTCGTCATCTTTAACCAAAACCTTGGCAATTTCGAGTTGGTCACGTGAGGCTGCAAGAACCTTTTCACCATTTTCCTTCAAGAGGAAAGGAATACCGCTAGCTACTGTACCAAAGCCAAGCAATCCAATTTTAATAGACATTTACGATTTCTCCTTAAAAACATACATTTCTTTAATTGTACCACATTTCTATCGGAATTGACAGAATATTGTTGCCATTTAAGAAGACAAGTATTCTTTTTTTACTGAAAATTCTGTGCATTTCCATCCCATTTTTGTTAGAATAATAGCTAGACCTATTTGAAAGGGGATACAATGACTTCTCAAAAGAAAAAAACAACTCAATCTAACAGAAAGAAACTGAACCTTCTTCTGCTTTTCCTAAATATTGTCCTTCTTGGCTTACTGGCAGTTTTTATGTTAAATCGCCCAAACCAGTCGAAAAGCAAGCAACAACAGGCTCAGACCAGTCAGACTAAGACGACAGCTAAATGGAAAACCTATGACGATCCTGTCCAAATCCCTATCCTAATGTATCATGCGGTACACGTCATGGATCCATCTGAAGCCTCCAACGCCAACCTTATCGTTGACCCAGACCTCTTCGAGGCACAAATCAAGGCCTTGGCGAAGGCAGGATACTACTTCCTAACGCCTGAAGAAGCCTATAAAGCCTTCACTGAAAATGCCTTGCCTGCTAAGAAGGTTGTCTGGCTGACCTTTGACGATGGTAACGAAGATTTCTATACGATTGCCTATCCGATTCTCAAAAAATACAAGGCTAAGGCAACCAACAATGTCATCACTGGCTTTGTTAAGAAGGGAAATGCTGGAAATCTTACCGTCAAACAGATGAAAGAAATGATGGCTCACGGTATGAGCTTCCAGTCTCATACGGTAAACCACCCTGATTTGTCAGCCACTGACAAGGCAACACAAAAGGTTGAATTAACGGATTCTATTGACTTCCTTGAAAATAAACTCAATACAAAGGTTAATACCATTGCCTACCCATCGGGTCGCTACAATCAAACGACACTGGACCTAGCTAAGAAAACATACAAGTTAGGACTAACAACTAACGAAGGGTTAGCCAGCGCCAAGGATGGTCTTCTCTCACTTAATCGTGTCCGTATTCTGCCAACAACAACAGCTAAAGGACTTCTCAGCGAGATTGCTACTGACAATGAGTAAAAGAAATCACTTGATTCAAGAATCAAGTGATTTTTATATTCTAGTCAAATATTTCTGATAGGAGAGCCACACCCTTTTCAATTTCAGCATCACTTAGGGTGATTGGTGGCAAAAGACGAATCACGTTTGTCCCTGCAGTTAAGACAATTAACCCCTTATCTCGAGCCGACTGGACCAATTCTCCTAAATTGCCAGTAGTCTCAATCCCAATCATATAGCCCAAACCACGTACAGTGGTAACCGTCTCTTTATCAGATAAAGCTGCCTGCAATTTTGCTTGTAGCTGGTTTCCATTTTCAAGGGCAGTATCTAGAAAACCTGGGACCAACATAACTTCAAGCGTAGCTTTGGCTGCCGCCATAGCCAGTTTATTTCCTCCAAAGGTAGAGCCGTGACTTCCGTAAGAGAAGGCTTCTCCAAGAGATGACTTAGCAAGCATGGCACCAACTGGCACCCCATTTGCCAAACCTTTTGCCAGAGTAAAGATATCTGGTTCAATGTCATAGTGCTCATAAGCAAAGAGCTTACCAGTACGACCAAGTCCTGTCTGAACCTCATCTACAATAAGATAAATACCCGTCTCCTTACTAAAGTCAGCCAAAGCCTTAACAAAGTCCTTATCAGCAGGTTGAACACCTGATTCCCCTTGAACCAACTCCAACATAATAGCCGCTGTTTCGTCACTAGCTAGGGCCTTGACACTATCTATGTCGTTAAAAATGGCATAGCTAAAGTGGGGCACACCTTCACCAAAGCCTTGTTTGATTTTATCCTGACCAGTGGCAGACATGGATCCAAACGTTCGACCATGGAAGGAATTTTGGAAGGTAATGATTTCTTGTTTACCCGATGCCTTTCGGGCGATTTTTATGGCTGCTTCATTGGCCTCTGCACCACTGTTACAGAAAAAGGCTAGATAGTCCTTGTCACCAATTAAAAGTCCAGCAACATCTTCTTGCAACTGATTGTAATAAAGATTAGGCTGGTGCAAAATCTTACCCAACTGCTCTGTCAAAGCCTGATTTACATGGGGATGATAGCCCAGGTTAGTTACCCCGATACCTGATGAAAAATCCAAGTAGGTATTGCCAGTTGTATCAGTCAAATAATTGCCCTGTGCCGAAGCAAAATCAATCGCTGCCCGCTTATAATTTGAAAATAGTTTTGTCATCTCTTACTCCTTGATTATGGTACCATCTGTCAGGTTATCACCAATAATGACCTGCTCAACACCAGCTTGAACTGTCTGAACAGCACTTTGAATTTTAGGAATCATGCCTCCAGTTATCACACCTGAATCTATTTTTTTCTGAACGTCCACAAAATTCAGATGCTCCAAAACCTGATCATTCTCTAAAACACCCTTAACATCTGTCATAAGGATAAGTTTTTTGGCACCTAGACTAATTGCCACAGCTCTAGCAAGGTAATCCGCATTGATATTGAGCAAATCTCCCTGCTCACTATAGCACAAGCTAGGAATCAAAGGAATCTTGCCTTGAGATAGGAGTGTCACTAGGGTCTGGTTGGTGATGTTTTTGACTTCACCCACAAAGCCATAGGTCTCTTGATCTAAGAAATCAGCATGGACAAGGTCCGGCAATTCATCAACAAGCTGATAGGCTGGCAAACCTGCAGTTGTCAGCTCACCTGCTAAGTTTTTCCCAACTATGTCAACCAAAGCTTCTTTAATCAAGGCCATATCTGACTGACTCGTCACACGAAGACCATTTACCTTGTGAATTGGAATATGAATCTCCTCCATTAGCTGATTAATAGCAAAACCACCCCCATGGATGATGATTATTTTTTGACCAGCCTGCTGCCATTCTGACAGTTTATCCAGTATCTCAGAAGTTAGCTGCTTACTGGCTACTCCACCAATTTTAATTACAATATATTCAGTAGTCATCAGTTAACTCCTTTTCCTTAGACAGTCTAGGTATGATAGAGGGCATTAATCTTAACGTAATCGTAAGAGAGATCACACCCCCATGCGGTTCCCTTTTCGTGTCCAGCATGAAGATCTACCGTAATGGTCACTTCATCCTCATGCATGATGTCTTTCATTTCCTCATCATCAAAGGTCACAGGACTAGATGCTAGCATGACTGACAGACCGCCAAGCATAATATCAACATTGTCCACAGGAACGTCCACACCGGCATAGCCAACAGCAGCTAAAATACGTCCCCAGTTTGGGTCTTCACCAAAGATGGCTGTTTTGACCAAACTTGAACCGACTACAGATTTTGCCATCATACGGGCATCAAGGGCGTTAGGCGCATTGACCACGTCAACTTGGATGAGCTTATTGGCACCTTCACCATCCTTGGCAATTTTCTTAGCCAACTCTTGCATCACGAAATTAAGCATTTTTGAAAACTTATCAAATTCTGGTGTACCTGGCAGAATCTCTTCATTGAGCGTGCAACCATTTGACATGACAAGAACCATATCATTAGTTGATGTATCCCCATCAACTGTAATCTGATTAAAGGTCTTTTCCACATTTTGGCTCAAGGCTAATTGAAGGGTGTCACTAGAAATATTGGCATCACAAGTGATAAATCCTAGCATGGTTGCCATATTTGGGTGAATCATGCCTGAACCCTTAGCGACACCAGCCATAGTAACCACATCACGACCAAAAGTCTCTGTCACAGCAATAGTCTTAGTTGCTGTATCTGTCGTCAAAATTGCCTTGGCGAAATCATCAGCATTACCATTAACCACTATCTTGGAAAGACCATTTTTCAGCGTATCCATTGGTAGCAACTCACCGATAACCCCTGTAGAAGCCACACCAACCAAATCTGGTTCAACACCTAACTTTTCAGCGGTCCACTCCTGCATGGTGTAAGCATCCTCCAATCCTTGAGTCCCTGTACAAGAATTGGCTACACCTGAGTTAACAACGATGGCCTTCATTTTCCCAGCCTTTTTAACTGAGGTCTTGGTCACAATCAAAGGAGCTGCGATCACCTTATTGGTCGTATAAACTCCTGCGACACTGGCTGGTTTTTCAGAGACAATCCAACCAAAATCCATTTTTCTCTTTTTAAATCCTGCATGTAGCCCGTCTGCTGAGAATCCCAGCGGACTAGCAATTGTTCCATCTATGACTTTCATATTTTTTCTCCTAACTCTATGCTTACATCTACAAGTATGACGGTGTCAGAAGCAAACCTTCTGTCTCATCCCACCCCTGCATGAGGTTGAGATTTTGAACTGCTTGACCAGCAGCACCCTTGATCAAATTATCAATGACCGAAATAACTGTCAGAACATTGGTTTTCTCATTATAGGCAAAGCCAATATCTGTAAAATTCGATCCAATAACGTTGTGTAGTTCTGGCAAACTGTCTTGCACACGTACAAAGGGTTTATCACTATAAGCCTTTGTGAATGCTGAAGCTACATCAGCTACAGTCACGTCCTTCTTCAACTTACAATAAACCGTAGCCATGATTCCACGATTAACGGGTAAAAGCGACGTTGAAAACTGAATCTCAGGCATTTCCGGATTAAAGGCCTGCAAGGTTTGAACAATCTCTGGAATATGCTGATGATGATTGAGTTTATAAGTCACGTAATTATCGTGAACATTGACAAAATGACTAGACTCACTTAAAGCCTTACCCGCACCAGTTAAACCAGACTTGGCATCCACAATAACACTATCCGTCTCAATCAGACCAGTAGCAACCAAGGGAATCAGCGCTAACTCTGTCGCTGTTGCATAGCATCCGGGATTGGCAATAAATTTCTTACCCTTCACATCTGTATATTCAGACAATGCATATGTAAATTTATTCAAAATTATTTCCTTGGCAGGTGTTTTTTTATACCATTCTTGATAAACATCTGCTGGCAAGCGATGATCACCAGACAAATCAATAATAGGAAAATCAGCCTGAACAAATTCTTCTGCCAATGAACTAGCGACTCCAGAAGGCGTGGCAAAGAAGACTAAGTTCGCCTTTTCCATAATCTCTTGCGCATTAAAAGCTTCTATTTCTAAATCACAAACACCTGTCAAATAGGGATAAACTTCAGACAATCGTCGGCCCACTTCCTTGGTTGCGTGAATAGAAATAAGTTCTGCTTTTTTATGATTATTCAAAATTTTAACTAACTCTAAACCACTATAACCAGTGATACCAACGATTGAAACTTTCATTTATGCACTCCTTTTGAATAAATATATAACCAGTTTATTGTATTTTTATTCATTTGTCAAGGAAGAAATGAAATTAATATGAAAAAAACAAGCAGTCTTTTTCAACTACTTGTTTCATGATTGTTATCTAGTTATTAAATAATTGCAAGTTGGCAATACGACCGACTGCTTCGACCAGACGTTCTGGCTCTACCAAAAGCCCGATACGAACATAAGCATCTCCTGCAGGACCAAATCCTTTACCTGGTGCCACAGCAACATGGGCTTTCTCAAGCAAAAGATCCGCAAAACTCTCACTAGTGTAACCCTCTGGTACAGGCATCCAAGCATAGAAAGAACCTTTGGATGGAAAGGCCTTCCAGCCAATCTTAGCAGCTGCCTGAACAAAAGCATCTCGACGGCTATCATAAGTCGCATTCAGTTGAGCAACAGCCTCCTCAGATTTAGGATCTAAGAGGGCTGCAATCCCAGCCTCCTGCAAGGCAGGAAAGATTCCCACAAAAAGATGGTCTTGAATCAGATTTAAGGCTTCAATCATTTGGTCATTCCCAGCAGCAAAGGCCAAACGCCAACCAGCCATATTGAAGGTTTTCGAGAAAGTATAGAACTCAATTCCCACATCTTTAGCACCAGGTGTTGATAAGAAGCTAGGATTCTCATAGCCTCGAAAGCCCAAAGCTCCGTAAGCCAAATCACTCACCACACCAACTTCGTAGGTCTTAGCCCAGGCAACCAACTTTTCATAGAAGGCCTTAGTCGCCACAGCACCCGTAGGATTATTTGGATAATTGATATAGATAAACTTAGCACGCCGAGCTGTCTCTTCAGGAATGGTGTCCAAATCTGGCAAGAAATCATTTTCAGCCGTCAAAGGAAAGGTCTCATAGGCTACACGTCCTAGACTCACTCCTGATAAATAATCAGGATATCCTGGGTCAGGCAAGAGCAGGAGGTCGCCAGGATTCATCAAAGCTAGGGGTAATTCCACAAGCCCAATTTTAGCCCCACCCATGACACAAATCTCACGCTCCGCATCCAAATCGACCCCATAATATTTCTTGTAAAAACTAGCAGCAGCTTCCTTAAAAGGACGATTGCCTCGAAACTGTGAATACTTATGGCTAGCAGGATTTTTGGCTGAGGTACAAAGCGCCTCAACAATATGGTCATAGGTCGGTTGGTCAGGATTGCCCTGACCGAGATTGATAACATCTGCTCCTTCCGCCACCTTGGCATTAACCTTAGCAACCAAACCTGCAAAAAACTGTTCTGGCAATGCCTCCAATAAGTCAGATTCTTCAAATAACATAAACACTCCTTAATGATACAAGTCCGTGCGACGATCCTCAAAAACAGGAATCTGACCTCGAACCTTATCTACCTCTTCAAGATTAATATCAGCCGTAAAAATGCCCTCCTCATTCTCCTTGGTTTGTAAGACCACATTTCCAAGTGGATCTATAACCATAGAATGCCCTGAAAAGACATCGTCTGGTCCTGTTCCGACACGATTAACAGCAACTACAAAAGCTTGATTTTCAACCGCACGCGCCTTTAACAAAATCTCCCATTGCTGCACACGAGGTTCTGGCCACTGCGCTACCACAAAAAGTACCTTGGCCCCTTGTGCCATCTGTGTTCGCACCCATTCAGGAAAACGAATATCATAACAAATGACACTAGCAGCTGTCACAGCATCAAGCTCAAATACAGACTCCGAAGACCCAGCAGACATGTACTGGTCCTCTGCCATGAGGCCAAAGAGATGGACCTTGCTGTAGGTATTGATTAGGTCCCCAGACTTATTGTAGACGTAGGTCGTGTTGTAGAATTTGCCGTCCTTCTCAATAGCAACGGACCCTCCGATAATAGCCACAGCATGTTTCCTAGCAAAATGAGACAAGAGTTCTTGAGAGTCCAAACCTTCCTTGTCTGCAAGCCCATTCAGTTCATCTAAAGCATAGCCTGTATTCCACATTTCAGGAAGCACAATAACATCGGGATTGTCATCAAGCGTCCTTTCCAACATCTCTTTCACGTGCTTTTTATTTTCCACAGGCTGTCCGTGAGCAACATCCATCTGTACCAATGCGATTTTCATAGTAACCTCGATTCTATATTAACCATTATAGCACTCCAAAAGACGTCACAAAAATTGAAAAATTCAATCTCATGATAAAGAAAGGCTATCAAAAAAGGCTGGACACATTGTCCAACCTGATTCATTCCTTCATTAAGCAATATCAACGTAACGACGAGCACCGCTCACTGTCATGTATGAGAGCCATGTGTGACCATCGGCTGTCAAAACTTTGTCATAATTAACACTCATACCCTTGTCATAGTAGGCTAACTCTGGACTTGAAACCTTAGCTTCTGCCTTGATTGACGCACGTCCTGTGAAGGTATAACGCCCTGATTCTGGGAGACTTGGTTTTGCGGCTGGTTGACTTGCTTCTGGCTTAGCTGCTGCAATATCAACGTAACGACGAGCACCACTTGTTGTCACATATGAAAGCCATTGACGGCCATCGGCTGTGAGAACCTTATCATAGTTAACAGTCATGCCCTTGTCATAGTAAGCCAATTCTGGGCTTGAAACCTTGGCTTCTGCCTTGATTGACGCACGACCTGTGAAGGTATAAGTTCCTGATTCTGGCAGACTTGGTTTATCCGCTGGTTTCGCAACTGGTTTTGTTTCTGGTTTAGCTTCTGACTTGGCTGCTGCAATATCAACATAACGACGAGCACCACTTGTTGTCACATATGAAAGCCATTGACGACCATCCGCTGTGAGAACCTTATCGTAGTTTACACTCATGCCCTTGTCATAGTAGGCCAATTCTGGGCTTGAAACCTTAGCTTCTGCCTTAATTGATGCACGACCTGTAAAGGTATAAGTGCCTGATTCTGGGAGACTTGGTTTATCCGCTGGTTTCGCAACTGGTTTTGTTTCTGGCTTAGCCTCTGCCTTGGCTGCTGCAATGTCAACATAACGACGAGCACCACTTGCAGTCACATATGAAAGCCATTGACGACCATCGGCTGTCAAAACCTTGTCATAGTTAACGCTCATACCTTTGTCATAGTAGGCCAACTCTGGGCTTGAAACTTTAGCTTCTGCCTTGATTGACGCACGACCTGTGAAGGTATAAGTTCCTGTCGCTGGAAGGTTGATAGTACCTGTAGTGGCTGGTTTGCTTTCAGCAGGTTTGCTGCTAGTAGCATAATCGCCACCTTCGATACCGAAGTATTCTTCCAAACTCAAGCCTGAATCGTGAATATCTTTAGCTTCTTTACCCACATAGCGGATGTGCCATGCTTCTGGCATGTAGCCAGTTGAAGCTTCTTTACCTGCTTGGAAACGCACGATAAAGCCATAGTTATGTGCATTGTCTTTAAGCCATTGACTAGCACGTGAATCTTCAAGCAATTTACCAGATTTGTCAGTCAAATCAAAGACCAATCCAGTTTGGTGTTCGCTATATCCCGGACGAGCTGAGTAACGGTCCGCAGCTGCCTGACCATCACGACTAACATAGTTGTCGTAAAGAGTCTTTTGATAGTCATAAGAACGGAAACCACTGTATGAACGTCCAACATTCAAACCTTGGTTAATCATATCATCACGAAGACGAACAAAGGCTGCCTTAGCTGTAGGATTTTCACCTGGGTTATAGTCCTTAGAAAGACCATGTTTCTTATTGACAATGATAATATCATCGTATTTACCACGAACACTGTAGTAAGAACCGTTATTGGTCAATTTCCCTGTAACTTGAGTTTCAGTAGATTGAGGGACTGTAGCTTTAGTTTCTGTGATATAGGTTCTCTTACCATTCAACATATAGTAAAGATGCACAGAATAAGTACCAGCGTCACCCTTATGACTGGCTGTGTCTACATGAACCTTGTAGCTTCCATCTGATTGTTTATCAGCATGATACCATGTAAGATCGTCTTGGCCATTCTTATCTGACCAAATTGGAACACGCACTTCTTTAACTTCTTTGCCGCCACCTGAAACATTGGTTACGACTACATCAAAGCCATTAGAGGTTTGGTTGTTGATGGTCAATTTCCCTGTCACTTGAGATTCAGTGGATTGAGGGACTGTAGCTTTGGTTTCTGTAATATAGGTTCTCTTACCATTCAACATGTAGTAAAGATGCACAGAATATGTACCAGCATCGCCCTTATGGCTGGCTGTATCGACATGAACCTTGTAGCTTCCATCTGACTGTTTATCGGCATGATACCAAGTAAGGTCGTCTTGGCCATTCTTATCTGACCAAACTGGGACACGGACTTCTTGGACTGCCTTGCCACCACCTGAAACATTGGTTACGACTACATCAAAGCCATTAGAGGTTTGATTGTTGATAGTAAGCTTACCAGAAACACGGTTTTCTTGAGGCTTAGACTCAGTAGTTTTCAAAGTCGCAATATCCACATAACGACGTGTACCACTGTAACTAATGTAAGAAAGCCATTGGTGGTTGTCTGCAGTCAATACCTTGTCATAGTTCACTTTGTAGCCTTTTTCCAAGGTATAAAGTGTTTCTGCAGAAGCCTTAGGCTCATTTTTAACATTCAAGCTACGTGTCACATTATAAGTGCCACTTGCTGGAAGCTTTTCAGCACCAGTAGTTTCTGGTTTTGCTTGATTAGTTTCTGTTGGTTTAACAGTTGGTGTTTCAGCTTTAGCAGGTGACAAAGTCGCAACGTCTGCATAGTAGCGAACATAGTCATAACCAAGGTAAGAAATCCATTGGTGATTATCAGCTGTCAAAACTTTATCATAGATGACATGGTCACCCTTACCGAAAACAAAAGTAGGTTTGAGGTCTGCTTTTGGTTCCTTCTTAATATCTGTGTCACGTGTAAAGTAGTAAGTTCCTGTCGCTGGGATATCCAAAGCACCTGTTGTGGCTTGAGCACCACTAGAAGGTTTGCCATCCCCATTACCACTATTACCGTTACCGCTACCAGCTGCCACTGGCTTCACTGGCGCATAACGACGCACACCAGAGTATGATTTGTAGCTAATCCATTGGTAGCCATCAGCTGTCACGACTTGATCGTAAAGGACGCTGTCCCCTGGATTTACATAAAATTCAGCCTTGGCAGATACCTTAGGTTGATTTTTAACCTCTGTACGTTCCTTGTAGACATAAGTTCCTTGGCTTGGAAGGTCGCTGTCTGTAGTTGTAGCTGGTTGGCTTGCCAAACTAGTATTGACAGCTGCTCTCGTTAAGGCAGATACATCAAGGTTAGTGGCTTTTTCAGATGAAGCATTTGTAACACTTGTTGCTTCTGAGCTGGCAGCTGTTGATTCAGAAGTTTTATCTGTTGCTTGTGAGGTACTAGTACTCACTTCACTTGTAGCCTCGCTAGTAGCAGTTTCACTAGCAGTTTGGCTAGTTGTTGAAACTTGGCTAGCCTTCTCACTTGACGCCGCCCCATCTGTTGCTACACCACTGAAAATATCAGCTGCGGTCACTGCATCACTATCTGAGGTAGCAAACAAAGAAGCATTTGAAGGTGTTGAAACCTCATGATGCTCATCAGCCAAAGCTTGACCCGCAAAGACCAAACTAGCTCCTAAAAGAACTGATGCTGCCCCAAATGAATATTTACGAATGGAATAACGTTGTTGTTCGTGTAAAAATTTTTCTCGTTTCATATCAATTATTCTCTCTATCGAATTGATGTTACAGGTTGATTGTAACACTCGGTGACAAATATTACAAGTATTTTACAGAATATTACTAAATATTTCTCACTTGTCCATTAGTATACCAAATTTATTTGATTTGTTCCCACTTAAATCATAAACTGTCCGATTTTCGTCATAATCGAAAGCCGAAGCAAACCATACTTATTTATTCGTAATTTTGTTAGAAAAAGGAGAGTGAGACATAAAAAACATGATAACTTTATGCGAGTTATCATGTTTTCTTTTTAATCATTTATCAATGTCCTACATCTGAATATGAAATATAATAACGTTGTCCATCTTTGACAAAGCTATACCAATTTCCATCAGGTAAAATTTCATATTTATCCCAATCAACATCTCCGGCAGGAAGTGTAGATACTGCTCCGCTATCTTTATCTGGTGCAGCATATACAGGTGTTTCCTCATCAAGTGTCAATGTTCCAGAAGTAGCTGTCCAAGCACCTCGACCACCTTCCACTCCTCCAACTTGAGAAGCTGGTGTTGTAGATTCAGCCACTTGTCCACCATCTGTAGTTTCTGCTTGGGCTTGAGAAGAAGCTTTAGGTACTACTGCTGAAGCCTGATTGTCATTTTCTTCATTTGAAACTGCTGAAGATGATGATTGAGCTGATTTCTTATCCTTCTTAACAGCTTTACTTGAGCTTGAAGATGATTTCTTGACCGTCTTGGCTGGGCTACTACTTGTGCTAACACGCGCCGACTCATGACTATTAAACTTAGTCACTAAGAAGACAGCGAGGATAACTACAATAAGAGCTGATAGGATACCAATGAGTTTACTTGTATTTTTCATGAGTGAGATTCCTTTTCTGATAATTTACGAGGTTATTATAATATATAGAAAGCTAAATTTTTCATTGAAGTCATAAACGGTGGCTTTTTCGTCATAATCAGACCACATCTTCTATTTTTAGTGTCTGTTTAAAACGATAGTCTTTAGATTGTGTTGACAAAGAACAATTAGGGTACTTCCCTAAAATCTCTCGAACAGTGGACAGACCTATACCACGTCCCTCTCCTTTACTTGAGCGGCCAAGTTTAAAGATACCGACTGTATTGATAGATTCTTGAGCAATGGTATTCTCCACTATTACTACCTTTGTCTCTCCACTGATAAGAGCAACGTTCACTTGTTTAGTACTGCTATCCAAACTAGCCTCAATAGCATTATCCAAGAAGATGGACAGCACCGTTATGAAATCCAACAATTCCATCCTCGATACTTCAAAGACGTCGCTGACCTCAAGGTGAACGGTAATAGACTGTCCCTGTGCTTCCAAGATTTTACTAGCCAAGACACCTTTAACGGCTTCGTCTTTAATATTAATCAAGTTGGCAATTTCGTACTGTTTTCCCTCAATCCGAGTCTTTGTTTTTTCAAGGATGTTATCGTAGATATCGGAAATAATAGCTATATCTTTGGAGTCAATGCCATATTTGATACTAGACAAAACATTTAGGTAATCATGCCTAAATCGACGAAGATCAGTATAGAGTCTCTCGATTTGTTGGCTATAATGAGCCAAATCACTCATTTGCCTATCTTTTTGGAGTAGGACTTCTTCTTTCAGTCTCTCACTGAAGGTCGCATTGATATAAACAAGGGTCGCAAGAAAGAGTAAAGCATAGGTCACCACGAGATAAACATGCCAATCTCTTCCTCCAGGGCTCTGTTGCACAAAAAAGGTAATATATTGGAGAAGGAGGGCATAAGATAACATTGATATATCTATAAGCAATAAAAAGTACTTTGAAAATGACTTTCTAAAACCATAGTTCAATGCTTTGAAATCCACTTTTAAGGTCTTAATGATTAACCAAAACACAGGAAAGACTAGCAACTCAATGACAAGGTTTAAATGGAAATGGTTAAGTACAATCAGATAATGTTGATTGATGACTAAGGCAATCCCATAAATAATAAGATTGTGAACAAGACTTTCTATGACGATTGGAAACAAGCCATAGAAAATATCTAATAACCTATTGCCATAACGATTTCTGTAGAGGGAATAAACAACCAAGAAGGCATGCCCTAAAACATAGGATAGGACTGGAGAAAGCACAAACAAAAATCGGATAATCAAGGGGATGATGATATACCATCTTAACTTTATCTTCTCGGAGGTAATGTATTGATAAATGAGAATAAAGAGGATAATCTCCACTAAAAAGTCTAGATTATCCAACACAAAATTAATCGCTGTCATCGTCCAATTCTCTCAATCAATTTCTTTAGTTTCAATTTTGAAACATAGCAAACGCTACCATTTTCAAAATAGACCGTCCCCGTACTTTTATCTAATTTGATGATATTTTCTGGATTAACTAGGAAGGACTTATGACATTTAAACAGTCTAGGGTCGCTCTTTTCAATTTGAGAGAGACTGCCATAAAACTCAATCTGCTCCTCTTTAGTATAAAGGATAACCTTATGAACGATATCCGAGGTCTCAAGGTACAAGATATCATGAAAGGGAACCTGAATAACAGTCTTAACATTCTCAATCCGAAAAGCGTCTTCTGGATTCTGACTCTGTATCTTTTTGCAGGTTAATAAGATAATACTTTCCACACGCTTTTGAAAGTCCTCGCCCTCCAAAGACTTATCAATAAAGTCTAGAGCTGCCAGTTGGTATTGAAAAGTTAAGGGAAGGTACTCTGAATGAGTCGTGAAGAAAACAATATTGGCATAGGGGTCGTTCTTGCGAATCTGCTTAGCCACTTCCAAACCTTTTTTAGTATCGTCTTTAATTTGAATGTCCAAGAAAAAGAGCTGATGAGACCCTCGCTCAGTAATAGAGTCTAACAGTTGATTGGGTTTGTCAAAAACCTCAAAGTCACCCACTTTAATGTTATTTTTCTTAAGAATCGTATGAATAACCTCTTCAATACGATTTTGTTGGATAAAATGATCTTCTAAAACATAGATGTTAAGCATGGCATAACTTCCTTTGGCATAATCTTAAGAGAAATTCTAAGTTAGAGCATTTCTTTAATAAATGAACCTCTCTTATTTATTCAAAATGAGATTTATTGTTCTCTTTACTTATTTTACATTTTTATTACAAAAAAAGACAATAGTTTGTAACATTTTTCACTTCAATCAATTAAAAAACACCCCACAAAGTTAGATTTTATCTGTCTAACTTTTGGGGTGCAGTTCATAAATAGCAATCTTTTTTCGTACTAGTTACGATAATAAGGGAAACCTTCAGCAGTTTGGTCTTGACCAATAACAAGGTAATCAGAGCCGTTACTACCTCCAGAAATCGCTCTCAATGCAGCTGAGCTTGTATCTGAGAATACTCCTGCATAAAAAATATTATCTGAAACTCTTTGAGGCTTCAATTGAGCAGTATAACCTGTTGAGTTTTTAATAATTGTACCATCAGCGTTAATTGTAACTGATTCACCATTCGCATTAGTCCAAGTTCCCACAAGAGAGCTAATATCACCATTATCAAGGGCACCAAAGTCAAGCGATGATTGACTATTATTTGTATTCTTTTCAGATTTAACCTTGTCTGATCCAGCTGCTGCTTCAGCCACTTGTCCGCCATCTGTAGTACCTACTTGAGCTTGTTCTTGAGAAGAAGCCTTAGGTGCTACTGCTGAGGCCTGATTGTCATTTTCTTCATTTGAAACTGCTGAAGTTGATGATTGAGCTGATTTCTTATCCTTCTTAACAACTTTACTTGAGCTTGAAGATGATTTCTTGACCGTCTTGGCTGGGCTACTACTTGTGCTAACACGCGCCGACTCATGACTATTAAACTTAGTCACCAAAAAGACAGCAAGGATAACTACGATAAGAGCTGATACTAAACCAATAAGTTTACTTGTATTTTTCATGAGTGAGATTCCTTTTCTGATAATTTACCAGGTTATTATAATACAAATACAGCTAAATTTTTCATTGAAGTCATAAACAGTCGTTTTTTCGTCATAATCAGAAAATAACATTTTAAAACAAAAATACTATGTACATCAAACTGCCATGTTTTTTGGAACAAGCATCTTAGCAACAATCTCTTTTTGTTTAGCTTTTGAAACCAAGCATGACTCTCCGTTTTCAAAATAAATAATACCTAACTCTTTGTCCAATCTCACAATGTTTTCTGGATTTACAACAAATGATTTATGGCATTTATACAGTCTGCAATCTTGTTTCACAACTTTTGATAATTGACCATAGAACTCAATTTGCTCTTCTGTTGTATGAAGAATTACCTTATGAACCGTTGGAGATGTTTCAAAATAGAGAATCTTATGAAAAGGAACTTGTATAGTTGCATTCTTTGTATCTATAGTAAAAGCACACTCTATTTGGCTCAGACCATTTTTAGAAAGTGCTAATCCAATATCAGAAATAATCCTATCTTCATATTCAATATCAGGCAAATTCTTGTCAATAAAATCAAGTGCAGCTAAGCGATACTGAAAGGTTGAAGGTAGGAGTTCGGGATGTGCTGTGATGAAAACAATACTAGCATAAGGATCTCGCTTACGTATCTGTTGAGCAACCAATATTCCCCCTTCGATATCACTATCAGTTGCAATATCTAGAAAAAACAGTAAGTGCGAACCCCTTTCAGTAATACACTCTAATAATTGATTGGGTTTATCGTATAAATCGACCTTCCCAATTCTTAAAATATATATTTGTTTAGACTTATGGATAGCATCCTCAAGACGAGCTTGTTGAAAATAATCTTCTTCTAAAACAAAAATATCTAACATAATTGAACACCTCTATTACAACATCCTTATTCTATAACTTAAGATGCTAGTTACTCATAGAACGACTCCTATACTTTCACCTTGATTTTACAACTTTCGCTAATTTACAGCAATGGCTTCTAAAACAAATTGAACAATATATTGATTCAACTCTTGAAACTAAAAAAACACCACCCTCAAAAGAGAGTGATGTTACAACTCTTAAGAAATATCCACATAGCGTCTTGCACCGCTATAGGTTACATAAGACAACCATGTGTGTCCATCAGCTGTAAGGACCTTGTCATATCGAACGGACATGCCTTTATCATAGTAGGCTAACTCTGGACTTGCTACACTTGGTTGAGCCTTGATAGAGCTAGGTTTGGTAAAGGTATAAGTACCAGTCGCAGCTAGGCTTGGACTTGCTGGTTGAGCAACTGCTGTTGCCTTACCATCAATGGCAATGTAACGACGGTTGCCTCCATGGCTAACATAAGAGAGCCATGTGTAACCATCTGCAGTCACCAATCTGTCATAGTTAACGGACATACCAGCATCATAGTAAGCCAATTCTGGACTTGCTACACTTGGTTCTGCTTTAATGCTAGAGCGTTCTTTGAAAGTATAGGTACCAGATGATGGTGTGCTTGGTTGAACAGGTTGTTCTACAGGTTTAGTCACACTCGTTGGTGCGATAGCCACATAGAAACGATGTCCTGAATAGCTGAGGTAAGAAAGCCATGTATAGCCGTCATTATTGACAACCTTGTCATAGTTGACTGACATGCCTGAATCATAGTAGCTAACATCTGGGTTGGCTACCAAAGGTTGAGTCTTGATGCCAGTTCGAGCGGTAAAGGTATATGAACCTGAAGCTGGAAGATTGTGGCGAGTTGCATTTTGAACTGGAACAGTTGTACTAGTGCCTCCGATACCTACCATTTTACCATCTTGGACATAGTAGAGATGGACAATGTATTCACCTGCTTCAGCCTTATGGTCACTAACATTGATACGAACCTTGTAGCTACCATCACTTTGTCTGCTAGCTTGGTGCCATACAAGGTCGTCTTGGCCGTCTTTGGATGTCCAAACTGGAACACTTACGCCTTGGATAGCCTTGTCACCACCAGAAACATTAGTGATATGAACGTCAAAACCAAGGTTAGAGAGATTTTCAATATTGATAGTACCGCTTGGTTTGCTTTCTTGTTGAGCAAGTTTAGCCACAGCTACATAACGGCGGTTGCCATTGTAGCTGAGGTAAGAAAGCCATTGGTAACCATCACCACTGACAATCTTGTCGTAGTTAACTGACATACCAGCATCGTAGTAGGCTAACTCTGGACTTGCCACACGAGGTTCTGCCTTAATGCTAGAGCGTTCTTTAAAAGTATAAGTTCCTGAGTCAGGAAGGCTATAACTAGTTGTTGTATGAGTTTCTTCAACCTTGGCAGGAACTGTGTAAGTTGTGCCACCCACACCAACTAATTTACCATTAGTTTCAACATAGTAAAGATGAACATTGTAGAGACCGCGTTCATTCTTATGGTCACTTAAACTGACGTTAACCTTGTAGTTACCATTGTTAAGACGAGTTGCATTGTACCAGATGATATCATCTTGGCCATTCTTTTCAGACCAGATTGGAACAGATACCCCGAGGACACCGTTTTGGTCTGAAACATTACTGATAACTACACTAAAGTCACCATTGTCATGACTTTCAATAGCGATATCGCCTCTTGGTTTAGCTACAGCCTCTGCAGCAGCACCTAGGTCGACGTAACGACGAGTACCATTGTATGACACATAAGAAATCCAACGGTGGTTGTCAGCAAGCAAAGATCTATCATAGTTGACTGACATGCCCGGATCAAAATTGAACTCAGTCTTGGCAGTCAAGCTAGGTTGATTCTTCACATCTGCAGGTTTAGTGAAGTAATAAGTACCACGTTCAGGGATGGTTTCATCTCTAGTCGCTTCAGAGTTGCTACTAGTGTTTTCAGCCTTCAATGCTGCGATATCAGCGTAGTAGCGTTCATAGTCGTAGCCAATGTAAGAAATCCATTGATGATTGTCTCTCTTCAAGACCTTATCATAGATAACATGGTCGCCCGCACTAAAGACAAAGGTAGGTTTGATATCCATGATAGGCGCTGTACGAATTTCAGTTGTGCGACGGAAATAATAGGTACCGTTCGATGGGATATCAAGAGAACCATCAGCAGTCACTGGACCATCTACACCAGGTTGACGTGTTTCGACAGCTTCACGGTCAGTACCTCTAACTTCTGCTACTTCTGAAGTTGCGGAACGGTTAGTCTCACTTGCTGCTTCAGAGCTAGCTACTGATGACACTTCAGAACGTGGAGTAGCCACTTCTGATCTAGAAACAGAAGCGACAGCAGATGCAGAATGAGCAACCTCTGCCGGTACTTCCAAAGAAGCAGCCTCGCTAGCTACTACACTACTAGCTTCAGAAGAAGCAACTTCACTGCTGGCAAGCTTAGGTCTTGGCGCTTCAGATCTTGAAGCTGGTTGATTGAGGACATCGGTAACAGCTTCTGAAGTTGCCTGATCGATTTGAAGTGGTTCAGAATTATTTACAAAAACTTCATAGTCCTTGCTGGAACTTGTACTGTTGGCTTGTTCCTGAGCCAAAGCATGTCCACCAAGCATCAAGCTCGCACCAATTAAGACTGATGCAGCTCCAAAAGAATATTTACGTATTGAGTAACGTTGACGTTCCTTAAAAACATATGCCTTTCTCATTTTGATCACTCTCACTTTCTAGGCTGTTTGATAAAAATTGGAACCGTTTTCATACTTCTATTATACCTCTTTGAAATATTTTTTACAATTATTTCAATATTATTACTAAACTTTTTTAAAGAAAAAAAGATAGGATTTTCATCCTACCTTTTCAAGTTTCTTTTATTGTATCACATCTTAAAGCTGTTCTGCTACTGCTGAAAGAAGATCTTGGATACCATTGGCATCGCTACCACCGGCCATGGCCATATCTGGTTTACCACCACCACGACCTGATACGATTGGTGCAAGAACCTTGATGACATTACCTGCGTGAACATCCTTAGACTTGCTTGCTACAAGGACATTAACTTTTTCGCCAATGTGAGCTGCAAGGACAAGGACGTCAGAGTAGTCTGCTTGTTTCCATTGGTCAGCAAATGTACGAAGGGCACCTGCGTCAGATACTTCCACTTGGCTAGCGATGTAACGAACACCGTTAGCTTCTTTAACGTCTTTGAAGACATCACCAGCTGCTGCAGCTGCTGCTTTTTCTTTAAGAGCAGCATTTTCTTTTTGAAGGGCATGCAACTGCTCTTGAAGGCTAGCAACCTTGTTAGGTACTTCTTTCAATTGTGGTGCCTTAAGTGTTGCTGCGATCGCTTTGAGGGCATCTTCTTCTTCACGGTAAGCAAGGTAAGCTTCACGTGATGTCACTGCCAAGATACGACGTGTTCCTGAACCGATACCTTCTTCTTTCACAATCTTGAACATACCGATTTCAGCAGTGTTGGCAACGTGCGTACCACCACAAAGCTCAACAGAGTAATCACCGATTGAAACGACGCGAACATTCTTACCATATTTTTCGCCAAAGAGGGCCATAGCTCCCATTGATTTAGCAGTGTCAATGTCTGTTTCAATAGTTGTTACTGGAGTGGCTTTCCAGATTTCTTCGTTGACTTGTTCTTCGATAGCACGCAATTCTTCTGGAGTTACAGCCTCAAAGTGAGTGAAGTCGAAACGCAAGAATTCTTGTTCATTAAGAGAACCCGCTTGGACAGCATGATCACCAACGATATTATGAAGGGCAGCATGCAAGAGGTGAGTCGCTGTGTGGTTCTTCATAACACGGTGACGACGTGTGTGGTCAATTTCAAGTTTGTAGTTAGCACCTACAACAAGTTCACCTTCAACCTCAACAGTGTGAAGTGCTTGTCCATTTGGCGCACGTTGAACGTCAACAACACGCGCAACGACTGTACCAGCTGCATCTGAGATCGTACCGTGGTCTGCTACTTGTCCACCCATTTCAGCGTAGAATGGTGTTTGTTCAAAGACAAGGAGTGCTTGACCAGAGTTAACACTATCATGACGAGCATCATCAGCAACGATTACGCTCAAACGGCTTTCGGCAGTTTCAGCTTCATACAAGAACTCAGATGGTTCAGTGATATTAGCGAGGGTTTCATTTTGCATACCCATAGAACCACCTTTAACCACGCTAGCACGCGCACGTTCTTGTTGTTCTTTCATGGCAGCTTTGAAACCTTCATGGTCAATCTTGAATCCTTCATCTTCAGCCAACTCTTCTGTCAATTCCACTGGGAATCCATAAGTATCGTAAAGTTTAAAGATATCTTTACCTTCAAGCGTATCTTTACCAGATTTCTTAAGGTTAGCAAGAAGCTCGTCAAGCATGCTTGAACCTGCATCGATGGTACGTGCAAAGGTTTCTTCTTCACGTTTAACAATCTTCTCGATAAAGTCTTTCTTCTCAAGAACTTCTGGGTAATAGCTTTCCATGATTTGACCAACAGTTGGAACAAGTTTGTACAAGAAAGCATCAGAAATACCGAGACGACGGCCGTGCATTACGGCACGACGGAGAAGACGACGAAGGACATAACCACGACCTTCATTACCTGGAAGGGCACCATCACCAATGGCAAATGCCAATGAACGGATGTGGTCAGCGATAACCTTGAAGCTCATTGTGTCACCATCTGGATCGTAAGTTTTACCAGACATTTTTTCGATTTCACGAATGATAGGCATGAAGAGGTCTGTTTCAAAGTTTGTTTTAGCCCCTTGCATTACGGCTACAAGACGTTCAAGACCTGCGCCCGTATCAATGTTTTTATTAGGAAGTTCTTTGTATTCTGAACGTGGAACAGCTGGATCTGCGTTGAATTGTGACAAAACGATGTTCCAAATTTCAATGTAACGGTCGTTTTCAATATCTTCTTCAAGCAAACGGATACCAATATTGTCAGGGTCAAAGTCTTCGCCACGGTCAAAGAAGATTTCAGTATCTGGTCCTGAAGGTCCAGCACCGATTTCCCAGAAGTTATCTTCAATTGGAATCAAATGACTAGGTTCAACACCGCAAGCAATCCAACGGTTGTATGAATCTTTATCATCTGGATAGTAAGTCATGTAAAGTTTGTCTTTTGGAAAATCAAACCACTCTGGGCTTGTCAAAAGCTCATAACCCCATTCGATAGCTTCATCACGGAAGTAATCACCAACTGAGAAGTTACCAAGCATTTCAAACATTGTGTGGTGACGAGCTGTCTTACCAACGTTTTCGATATCGTTGGTACGGATAGCCTTTTGTGAGTTGGTAATACGTGGATTTTCAGGAATCACAGAGCCATCAAAGTATTTTTTCAAAGTGGCAACCCCTGAGTTAATCCAAAGAAGGGTTGGATCGTTAACTGGAACCAAGTTAGCTGATGGTTCAACAGCGTGACCTTTTGATTTCCAGAAATCAAGCCACATTTGACGAATTTGTGCTGAAGTAAGTTGTTTCATTGTTTCTCCTTAATTAATTGTTTTTTATTTTGAGCTATTCTCGAGCATTTCCACATAGTCAATAGCAACACACAGGGAAATGGCCAAATCGGCGTAAGTATTTCCATAAACAGTAACAGTATAGGTCGATGTCAGATGGAAGAGCTCCTTTTGAATCCTAGCAACTACCTGATTTTGACTATTAAGTAGTTGAAAATCCAAATCCCAAATATTACCCTCTATTCGCAAGCCAAGATTATCGACATCATACTTATCACGAAGAAGGGTTAATTTTTTTCGAATGTAAAAACTCGAACCATCCTGCAAGTCTACTGTAAACTTAGGCAAGAGACTAAGCGGCTCCTTGGTGATATGACTAATCTCACGACCATCCTCACCAAAAATTGTAAAGGTCTTTGGAATCTTGAAAAAGGATCCTTCAACCTGATAGGCAACTCTACCTTGATCATCCTTGATATCAAAGCGTTCGCCACCCAATCGAAACTTCTGTTTGACAAAATAGGTTTTCATACGCTACCTCCAATATTGTCATACATTTCATTCAGAAAATACCCAAAGAATAAAAGACAAGACCACTAAACGAAGGGCGACGTGAACCGCGGTACCACCTTCATTCAATGAACTTGTCATTCTTATTTGTCTTTAATTGTGAACTTTGAGTAGCAAGTAACCAGATTCGTCCATGGCTCGCAGCGACCGCCATTTTTCTGTATCAGAAGCGATGATTACCAATCTCAAAGGGAAGGCTAAAAATGTCATGATATTAGAACCTTCAGCCACTCTCCATTTTAACGTGTTTTAGGTCTTAGGTCAAGCTGATAATAGCATTATCAACTCTATCTTGTGATTTATTTGCTAGAGCTTGATGATGAACTTGATGAAGCTCCAGAACCAGTCACATACTGGTCAAGAATTGCGCTAAAGGCCTTATCTACAACTTTAACATTATATTTCTTAAGGACCTTAGCAATCACTGAGTTAGTGAAGTTAGTATCAGATTTCTTACCATTGATGATGACCTTAGTCAAATCATCCTTATAGTTTTTCCAATCTGCATTTTTCTCAGATTTTGAAACAGTTTTGACGATATAGTAAGTTGCAGCACCAGTTGAGCTGTTTGAAACAGTCACTACGTCAGAAACGGCATTAGCATCTTGTTTGAAGGCTGCTGTCAAAACATCTGCTGGGAAGTCTTGAGAAGCTGAGTTAACTGTCTTAGAAGTCACTTCCAAGCTGTTATCTTTAGCTACATGTGAGAAATCTGCTCCTTCTGCCTTAGCTTCAGAGTCTACTTTATCTGCAACTGCTTTATCAGTAGTTGAAACCACTTGTACCTCTGTATTTGGTGTGTAGTTATCATAGGCAGCCTTGTAATTTGCTTCCGTCAAATCTTTTTGTGCGGCTTGGTTAACAGCATACTCAACCAATTTTTGTGTACGGATTTGATTACGGTATGACTCTTCTGTTTGACCATAGGCTGCAAGTACTTGTGAGAATTGATCTCCGTATTGTTCTGAAGCTTGCTTATAAGCTTTGTCAACGTCTTCTTTGCTGACTTTGCTACCATATTCTTTTTCAAGAGCCTTTTGCAAAGTTGCACTCAAAACACTTTGTTGTGTTTGGCTGCTACCTTTAAGTGAATCAAAAACATCACCAACAGTAACAGTATCACCCTTCATAGATACCAAAGTTGTTTCTTCAGTTGTTTTGTTACCTAGAGAAACATACATAGCACCTGCACCAACGAGAGCTGAAACAGCTACAAGGGCAAGACCTCCAAGGAAGCGACCACCTGAGCTTGGTTTACCAGCATCACGTGTCTTTTTAGTTTTAGCACGTTTAGCTTTTTCTTTCGCTTTTTCACTGGCGAGGGCGATGCTTTCCTCTTCTTCTTTTTGGCGATCAAGATGCTCTTGTTCTGCGTCTTTGTCTGCTACAACCTCTTCAACAGTTTCTTCTGTTGACTCAAGTTTTTCATTTTCTTTAGCCATTCTATCTACTCCTTAAATTGTCAATATCTCTGCTATTATACCACACTTACTTAAATAATGCTTAATCTGGTAAGATAATATTTTCAGAATTTTTCCGAAGCATAAGAAGTCCGTCACTCATAGGGACCAAACTAGCAGTCAAACCAGGGTTATCTAAGGTCGCATCGAAAAGACGATGCAAGCCACGGTAAATCGTACGCTGACCACGACGAACTTCCATGATGTCTTTGGCAATGTCCCCACCTTGGAAGATATCATCAAAGACGATGACACCACCTACCTTGAGACGTTTTAGGATTTCAGGCAGAAAGACGATATATTTAGACTTGGCTGAGTCCATAAAGACAAAATCATAGTCAGTGTCCAAATCTTGCAAAACTTCTGCTGCATCTCCTTCGACCAAGGTAATTTGTTTGCGACTGTCATACTTGGCTAGATTTTCCTTGGCAAATCCAATCATTTCTTCATTACGATCAACCGTTGTAATCTGAGCATCAGGCGCATATTCAGCCATAAGAAGGGCTGAAAAACCAATAGCTGTTCCTACCTCAAGGATTTTCTTAGGCTGCAAGGTCTGCAACAAAAATCGGAAATAAGCAACAACTTCGTGCTGGATGATTGGAATATTTTCCTTACGAGCAAAGGCCTCCAGTTCAGCCAAATGCCCTTTATTTTCCTGAAGATGCGTTCGCATGTAGTCCACGATATCCTTGTTGACTACAGGACGTCGCATGTTGTGATTTGCGTTTTTACTATATGATTTAACCATGTGTTTTATTATATAAAAAATCCCTAGCGAGTGCTAGAGATTTTTCTTATCTATAAATCAAATCGTCATCATTAAGCTACTTGACGTAACCCCATCTTTTTCAAGAGGTAGGAAATGACCAAAGCTACCACGTAAAGAGCGATGAAAACAAGTAAGGTCATCTGGTATGATTTTGTCAATTCGTAGGTTACCGACAAGAGCATTGGCCCCACTAAGGCCGCCATCGCCCAGGCAGTCAAAATATAACCATGAAGGGTAGCCAACTCCTTTGCCCCAAAGATATCGCTAAGGTATGGAGGAATCAAGGAGAATCCTGCCCCGTAGCAAGTCATCAGAACAGCCATCGCAATCACAAAGATAAGTGGAACTTGCAGGACAATTAGGAGGACGGCCATAACAATATTAACCACAAAGAGGAGGATAAAGGTCTTCGGACGCCCAATATAATCCGACAAGCCTGCCCACAGAAGGCGACCAAAACCATTAAAGATTCCCATAACACCTACAACAACCGCCGCTGATTCCGCTGACATCCCAATCATATCTTGAGCCATTGGAGAAATAGCAGAGACAAGGGCTAAGCCACAAGAAATATTGATAAACAGAATAAGCCATAACCAGTAGAAAGTTGATGATTTCAGAGCCTCATTAGCCGTAACTCCCTTGCTCAAATCAGCAGACTGACGGTTTGGACTCTTGTCAGCCAACAGTTGTGCTTCCTCTACACTTGGTCGTTTAATGAATTGTGAGACAAAAAGCATAACAACAAAATAAACAACTCCCAAGATATAAAAGGTCTGTTCAACGCCACGTGCCTGAATCAGATATTGAGCAATGGGACTAGTTAGCAGCGAGGCAAAGCCAAAGCCCATAATGGCAAGGCCAGTCGCAAGGCCACGCTTATCAGGAAACCACTTAATAATAGTTGAAACAGGCGTAATATAACCCACACCCAGTCCTAGACCACCAAGAATACCATAACCAAGATAAAGCATCCACAGCTCTCCATGAGCAATGGCAACTCCTGTCAGAATGTTACCCCCAGCATAGAGAACAGCCGACATACTTCCAGTCACTCTAGGACCAAATTTTTCAACCAGACGTCCCATGAAAGCTGCAGAAAGCCCTAGACAAAAGATGGCCAACGAAAAGGCAAAAGAAACTGAAGATTGATCCCAGCCAGTCTGGGCCATAATAGGATTACGATAGATACTCCAAGCATAGGTAGAACCCAACATAAGATGGAGTAAGACACCACACGTTGCTACAAGATAACGATTGGTTGTTTTCACAAAAACCTACTTTCTATTTCTGAACATTGTTCACTTATAAACTATAAAACGTTAGGTTTTTAGTCTATCATGAATATAAACTAGGGGCTATAAATATGCTCATCAACACATTTCCATATCAATTAGAACTTCCATTCTAGTAAATGTTCGTTTTTAGACATAAAAAGAATCATCCTGATTCAGAATGATTCTTTCATATGGTAACTTCTTTTTAAGAAAGGTGAACACCTTTTTCAACCAAGTCTTCCAATTCAACGAGACGGTCTTCAAAAACTTTGAAGGCAGCATCCAAGTAGTCGGTATTGGTCATATCAACACCAGCTTTCTTGATGACTTCCAAAGGATAGTCTGAGCTTCCCGCCTTAAGGTAAGTAAGGTAAGCTTCCTTATCTTCTTCAGTACCATGAACAATTTTTTCAGCCAAGTAGCTTGCTGCCGCAAACCCTGTAGCGTATTGGTAGACATAGTAATTCATGTAAAAATGCGGAATACGTTCCCACTCAAACTGAATTTCGTAGTTATCTTCAGCTTTGAGATTATAGTATTTCTCATTGAGATCTGCGTAAAGCTTATTCATGAAGTCGGCTGTCAAGATTTGACCAGATGCATCTGCTTCATGGATAGCATGTTCAAACTCTGCAAATTGTGTTTGACGGAAGACAGTTCCCTTGAAACCATCCAAATAGTGGTTAAGAATAGCAAAACGTGTCTTGTCATCTTTGACCTCTTTAAGAAGCGTTTCTGTCAAGATATTTTCATTGGTTGTAGACGCAATTTCCGCCAAGAAGATTGGGTAATCTCCGTAAACATATGGTTGAGTCTGACGTGTGAACGTTGAATGCAAACTATGACCAGTCTCGTGAACCAAGGTAAAGAGATTGTCCAAAGTATCTTGCCAGTTCAAAAGCATGAAAGCATTGGTATCATAGGCACCACCTGAGTAAGCACCTGAACGTTTTCCTTTGTTAGGGTGAACGTCAATCCAACGTTCCGTAAAGGCTGCATGAACCCCTTTACTATACTCTTCACCAAAGATTGCCAAGACTTCTTCTGCTTTCTTGAGGGATTCTTCATAAGTAAGAGCAGTTTCAGTCTCAGAAAGTGGTGTATAGACATCATACATCTTAAGCTCGTCAAGCCCCAAGACCTTCTTACGCAAATCAAGGTAACGATGCAAAAGTGGCAAATGCTTGTTCACTGATTCCAAGAGTGAATCATAAACACTTTCTGGAATAAAGTTAGCTGCAAGTGCTGCATGACGTGCTGAATTATAGTGACGAACTTTGGCTTGGTAATTGTGAACCTTGACAACGCCTTGGAGTGTTTGTGCATAAGTATGTTGGAACTGCTCGTAGGTCCCATACATCGCTTCATAAGCTCCCTTACGAATGTCACGGTCCTTAGATTCCATGAGGGTGATAAAGTTACCATGTGTCAACTCAACCACATCCCCTTGACCATCTGATACCCATGGGAAGAGGATATCAGCATTATCCAAGACATTGAAGGTATCCGTTGGACCGTTGAAGATATCACCTGCTGCTGCCAAGAGCTCCTCAGCTTCTTGAGAAAGAACGTGGTCCTTGTTTGCCAAAAGGCGTTCGAAATAGTGGTCATAAAGTCCAAGACCTGGCTCTTGTTCTTTAAACTCAGCTAATTTCTTATCATCCAAGGCCATAAATTCAGGCTCAAAGTATGCAAAGGCTTCACTCAACTGTGAGTAAAGGTTTGAGGCCTTAGCTTGGTACTCTTGGTAAAGCCCTACTGTTGTGTCTTGGTCATTTTTCATTGACGCATAGACATAGATTTTCTCCAAGCGACGCATAAGGCTCATATAAAGTTCTGTTGCCTCAAGCAAGTTCTTAGCAGAATCTAAGAGATGACCTGCATAAGCACTAGCCTTCTTCAAATCCTGAACAGTGCTTTCATATTCAGTCTCCCAATCTGCATCTGTCGCAAAAATGGTCGTCAAATCCCATGTGTATTTCTCTTCTAAATGAGCACGATTGTCTGACATAATATTCTCCTTAATTGTATCTATTCTTTACTATTTTAGCATAAAAGGTGGGAGGGTAGAGAGTTTGTCGATAAGAAAAATGCCTTTTTCGATAATATTGCATAAAAAGCTTTTCAAAACCTTCAAGTGACTGTCTAATTTGTACAAAACCCTGCTTAGATTCTGGAAATCTCACTTGTGGAAAAAAATCCTGATCAGACAGGCATAACAAATTCATTCCCTTAAGATAGGCTTTTTCCTGCCTTCTCATCCACCTTGGATTTTTCCCAATTAATTCTCGTTGAATCACATGTGAGACCTTCTTTCGCTGAGTTACTTGATAAGTCTCAACCTGCTCTGCTTGATAAGGAAAACGTAAAACTGTCATGAGATTTTCGGTTAACGGCCAAGCCTTAGTTAAATAATAGACTTTCCCAAAAATATCCTCATAGATGAGATACTTAAGTCTAATTTCCTCACGCTTCCAATCAAGCTCCCATAGGTGAAATCCTATCTTAGCCGTAAAATAGAGAAAGTCCCGCTGTAGGTCTGTTAAACGTCCATTCAACCAGAGTTCCTCACCTAAAAGCCAACGCACTTCGTAACCTGCTTGGTGATAGGCACATGTCCTCTCTCTCAAACGTTGCTGGGATAACCGAGAACACTGAACTTCTAGAGCCAGGGAATCGCCAACAAATAAATCTGCAATTTGCCCCATCTCAGACAAAACTTTTTCAATACTTACTTTTTCACCATGATTAACCAAAGATTTATACAAAGCTGCCTTAAGGGATAAATGTTGGGTCGATTCATTCTCCGAGAAGAACTGATAATCTTGCAAAGACTTATGAGCAAAATGTGGACACATTACCTGGCCATGTCTCAGAAGAACAACTCCCTGGCAACCAGGACAGCTATAGGATTCCTTACGTTGCAAACTGGTTTCTAGAGCTGAAACGAGCTTCCCCTCCTGATTTCTTGCAATTAACATGACTCTCTCCTTCGTGCACTCTCTTACTTATTCGTAAAAGAATTCACAAAATAAAAAAACATCTAGATTACTCTAGATGCGTCCCCCATTCAAACTGAAACTTGCTCCCTGCTGTATGGAAACTTAGGTTTATAGGTGTATTGCTTACCTTGGGATACAAGTGCCGCTCAGTCCATTTGATCTCTTTTCAAAAATCTCAATTCTTCAAGGAAAATCCCCCAATTTTCCTAGGAATCAGGATTTTGAAAACAGTTTCTATCCCACATAACCATTAAAAATAGCTATTGTAGCATAGACAGATGCTCTCACAAACATCTGGTCAAATTCCGTCACTGAAGCATCATCCCAATATGCTTATCACCCTTTTGTTCCGCAATCCCACTAAAAACTTAATCCTTGAGTTGATAATGAGATAAAACAATTTTTAGACTTTTACAAGTTAAAGTCTTTATTTACTAACATTGAACCACCATTTCCCTAGGTGCAGTTCAATACCAACAAACGCAAAACCGTGTTGGTCCAAAATGGTTTCTAGTTAAGAGTATCTTGTGATTGATAGTCAGTCAATCTGAAGAACTTTCCCTCTAGCTTCTTTACGCAGCACGTCATACTGCTTACAAGATACTATTTCCTAGAAGAGTATTGGCTAAAAACGCCACTCTCAAAACATACCACCTATCAGTCATTAGGTTTAGTCCACCTTCTGATAGGTATATTAGCAGTTACTGCTTTATTTTCTTTCCCTCTTCGCTTTTGACGATTAGTCTCTACCGATTCTGCTGTTTTTGAATCTGTCGTTTGCTCTACACGGATTAAAAATACCGCTAGCTCCCGCTACGATGATGCTGATGTATTAAATCGATTAATCTAATTTTTTGCTGTTTAAATCTTCTCTTTTTTAAATCATCACAATGAAACATTGGAATTTGATAACTTAGAATTCCAGATTCTAAGCTAGTCCTTTTTGACTAGGGAGTCACCCTGCCAAAAAAACAAACTCTTCCTAACACAATCTATTATACTGTATTATAATTTTTTGTCAATTAATTTATTTCATATTTTTTGAAAATAATATTTACACCCTTGTTTTATACATAGTTAACTATAGAAAAAAGCTTATAATATAGGCTTTAGTTGCGATTTTGAAAAAATTAGAAAATGTATGTCTATTTTTCTTTTTTCAGTCTAAATCAAGTAACCCCAGGAAATGTCAGAAAATTTCATCTTTATTATTTCTGGTTAACTTGATTTTTCCAAACTAAAAAAACTAGGAAATTTTCCTAGCTTTTTTATGTATTATCTTAGTGTTTACGTTTGTAAGTTGAAATACCGAACAAGGCCAAAGCTGATGTCACCATAGCTGCACCTGCTGCTGCAGAAGCTGCTGTTGATTTTTCACCAGTAGATGGAAGAGCTGGAGCTTCTTCTTTTACAGGTACTGATGTTGGTGTTACAGGTTTACCTGGTGTAGGTTCTGTTGGAGTTGTTGGTACTTGAGGTTTTGGTTTCTCAGTTGTTTCTTCAACAGATACAAAGTTTTTGTGGTAAGTAACTTTTGCTGAAACAGTGTTTGGAAGAACTGGTTTGTTTGGTTCTTCTGGCAATTCAGGAACAACTACTGTTGAGTTAGTTGCGAACCAGTAAGCAGTTGGAACGTTAAGGTTATTTCCGCTTACGATGAAGTCCATTGGTTCACCCTTGAAGATTGTTGCAGCAGCGCCATAGTAGGCATTCTTCGTACGAGGTGTTCCGTCTGGGTTGATCGCATCCCAACCTTCATCTGTAACTTCACCAGTTGTTGGATCCACTGTTGGGTCACTGTTAAAGCGTGAACCGTTAGCCACAAATTCGTTATCGTTTGTTGCATAAGCATAACCATCTTCATGCAAAGTGATAGATGAACCAGGAATTTGAACGTATTCATTACCATTCAAACCAACTTTTTCAATGTGGTTTCCAAGCTCAGTGTTCCAGTGGTTAAGTGATGAGATACTCAAAACTGATCCGTTCTTAGACAAATCAAGTGGTGTCACTGATGACTCAGAATCAAAGAAGTTCAAGTTCATCTTAACGTGAAGTTTTTTGTTAGTGTCGTCAGTTTGTGAACCAATGAAAAGTGTCTTAGTTGGATCGTGGTACAACTTAACAATGGCTGAACCATCTGTACTTGGTGTTTCTACCAAAGTGTAAGTTGCAACAATTTTCTTAACTGGAGTACCATTGAATGATGTTCCGTTTAGGTTGTTGTATGTTACAGTCAATGTTTGACCTGTAGCCATCTTCAACCATACATCTTCAGTGTATTCACCGTCAGCATTGATAGTGTACTGTGTACCGTTAGCTGCACTGAAGTCACTTGGAATGTAACGAGATGTGTTGAATTGTTCAAGGATTTCATCTACTGAGTGACCTGATTGGATTGTTTTATCCAAGTAGTCAACAGAACCTGCTGAGTTTTCAACAGTCATAGTAGCATCAGATTCTGTTTTATAGATCAAGCCAGTAGCATTTTCAGCCAAGCCTTTTGTCAAAAGACGAGCTGTTGTTCCACCAGTGTACTCTTTGTATGATTTTTCCCAAGCAGCATAAGCAAGAACGTCTTGATAGTATTTGTCCAATTGTGTCTTGTAATCTGCAAGTTTTTGTTTATATTCTGAAACCGCAGTTGTCAAAGCTGTTGTTTGAACTTTGTTGTCATTGTTAGCAGCTTCGACGCTAGTGTGTTTAACACCTGCTTCTTCTGTAGCTGTGAATCCCCCTGTTGCAACAACATTTGCTTTAGCAGATGAAAGAGCTGCATCAGCTTCTTCACGAGTCAATTTATTTTCAGAAACAACTGTATTTGAAGCTTCTTGAGCATCTTTAGCTGCTTGATTTTGGACAGCTTTAACATCAGCAGAATCTTTTGATGCTGCTGCAGTCGTTGTTGCAGCTTCAACAGCGTTATCGAAGTCAGGATTTGAAACTTCAGCAATAGCTTTAGTTGTTGTTTTTACAGTAGTATCTGTTTCAGTAGTAGTTTTTTCTTCTGTTCCAGGTACTGTAGTAACAACTGCTGCATCACCTGTTGTTTTAACAAGGTTAGCACTTGATTCTGCAGCCGTATTTGATACGGTTGCATCAGTATCAGTAGTTGCTGTTACATCTTTAGCTTCATCCGCAGCTGCTACGCTTGTAGCCGCGAGTCCTGCAAGCAATACGCTTGAATACAATGTTGTTTTAAATGGATTGACTTTCATTTACACTTTCTCCTTCTTGGTTAACATTTTATTAACCTATTTTCTTCACCGTTTAATATACTATCGTGATTTTCAAAATTTGGCAATAGTTTTCTGAAAAAAATATTATATATTTGCTACACGTTTTTAAAATTTGACACACTTTTGTTATATTTTAATCATTTCTTTACAATAAAGGGTAATTCGTAAGGATTTTACAGAGTTTTTACTTAATACTTTCTTATATCTGTTCATTTTTTTCTCATAATAAACCGTTTCAACGATAGAATAGACTTTCTATCTAGAAGCAGGTCAGCAAGAACTGGCCTCTTCATAACTAAAAATACATAAAAAACACCTTCAAGACCTTGACTTTAAGCGTTTTTCGTCGTATGCTTGAAAAAAATGTTAAGAAAGTTGGGGGACTTTTCAATGACAAAAAAAGAAATGAGATTGCTGATCCTTCTTGGGATTAGTATTATTTTAGCGAACCTTGTACTGCGCTTGATTCTTAGGCCTCTGCCTGAAAATATAGCTTATCTCATTAAAACGCTTGGTCTTATGTGTATGTACTATTTCATCGTACAGAGACACCTCGGATTAAAGATTAAATCGACAAAAAAGATAAGTTGGTCTGAAACCCTAAGTGTTTGTTGGTTGGTTCTTTTGGCAGATTTTTTCTTTCTTTCTGCAGTTGCTTTGGGTATCAGTAAAGCACCTCACATGATAGGAACTGCCTTGATTATTGCCTTAGGAGCTGGTTTTTTTGAAGAATATTTTTTTCGTGGACTTTTCCTTAAGCTCGCCTTTCAAGATGGTATTAGGTCTTCAAAACAGGTTTTAGGAGTCGTTTTCTTGTCTGCCATATTTTTTGGATTGGCCCATCTCGGGAATCTGACTCACCAGCCCTTGAATGCTACCCTGTTCCAAGTTTATTATGCAACAGCTTATGGCATATTCTTTGCTGCTATTTACCTACGTACCGGTAGCCTCTGGTGGACTATTATTCTGCACTTTTTGATTGATTTTGGCAGTGTCCTTATCTCGCAATCAACACAGGCTGCACCAGCTACAAGTATCTGGAATTTCATTTTCTGGCTACCTTTAATTGCCCTAGGACTCTTCCTCATTCGTCCTAAAAAATTGAAAGCCATTAGATATCTTAATGATTAATATTTCAAACTGCATCCCACAAGTTAGATTTTCAGTGTCTAACCTGTGGATGCAGTTTTTCATTTATCAGAACTGCTTTCTTACGACTTATCTCAATTTCCATAATTACTCCTAAAACGATTTAATCATAGAAATTTCATATCAGGTCTTCATCTATTCCTATCAGAATTTTGCTGATTTTAGACTTCTCATTTTGTTATAATATGACCTACAATCATATTTTTTAAAGGGGATGCTTATGAATTTTCAACAATGTCGCTATGTTCAGACTATCGCTGAAACAGGGTCTTTTAGTAAGGCTGCTAAAAAACTCTTTTTGACTCAGCCCAATCTCTCAGCATCCATCCGTGACTTAGAGGAAGAACTTGGTGTCCAACTCTTTGAGCGTTCCAATACAGGAGCTAAACTAACTGATGACGGTCATGATTTTCTCAAATACGCCAAACGTATTCTTGGAGAGTTAGATCTCCTAGAAGGACGTTACCGTAAATCATTCAAGAAATCATTCACTGTTGCCAGTCACCACTACGATTTCTTGTCACTTCCCATGGCTCACATTGCCCAACGTTTTCGCAGTGATTATCAAGAATTTCAACTGATTGAAACAACGACTAGGAAGATTCTCAAAAGCGTTGAGAGCTTCGAAAGTGACCTGGGGATTATTTATCTAGATGAAGATAATGACCATATCCTTGAACGCAGTTTCCAACACATGGATCTGACTTTCACCCCACTCGGAGAGTTTGAAACTAAGATTTTCTTAGGTCGTCAACATCCCCTAGCTCACAAAAAATCCCTCAATCTCAAAGATTTAGAGGGATACCCACAGGTCCGCTTTCGTCAAGAAAGCTCTGGAATCCATTTTGACGAAGATCCTCTCGAGGTTCTGCCTGACCAACAAGTGATTTACAGTAATGACCGAGGCAGTGTCATGAATTTGCTCTGTGCCTCAGATAGTTACGCTTCTGGTCTCGGTATTGTTAATAGTTTCATTAAGGACCAAATTGTTTTACTTCCACTAAAGAACAGTCCAAAGCACACCTTGGGTTTTGTGACCAATAATAAACAGAAACAATCCGCAATTATTCAAGCATTTATCGAGGAAATTCAGGATAGCTTACTACCCCACCACTAAGGAGAAGAAAATGGAATTTCAAACACTTAATAATGGCATCAAAATACCCGTGCTTGGTTTTGGTGTCTGGCAAATTTTCGATCAAAAAGAATGTCAAAAAGCCGTTGAAGATGCTCTTTCCGTAGGCTATCGATTGATTGATACTGCTAGTCTTTATCGAAATGAGGAAGCCGTGGGACGTGCTATTAAGGCATCTGGTATCCCTCGCGAGGATATTTTCCTGACTAGTAAAGCCTGGATTAGCCAGCTTGGCTACGAAGATACCAAATTAGCCCTAAAAGAAACACTTCGCAAACTAGATACTGACTATCTTGATTTATATTTGATTCATCAACCTTTTGGCGACTTACATGGTGCCTGGCGTGCTATGATTGAGCTTAAGCATGAAGAACTTATTAGAGCCATTGGTGTTTCTAACTTCTCAACAGGGCGTTTGGCGGATTTTGCCTTGCAGACACCTGTAATTCCAGCAGTCAATCAAATCGAGTTGCATCCCTATAAACAACACAAACTAATCCAGAAAGCTGATAAGGAATTTGGTACCCTAACGCAAGCCTGGGCTCCTTTTCATAGAGGAGAGGATGGTATTTTTCAGGACCCAACTCTAACTGCTATTGCTGAAAAACATGGCAAGACAGTTGCCCAGGTCATCCTCAGATGGCAAACCCAACAAGGCATCTTGACCATTCCTAAGAGTACCCATATCGAACGGATGAAGGAAAACTTTAATAGCTTTGACTTCCACCTAGACCAAGTAGACCTTGACGCTATCAGTAAACTAGACCGATACCCAAATGCTTATGGTCCTGATGAAAGTGTGGAACGCATTAAGCATTTATTGAAATATAGTGTATAAAAAAACGAGTTCGACTGAACTCGTTTTCTTATACACCAGGTCCTCTTAAGACTTCCCTTAAGAGTATATGATTTCGGGTTTTAAGGAAGCAAAACTCCCAAGTGTTCAACAAAGATCTATTTCAAGCGCTTTAGTCACAACTGAAGATTAGTAAAAAACAGTTTCCCAATTCAAAAAATTGATAAACTGTTTTTTTATGCTATTTTACCCAATCACACTTCCGTTTGGAACAGATGGATCTACTGTCAAGACAGTGAGTTTGCCGTCATGTTCTGCGGAAAGAATCATACCTTGGCTGACATATTTCTTCATCATCTTACGTGGTTTGAG
>OGIN01000416.1_pt1 | contig 43615 bp, 42 predicted proteins | sample 1571851 | NCBI WGS metagenome assembly OGIN01 (sample SAMEA2582123, study PRJEB24529) | metagenome | biome: Human gut stool | place: China | collected 2011 | reverse complement strand
TAACAAAGAGATAAAATACTTACCACTTCCATTACGCGAGATAGTAGCAGATTTTGTTATACTGAATATTTGTGACAAAATTGTTACAAAAATAAAAAAAGAATGACATAGATTAAGAAGAATAAAAGTAAATTCTTACTCTTTATTCTTTAAACAAAAGTCATTCTTGATTTATTTTAATTTATTCCAATTTCTTAAATTCTAATTCTAGTCTTCTATCTTAGATACAGCATCCTCTACAGCCATTATAAATCCCTCTGAGCTATATGTTGCTCCTGCTACTGCATCTAGTTTTGATATATCTTGAGTAGATTTTATTTGAGTAATTAATTGTCCTATTGCTGGGTCAGCTATTGCTGCTGTATCATCATGTGTATATTTTATATCAGAGATTCTAACTTCACCTTTAGAATTTTTCTTAGCAAGTATTGTTACAGTAATCTCATCATTAAATCCATCTCCTACACCAGTATACTCTTTAGGTGCATTAGCTTTCTCTACAAATATACAAGCTAGTCCAACTACAATAAAAGCTATTACACAGATTTTTCTAATTTTCTCAACATTCATTTCTCTTTCCTCCTATACTATAATAAAGATTTATTCTTCATTATTATATCATAATATATAGAGAAAATAAATATTTTTGTACTCTTATTTATTATTAAGTTCTTGATCTAGATAGTACTCTATCTTTTTAATATCAAGATATGTATCTATGTCCACTGAGTATTTTTCATTCATCACATAGGCAAGTCTACCATCATTAAGACTTGTATCTAAACCAAAATCCTCATTTAACTCTTGAATATATATAGCTCCATTTACTCTATAGAACTTTGGAAAATCCTGTCTTCTCATTGTACTATTTAATGAAAGAAGATTTTTTACAGTTCCATCTTCATTAATAGTTCTCATAAGTACTGGGTTCTCATCAACTTCTGTAACACTTACAAGGCTTTTCTCATCACTTTCAAAAAGCTTTTCTATTGCCTCATCTATATGCCAACCTTTTCTAAGAGGTACAGTATTTTGAAGTAATACTAGATAATCATACTCCTCTCCATGCTCCTTTAGCCAATTTATAGCGTGCACCACTGCATCTATTGTCTTAGATGTGTCTTGAGCTAACTCTGCAGGCCTCATAAAAGGAACATCTCCACCAAATTTTTCTGCCACAGCTTTTATTTCCAAATCATCAGTAGAAATAACTGTCCTATCTAAATATTTTGATGAGTTAGCACACTCTATTGAGTATTGTATAAGTGGTTTCCCATATATCTCTATTATATTTTTTGAAGGTATCCCCTTGCTTCCACCTCTAGCTGGTATTATTCCCAATATTTTTTTCCCTTTATACATTTTGCTTCTCCTTTCTACTTCTATATTTTTTAATAATCTCCTTCAAAAGATAAAAAGTATTAAATGATTTTAATTGAATCCAAGCTTGCTCCCTGTACTCTGCTATAAAGAAATCTATTAAAAATAGAGCTGTAAACTGAGTAATAAGTGTGGCAATAGCAGCTCCATCTATTCCATATCTAGGTATAAGGAGAGCATTTAAAATTATATTTAGTATAAGACTTATAAGTGTCTTATAAAAACTTTTCTTAGTTATATTTTTAAGTGTCATATGTCCAGTCTGCAATGAACCATTAGCCTTTATAAATATTGATACTGCTAAAATAGTATAAACTCCTATTGCTGGACTATATTCCTGTGCATATACATATCCAAAGGTATATTTTACTACAACTATTGATACTAAGGTTATTATAAAATAAAATTGTGTCACTAGAGTATTAGAAAAAAGATAAAATTGGTAATACTCCTTATAATCCTTTCTATACAGCTCCATCATCTTAGGAAAAAGTGAATTTTGTACAGGACCTAAAAGTATAGCTAAGATAGTAGATAGCTGCACTCCTATTGTATATATCCCTACATCTGCTACTCCCATATAGTATTTTATCATAAGTCTGTCCACTTGAGTATAGACTAAAAATGATATATAGGTTACCCACAAAAATTTCCCTTCATCTATTATCTGATAGAGTAGATTTTTATCTATCCTTCTCTCTATATTTGAAAGTTTTGATAAATAGGTTCTTCTATATTGAAATTTCAATATTCCCATTCTTATAAGGCTACCTATACATCTTATAGCAGGAACAGCTATTATCCCCACTCCAAATAGCATTCCAATATATTGAAGTGTATAGGATATTATCTTTACTATATTATTGGAGATAACTATTCTTCTAGATTCTAGCTTAAACTCAAAAAAGTTTTCTATCCCATAGGTTGCTGTAGTAAGTATATTATCTAAACAGATAAGCAATAGCATATAGAAAAGAAGATTATCCATACCAAATGTAAATTTTAAAATTATAGGTATAAATATTATTATCCCTGCCATACTGTTACGAAAAAAATTCACATTGAAGATAACATTGTTGAAGTTATCCTCTGTATAGTACTTTTTTATTACCCTACTATTGAGCAACTCAAATAATATTGCTGAAAATGCTACTAGAGATACAGCATAATTATATTTTCCATAGAGTTCTGCCCCATAGTAGTTGGCAATTTTTATTCCTACTAAAAATTGTAACAACAGTATAAATACTTGGTCAAACATAAGCCAAGCTATATTTTTAGTTATTTTTCCTCCACTACTCATTATTTTCTCCTATTTTTAAAGCTCTACATTTCTTATCATTATACTATCACAACTTCCAAATCTTTCAAAGAGTTTATCATCTACCTCTGTTCCATAAAAATCTATTGCTACATCTTTTCCAAAACCAAATACAGCTGTGGAGAAAAGAGTAACCACTCTTTCTAGTTTTATTCCCATAACACTTAAAAGTTCCACTGGATACTTCTCTTTCATCACATAATACTCTTTAAAATATTTAGAATAATCTGTTTTTTCTCTTGGATGAGGTTTTATTATAATAGACTTATTAGAATAGTTAGCTAATACTTTACTATATAATTCTATCTTTCTCTCCTCTGAAATTATTCCATCCTCTGACATAGGTTGGGTAAAGAGCATAACTGTTCCTCCATCTACCTTTTGAAATATCTCCTCATTAAAACTAAAAACATCTTTTATCAATCTCTTTTCATTTTCACTTTTTTTATTCCATAGCTCTTGAAGATTTATTACCTCAGCTTTATCTTCAAGCCCTTGAGGTATTTTCTCACAAAGTGAAGATGTGAGATAGATTTTTTTACATCTATCTCCATAGCCCATCAAAACTTTTCTCTCTCCTATTCCATAGAGTTTGGCTATAATATCCTGTATCTTCTCTTTCATACCACTAGGAGCTGCCTTATATGGCATATAGTTTAAAGTCCCTTCCTCTATAACATTTATTTTCTCTTTATAGAATACTCTTCTTCCAAGCTCAAGATTATCCATACCATATAGCTCACTCTCTCCCTTCTCTATCCTATTAAGAAGTGGAGCTAATTCATGCCTTATATCTCCTATATAGCTAGCCATCTTAAATCTATTAAATTTGGGATTTTTAGCATACATTCTAGATTTTTCTAAAACTATCTTTTGTCCTACAAGTTTTTCTAAGATTTTCTCTTTTCCTTCATAAGTTATATAGGTAATATTATCCTTTTCTAAATCTGCTAAAAGTAAAAATATAAGCAAAACTCTGTCCATATCATAAAGAAATACTCTTTCCATAGCTACCTCCTAGTTATCAAAAAAAAGGAATAGTTTTTAACTATTCCCCATATTATTATTTTGAATACTTATTTCTATAGTTTCTTATAAACTCCGCCATAAATGCTAAAAATACTCCTAACATTATTCCTAACACAGCTCCCACACCTACAAATAATATTAATGGCTTTCCTTCTGTGTCTGTAGTAACTGGAGATACTATTTTTATCATATCTGAATAAGTAGAGTCAATATACTCTCTACTTAAAATATTCATATCCTCTATTATTTTATTTGCTTTTTCTACAACAACTCTTAATTTATCATCTAAATTTTTAATCTCTTCAGCACTAGGTGCCTTAATATCTACTTTACTATTTTCTAATAGTTGTATTTTTACTTTATTGTCTTCTATATTATTATTTAATGCTACATAATCTTCTACCAACTTTGAATAGTAATCATTTTTATCCTCAATATCTACTCCTTCATTTGCTATATTAGGTATTACTATTTGTTTCTGAGTAGGTTTAAAATTGTGTAACATTTCATCTAAAACCTCTACTTTACCATTTAAAGCTTGATTTTCAAGTATTAGATCTTGAATTTCAGAATCTACTCTAAGTAATTTATTATTGCTATCTTTTGAAAGTCCATTTATTGAATAATATGAATAGTAATCTTTTAATTCTACATTTTTTAAATTTCTTATTCTTTCACTTATCATTCCAAAAGAGTATCCCAATTTAGTAGAGATATAATTTTTATTTTCATAAGAAGCTATAGCCATTTCCATCATTTTTAATCTTTCATCCAATAAGATATAGCTGTCACTATAGTCATAATTATATATTTCATCTCCTATTGTTTGAATTATATAATTGGGTTTATGCTTAGTAATATAACTACTTATTGAATCATTTATTAACTTATTTAATATCTCTTTATCTTTTTCTTTAATCTTAATTCTGTAGTTACTAGCAGTAAAAGATAGAGTTTCTCCTCTTTTTAATGCATTATCTATAAGGGTTTGTGTAGAATCTGGTATTATTCCTTCTACCTCTATAGAGTTTCTAAAATCATCTAATTTTTTTCCGCCTAATTTCTCTTGGTACATATTATAAGTATCATTAATTACATCTAGAGGTATAATATCAGTTCTTAAAAATATTGAACCATCTGGATTTTTTCCTTTTTGTAACTCTGGATAATTAAAACCTATAATAGCTGTATTAAAACTATTTAATCTATTATAGATATATCCACCTAAAGTAGATAATAACATAACTACTATAGTTACTATAACTATCTTTACCTTATGCTTTAATATTGTATGAAAAAGCTCCATTAAATCTATCTCATCCTCTTCTTCATAAATCCTTCTTTCATCTAACTCTCTCACTTTTCTTTTCCTCCATAATTTTTTACACATGAGATATTATACAGGATTTATTTAATTTAGGCAATTTTTTTATTGTTCAAATATTTTAAAGCTATCAATATAACAACAGCACAAATTCCTAAATAAATAAATGTCATTGGATTTTGTAATCCCCCTACTATTATTATCAAAGAACCTAAAATAGCTATTATAGGGATTATTAATCCTTTTATAGCTCCATCTACTTCTCCTTTTCTATATAATTTAATTACACAGAAATAAAGAATAATATATAGAATATAACTAGCTACTATAGGAATCTCTGAAATATCAGAGTTTGGTATTAGATTATACTTTTGAGCTATGTAGTTAATAACTATAAATACTGCTGTAATTACAAAAGCTATCTTAGCTGAAAACTTAGGTACATGATGTCCTTCCTCTAAATAGCTAATCTTTTCTGCCATTGGAAACATTCCTCTAATAGCTAGTGAGTAAGGCATTCTTAAAAATCCTAATGTAAATCCATTAAGAGTTCCCAACACTGAAAATATTATGAAGATTAAAAATATCTTTGCTCCTGCTGTTCCAAATAACATAGTTACAGCTTCATTTACATGGGCATCCCCTAGTTCCATTATTCTTTCTGGACCAACTAAGATACTTATTCCCACAAAATATAGTACATATGCTACCAATACAAATATAGGTCCTATTATAAGAGCTATTGGTAGATTTTTTTTAGAGTTTTTTATCTCATGTGATATAGAGGTAGAAACTACCCAACCATCATATGAAAAAGCTATTGGAGCTAGAGCTCCCAACCAAGCTAGTGCCCCCCCAGCTGCTAGCATCTCTGCATTAGTTATAATCTTAGGATCTCCATATTTAAATCCAGCTATAGCCAATACTCCTATTAAAATAACTTTAGATATAGTAGTAAAGTTTTGGAAAAATCCTCCTAGTAATGCTGAGAAATAGTTGATAGTATAGCATCCTAAAAATGCTATTGCTCCTATTATTGCCATTCTCTCTGGAGTAGCTTCCCACCCCATAAGCATACACATATATACCCCAACTATCCAAGATACCACAGCTAATAGTGATGGATAGTAGATAAATACCTGAAACCATCCAAAAGCTCCAGCTATTTTTCTTCCTGCATACTCATCTGCATAGGTAATAACTCCACCAGGCTTAGTAGTTTTTGTTGCTAAAACAGCTATAGCAAGACTTCCGAATATTATTCCAATAGCGGCTATTACAAATACTGCCACTCCCTTTACTATACTTCCATTGGTATATACTAATATGTTATCACTTTTAAAAAATATACCTGAACCTATTACTATTCCAACTATCATAGCAATAGCAGTAAATAATCCATACTCTTCTTTCTCTTTTGCCATTCTCTTTTCTCCTAATTAAATTTATAATATTTTACTATTATACTATAATTTTTATAAGTTGAAAAGAAATTTTCTAAAAATTTATAAACTTAATATCAAAATTTTAATATAAAATAAAAAAGCCCTTAGCTAAAAGCTAAAGGCTCTTTATATTTCTTATTTATAAGAATATGGTGTAGTTGTAGTTACGTTATTTACTGTGTTTGATCCGATTGAAGACATTCCAGAAGATACTGAACCTACTGAGTTTGAAGATGAAGTTCCAGCTGGAGATGATGATCCCATTCCGAATGCTCCCATGAAAGATTCTCCAACGCTAACTGGTGCTGCTGCAGGTGCTGCTCCTCCTACTGAAGTAGTTGTAGTTCCAGTAGTTGAATCAGAAGATGTATTCTCATCAGCTGCAAATACTGCTACTGATAATGTCATTAAAGCAAGTACTAATAATTTTTTCATTCTTATTCCTCCTTTTAATTTTCTCTAAAATTAGAATGCATATGATGCAGATAGAGAACCTACGAAAGATACTTTATCATTTCCTGTATCAACAGTTTGTTTGTTTACGTTATAAGCTCCCATTGTGATAGTTATTGGTAATTTTGGTGATGGAACAATTCCTACTCCTAAAGTAGTTACTCCACTTGTATAGTCAGCGATTAAGCTTAATTGTGGCATTACATATGCTGCAACTGATACGAATGGATATACGTGATCTTTCTTATCTCCATCTTCGTTTACTTTTGCAAAGTCATTATTTCCTAATCCTGCTGTTATAACAACTGGTGCTACATCATTTGGTAATAATTTAGTTACTGATGTATAGTAGCTTTCATCCATCTCATCTTTACCATTGTCATGCCATAAGTCTATAGTATTTACCCCAACTGCTACTCCTAATCCATATTGTGAGAAGTTGTGTCCTAAAGATAGGTTAAGAGATCCTCTGTTGAATGCTCCTCCATCATCAGGATTGATACTTCCTAGTGATAATGATACAGCTCCTCCTACTGTTTCATAAGGATTTCCGTATCCAAATCCTACTGCCATTGATCCGTCAGTATCGTTTCCTTTCTTACCATTAGTATGAAGTCCTCCAATACCTGCAAATACTACTCCTTTACCTGGAACTAATCCTGCTGGAGCACTCATAGTAAATCCTGGAACAGCTGCTAGCTCTTGATAATTTTGAGCTATGTAGAAATATTTTCCTGTTCCTACTTCGTTAGATGATACTGCAGCTGATGAAGTAACAGCTGCTTCTGGTCCTACTGCTAAAGCGGCAGATGAAACTAGTAAACTTCCTAGTAATAATTTTTTCATCATTTTCTTCCCTCCTAATTGTAATAAATATATCTAAATATCTCTTAGTGCATCTGTAATCGCTATATTACCAGCTTTTCTTGCTGGATACACTCCCATTCCTATACCAAATGCCAAAGAGACTACTAGAGCAAATAAAATTTGTAACACATTAAATTGTGGTGGTATCATTATAAGTTTTCCACTTAAGATAGCACCTATTACACCTATTATAACACCTGAAAGTGAGCCTATTATAGAGATAATAACTCCCTCTGCTAAAAATATCTTTACGATATTTTCTCTAGACATACCCATAGCTCTTAGTATACCTATATGTCCAGTTCTAGCTCTCACTCCCCCTGCTATTAGGTTCATTATACCAAATCCTCCAATACATAGAGATATAAAAGATAGAATACCCAATGTATTTTTTACCATTCTTTGAATTTTAACAATTCTTTTATATACTTCAGGTGTTTCAAGTAATCTCACCTGTCCATAACTTCTTCTATCCTCATTAAATCTCTTTAGTAGTAAAGGGATTAAGTCCTCAGCATCTTCGTTTTTATCAAAAGATACAATGAGCTCATTATACCTATATTTTCCAAATAGCCTCTCAAAATATCCTTGAGAAACTATTATTCTATTTCCCTGTTTCATCAGTTCAAAAGGGTTTTTCTCCTCGTAGATTCCTGCTACAGTAAAACTTCTTACTCCATTTTCTGTAACTAGGTCTACCCTATCTCCTGGCTGTTTATCTGGAAACTGATTCTTATCTAGTATGACTTCTCTATCTCCTAGATTTCTAAGCCCCAATGCCATAAGTGCCTTTTGAGAATACCCAATAAATATATTGTTTCCACTGTTTTCTCTAGCTCCAGGAAAGAGTGTGTACTCTACAAAGGGATAGTTCTCTATTATCTGCATATCCCTAGCACTCATCTCCTGCCCACCTATCATTATTCTATTGCTCCCTATAGCTGAAAGATTAGTAGATATTATCTCCTCTCCCCCTGCTCCTAGTGAGAATGACATAATAAGTGCAGTTATTCCTCCTACTACTCCTAAAAAAGGAAATATAGCTCTTTTACTATTCCCCAAAAGCATCTTACATGCAAACCAGAATATCATCTTCATCTTACTCAACAACCCTTATTTTTTCACCGTTTCTAACTTTAAATGGATTTACTATTACCTGTGTTCCAACTGGTAAATCTAGTATCTCATAGCTATTTACTGTTCTAGCTCCTACATTTACCTTTTGTTTTCTAGCTCTTCCACCATCATTGATATATACGAAGTACTCTCCATCTTCCTCTATTACTGAGAAACTATTTACAACTGGTACAGCTGTTTTAGCTTGTCCACTGATCTCTACATCAGCTATAAATCCAGGTCTTAAATCATTTTCCTCATCTATTGATACCTCTACCTGAATTACTTTTTCCTTAGTTTTAGAGTATTTACTATCTACAGCAGCAGTAGAAACTTTCTCTACCTTACCTTTATATTGCTTATCTCCATCACTATCTCTAGATACTATTATAGCTGGTTGCCCCTTTGCTATAGCAGAAGATTGGTATAGAGGTACCTCTACATTTACTCTATTTCCACCAGTTGTAGATACAGCTAGTAATCTCTCTCCAGGTTGTGTTACACTTCCTTCCTGTACATCTATTCCTACTACTACTCCATCTACTCCAGCAGTAAGTGGCTCTTTTAATTGTTTCTCTCTAATCTTTAATGTCTCATTTTCCAATTCTAACTTTTCAAGACTAGATCTCAATTTTGCCTCTTCTATATTTAACTCTCTTTTTAAACTCTCATAACTTACTACCATAAGTTGATGTTTTTGTCTATTTAACTCTAAGTTAGTTTTTAAATCCTCTAACTCTACCTGTTTTCTTCCTGACTCAGTATTTATTCTACTTGCTTCAGTTGCTGATACTCCATCTTTAGATAGTAGTTGCATATATGCTTCTGCTCTTTTTTGAAGAGTTCTAGCTTCCTCTGTCACTACTGGTAATCTTCTCATATCAGCTTTTATCTTCTCTTCTAGATTTTTTATCTCCAACTCTCTGTTATCTAATTCCAATTTCATAGAACCAGAATCTAAGTCAGCTATCTGTAACTTCACATTTTGTATATCTAGTTCATTTACTCTAAGAGCCTTATCATTTTCCATTATACTTTTGTTACTAAATAGTATAAGCTCTGTATCCTTTGTAATCTCCTCTCCATCTTTTACTAAGATTCTCTCTATTACTGCTGGAGCTGAGATATATACAGGTTTTATCTCTCCAGGTACTACCATTCCTGTATATAGGTTCATATCTGAAAGATCTCCTACCTCTATTCTAGCTACCTTTACCTCAGTAGTTCCTAAAATATTCATCTTATAGGCTCCATAACCTACTAATGCAATAACTATAGCTCCTATAGCTATTTTCTTCTTCATTCCACTCTCCATTATTTATTCTCCCTATCTATATAGATTTTCATACTCTATTACTGCTAATACAAGCTTTCTTTGTAACTCATAATAATCCTCTTGAGCCTCTCTAAAACTATTTACAGAGTTCAAGTAGTCGAAAGTTGTAAGTAATTCATTCTCATATCTCATACTATCTATATCCATATTCTCTTGAAGTAAGTTAGCTCTTTTCTCCATAGCTAAAGATTTTCCATATAGAGCCTTTATCTCTCCTAACTTATTTTTCATATCAAGAGATATTCCCTTTAAGTTATCTTCATACTCTATCTTAGCTTTCTCATATAGATACTCCTGAGATCTTACATTATCTAAGTCAGCTCCCCAAGAAAGTACCCATCTAAATCCTAATTCAAAAGTATCTCTATCATCTGCTTTATGTTTTTGTAAATTTCCATTTCCATCAACATATCTATACTCATAAGTATATTTAGCATAAAGAGTTGGATATAGTGCAGCCTTTGCTATCTTTACATCATAGTTAGCACTATCTAATTTTAGAGCTTCCTTAGAACCTAGTAGAGTATTCTCCACAGGTGTCTTATTCTCCTCAGTAATATGAGCCTTTGCCTCTAAAAATTGTAATGGATTAAAATCCTTTAATTCCAATGGACTATTTACTGGATAGTTTAATAGTCTTGCTAACTCTCCTAGGCTAGCTTCCTCTTTCTGCTTATTCTCTAAGTTAATACCTCTGTTATTCTCTATATCAGCTTCTATCTTTAATAGCTCTGACTTTGGTACTAATTTACCATTGTTATATAGATCAGCTATTCTCTCTTTCTGTTTTTCTAAAGCCTCTATTGCTTTATCAGTTATCTCTATCTGTTTTTTATAGTTCAATGCTTCAAAGAATTTTGCCACTGCTGCTTCTTGTGCTGCTATTCCTACTAAGTCACTATCTTTTTGAGCTATCTCATATTGAGTTTTTGCTTTTTTATAGTTATTTAATGTTCTTCCACCTTCAAATATAGGTAAATATACATTCAATTCTTTAAGTCCAACTCCATATTTTTCTACTACTTCCCATTCATCTTCATTTGATAGATTTACTGGTGGAGTAACTAAGTTTTTCCAAGCTTTTTCTTTTAGCTCTCTTTTGCTCTCCTCATTCATCTTTTGAGCTCTAATCTGTGGGTTTGTATCCTTTACTCTGTTTAGTACATCATCTAGAGTAAAGAAATCACTTGAAAAACTTGTTGAACAAATTGCTAAAAATGCAGCCAATCCCATTAACTTTCTTCTCTTCATCGCCATCTCCCTCATACTTTATCTCTGTAACTATCTCTTTATCCTCTATCACTTTTCTTGGATTCTCTTCCATAAGCACTTGAAAAAGCTCCCTACCTAAAGAACTCTCCAACTTTTTCAAATACTCATCTATATTGTAGTCTCTTCTTCCCATACGGTGACTATCTGTAGCTATTATTGAGATATACCCATTCTCCAATAGATATTTAGCCTTAGGTATAGGGTTAACTGCCATTCTAATATTCATCTGTAGGACCACTCCCATATCTACTAATTCTCTAAATTCCTGTACCTTGATATGAGGATATCTCTCTACATGGGCAAAAATTGGAATATATCCTTTAGCTATAACGTTTTTAAAAAAACTTTTACAGGCTCCATATATAAGTTCATCCTTTAATTCTACCAGTATATATCTACTTCCAGCCATCTTATTTATTCTATTTTCATGAGCTGAAAACTCTGGATCTAAGGCAAACTCATTACCTTTATGAATATTTAAAGGAATTTTTTCCTCTAGGATTCTATTTTTTAAAATCTCAAAGTTTTTATCATAGTTAAGATTCTCAAATCTACCTATCAGATAGTGTGAAGAACAGACAATATCTGTATATCCTACAGATACTGCCTGTCTTATCATATCTATGCTCTCTTCTATCTCTATTGGTCCATCATCTATTCCAAAAAGTATGTGTGAATGAATATCAACCATTATTTTTTCCCTTTCAAGTCTCCTGAAAATTGTCTTTTATACTGCTCTTTTATATCATGTATAAATTTACCAAACTTACTCTTAGGTTTCTTTACAGTGTGTTTTTTTCTATTTCCATTACTGTCACTGTAGTACTCTTGGTAGTATGAATAGTAATTATTGTAATATCCATAGTTTCCATAAGATAATCCACCTTTATCTACCTTAGTTACAACAAATCCATAGATATTTGCCCCTGCATTAGATAGCATCTCTTTTGTAAATTCAAGCTCTCTTTTTGCTACTTGGTCATAGGCTACTACTACTACTACACCATCTACATATTTAGATAGGATAGCAGCATCTGAAGCTACTGCTAGAGGTGGCATATCTAGAATGATAGTATTATACTCATTTTCTAAGCTAGAGATTACCTCTTTCATCTTATCTCCAATAAATAACTCTGTTACATTGTATCTCATATGCTTAGTAGGTAATAAGTCAAAGTTAGGGATTAGGTCTTTTATAATTACATCTTTAGGATTTACATTTTCAGTAAGTACTGATTCTAATCCTCTCTCTACTTTTATTCCAAAGCTCTCATGTGCTCTAGGTCTTCTGATATCACAGTCTATCAAAAGTACTTTTTTCCCAGCTATAGCAAGACTGGCACCATAGTTTCCAGCTAGAGTAGATTTTCCCTCTCCTGGAATAGAGCTTGTTACCATTATCTTTCTACCTATCTCTTTATCATTTTGGAAAGCAAGGTTAGTTCTCACTGTTCTAAAGGCTTCTGTAGCCTCCATATTGTCCTCTTGTATAAAAAATATCTTTCTCTTACTCATTACTATCCTCATCCTTTTCAGCTATAACATTCTCTAAGTCTGGTATCATTCCTATCATAGAAACTCCTAAGATAGCTTGTATCTCAGATGGTTTTCTAAGTTTTTTATGTAGGAACTCCATTACGAAAGCCATTCCTGTTCCAGCTGCTAATCCTAAAACAACTGATGCAAGAAGTATAAGGGCTCTCTTTTTAGGAAGAGGTTGTACAGGTACTTGAGCTTTCTCTACTATATTTACGTTTCTTACTCTCATTACTTGTACTACTTTATCCATAAACTCATTAGCTATCTCATTTGTTACCATAGCTGCAAGTTGTGGGTCACTGTTTTTATATGTTAAAGATATTAACTCTGTACTATCTACTGGAGTTATAGTTACTAATTTAGCTAATTGCTCTGTTGTTTCTTTTAAGTCATATTTGTTTATTACTTTATTTAAGATAGATTTATTTTTAGCTATCTCTGAATAAGTTATTACTAGTCTTTGGCTAAGAGAGATATCACTACTATCTAATGATACACTACTCATATTGTTAGATACTATTAGTGTAGTCTCTGCTTGATATACAGTTGGTCTTGTAATTGCAAATATTACCCCTAATATTACCACTGGTATAGCTGTAAGAACTATCAGCTTCCATCTTCTTATTAATGTAAAGATAAGGTCAGCTAGATCTATCTCATCTTCATCGTTTTCAAATTCTTCATCATAATCTTCATACTTTTTCTTTCTAGACATCTGTAGATACAATCCTCCCAATTCTAATTTTTCATTCTACATTATACTACAAAATTATTAAATTGCAAAGAATTTATTTGGTACATGTAAAATTTTTCATTGTTTTTTCAACAAAAATATTTACGTTTATTTTTAAACTCTTTAAAACTTATATAATTATATATTATTCTTTTTATACTATTACTCTTGTCTTATTCTTCTTGTACTATTATACTTCTACTTTTTACGAATAGGTTTGGGATTTTTTTATGTATACCCTCCCCACTCTTTTATGGATACCCTAGTAATTTTTTTATTCTCCCTCACATCCAAATAGATCCCTTAAAAGTTTTTTTCTTACATCTTCTAATTCCTCTGGAGTTTTTTCTCTTCTCTCTACCTTCTCTTCAAGAATTTCATCTAAAATTTTATCATCTACTGTGTTACTCTTTTCCTTGTCCAACTTAGGAAAATAACTTATATCACTTTCATCTGCAATATATATTCTTCTCTCCTCTACTCTCTTATCTTTCATTATACACTTAGTAGTTATGTGTCCACACTTTGCCAAGTTGCTTATCCATGCACTTACAGTACTTTTATGTACCCCATACAGAGCTGCAAAATACATATTACTAGCATAGCAATACCCCTTTTTACGTACCAGAGCTGTCAACTCCGAAAACATTATCTTCTCCATTGGTTTTAGCCTCTCATCATATCTCACCTTTGATGGTAAAATTCCATAGTATTCTGGTCTTTCCATTTTGCTACCTCCTCATCCTCTTTTTGTTATAATCTAACATATTTTTGTATGAGTTTCTACTGAGTAAAACTCACTTCTACTCACTACCACCCACATTAAAATTTTAGCATAAAACATTACCCTTTAGCTAGAGAACAGGTTCCTATCTGTTCATAGCAGTTCAATCTTTTAATAAAAGTTTAACAAAAAGAATTTTTTTATTCCAGTAGCATTGACATACGTTTGCTATAGTTTTACCAACTTTTTTTGAAATATAATAAAAAAATAAGAATGACCTCTTTAAACAAAAGTCATTCTTGTTTTACTCTTGATAGATGTAATCCAACTATAAAGACAAACATATTAGATTTCCATATCTCTCTCCATACATTCTCTGTAAGTCCACCTACTAAAAAGGCTACAAGCATACCCATTGTACCTACTACAAGATAGAAAATTACATTTCCTTATGTTGAAAATTATAATAATTTTCAATTTGTTTTTTTAATATTTCTATATTATTAAAATTTTCTTCTTTACTAGTAATTTCATATTTTCCTTGACTAATATACTCTATTAAAAGATTACTAATTTTAGGACTATAATGAGAAAAGTCTTTATAATTATCCAAATTAAATGTAATTTTATCTAAATATTGAAAATCAAAAATTCTGACATTATCTAATTCTAATAATCTATTAATAATTTCTTCCTTAAATTTTAAATATGTCCCAATTTCCTCAAAATTAGTATATGTTAAAATTGAATATGGTGGAAATATTATTGTATATTCAATATCACTCTTTATAATACTATAAGTATTTTCATAAAAATTATTTAACATTCTATTTAATAACTCTTTATTTTCATTAAAATTTATTATTTTTTTAGGAATTGTTTTATAACTTTTTAAAACTTCTTCTTTTGAATATTTCAAATTTTTATCCCATGAATATATATCATCAATTTCTATTGTGTTATTTTTTATATTTTTTAATAAAATTATTGCCATATACCTATAAGTATCAAAGCTTAATAAATAGTTATAATCATTCCAAATCTTATTATCATATAAATATAATGGCATCTGTATTTTCGTTTTATCTTTATCTCCAAAATATTCTATTATGTCTAAACCATATATTATATTTTTAACTTTTTTTAAACTATATGTATAATTCAATAATATATTTATCTCTTTAGGTGTCGCCCCTGAAAAAGTTTGTTTTAATGGATATATACTTAATTTCTCTTTAATTATCTTTGGATCTAGATTTTCCATCATAGAACTTCCAACTATAATATTTTGATAATCTCTATTTTTTATTAATCCAGGATTTAAAAATCTAGCTGAAGAATTTAAATTTACCATTTTATAAAATTTAGGAACTCTATATTGTTGATAAGGATCTACAATATAACTTATTCCTCCTATAAGAATTATCCCCAAAATTATAGTTGTTAATATTATTAAAAATCTTTTTTTTTCTTTCATAACTTTTTCCTTTCTCTAAAAATTAAAATATAAAAATGTTTCTACTCTAGTTATAAAAAAAATTGAAAATAAAAAGTAAAATATTAACTCTATTTCTTTAAAAAATCTTTTTTTATTCATTAGCTTTTGTTTCTCATTTGAATTCTTCAATAAAATTAAAATACACCCTATAACTAATACTAAAATCAAACCATTAAAAGTAAACAAAGAATATGCAGCACTTCTGTAGTTTGATGTTATTCCTAATTGAATAGAAATTATATCCAACATTCCTTTTATTACTTTCATAGCACTTGATGCTGTTTCTGCTCTAAAGAATACCCAAAAGATATTTACTAGGTTCATTGTAATAAACCAACCTATTAGCTTATTTAACTTTCTTCCTCTATTCTTCCATACTCTATGAATTAAGATACAGACTCCATGTAACATTCCCCATATTATAAAGTTCCATCCTGCTCCATGCCATATTCCACTTGCTAAAAATACTATAAACAAATTTCTTAAAGTTTTTACTTCTCCCTTTCTATTTCCACCTAATGGAATATATAGATAGTTTGTCATAAATCTTCCCAATGTCATATGCCACCTTTTCCAAAATTCTTGTATATTAGTTGATTTATATGGAGAATTAAAATTAACTGGTAATACTATATTAAACATTAATCCTATTCCCATTGCCATATCGCAATAACCACTAAAATCAAAATATAGTTGTAATGTATATGATATTGATGTTAACCAAGCTTCTATAAAGTTTAATCTATCCATCATATCAAATCCTGCATTGGCAAAATTTGCTATTGTATCTGCTATTATTACCTTCTTTGCTAACCCTATTGAAAATATGTATAATCCTTTATTCATATTTTCCCAATTTATCTTTTTATTTTCTTCAGCTTCAAACTGTGGCAACATTTCTGTAGGTAATACTATTGGTCCTGCTATTAGTTGTGGAAAAAATGTTACAAATAAACAATAATCTAAAAAATCATAAGATAAGTGATATCTTTTATAACTATCTATTACAAACGACAGTTGTTGAAATGTAAAAAATGATATTCCTAGTGGAAGTAATATATGAAGTAAAGGAAGATTAGTTCCTAATACTATATTAATATTACTTATAAAAAAATCATAATACTTAAAATATCCTAATCCACCTAGATTAAATACTATTCCCATAATTAAAAATATTTTTCTTTGAACAACATTGTATTTTTCATCAGATAATTTTTGTCCTATATAGTAATTTACTAATATTGATACAGTTATTAATATTAAATATGACTTATGAAAATATGAATAAAAATACAATGAAGCTATTACTAACCAAGCTTTTGCTAATCTATTTTTATTATACTTATTCAGCCAAAAATATATTATCAGTGTTATTGGTAAAAATATAAATATAAATTCATATGAATTAAATAACATTGAATACTCCTTTTTTATTAATAATTTTTTCTTCTTGATAAATATAACCCTACTGTAAAGACAAACATATTAGATTTCCATATCTCTCTCCACACATTCTCTGTAAGTCCACCTACTAAAAAGACTACAAGCATACCCATTGTACCTACTACAAGATAAAAATTAAAATCTCTCTCCCTAGTGATACAATATCTTCCCTGTCTGTATAGAATAAATAGAAACATCCCTATAAAAGGTATAGAAAGTATTCCTTCCTCAGCTAAAGATGTGATATATAGACTGTGTAGATTTCCAGCTCCAGCTAACTCCATCATTCTTTTAGAAAAATAATTAGGTTTCTGCCCTTTAAAATGATTTTTCATATACTCTAAAGAGTAATCTCCAGCATTGTCTCTTCCTACTCCAAATATTGGATTAGCTTTGTACATCTCTATTCCACTTTTCCATAGAAGTATTCTAGAGTTATCTTTATTTTTTATACTTTCAAATCTCTTAATATATCTATTATTCTCTAAAGCTTTACTATTGATACCCCCATAACCTAAAAACAGAGTAAGAATAGTTATAACTATAAAGATTTTTTTACTTCTAAAGAGAAAGAAAGAAACTACAAATAAGCCAGCACCAAAACCTAGCCATGCTCCCCTTCCCTGTGTCATCACTAAGGCTGCTACTGCTAAGATAAGGGTAAATGTAAATAATGAGGTAAATATATATTTTTTCTCTTTGATATAGTAGATAATAGCTACTAAAATTAACATACTCCCCATAGCTAATATATGTGCTTCATCTAAGGTACTACTTGAGAAACTGAGAAATCTTACATTAAAATTCCATTTAAGTTTTTTGTAGTATAGAATTCCATTAATAAAAGATATTATTATACTAAGGGAAAAAAGTGATAAGACTATTTTTACAACTCTATTCTTCCAAAGAAAGTAAGGTATAAAAAAGAGTCCAATATATCTGTATGATTTTTCTAATGCTCTTTGAAAAGAGTGAGTTCCTCCTACTGAGAAAAGACTAAATATTGGTAATAAAATAAGGATAACCAATATATATTTTTCCTCTGGTGTTAAGTTAATTTTTCTTCTGTCCCAAAGGTAGAGTAAAAAGGCTAGTGTTAAAAATCCTAACCCTATATTTACTCCAGATTTGGATATAAAAAGAGAGAGGGTATAGATATATACACCTAACTCTCCTATTTTTTTGTATATGTTTTGGTTTATTTTAAACATAAGTTACTCCTAGATATTTTCAATTTTATTTAAAATAAAATTTATTTTTAGTTATATCTATATGATTTATTAAAATATACAGCCCAAAATAGCCAAAATATATTATAAGATATATATGTATCACTTAATAATAATTTTATATTTAGAAGAATCAAAGTAATCAAAAAAAATTTATAATCATCATTTTTTAATTTAACTATTTTATATCCAATTCTTAAAATAACAGTCATAAATATTAATAATCCTAAAATACCCCAATGCATACCTATTTCTATAAATATATTATGAGGATAATATCCTAGTTCTAGAAAATTTGATTCTACTTCAGATAAATATCCTAAAACTCCTATTCCAAGTGGATTTTTTTTTATTATATTAATTGCTTCTACATAAATGTCATTTCTTCCACTTGTAATATCTCCACCTATTTTTTCTAACTCTAAACTTTCAATTAATCTTCTTATTCCTGTAATATCACGATTTAGATAACTAAAATAATTAGAAATATATATTAAAAGTTCTTTTAAATTAATATAAACCAATAAATTAATTATTAAAACTAAATAATAAGCCATCAGTTTCTTTATTTTATTCTTTTCATAATACCAATAAAATACCAAAATAGAAAATATTAATATAATTGCTGTTAATCTACTACCAAATAAAATAATCATCCCCAATGAATATAATATAAAAATTAGATCTTTACTTACAATTTTTTTATTTTTATAAATAATATATAATAAAAAAATAGAACTTTGTAGTAATGCATATCCAAAAACCATATAATTTATTTGTCTATAATATAGAATTTTATTAAAAAAAAATATATATGAATAGACCACGATATTTAAATATGACATATACTTTAGATACTTTTCTATAAATCTTCTTTTTATTTTCAAACTCCCTACTATTGTTGCACTCATTCCTGTTATATAAATATTATTCATTGCTATTACTTTTTCTTCTATTCCTACTTTACTAAATAATATATTCAATAATATTATCAATGATATTATCAAAATATACTTTAAAAATTTAAAATTCAAATTTTTAATTTCAAAAATTATAAATGAGAAAAAAAATAATAACAAATATTTAGAATAATTTACATTTAAATTGAAGATCTGAAATATTCTTAAAAATGTATTATTAAAACAATATATTGCCACAAGAAAGCTATTGTATTTAAAAAAATTAATCTTCATCACTTAATTCTCTCCATATAAATAAATTTACAAATATTGACCAAATAATAAATACTAGAACAGTTGCATATGCTGCTCCAATACTACCATATATTTGAATTAAAAAATAATTTAAAATAATATTAGATACACAAGCTATAACAGAGCTATAAATATTAAATTTAGGCTTTTCCAAAACAAATAAAATATTAGCTCCTAATATTCTAAAAGATCCAGTAAAAAAATATCCTATACATAAAACTTTAAGTATTTTTATTGAATCAATATATTCTTGTCCAAACGTTTTTAAAATTATAAACTTTCCAAATATCAATAGAAATCCTACTATAAATAAATTTATTCCAAGTAAAATATACATTATTTTTTTATAATTTTTACTAATCCATTCTTTATTTTTATTATTTCTTACAAAATATGGGTATATGTACATCATTATTGAGCCAGGAATAAACTCTAATCCAAAAGGAATTATATTGGCAGCTTTATATGACGCTAAAATATATTTATCACCCATTAATAATCCTATTGAAAAAATATCTATCATATGAATAAAAGAAATTATCGAATTATTAACTTGAGCAGCTAAAGAATATTTTATTATCTCTTTTTTTAATTTGAAACTTAATTTTGTTTTTAGTAAATATGATTTTATTTTTTCTAAAGTAGTATATTTTACTATAACTACTACTACTATAATAAATCCAATATATTTTCCTAAAATAACTCCTTGCAAATCATATAAGTAACCACCTGCTATCATAAAAATTACTGTTGAGAATGTATTAATAGTAGATAGTATTGACATCTCTTTATTTCTTAATTCAGCTCTCCAATATATTAGAAAAGAATCTATTATTATTGTAAATATTGGAAACCCTATCATATAAAATAATATTTTTCTTCCCTCTTCAATTTTAAAATTTCCAAATTTACAATATAAAATTACTATTCCTGTTAAAATTATATTTATCATTACTCCTAATTTAAATGTAAATCTAAATATATCTTCCCTTTCTTCTTTACTACTTCTACTTGCAAACTGTAATAATCCATTATTTATTCCTAACCCGCTAAATAATAAAAATAATGATAATAAATTTTGAGAATATGAGTATATTCCAAAACTTTCTTTTGATAATACTTTTACTATAAAAATACCATTACAGAATAATAAAATTTTATTAATTATATTTGCAGAAAAAATATGAAAAAAACCTGTCTTATATAATTTCTGGAGATTATTTCTAAAAATATTTATCATCTTTTCTTAAGTCCTTCTATAGTTTTCATATCAATACTTCTAAACTCTCTAAATTCATCAAACTTAACTGGTAATCCTGTCATTTGTGATTTATATGCAGCTAATATTATTTTTACAGCATTCATTCCAGCTACTCCACTTACTAATGGTTCTCTATTTTCTTCTAAAGCTTCAACAAAATCTTTATATAATGCTCTATGTCCAAAACCATATACAGAATTAGGGTCTCCACAATCTATATTTAGATAATCGTCTTCATTATCTCCCTCTACTCTCCAAGTATTAACCTTATTAACTGCCATACCACCTATAACTACTGTTCCCTTTTCTCCAGTTATAGTTAAAGTTTCTTCAAGATTTTTTGGATATATAATAGCACTTCCTTCTATTGTTCCTATCTTTCCTGACTTATATCTAATAATTATTACTCCATAATCTTCTGCTTCTATATTTCTAATATAATTAGATGTTTGAGCATAAACTGTATCTATCTCATCATCCATCATCCAGTTTAATAAATCTATATTATGAATACATTGATTCATTAACGTTCCACCATCTAAAACCCATGTTCCTCTCCAAGGTGCTTGTAAATAATAGTTATCATCTCTTGTCCAAAGTATTCTAGCCATTCCATTAAATATTTTTCCCATTCTTTTTTCTTTAATAGCTTTCTTTAACAATTGAATAGGATAATTAAATCTATTTTGATGACTAGCTGCTAATTTTAATCCTTTTTCTTTAGCTTTATCTACTAATTTTTGAGCTCCTTCTATTGACATAGCTAGTGGTTTTTCTATTATTGTATGAATATTATTTTCAAGACAATATAATCCTATCTCTTCATGATAACCACTTTCAGTAGAGATAATAGCTATATCTATTTTTTCTTTTGCTATCATATTTTTATAGTCAGTATATTTTTTTATCTCTCTTTTCTCATTTAATTTTTTATTATATGTTTCTTCAGTTTTAAACATCTTTTCTTCTACAATATCACAAAGAGCTACTAACTCCATTTTATTATTATTTTCAGCAACTCCTTCAGATATCTTATGGGATATTCTTCCACATCCTATTATTACTACCTTATACATTTCTATTCTCCTATTAATTTCAATAAATATTTAAATAATTTTAAAAATTTACTATGAGGTATAGCAAAGTTACCTGTTACTATTTCATTATTTTCTACATTTTTAGTTACAACTGCTCCCATACTAACCTTAGAGTTTTCTCCTAAAGTTAATCCATTTTTTACTGTACAATTAGGACCTAAATAACTATTTTTTCCTATTTTTGTTCTTCCACCTACTAATGTACATGCAACTACTAAGGTGTTTTCTTGTATTTTAACATCATGACCTATATGAACTAAGTTATCTATTTTAACATTTTTTCCTATATAAGTATCACTAAATACACCTCTATCTATACAGGTATTATTTTGAATTTCTACATTTTCATCTATAATAGTTCTCCCACCAAATTTAACTTTTAAGACTTCCTCTTCTAATCTAGTAAATTCAAAACCATCTCCGCCTATTCTACTTCCAGATCTTATAATAGAATTCTTTTTTATAATTGTATTTGGATAGATAGTAACATTATCTTCTATTATTACTCCTTCTTCTATTACTATATTATATTCTCTTATCATAGATTTTTCTGAAACAGTAGCCTTTTCTGATATTCTATTTCTTCCTTTTTTAAAATAAAAATTTTCATCTACTAATTTATTATGTAATTCAAAAAATACCTTTCTTGGATTTTCTGCTACTACTATCCCATACTTTCTATCTAATTCTTTAGCTATCACTTCTGTTGTAATAATACCTACTATTGTTTTATTTTTTTCTATTTCATCTAAATATTTAATATCATTTAAAAAAGTTAAAACTTTTTTTCCTTCATACTCTTCAGCTGTAAGTCCTAACCAATTAAACTCTATATCTTCTAAAACTCTTCCTATATTTATTTCAGATAATTTCATTTCCACTCCATAAAATTATTTTCTTCATCAAAAAATTTTTCTTCCCAATGTCTTATCATTTTTGTTCCATATTTTAAATTACCAACTTCTATCTTTTCTCCTAATAATCTTTTTATTTCTAAATACGGCATATTATAACCAGCTACTGCTGTTAGAATAATTCCTGCTGGTAATCTTGGATTCATTTCTAAGATAAAGCTTTCCCCTTTTTCATTTTCTTTTACATCAAAACTAAAAACACCTGATAATTTCAATTTTCTTACTATTTCTTTACATATTTCTTCTAACTTTTCATTTTTCTCAATAATACTATCCATCTGAATACTACTTAATATTTTTAAAGATTTTCTACAAGCAATAGCTAATACCTCTCCATTTTCAGCTAATATATCTACACTGTACTCAGTCCCTGGTAAATACTCCATTATCATCATTTCTGGAATTTCTTTTTTTTCTGATAATATTTCTAATAATTCTTCATATTCTATTAAATATGAATTCGGTTTTTGAGAAAAAAATAATTCATATTTACTTAAAGAATTATCTAACAATCTTGTTCCTCTACTTCCATTTCCAAATGTTGGCTTAATAAAAACAGGATTATCTGGATACCCTAAACTTTTTATACTTTTTTCTACCTCTTGAATATTTTTAGCTAACTCATATTTAGCTGTTTTTATTCCTATTTCTTGTAATTTATTTAAAAGTTTTCCCTTATTATTCACTATTGATAAAATATCTAAATCCATTACAGAAATTTTAATATTATTTTTTTCAAATATTTCTTTATTTTTAGAAAACTGTTCTAATTCCTTTGTTACAGCTGGAATTATTATCGTTACTTTTTCTTTTAAACACAATTCTAAAATTTTAGGTATAAATTCTTCTGAATTAGCTGATGGAACTTTATAAAATTTATCAACCAAAGCTTTTCCATAAGCATCTTCATTCATATCTACACCTATTATATTTATTTTTCTTTCTCCATTCTTTTTTAAACAATTTATAACTCCATTAGCTCCAGGTGAACCACATCCAGTTAATAATATACAAATCTCTCTCATTATTCTTCCTCTTTTTTTATTATTTTTTCAAAATCTCTAATATTTTCTTCTAAACTTTCATATCTCTCTTTGGTTGCTAATTTCAAAAATTGTTCTAACTTTTCTTCCATACTCTCCATTTTTTCACTATACCAAAATGGATGAGTTAAAATATGGAGTTGACTATATTTTTCGCTATCAATTATCTCCTCAATATTTTCTCTCCAATTCATTCTAGAATCAGAAACATATTTAAAATCATTAAAAAATTTCTTTTGGTAAGAATTTATTACATTAGGAATTTTTAAGTCCATCTCTAAAAAATCTTTTGATGGTCTATGCATAGAAACTACATCTATTTTCTCTTCTAAAATTTTAGACAGTATATCTAATTCATAATTTACATATTTTATATAATCTTCCTTTGATTTTAAATTATACTTTTTTTCATCAAAATGAAGTCCTATTTTTCCACCTAATTGTCTAATCTCTTTCAAAATTTTTAATGACTTTTCTGAATTGATATTATAAAAATCTGTACTTAATAATACGAAATAATAGGCTGAAACTCCCAAACTATTTTCTAATCTTGCTATTTCCAAAGCTTTATTTAGTGATGTATCTATGTCATGTCTTAATATAACCACTTTATTTTCATCTATGTAATTAGTATAATCACAAAATTTATAACCTTTATCTTTCAATTGCTTTATTAATTTTTCATAAGCTAAATATGTAAATTCCATTACTCATTACCTACTTTTTCAAAATTTCAACTATATATTTTCTTTCTTCTTCTGTCATCTCTGGGTCTATTGGTATTGCTAATGTTCTTGTTGATAGATATTCAGCATTAGGCAAATCTCCTACCTTATATCCCAAGTCTTTATACACTTTCTGTAAATGTAAAGGTACTGGATAATATACTCCATATCCTATTCCAGCTTCATCTAGTTTTTTAGTTAACTCTTCTCTATTTTCACTTTGAATAATATACATATGATATACATTCTTATTCTTCTCATCTAACTTCATTAATTTTAAATCTGTATCTTTTAAATTTTCATCAAAGTATCTAGCATTTTCTATTCTTTGATTATTCCATCTATCTAAATAATCTAATTTTACACTCAATATTCCAGCATGTATTTCATCTAATCTCGAGTTATGTCCTATTAGATAGTTATAGTACTTCTTAGGATTATATACAGTATCATTAGTACATTTATCCTCTTCTACTTCTTCCTTAATATCGTTTAATAAATTAAAAGCTATCTCTCCATTTACTCCACTACCATGAGCTTTTAATGCTCTACATATAGATGCTATCTCATCACTATTTGTAGTAATAAGTCCTCCATCTCCATATGTTCCTAAATTCTTTGTAGGAAAAAAAGAAAAACAAGCTACATCTCCTAATCCACCTATCATCTTATCTCTATACTTTGCTCCTATTGCTTGACAAGCATCTTCTATTACATATAGATTATATTTTTTAGCTATCTCATTTATCTTATCCATATCTGCTGGAGTTCCAAAAATATGAACTGGCATTATAGCTTTTGTTCTCTCTGTTATAACTTCTTCTATCTTATTTACATCTATATTAAAATCATCTAAACTTACATCTACAAATACTGGTTTAGCTCCTACTACCGATATAGCTTCTGCCGTTGCAAAAAAAGTAAATGGAGTTGTTATTACTTCATCTCCCTCTTTTATTCCTAAAGCTTCTAAAGCTATAACTAGAGCATCTGTTCCATTAGCTACTCCTATTACATGTTTTACATCTAAATATTTAGCTAACTTACTCTCTAATTCTTTAGTATATGGTCCATTAATATATGCTCCACTTTCTAAAATATTTGAGATAACTTTTTCTATATCATCTTTTAAATAAGTATATTGCCTTTTTAAATTTAGTAATGGAATATTCATATCTACCTCCTATAATCTCCAATAATCATATTCTTTTTCAGCTTCTGCTTTATCAAATATAGATTTTACATCTATTAAAAGTGGTTGAGCATATACTGGGTTAAAGTATTTTCTTAAATCTTCTGGTTTCATCTCTCTATACTCTTTATGTCCTACTGCTACTATTACAGCATCCATATTTTTTATATGGTCTTCATCTTCTAAGATTATTCCATACTCTCTTTTTGCTTCTAACTTATCAGCCATTGGGTCTATTACATGTACATTAGCTCCATACTCCTTTAATTCAAGGATAATATCATTTACTTTTGAGTTTCTTAAATCTGGACAATTCTCTTTAAATGTAAGTCCCATAACTAATATGTCTGCACCTTTTACTCTAATATTCGCTCCTATTAATTTTTTAATAGTTTTCTCTGCTACAAACTTAGCCATACCATCATTTATTCTTCTACCTGATAATATTACTTGTGCATGATAATCTAGCTCAGCTGCTTTATTAGCTAAGTAATATGGATCTACTCCTATACAATGTCCACCTACTAATCCTGGTCTATATGGTAAGAAATTCCATTTAGTTCCTGCTGCTTGTAAAACCTCAAGAGTATCTATTCCTATTCTGTCAAATATCATAGCTAATTCATTTACAAAAGCTATATTTATATCTCTTTGAGAGTTTTCTATTACCTTAGCTGCTTCTGCTACTTTTATAGATGAAGCCTTATGTATTCCAGCTTTAATAATACTTCCATAAACCTCTGCTATTATATCTGAACTCTCTTTATCCATTCCAGAAGTTATCTTTACTATTGTAGTTAGAGTATTTTGTTTATCAGCTGGATTTATTCTTTCTGGAGAATATCCTATCTTAAAGTCTTCTCCACACTTCATTCCAGATTCTTTTTCTAATATAGGTAAGCACACTTCTTCTGTTGCCCCAGGATAAACAGTAGATTCATATACTACTATTGCTCCTTTAGATAAATTTCTACCAACTATTGTAGATGAACCTTCTAATGGTCTTAAATCTGGCATTTTATTTTCTAATACCGGTGTTGGTACTGCTACTATTATGAACTTTGCTTCTCTTATTTTTGTTTCATCATTTGTAAAAAGTATATTAGGACATTTTTGTACTCTTTCATCTCCTACTTCATTTGTAGGATCTTCTCCATTTAAATATTTTTCTATTTTCTCCTTATTAATATCAAACCCTATTACTTGGAATCCATTCTCAGCAAATGTAACTGCTAACGGAAGTCCCACATATCCAAGTCCTACTACTGCTATTTTTTCTTTTCCTTCAAGATAATTTTTTAACATTTCTAATACCTCTTTTCTTAAATATTATCTATTACTTTTTTCATTTGTTTATCCCAAGTTAAATTATCTTCAGCATATTTTCTAATCTCTTCTGGAGTAACTTTCAAATTTTTATACCATTCGATAATCTTTTCTATATCTAATAAAGATTCATCATTTGATACTAAATAAGAAAAATCACAATTAATAAATCTATTATCTTTAGCTCCTAAAATAAAAGGAATACCCTTTGCACAATATTCTGCACCTTTTAACGAGCTTCCTGAATCTGTTCCTTGTTTAAAACTAGCCAATGCCCCTAACCCTATATCTGAATTATTATATATTTCATCTAATTCTTTACCAGATTTAAATCCATGAAATATAACCATATCTCGTAACTCTATATTCTCTTCTATTATTTTTTTTAATTTAGAAGTTTCTCTACCTTCTCCAACTATATGGAATTTTATTTTTTCTTTTCCACCACTTTTTCTATATTGAAGTAAGGAATACAAGAATCTATCTATTCCATGCCAGAACGCTACTTTTGATACACTTATAAAATTAATACTTTTATGATTATTTGTCTCTATCTTATTAATATTTTCTATTTCTATACCATTTTCTATATTTATACATTTCTTTCCATATATCTCTTTATGTTCTGAATAAGTAACTATTTTTTTTACATAAAAATATAACTTTTTTCTAAAAATTTTATCTATAATATTCATAATTTTCAAATTAAAAGTATTACATTCTAAATCAATTGGATATGTAGGTAATTCTATAATTATTTTTTTATCAAAATTTTCTTTTAAAAATTTTATAAAACTTGGTGTTGCTACAAAGCTTCTAATATAATAATAATCATATTGACTTAATAATTCCCTTTCTTTTATTAAATTAAAAAAATTTAATCTTTTTTGATATTTATTCCTTATACTCCCTAGCTTAATATCTTTTTCTAAACTTTCTAACCTAATTTCTTTTAATGTACAATATAATTTGTCAGTATCATATCCTAATTTTCTAAATGCTTTTATTTGCCCATTTATTTTTTTCCCTACTCCATCTATATCATTGCTAAATCCTTCTAATGTAATATATAGTATTCTTTTTTTATTTTTTTCCATATATATTCCTCATTTGATTATTTATATTTTTACTAGATATTTTATCTAAAGTTGGATGAATAAAACTTCTCTTTTCATTTAATATTTTTTTTATTTTATTTGCATATTCTTCTAAAGTATTGCTTATGACTAAAACTACTTCTGATGTTAAATCAGCTAAATCATTATTTCCTCTTATATCTGAACATATAACTGATAACTCACAAACTAATGCTTCCATTAATGCTACCGATAAACCTTCTCTTTTTGAAGGAAATACAAATATATCTGAGATTTTATAAATCTCATAAATATCTTTCCTAAACCCTAATAGCTTTACATTATTTTCAAGGTTTAACTTTTTTATTAATTTTTCTAGATACCCCTTCAAATTTCCTTGCCCACAAATTAAATAATGAATATTTGGATTATTCAATTTTGATAAGGCTTTAATAATAACTTCATGGTTTTTATTCTTATTTAGTTCTCCAACGGATAATAAAACTTTATTATCTAATGTTAATCCCAATTCTTTCCTTTTTAACTCTTTATTTACTTGTATGTTTCTTATTTTTTCTATATCTACTCCTACTCCTGGAATATATTCAACTCTTTTTGAAAAAAATGTTTTTGCTCTTTCATAATCTTCCTTATTAATTGTTATTAATATATCTGTAAATTTTGATAAATATTTTTCAATGGGATAATATATTAACCAATTTATTAAAGGAGCTCCCTTAAAAAAATGAAACCCATGTGCTGTATATATAACTTTTGTTTCTGTTAAATGTCCAGTTATCCTCCCTATTACTCCCCCTATAGGAGAGTGACAATGTAAAAACTTATATTTATTCTTTTCTAAAATTTTTTTTACATCTTGGTAAGCGCTAAAATTACTAAATACTTTCAATATATTTCTTTCAAAATTAATTTGATAATACTTTACTTGCATATTTTCAAGAAGATTTTTTAAACCTTGAATTTTCTCTAATGAACAACTATTCCCTTTTTCAAAATTACAAGCCACGTGAACCTCATATCCCATTTCTTGTAATAATTTTATATTAGGAATATTAAATTGATATATCATAGAAGCAACAGAAGCTAATATTAATACTTTTTCTTTCATTTTATCCCCTCTACATACTTTACTTTAGGAATATATCCTAACTTATCTTTTGTTATTTTATTATCAAACTGTAATGTTCCAAATAGTCTTACCATTATGTTTGGTTTTATTTTTGTTAATAACCAAAATATTGGCTGTATCATTGGAATATTAATTCTTTTTAAGTTATATGCCTTCTCTATTCCTTCTACTATTTCTTTTAAAGATATATTTTTCTCATCTAAAGGTAAGAATACTCCTTGAGCTTCTTTATCAATTACAAGAGTTGTTAGATACATAAGATTTTCTATATTTACTAAACTTCTTCTATTTTTATCATAGTTAAATGGTAGAATTGGAAGTAGTTTTACAAACTTTATAAGGCTCTCCATATTTCCCTTTACTCCCTTTCCATATACCATTGGTGGTCTTATTATTCCAACTTTAAAGTTACTATTTTCTAAAGCTTTTAATATTTTTTCGGCTTCCCATTTACTCTCACCATAAGGGTCATTTACAGGATTACACTCTGATTCTTCATTCAATATCATACTATGGTTATAGAGATCTCCATCATATCCATAGACTTTTACTGTACTATAGAATACAAAATGTTTTATTCCCTGTTTTTTAGCTTCTTCTGCTACTTTTTTAGTAAGTTTTGTATTTACTTCAAAGTATTTTTCTCTTGGAGCTCCTTGCATCTGATGAACTAGTGCTGCTAGATGAAGTACTGTATCTACTCCATTAAAATCTATCTCCTCTGGTTTTACTTTCAATAGATCCATAGGAATAATATTGTATTTCTCTTTGTATCTCTTTATAAAGTTACTTCCTATAAAACCAGAAGCTCCTGTTATCATAAGAGTTTTCTTTTTCATTAATACTCAACTCCTATCTTTTTCTCTATCTCTTTTTTCTTCTCTAATAACTCTTTATCTTTTACTATACTGCTATTATCAACCTTATTAGCTATCTTTAAGAATGTTGCTATTATTAGATATATATCGTTCCAAAAACTTCTTGTTGCTACATAGTAAAGATTTAAATCTATCTTGTATGGCATTATTTGCTCTATGTAGAATTTCTCTGGGTCTTTTACCTGATTCATAAGATACTCTTCATCAGAAAATACTATACTTGCTGGAGAAGATATTCCACTTCTTACTTTGAATATTCCTTTATCTCTTTCAGAATAATATTGTAATCTTCTTGGTAATTCTGGTCTTGGACCTATAAAGCTCATATCTCCAATTAAAATATTAAATAGTTGCGGTAATTCATCTAACTTTGTTTTTCTAATTATTTTTCCTATTGGAGTAATAGCACTGCTACTTCCCTTTACCTGTATTCCCTTAGCCTCCTTATCAAAATCTGTTCTCATACTTCTAAACTTATAAATAGTAAACTCTCTCATTCCTATAGTCAGTCTTTTTTGTTTAAAAAGTATAGGTCCTGGAGAAGTTACTTTTATTATTATTCCAACTATTATCATTATTGGTAATAAAATTACAATTCCACAAAAGGAAGCTACTATATCAAATAATCTTTTTAAAAACATTCTCTTTTCCCTTTCTATATGTTACTTTTTCTCTCTAATATTCTTCCCATATCTATCATAGTCATAGCTGAAATTTTACTCTCACTTCCTACTAATACTCTATATGATAGATGGGCATAATCTCCTATTTCACAATCATGTTCTACTATACTTCCTGTATTTATAATTGAACATCTACCTATTTTACTTCCAGGATTAATAACTACCATAGCCCCTATATAACTACCTTTTCCTATCTCACTCATATTACTTACATATGCAGTTTTATGAACTGTTGTTATTAATCTCTCTTCTCCTATCTCTTTAGCTAATTTCTCTCTAAAACTATTATTTCCAATAGCTATATGAAATTTTTTATTTTTATATTTTTTCCACTCGGAGATATTTCCTATTTTCTTTATTCCTGCTATTTCTTCTATCTCTCCATCATCTAAGAAACCTATAACTTTTATATTAACTTTTGGATTAGATAGTATTGCATCTAATACTACCCTTCCATGTCCACCTGCTCCTATTAATATAACTTCTTCCATTAGTTATACTTCACTTCCTTATACGACACTACCAACTCTTTCATTACCTCTTTTATATGCTCTACATTTGGGTTATGTGTGCACTCTTCTAGTTTTGTAAAGAACTTAGTAATATCTACATTTCCATCCTCTATCTTAGTTATAAATATCTTTTTGTTATCTGTCTTTATTGCTGAGTTTACATCATATAGCAGCTCTTCAAAAAGTTTTTCCCCTGGTCTTAGTCCTACCACATCTATACCTACATTGGCATTGGATAGTTTTATCATCCTCTTAGCTAAATCATATATTCTCACTGGTTTACCCATATCCAATATAAATATCTCTCCACCATTACCTAAGCTTCCAGCCTCTATTACAAGTTGGGCTGCCTCTGGTATAGTCATAAAATATCTAGTTATATCCCTATGAGTTAGTGTTAGGTTTTTTCCTTCCTCAATCAGTTTTTTAAATATTGGTATTACAGAACCATTACTTCCCAATACATTTCCAAATCTTACAGCCATAAACTTAGTATTTTTTGATACCTTGTTCATATGCTCAATAACCAATTCACAAGCTCTTTTACTTGCCCCCATTAAGTTTGTAGGGTTTACTGCCTTATCTGTAGAGATAAGTACCATTCTCTCTACTCCATATTTATCAGCACACTCTGCTACCTTTTTAGTTCCAAATATATTATTTTTTATAGCTTCCTCTGGGTTATGTTCCATTAAAGGTACATGCTTATGGGCAGCAGCATGGAATACCACATTTGGTCTATACTTATTAAATAGAAAGTCTACCTTTTCTTCCTCTCTTATATTACAAATCTCAGATACCAAATCTAAATTAGGATATCTTCTCTTTAACTCTAGCTCTAGAAAATATATATCATTTTCATTTACATCTATAGTTACTAATTTTTTAGGATTAAATTTAGCTATCTGTCTTGAAAGCTCCGAACCTATACTTCCAGCTCCCCCTGTTACAAATACTACTTTATTTTCTATAAGTCCTCTTATACTTCCATCATTTATTACTACCTCATCTCTTCCTAACAAGTCCTCTATCCTTACACTTCTAATCTGACTAGATAGTGGCTTATTATCTATCATCTCTGAGATTCCAGGTACTGTCTTTATACTTATACCCTCTATTCCTTGCAGTCTATCTACTACTCTTCCTAGCTCTGTACCATTCATTGATGGTATAGCTATAAGGATCTCCTCTATCTTTTCATTTCTTATTACCTTATCAAAACTCTCCTTATTTCCTAGTACTGGAATATTGTATATAGATGTTCCTATCTTTTTAGAGTCATCATCTATAAAGCCTATCAAATCATATGGAAAGTTTGGATTTACTAGATACTCTCTTGCTAACATAGCTCCAGCTTCTCCAGCTCCATATATTATTGTTCTCTTCTGTTTAGAAATAATTTTCTTATGTTTTCCATAATATCTTTTTAATCTAAAGATATATCTACATAAAAGTTGTATTGACACTGATAATATATATGTCATTACTATTGTAGTTATTGGAAAACTCTTATCTTCATTTATTAACATAATTACTATAAATACCACTGCTGTTACTAAATTTAGTACCAATAGGTTTAGCACATCAAATATATTTGTATAGCTCCAGCTTCTATCACTCATTTTTATGTATATATACCCTATTAAAAATATAGCTAAATAAGTAGCTATATATTCTGCTCTTAATTCATATATGACAAAAAAATCATATTTTAGTATAAAGGCTAGAATAATACCAAATATGATTCCCAATGAGTCTAAAAACACCTTTACAAAGTTTCTCTTATTTATCCAGTTATATGCAGGAAGATTATTATTTCTCTCATATACCCTTTTAAAAACTTTAAAAAGTAACATCTGAATAAGTGAAAATCCTAAGAAAGCTGTAAAAATAAATATATCTTTATAGAAAAAGAGAAATATTACAAATATCATAATATTTACAAGAATAGAATGTGTCTTTGGTTTTTTAGAAAAATCTAAATTATTTGTCAAATGATAAAAAAACAGTAGCAAGACAAAAAGTCCATATGCTGCTGTGTTCATACTAAATCCTGTAATCATAAACATTGTCTGATAGGTTATAAAAAGTAGTGCCGAATAAAAAATCTTGATATTCATAATGTTCTCCTAAAAATTTTTTGTTCTTATATATTTTACTACTTTTCTTAATAATGTCAATAGAACAAAAATTATTTTTTAATTTTATTTAAAAATTGTTCATTTCTATCAATATTTTTACCCATAGATTCTTTATTCTTTTTTGGTATTTCTATATATTTAGGATATAATTATATTATCTCTAGAGAAAATATATTTAAAAGAGGATGCAAATTTAGCATCCTCTTTTTTCTACTTTAGATAATATAGTTTTATTATTTTTTTATTTTCATCTATACTATAATTTAGTTCTTTTCTTTTATCTAACTCTTTTTTTATCTCTTCTATGTCCTCATTAGAAGATATATTCATTTCCACAGTTGCATATGTAAGCTTATAGCTCTCTACTGTATCTATCACTATCTTCAATTGATCTACTATATATCCTACTTTTTTATGAGGAGAGCCCTCCTCTCTCTTAGGAGAGAAAAGGGCTCTGAAAAAATTAGCTATTTTCTTTAGCAGTTTCATCTACATCAACTTCTTTTATATTTTCATTTTTTTCTATCTCTTTCACTATATCTCTATAAAGTAATGGTCTATTTCTAAATTCATCCATTATCCTTTCTATTCCTTCAGGATTTTCTTGCTCCTCAAACTTCATTTTAATTCCAATAGTGTTGGCTGTTCTTCCTTTTCCACTATCACTAGTTGTAGGAGCAAGAGTTACTTCAAAACTAGTTCTATCTGCATATCTAGCTTCATCTTCTTTAGATATTCCATCTTTTTCTTTGACTTTTCCTTCATCAATTCTGACATTTAAATTTATTTCTATCTCTTTAAGTCTCAATCCTTTAGGTTCTGTCATAGCTAACATAGGAATAGCTGCTTCTTTAGTTTCACTTATTTTAAAATTAAACATCAAAGGATTTCCATTGTCATCAAAATACTTTCCTATTGATTCTAGATAATGAGTATTAAGTATCTGCTGTGCTGCATTAGCTGAATAAAGTAATCCTCTTGTTATATCTGAAAGAGATTGATCATTTTGAGATTTTCTAAATCTCCAAGGATAACACTTCAACATCTATTTTCCCCCTTTTAAGCTGCTACTTCCTCTTTATTCATTCCATTTACTATAGATTCTGGATTTTTAGGAGCTTCCTCTCCTTCTGTAATAGCTCCTTTTTTAGTTACATCCTCAGTTATAGCATCTATTATTCTCATAAGAGTTTCTGGTGTCTCCTGCTTTCTTGCTTCTACATGGAAAGTATACTTAGATCTAGTATCTGATTTTCTTGTTTGCTCAGATTTATGAGATACGCTACCACTAAATTTTACTCCCCAGAAACCACCACTTACCTCTGCTCCTGCTGTAGTAGAAGATGTAGATGTATCACTTGTATTAATCTCCATCTCAAAATCAATAGTTACCAATTCCATAGATAAATTAGGAATTCCTGTCATTGCTATAAATGGAGCTGAAATTGTTTTTTTAACCATTTTTCCATTTTCATTAGCTTCATAGTTAAAATACACATTTTTTACCTGTCCATTTTCATCTAGTGCTACCTCTTTTATATAGTTATACATAGATGCACTAAGTTGCTTCTGTGCATCTACCACTGCTACTAATGGACTTGCTACTAAAGATTCTATTGGTATAGCTTTTAATTGATCTCCTGTAAATGTACTCATAATATTTCCTCCTTATATTTTATTTTCTCTAGAGATACCCTTAAGATACTCTCTTTTTTTCTATATACCTAATCTGAATATTTTTCCTTTTCATATTCCTCTTCAAATAGCTTTGAAAAATTTTCAAAAAAGTTTAATTCTAGATGATGACAAATTTCTATAAATTGTTTTAGATTTAACTCTGTTTGACAACTCTCATAGCAACTAATTGTTTTCTGTGTCACCCCTAGAAGTTTAGCAAATTCTTTTTGTGTATATCTACTTTTTCTTCTTTCTTTTATATGCTTTATCACTTTTACATAACATTCATCATATATCATAAGCCATTTACTCACTCCTTATACCCCCTAAAAATATTTATATATTTTTGATATTTTATCTTTATTTATATAAATATACATAAAAGGTATGTTTTAGTTGTAACCTAAATATACTAACTTTGTATATTTAATACTATCTCCTAAAATGAATTATCTCTAGAGAAATAAACTTTAAATATTTTAGGAGGTAACTTATGGAAAAATTATTTAGAACCCATGATATAAAAAATACTATTGATTGTAAGCTAGTTATGAATATTCTTGCTTTAAATGAAATCTCTGGAAATGAAAAAGTTATTACTAAATTTTCCTTTGCAGGTGGAATCTCTGGTTATTCCTTTGGAAGATCTCAATTTGATATAAAACATAACCCTAGTTCCCGTGATTTTTTAATAAAAAAATGTGGTTTTACTCAAAATGAAATAGATAGACTCTTAGTTCTAGATAAAGATATTAGTGATTTGAATGAAAAGTTAGCAAAATATAGAAAGGAGATAGATGAGTATGATATGAGACATGTGCAGGAGATGATTGATCATGTAAGTTCTTTAGATGGTATTCCTGATATTTCTTTAAAAACCTTTGTACATCTTGTAGATTATCATAATCAGTTTTCACTTTCTAAAAATGGAAAGTTTCATACTTGGATAAAAAATAGAAAATCTTTAACTGCTGAAGATATATTAGAATTTAAACTTCATCAAACCAAATGGGGTAGAGAACAACCTCAAGATGTAAAAAGGAGATGGCTAAATATTGAGAAAAATTGGAAAGAGGTATAGTTTTCTATTCTATCTTTTTCTTTTTCTATCTCTTTTTTTCATAACTAAAGCTGGTTTTACTCTTTATAATCAAAAAAAAGTTGTAGAAAAAGAGAGTAGTAGGCATATAGATGTTATTGAAAGAAGATTTAAATATTATCTTTTAAATCTTCCCTGGGAAAAAACTTCTAAGTCAAACACTACTCCTCAAATTACTGAAAATTCCTTATTTCTTTTCAAAAAAGAAAAAGATGAATATTATCAATGTGAGGTTAAAAACTATCAGTTAATTTTTAAACTTATTTTTGAAAGTATATCTACCAATCAATATATCTATCCATTTATAATAGCTGATGATGGGAGATATATTTACCATCCTAATCCTAGCTTATTTGGAAAAACTCTTTTTTCAGAAGCAAGAGACGACAAAAGTAGAGAATTATATAATATAGCTAAATTACTAATTGAAAAAAAGCCACAAAAATATATTGGTAGACTTCAAGATAATAAGATGACAAAACAAAAATCTCGTATTGAATATCGTGCTTTTAAAGAGTATCAACTATATCTAGGCATTGTTTCAGTAGATGAAAGTTCCTATTTCATTACAATAAAAGATATAAGAAAGGATATGTATCTATTTTTTATAGCTCTATCAAGTGCTCTACTTCTAGCAATAAAAAAAGAGAATGGTATCAAGAAAGTAATTTTTATAAGTTCTATCCAATTTTGTATACTCCTCTCCCTTATTGCTGTGATAAATTATTCAAATAGTAAAGAAGATATGGGCAAATTTACTCCAATCTCTTCCTATAATGATCTATTTAAGTTTTTGAATAAACATAAACTTTCTAGAGAGGGAGATATCTATATACAAGTACAAGATTTAGATTTTTTATCTAATGATAATGTCAGAATTTCTGGATTAATAGAATACTACAAAAATGAATTTGAGAGAGTTTACTTCCCTGACTCTACAGATTATTCAGAGTCTATATTGAAGGATAAAAATGACATTATTACTAAAAAATTTTCATTTACTATATCTGAAGATTTTTTCTATTACAAGTATCCACTTGAAAGCAATATTATTTCTATCAAAATGACAACTTGGAATGATGAAAAAACAACAGTCCTAACTCCTAATTTTTCCAGATATGCAGATAAGTTGCTTATTTCGTCTAAATGGGGGCTTGCTAAGAATTTAAGTATAAGTGACTGGAATGTTCTTGGAACTTTCTTTTCCTATGAGGAAGTAGAAAATAATAACTATAATCTTACCTTTAATATCTATGTAAAGAGAAATATATTAGCTCCTTTTATCTCAAATCTACTCCCATTCTTTGTGATAATTGGACTATTACTTGTACTAATACTATTAATTCCAAAGGATAAAGAAAAACTAAATATAGACTTTTTTTTAGGCTCAATATCTGGACTTTTTTTTACAATACTTATTTCACAAAATTCTTTGAGAGAAGATATATCCACTGGTGAGATACTATATTTAGATTATTTCTACTTTTTTCTATATTTCATTTTGATATTTACTATCATTCTTATATTTTTATATAAAATTAATTCTCTTAATTACCTAATTGTTAAAAAATTTAAATATTATTTTAGTTATGTAGTATTTTTAGTACTTACTGCAATTACTTTTTTTAATTTCCCACTAGGATAGTATAAAAGAGGATAGACTTCCCTATCCTCTTCCCTTATACAACTAAATTATTTCCTAAAGAGAGTTTCTCCTTAATAAAAATTTTTCCCTAGCTTCCAATTAGTATTCTACTCTTTTTGCCAAAAATCTTTTTAAACAGCAACACTATTATTGTAGATAGTATAATAGTAACTACTCCTAATCCTAAACTTTCTAACATATCCATTCCATTATGATATCTCTCCCAAAACATTAAGATAAAATAATTGTGTATAAAAAATATTCCAAAGCTACAATCTGCTAATATACTTAAAGATTTTTTTATCATCTTTCCTAAACTATTCTCTACTTTTTCCAATTTCATAAAAACTCCTAAAAAGAAAAGGCAGATAAAAAATTTTTCTGGAGCTACTAAATCTATTCCTTTTATTTCAAAAATACTTTTCTGCATAGTTTCTAAAATATTATATCTTACTTGTAATGCTAAAGTTATTCCCCATAAAATTCCAAGACATAATATATTTTTCTCTAATATATCTCTTGCTCTCTCTTTATTCATAGATATATATATTCCTAAGCAATAAAATGGAGAGAAATATATAAAAGCTTGAAAAATATTTATTGTCAAATCTCTAATAGGTCTTTGAATTATCATGCTTATAATCAATAATAAAAAAACAATTATCCTCTGTCTTCTATCTTCTAACTCTATAAATTTAATAAATATAGAGGAAGCTATAAATAATAACATAGCAAAGGGAATATACCAAGTAGCAGTAAGAGCATTCCCTGATAAATAATAAAGTAATGTATATAGTATTTTATTTTTTTCATATATAAATAAATCTAACTGATGCTGATATATTGCATAGATAAGCCCTGGAATAACTACTATAGTATAAGGAAGCAATACATTTTTTAACTTATTTTTCATAAATTTTTTATAATCAAAACCTCTTCTATAGAATATATGATGAAATAGAAAACCTGATATAAATACAAAGGGACTTGTTCCTCCCTTGATAATTGCTTTTATCAATTTTTCTGTTACTGTACTCTCTGGAAAATATAGAAAATGCCCTAACACAACCAGCAATATAGCAAATCCTCTAAAATAGTTAATATAATCTAGATACATACACACCTCCTTAAATTTCCAAAGATTTTACCACACTTTCTTGTCATAATAAGCTCAATTTATTTAATTTTATATTTTTTATTTCACTTGTGTCAAAATTATGTCATTTTTTTATAAAATTGTTCGTTTTAAATTATATTTCGATATAAAAAGTACAACATAGTTTAACATCACTATTTTTTTATAATTTAAGTTTTACTTTTAGAATAAAGCTTTCTTTTTTTATTACAACCGTTTTATATAATATATTATTTTAATTATATTTAACCTTTAATTTTACATTTTGTTTTTTTCTGAAAAAAATAGTTGCTTTTTGAGAACGAAAAATATATAATCAAAGCATGTTCTCGAGTACAAAAAACAAAAATAAATATACTAATATCTAAATGGAGGAATATGGATTTATGAAAAGATTAGCATTACTTACACTTTTTTGTTCACTTGCTACTGGAGTTATTGCAGCACCTAATGATGGTTGGAATGAATCTATGACTATTTTTAAGGCTGGATCTATTGATGGAAAAAATGGATTTAGAATTCCAGCTATAACTTCAAGCGGAAATGGAAATTTAATTAGTGCTGCTGATTATAGATATAAAAATAAGGATTGGAATACGGATATGGGAACAACTGGTGAAAATCCTAATCCTTATTTTATTATTAAAATTTCAAATGATGGTGGAAATACTTGGTTTAATAGCAAGTTAGAACTACCAACTCTTAAAAATCCAACAACTGGAAAAATAGAACCTGCAATTACTGATCCATCATTGGTACATAATCAAAATACTGGAACTACTTTTTTATTTGGTTATAATAATACTAAACATATAGCTGTCGAAGGTGGAAAGTCATCTTTCTTTGTCTATAGATCTGAAGATAATGGTAAAACTTGGAGTACCTACAAAGATATAAAATCAGAAATTATTAGTGAATTAGAAAAGCAAGGTATTAGTTCTAGTAAATATGAAAATATTCTACAAGGTCCTGGTGGAGGAGTAACATATAATGGAACTGTCTATGTTCCCATCCAATTATTTAATGAAGGAAACAATTGGGGAGGAGATTTTACTTCAACTTCTGGATTTATTTATTCTGAAGATAATGGTAAAACTTGGAAAGTTACAACATTAGAAGGGATTCTTCCACAAGGAAACTCTCCAAAGGAAACTGTTAGTACTAGTGAGAGTAGTGTTTTTTATCATAAAGGACAAATTTATTTAGCAGCTAAAGTTGAAAATAGTGCTAGTAATCCTGAATATGATAGTAAAAGAGTCGTATTTGCATTTAATAATGGTAAATGGGAAAAAGTTGAAGAAGATTTTCTTCCAGATGATATTGCTAAATGTGAAACTAGTACTCTATCATTAAGTGAAAATATTTATTTAGTTGGCTATTCAACTGCAAGTTTTGATGGTACTAGAACAAATAGCTTTGTTACAACAAATACTGGAAAAAAAATACAAATATTTGATGGCCCTACATATGGTTACACTTCTATGACTTCTGATTTAGATAATCTATATATTCTTTTTGAAACTGCTCAAGGTACTGCAGATATTGATATGAGAAGATTTGATATCTCTGCTAAAGAATATGCTAATATCAACGCTCAAATTCTTAATAGAGGTACTGACCTACTTGATGTACAAGATAAACTGTTTGCTAGTAGATCGTACTTAACTGGAGAATATGCTAGTCAAGATAACTCTGGAGTAGAAGCTGTTATCTTAAATGGTAATTATAAAATTGGGGCTTTTCATAAAAATTCTAAAGAAAATAGTAAAGATGTATATAGAACTATAGAGTACAATACTGAAGATACTACCTTAGTTCTTTCTCAAGATAATGTTATTACAAATAATGATAATATTTTTGCTGGATATCAATATACTAAACTAAGTTATCTAAACGGAAGTAAAAATGATATCAATTCCTTTGTTATTGGTTACTCTTTAAATCATAAATTTGAAAATGATTTTGGGTATAATCTAGGAATAAATGGTATCTATAGTAACAATAAATTAGATAGAAATGAAGCTGAAGGATTAGGTAAATCAGCAAGTTTTGATTCATATAGTATATCTTTAAAAAATGAGATATATAGAGATATAAAAGTTCAAGAAAATACTAATCTTAATCTAGCTGCTGGTCTAAGAACTACTTACTTTGGACATGATGATATAAAAGAAAAAAATGGAAATGGATTTAATGATGCTTATGTTGATAGCTCTACAAATTTCTCTAATGAGATATATCTTAAAGGCAGTGCTGAACATGACATAAGATTTAATGAGAAATTTGCTGCTAAAATAGGAGCAAATGTTGGATATAATAAAGAACTTATGAATGTTGATGATTGGAGAGATAAATTTACTATTTTAGATGTTGAAAAAGAGTATGCTAGACCTGTTGAAAAACATAGTGCTGGAGTAGCAAATGCTGGTTTCCATCTAACTTTAGATTTTGCTGATAAAGTAGAAACTACTCTTGCTTATACTGTTGATTCTACTGGAGAAGGTATAACTACTGGTAGACTAACTTACAAATTCTAATATTTTTAAAATATAATTCAACCAAAGAGAGAGATAACTAATATCTCTCTTTTTTACATTATGGATTTCTCAGTAACATACTATTTACATTTAGTATCAAATATATGAATAATATCTATTACCTAGATTAGGCATAGCACTAATCTCACTTATTATTACTCAATAGAAACTTCTTTATTTTTATCTAATATATTATATATGAAATTTGATTTTTTTAATTTTAAAACACCAAAAGATATTCAATTAGAAATTTCTAAAAATGTAAGACTTAGAAGAAAAAAGATGAAGAAGCTTTAACTATTGCAAATAATATAAAAAAATAGTTGAAAAAAATTTGAATATTTTTTTGAAAAAGAATTCTGATACTATCTAATTTCTTATTGACTTTTTTACTATAAATGCTATAATTATACAATCAAATATGCTGTTTTTTTAATAATAAATTACTAAAAAAATAGTACAAATAAAAAATATAGTTTAAAAGGGAGGAAAGATTATGAGTTTATTAGTTTCTTTTATTTTAGTACTTGCAGCTCTAGTTATAGGAGAGATAATTTCTACAAAAACAAAAGCTATCATTCCATCAGTTTTTATAACTGCAGTACTTTTTTTAGTGGGATATTGGACAATATTTCCAGCAGATATCATTGCTAAGGCAGGATTTTCCACAAATATAATTTATCTATCTATGTATTTTTTGATAACTCATATGGGTACTATGCTCAGTGTTAGAGAGTTAATTGCACAATGGAAAACACTAGTTATATCTATATTTGGAATCTGTGGTATCTGTATTGGTACTCTTTTACTAGGACAACTTTTCTTTTCTTGGGATATGCTAGTAGTTGCTACTCCGCCACTAACTGGAGGAGTTGTTGCATCTATAATTATGTCTGAAGCTGCAAAAGCAAAAGGATTAGAAACATTAGCTGTACTAGCTGTAGGTATGTATGTTATGCAAGGATTTGCTGGATATCCACTTACTGCTATTACTGTGAACCTCTCCCACTTAAAATTACTTTGTAATTTTTGAAGTGGGAGCTTCTTCTTGGGAAGTAGTTGCTTTTGTTAGCCAACTATATTTACCAAGCTAACCCCGTAGTTCCTACGGTTCTTTTTATTTTTAGACTGCTTGTTTTATTCTTAGACCTTCAGTCAATATATTTTTAGCTGCGTTTATATCTCTATCGTGATGAGTATGACAAACTGAACAAGTCCACTCTCTTACATCAAGAGTTTTCTTGCCATCTTTATAACCACATACAGAGCATATTTGACTTGATGGATAAAATTTATCAATTTTTATTATCTCTTTTCCATACCATTTCGCTTTATACTCAAGTTTATTTACAAAACTAGCCCAAGATACATCAGACATAGATTTTGCTAATTTATGATTATGAAGTAATCCTTTTGTATTTAAGTCTTCAATACAGATAATATCGTGATTTTTGATAATATCTGTACTTAACTTATTTAAGAAAGCTGTTCTCATATTCATAATTTTTTCGTGTATCTTAGCAATTTTAATTCTTTGTTTTTGATAATTTTTAGCTTCGCTTAATTTTCTATTTTCTTTTTTAGCAATTAGAAGTCTTTTA
>OGIN01000406.1_pt1 | contig 44134 bp, 59 predicted proteins | sample 1571851 | NCBI WGS metagenome assembly OGIN01 (sample SAMEA2582123, study PRJEB24529) | metagenome | biome: Human gut stool | place: China | collected 2011 | reverse complement strand
TATTTTTTCTTGTTCTTCTAATGGTGGTAATACTACCCTTTCATTTGCTAACATAGAAGTTATATCTAAATTTTGAATTCCTGTTGTTTGCTTTATATAATTTAAAATATACTTATTTTTATAAAAAGTAACAAAAAGATATTGTAAAAACATTGGGTTAACAATATTAAAATTAACTCTTAATCTTTCTATAAAGTTGGCATAAAGTGCTGGAAACTTTTCCTTAAAAATAATTGTCCTTCCAACAGGTGTTTTTTCTCCACCACCAGATTTTTCAATCAGAATATCATTTTCTTTTAATAATAATTTCTTTACAATAGCTTTATTATAATTTCTTTTTGTATAATTATTTGCCTTTTTAATTCTCATTCTTTCATAATCAAAATCTGCTACTCTTATACATATAAAGTCATCTTCATTATTTTTTTCATCTTCTCCCCAATTTCCTGCTGTTCTATCAGAAATACAACTTTTTACTCTCTTAACTTCCCACTCTCTAGGTATCTCTCCTATCCATTCTACTCCACTATCTTTCATCTCTCTAGCCATTATTTATCCTCCTTAGAGAACAATCTATCCAGAGCTTCCATTATCTCTTTTTCATGTATAGATATTCTCTGAGCTATCATATTAGAGTTTTCTGGAGCTTCATATTTGTAGAAATATCTTGTAAATGGGATTTCATACCCAATCTTAGTTTTTGTCTTATCTATCCAAGCTTCTGGATTGTAAGGTTTAACCTCTCTTTCAAAATAATCATCAATATCCTCAGCAAGTGGCACATTTTCATAATCTCTCTTAGAAGAATCTAGAGCTACCTTTTTCCCTTTCATTACTATATTTCCATTCTCATCATAAAGAGGAGATTCTATCTGTATTCTACTGAATCCAAACTCTGTATTATCAAATATCTTAGATTCACAGGTTTTTCCATCTATCTCATAGCTCTTGTTTTCAAACTCTCCAAAAGCTTTTACTACAACCTCTCTATATTTTTCAGTAATATCTACCCTCTTGTTACCTATGTTCTTTCTTCTATTTTCACACATGCTACTTGCATTTATAAGTTGTACCTTACCTTTTCTATGCTCTGGTTTACACTTAGATATTATCCAAATATATGTAGTTATTCCTGTGTTATAAAATGTATCATTAGGAAGTTGTACAATAGCCTCTAGCCAATCATTTTCAATGATGTATCTTCTTATCTCAGACTCTCCAGAACCTGCTTGTCCTGTAAATAGTGATGAACCATTATGAATAATAGCCATCTTTCCTGTATCTTTTAATTTAGCTATTCCATTTAAGTCAAATAACATTTGTCCATCAGAAATTTTTGGTAATCCTACACCAAATCTTCCTTCATTACCCTTTTTATGTTCTTCTTCAACGCTATCTTTAGCAGTTTTCCATTCTCTTCCAAATGGTGGATTTGAAATAATATAATCAAATTTAAAGCCAGAAAATTTATCATCAGATAAAGTATTTCCTAATTTCATATTATCACTATTACCACCTCTAATAAGCATATCAGCTTTTGCTATTGCATAGGTTATTTGATTTATTTCTTGACCAAATAATTTTACATTTGCTTCAGAATCAAGTGCTAGTAATCTTTCTGTCATACAAGTAAGCATTTGTGATGTTCCCATAGTCATATCATAAACAGTTTTAGCTACACCTTCTTCTAGTAAAATATCTTTATCTTCAGCAATAAGTAAATCTGTCATAAGATAAATTATATCTCTTGATGTAAAATGTTCTCCAGCATCTTCATTATAACTTTCTGAAAATCTTCTAACTAAATCCTCAAAAATATATCCTATATCTATTGTTGTTATCTTATCTATTCCCATATATGCAGTATCTTTATTAAACTCTTCTAAAATAGAATATAATAAATCATTTTTTAATAACTTTTCTATTTCTCTTTCAAATTCAAAATTAAGAAAAATATCTTTTATATTATCAGAAAATCCTTCAAGAAAAGCTTTAAAATTAGTTTCTAAATTATTACTATCATCTTTTAATTTTTGAAAATCATAATTACTTGTATTATAGAAATTATAACCTGAAGCCTTCTTTAAAAAAATATCTTTTACTTCAAACTCTTTTACATTTTCATATGTTTTTAATACTTCTTCCTTAGTTGGAGCTAATACATCATTAAATCTTTTAAGTATAGTCATTGGCAATATTACTTTTCCATATTCATGTGGTTTATATACACCTGTTAGTTTATCTGCTATTGCCCAAATTAAATTTGATTTTTCTTGTATATTTATTCCTACTGATTCCATTAAGTCCATATTTTTATCTCCTTTTAATTTCATAATTTAATTTCCAATATTTCTTTAGTATTAAAAAATTAATAAAAACCTGAAATCTAAAATCTCAGGCTTTTTATATTCAAAATTTATATATTATACTTCATTTTTAAAATAAGTTCCCAAAAATTTAAGATGTTTTTTAATTTTATAATTTTTATATGAAAAATAAGGTATTAATAAAATATTAATAATTCTATTTTGAGAAAAAATAATTCTATATTTTATATTTCTAAAATAACATATTATATCTTCATTTATTTTACTTCTATAAACATGAACACATATTCTTTTCCCAGAAAAGAATTTTCTTGTACTATCTTCAACTACTAGACTAAAACTTTCTTTTTCTATCTTATATAGTTTTAAGTTAAATTTAAAAACTGCATATAAAAAGAGAAATATCTTGGCTTCTTTATACCCAAATTCAAAATAAAACCACGCCTTATTATATAAAGAATCTGTAAAATTACCATACTTATTTTTAATTATTGCAATAAAAAATTTGAATTTCTCCATAAAGTTCCTCCTCAAATTATTATTTTTTCTCTTTTATAAAATCTATAAACATAAAAATATCATTCATTTGGCTTGTTTTTATATCTTCTAATTTTTCAAATAATAGCTCTACATTAATTTTAGGATAATACATTGATAAAATCGAAATTAATTCTTGCTTTGAATAACTTTTTTCATTTTGTAGATTCCCATCTGAACTAAAATCTTTATCCTCTAAAAAATTAGCCATTTTATAAAAAATTTTATAATCCACTTGAAAAATACCTGCAATAGCTTTTAATTGAAATGGATTAACTTTATTCTTTGTACCATGTTCAATTTTATGAAGGTCAGACACATTTATTTTAGTTAAATCAGCCAACTGAGTTAATGAAATTTTTTTTTCTTCTCTTAAATTTTTAATATATTCACCTAATTTTTTTCTACGACTTTGAGAAGTTTCAAAATTTTTTTCACAAATTAGTTCTTCATATTCATTAATATTCACAATTGCAAAATCCTCCCTTATTTATTTGTTTTTACAAAAAACATTTAAAAATATATTTACTTTTTCAAAAGAATATGTTATATAATATATTATAACATTATTTGTAAAAAAATCAATTTTTTTTACAAATATTTGCTTTAGTAAAAAACGAGGTGATATTTATGAAAATTAGTGAAAAATTATTTCTAACTGCAAAAGATATTGCGGAAATTATAGGAACATCTGAAGCTTCAGCTTACAGACTTATTAAAGAATTGAACACAGAACTAAAGAAAAAAGGTAAAGTTATCTTTCCTGGAAAAATTAGTCGAAGATATTTTGAAGAAAAAGTGTATATGTAAAGGAGGTTATTATGCCTGTCTATAAAAAATCAAATGGAACATACTATGTTAGTTTCTATTATAAAGACAATACAGGGAAATCTATACGAAAGAAGAAAGAAGGGTTCTTAAAAAAGAAAGATGCTATTACATATATGGAAACTTTCATAGCTAAAAATGAAGGAAGAACAGAAATGTCTTTTTCATCTTTTGTTGAAATATATTTAGAAGATGCTAAAGCTCGAACTAGAGAGACAACTTTTGATAATAAACAATGTTTGATAAAATCTAGAATACTTCCCTATTTTGAAAATATGAAATTAACTGATATAGAACCCTTACACATAAGACAGTGGCAAAATAAACTGAAATTATCTGGATATAAAGAAACATACTTAAGAACAATTAATAATCAACTAAATGCAATTTTTAATTATGCTGTAAGATACTATAATCTTTCTTCAGCTCCTACATCTAAGGTTGAAAAGATGGGGAAAAAAAATGCAGATAAAATGCTTTTTTGGACAAAAGAAGAATTTTATAATTTTAAAAAGTATCTTAATGATGATATTTTATACGATTTAATTTTTACTTTACTTTTTTTCACAGGATTGCGTGAAGGAGAATTACTCGCCCTGACACTTAATGATATTGATTTTGATAAAAAAAAATTATTTGTAAGACGTTCTTATCAAAGATTAAAAGGAAAAGATATTTTTACGCCACCTAAAACACCTAAAAGTAAAAGAGAAATAACCCTTTCTTCTTTTTTGTGTGAAGCTATCAGAAAATATGTTGAGAAAAGATATGATTATAAGAGTGATGAACGATTGTTTCCACTCACAAAAACAATATTAAATAGAAAATTAAAATCAATAGTTACTAAATATAATCTAAAAAAAATTAGAATACATGATTTTAGACATTCACATGTTGCATTACTTATTGAATTAAATGTTCCTATCTTATTAATTTCTGAAAGATTAGGGCATGATAATCCTGAAACAACTTTGAGGATATATGGACATTTATATCCTAATAAACATGAAGAAATTGCGAAATTACTTAATGATTTAGAATATAAAAATTAAGTTATAGTACGTTAGTGGTACGGGAATAAAAAAAATAAGTGTGCAAACCCTCATAAATAGGGCTCACACACTAATTTATAAAACTATTCCCACTCAATTTCTATACTTTACTTTCTGCCTTAAAAGTGTCTTATTTTTTTTATTTCCTGTTACGCCTTATATAATACACAATACTTTTTTATCTCTTATAAGTCCAATTTAAGCCCATTTACTTTTTAGTGTGCAATTCCTCTAAAAACTCAATCATTCTTTGACTATTCGGGTCGTAAATATGAGCATAAGTTTTAAAGGTCGTTTCTATATTCTCGTGCCCTAGTCTTTTTGAAATTGTCGCAATATCTAGCCCTTTGTGTAGTAATAAAGATGCGTGGCTATGCCTCAAATCGTGTATTCTTATGATTTTTACCCCTGCTTTAGTCGCAAAGGTTTTTATATCTTTTTCAAAAAGACTTTTAGTAAATGGAAACAGCCTAGTTTTTTCACTTGGGCAATAAAGACTATTTATATAATTTCTCAACTCTTCAATTATAGTGCTAGTGACTTCTATTTGCCTACGGCTTTTAGGTGTCTTAGGCTCTGTAATTAAGTCAACGCTTTTAAGTCGTTGATAGCTTTTGTTTATACTGATAATATTTTTACTAAAGTTTATATCTCCAATAGTAAGCGCCAGCATCTCTCCTATACGCATACCTGTCCAAAACAAAAGTTTTAAAGCTAAAAGCGTGACCGGTTTTTCCTTTGCGCTTTCCGCCACTCTTTCAAACTCTTCTATGCTCCATATTTTCATTTCTTCCGCGTGTTTACGTCCCATACTTCCCGCCTTATTACAAGGGTTATACTCCAGCCCGTAATATTTGACAGCGTAATTCAAAATCGCTGTCAATTGGTTGTTTAGAGTTTTTAAATAAGTTTGAGAGAAAAGAGCCCCGCTTTTCGTTTTCCGGCTCATCATTTCGTTTTGCCACGCCCGTATAGTTACCGGCGTAATATTTTCTACTTTCATTTTTTCAAAATAAGGCAATAACTTTTTTTCAAATAAATTCTTTTTATTTTCGAAAGTGCTTTCTTTTACCCTCTTTTTTATGTCATTCATATAAAGTTCATAAAAAGATGCAAAAGTCATACTCATTGAGCAAGCTTTTTGTGTTATTTGCTCCGCCTCGTATTGCTTAGCCTCTTTTAGCGTTTTAAAGCCTCTTTTTTTCTTTTGTTTTCTTTTTCCGAAAACATCAGTTATATAAAATCTAGCTGTATACGTTCCGTTTGGCTCTTTTGTGATAGGCATTACTCGTCCCTCTTTTCAAGTCCTAATTTTTCATATAAAAACTTACGGTTTACTCTACCCCTTATTATCATATAACCTTTTTCTTTCATTTCCTCGTTTACTTCTTTCATAACTTTATACGCCTTTGTCATTTTGACCTTGCATAGCTTTGCTACCTCTTCCGCTGTTAAAAAATCAGACATCTTCATTCCCTCGCTTTTTTCAATAATTGTTTTCAATTTTTCTAATTCGAAAATTTTAATTTTTTTTGGTGTGTCTACCATTTCCAAAAACTCTTTTATTGATGATGTAAAGCATACTATCATCGCCACATCATTAAGCGACAAAAACAAACTTCCTGCCTCGTATCTTATAATCGTCAAGCCACTTTTTCCTACAACTTCCCCGAGTTGCTGGGGGGTCATTTTCAATCGTCGCCTTAACATTCTTAATGTTGTCCCTTTTATTTTTTCTTTTTCAATGTCCTTTTCTAGTGGTTTTAATTTAAAAAACCTATCTATTCCCTCGATAAAACTTGATGAGCTACTAGCATTTATTATAATTGTGCTTTCACTCATCAAAATATATTGAGGTCTGCCACTTATCTTTTTTTCAAAGATATACTCTATATTATTTATAGCAATCGTATATCTTTTTACTTCCACGTTAGTATTATAGATGTTATTATTTTTGTCTATTCCTATTTTTTTGAGTTTTCTTTCAAATTGGCACTTGATGCCCATTTTTCTAAAATAATATAAAATACTTTGCACTTTTCCTCATTTCGCAAGCTTGCGAAATTGAACTTTCGGATTTTATCACACACTTTAAAAGCTAATAACCACACACCTTTTTTAATCAATGTCATATTCTACCCAATTGAGCTCCCTTTTAAAAAGTTCGATGTCAGCTTGAGCCTCTTCAAGTGTGCTGTATTCTCCGACTAATTGCCCGCCGATATTGTTTTTTAAACAATGTCTATCCGGAAAGAGTTTTATGAGAAATTTGTCATTCTCTTGTTTTAAGGTTACTAGCTCGTCATTTTCAGCGATATATATTTTTGGTTTTTCCTCAACTATTTCGGCATCTACTATGCCGTCATCGTATAACGTTAAGTTATTTTTTAAAGTGTTTGCCTCTTCTAGTTCTTTTATTTTCGCTTGTATACTCTGTAAATAACGTTGTATTTGTTCAATCTCTTTTTTAGTTTGTGCAAGTTCTTTCATATCCTCTGTTTTAGTCGCCTTTTCAAAATGGCTTATCATTCCTAGAACATACTTAGGCTGTTTTGGTTTAGCAACTTTCTTTTTGTCATCTTGTTTTTTATCTTTCTCAACAAAGGCTTTTATCTCTTCCGGGTTTGTCAAACCTTTTTCAATAGCATCTATCTGCGTGTCTATTTCCACGTGTTTTCTAGTAAGTTCTTTAACCGCCGGAATAGATAATTTCGTTATAAATTCTATTCTGTCGGGGGTTTGCATATATAATTCATATCTTTTTGTTAGTTCTGATATTTTATCTTTTGTAAACCCATTTGCCGTATACCATTCTACAAAAGTAGTGTCCGTGTCCCTTGCTAGTATCAATTTTATTTCATAGATGCTTTTACAAATCTCAAATAAGCTTTTTGTATGTCGTTTTATATTCTCTAGTATAGCCTCTTCTAATTCTAAAACTTGTTTTTTATCTCTTTCGTTTATATTGAACTTGTCAAAATCAAAAAGTGATTGATGCTTGCTTTCCTGTATTGTTTCTTTTAATTCTGCTAAAATTGTATTACTCATATTTTAACACCTCAATTACTCTTTGTATCTCTTTTTGGATAGGGTCTATATATTTATTTTTTGCCTCAAAAATTGTTTTCCCCTCTGCTATTATTCTAGTTACTAACCCGGAATGTTTTATCTGTTCTGTTAAAAGTATAGAGTTATCATCAGTTATTTTCTTTAAAGCCGAATAATATTTTTTCTCTGTTATACTGTTATGTGTTCTGTTTGGTATGATAGCTTTTATCTTTCTCAAACCTACACTTTTTATAAACTTGATGATGCTTTCCGTTGTTACGTCGTCCAAGTAAGTAGGTATCACTATTTTGTCGGCTATTTCAACAAATAAATTATCTAATTCAAGTACAGGGCTAGCATCAATAATGATGTAATCAAACCTACTCTCCAACTTTTCAATAAAGTTTGAAAATTTATAAACCTCTTTTTCATCTATCTTGGTCGTCATTAGAGGTATATAAAATAATTGTTCTCTCAATTCTAATATTCCCCCGATGCCCTCTTTTATCCAGCTTTCAAGCCCGGTTTTTAACCTTTTAGCCTCTCCGCTTTTCCCTGCGAATGTAGGTATATTGTTTTGACTATCCGATGTTATTATTAATACTTTTTTATTTTCAAGACTAAGTCCGTGAGCAAGCCACAAACTTAGAATTGACTTACCCACACCACCTTTGTTATTTTTTACTAATATTTTTACAGCCATTTTGCACCTCTCCTAATTTTTATCTATATATAAAATTTTATGGTTTGGATATTCCATAATATCATCTGCGTCTAACGGCACAAATCTATGTTTTAACAAACTATATACTTGTACTTCTGCATCTTGTTCGTATTTTTTCAATACTTCCATTAATTCTTTTACTGTCATTTTCTAACCTCGCTATTACCTTACAATTCCACTATCACGCTTTTATTTATCTAATAACACTTATTTGCATCTCCTAAGCTTTTTATAAATTCTTTTATTGCCTCTTTAATTTTTTTAAAGTCTTCCCCTTGATAATCTATATTATCATTTATATCAGCATACCCGTGTTCATCTGCATAATCTTCAAATTTGCTCTGAATTTCTTGTATAAAATTTTCATCAAAAACGTTTTCCAAAGTAGTTCCATATATTGTATAGCCCGCCTCTTTAAACGCTCTTATTTCCTCGACGTCATCAGTTCCTACTAAATATATTCCGTCAACACTTTCATTATCCAAAATACAAACACAATCGTTTTTATAATCTTTTAATTTAATTTTTTCCATTTTGCACCTCTTTAAATATAACGCTTTTTTTATCTTTTCTCATTCCTTTATGACAATATGGCAAGGTTGCTGTTATGCAATTTCTCCCATAAAAATAGCACCCTACACAATCCCAATGCGTTTTTGCTTCTTTTACTTGCAATTTTTTATCATCATAAATAAAGGTTTTTCTAGTTCTAAATTTTCAAATTCTTTTCTAGTCATCTTATTTCGCCTCTACAAACACAACACTTTTGTTATCAGTTCTGTAAACGCTGTCGCACTCCGGTATAATGCCCATTTCTTGCAAAAGGCAACATTCAGTATTACAACCGCCAAATACACACCCTTTGCAACTCTTTGTCGTTTCCGCCAATTGCACTTTTAAATTTCTATTTCCTGCTTTAAAAGTTTTTCCCTCTTCTAAATTTTTAAAATTTTCACTCATTGTTTTACACTCCTATCTATCCAAAAACCAAAATACAAACGCTATTAATATCGTACAATATACAGCATCAATTACACTTTCCATTCTTACACCTCTTTTTCAAATATTTATTTTATAAGCTCCCCTTTTGCCTTTCACTTTTGTTTTTTCCTCTACTTCCTTTTTTAACTCTTCCAACTCTATAACTTGCCAAGTGTTGCTATTACGTTTTTTAATAATAGTTTCCCTCTCTAAGTTCTCGTGGTGTCTTTTGTAAAGTTTTAGAGCCTCTCCGGGTGTTATGCTTACATCTTTCAATACTCTTATTAGTCCCTCGCCCGTTATCTCATTCAACGCCGTTGTTATTACATAGTTATATATCATATACCCCCCTAGTATTCGCTCATTACTTTTTTAAACTCTTCAAAATCGAATTGTCTTTTGCTCTCCCCCACTACTTCGTATTGATAGCACATTTCTTTCACTCTATCCGCTACCCTAGAGCCAAAACGACTTTGTATTGATAGCTTACTCTCTATTTGCTTATCGCTTAAATTTTTATTATCAAGTTGCAAATTTGTTGTAATGATTAAACTTTTCCCGCTCCTGTATCTCGCATCTATCAAATTAAATACTTTATCTTTGAGCCAATCCGGCACCTGTTCGACCCCCATATCATCAACGATTAATAGGTCGCATTGTTGCACTTTCTCCAATACGTCTTTTTCTGCCTCGCCCCATTCCCTACTAACTTTGTTTAAGTATAAGCCGAGATTGATAGACATAACCGTTTTGTCATTACTCATCAACTCGTTAGCAATACAAGCCGACGCATACGTTTTTCCTGTTCCTACTTTCCCATACAGGAATAAACCAAACCTTTTCCCGTCGAGAAAAGCCCTTGTAAACTTTTTCGCCATTCTTATTGCTGGGGTTGTTTCCGCTTTTTCGAAAGTGCTTTGTAAGAACTTAGTATCTATTACCGATATATCTTTAAATTTTTTTACCCTGTTAGCCCTGCACTCTGCCTGTCTTCTTTTTTCTGCCTCTTCCATTTCTTTTGCCTTTAGCTTTTCGAGGCAATCACACTCCGGCACCCATTTCATTAAAGCTTTTATGCTTTCGGGGAAAAATTTAGGTATCTCATTTTCTTTTAATTCTCGATAGGGTTTTCCACAGTAATTACATTTCATAGCCATACCCCCTAAAATTCTATAAAATCATCACGTTTAGCATACTGAACGTCTGCCACGTCTACTGTTTTACTTTCATTTTTTTTGTTATAAGTTTTATAAAATCCCGATAAAACTTTATCTACTTGCGTATAATTTTTTATAACCGGCAAACTTGATGATTTCCCTTGCAAATAGTCTGATTGATTTATAGCCTCTATATAGTCATCAATCCTGTCTATTATTTCCATAGGGTTTATTTGTAACGACACTTGGTGTACTGTTGTTTTAGTTGCTTTGGCTATCATCTGTAAAAGTATAGAAAATTTTTCTTTGATAGTTTGAGAATGAGTGACCGAGTTTTCTTTCTCTATATCTCTCTCTATCTCTTTCTCTATCTCTTTCTCTATCTCTATATCTATCTCTTTCTCTTGTAGGACAATGTCTTTTTTTGTCTTTTTATCAATTAGGACAATGTCTTTTTTTGTCCCGCTTTTGTCTTCTAGTGCCTCTATTTTCTTTTTTTCTCTATATTCTCTCTTTTTTCTAGCCCACTCGGTTTCGTGACCTATCATCTTTTGAGTTTCAAGCATAAATAAAGCCCCGTCGTCTAACTTTTGCATTAAATCCAACCCTAAAAATAACTCCACAGCTCTTGTTACAATGTCGATATTTGTTCCTGTTATGGTTGCTAACATATCCTCTGTATAAGGTATAACATCTTTGAATACTAATTTCCCCTCTGAATTGACGCTTTTTAATAAGAGTTTCATATAAAAGATTATGTACTCTTTCCCGTTTTTCATATTTTCAATAAGCTTAATCTCTTCTCTTTCGAAAAAGTCGACGGTCAATTTTAACCAATAATACTTTTTACTCATTGTTACACCCCTCTATTTCGTTTATGATGTCCTTTATTTTTGTATTAGCCCCATATTTTTTTATTAATTCCTTTAATTTTAAATAGTTCATATTACACCTCTTTTTTATCTCTTGAATTTTTTAGAAAAAATGGTATAATAAGATATAACTTTATTGTCCGACGGACAAGTTATACCGCGTGAGGTTCCCAGCCTCACTTTTTTATTATCCATTCTGTTTCAATTACTTGTGTGATTAATTTTTTCCCGCAAATATCACACTTGTAATACCTTAATTTTTTTGTAGCTTTATGTTTAACACAATAAACTTTTAATTCCGCTTTACATTCCGGGCACTTCACAAATTAAGCTCCCTCTTAATAATCTCACTTTCAAAATTAGAGTTGTCATTTTTTAATTTTTCTCTTGCTTCGAGAGTGTATTTTATTAAATATTCTCTTGTCTTATCATCAATTTTCTCAAGTTCAACCTCATCTTTTAATACTTTATCTATACTTTTTACAAATCTTTGGTTGAATTTCTCTTGCTTTTCAAGAATGAATAATATTTTTTCTTTTACTTCTTTCTCATCAGTTTTCAAAAGTGTTTTCAAGTCTTTTATAAACGATACATTAATATCTTTTACCCATTTTATAATATTGTGCAATTTTTCTCTTCTAGCATCGTCTAATTTGTCAATCATTTCTGAATGTCGTAAACCCTCTTCGATAGTCATTACGTGGCTTTGTAAGTTCATACTTCGTGCCAGCTCCATACTTGGTATACTTGCTTTACTCATATTTTTACACCTCTTTTTTAGTATTTGACTTTTTTCAGTTGTTAGCCTCAACCGTACCTATACTTTTTTTGATACAAACTATAACTCGTTTGTTATAATATTGCTATTAATTAATCTAAACGTTTTTTAAAACGTCTTTTACTTTTTCAATCATAACTTTGTCTTTGGCTTTTAATTTTTTATATAGCCATTGTCTTGAAATGCCTAATTCTACGGCTATATCTTTCATTGTTACATTTTTTTTGATGCACATAATTTTTATTTTTTCGTATGTCATCTGTTTTTTTCTCCTTTCTGTTTCGTTGAGTTATCTTAATATTAAGATATCACAACTATTAACTTGTGTCAATAGTTTTTTTATTTTTTTATTTACATATGTTAATAACAAAGTTATAATATTACTAAACATTAAAAGGTGGTGTGTTTTTTTGGACAAATCAAACGATTATGTTATATCCGAAAAAATTAGAATTGAATTAGCAAATTTCGTGAAACAAAAAAGAGAGGAAACAAATTTAGGCTTAAATCAAATTTCTATAAAAGCCGATGTTGCTAGTTCTATATGGTCGAGGTTGGAAAACGCTAAGTTATCCAAAATAAACCCTTTTCTATTGCAAAAAGTAGGGCGTGCCTTAAATATAGACTATAAAGAGCTTTATAAAATAGTCGGTTTCCTCGATAAAAACGAAATTATAAAAGATAGTTTTATTGTACAGCAAAACTCTCATACAGGGGATATTATCGTCGGAAATAACAGCACTCAAAAAGTGATAACAAATACAGCCTCAAATCTTGATTTAGTGGGGTTAAGTCCCGAGCAAATAGAAGAGGTTAGAAAATATATTGAATTTTTAAAAGTACAAAATAAAATAAAGGGAAAGTAAGAGGTAAATGATAAAAAATAATATCGTGATACAAAATAATCAGCATCTAGGGGATATTAAAGTCAACGTCAATTACTATTTGCTAAGTTGTAATTGTTCTATTTGTAACAAATTTGCAAAGCTTAGTAATTACCAAAAAGAAAAAGTATTATATTTTATCGAGAAGATAGAGAAAAGAGAATTAAAAAATAAAAGAGGTGGACTTTATGCAAAATGAAAAAACGTTAAATATTAGAGAAGATTTTTTTGAACAAACATTTGTGAAAAAACTTAGAGCCTTAGAAAACGGCGGGGAATACATATTAATTTATTTAAAATTACAATCTCTTTCCGCTGGTAAAAACGGCAAAATTTCTTGCGAAAAAACAAATTCAAATCTTGCTCAAGAGCTGGCATCAAAAATAGATGAAGAGGCAAAAGATATAGAATTAGCTTTATCCCTGTTCGAAAAACACAACTTAATAAAATTTAGCAACAGTAAAGATAGTTTTACTTTTTGCTCAACGCCTGTCATTGAATATAAATAAAGATTAATTTGACTTTTTTTCTAAAATGGTCTATAATTGTGTTATCAATAATACCCGCACCCTGTGGGTTATTAAATGTGTGTAAAAAATAAAAGGTCAGAATATAAGCCCTAATTTAATTATTGGGGCTTTTATTCTGCTCTTGACCGAGCAGATACACATATTTGATAACAGGGGGTTAAAATGTATTATTTTACCGAATTAGTTGTGCAAATTATGGCGGGTATTATCGTCAAAATAGTTTGCGATTGGCTAGACAAAAAATAATCATACCCCCAGCCCACAGGGCTTTAAAAAAAATACCGGGAAAAACCCGGCTTTTTTTATTTTTTATTCATTTTTTGCCTCTACTTTTACCTCTTCGTTTTTATACTGTTCTAATACCTTTTTTAACTTATTGGGCACAGATACGCCCATTAAAGCCACGTTTTCTAATATCGAAAGTCCCTCATTTCCAATATAAAAACATATAATTATAAACCTACAATTCACGCTCATTGTTGTTGTGTGCATAATAATATCTACAATATTACTCATAGCCACAACTATTAACACAAGAGCCTTTTTAGTGATGCCATATCTCGCCACTTGTGAGTTTAAATTTCCCGCTTTATACGCCTTTATCCAGCCCGTAACATAATCAAACAGCATAAAAGATAGTAACCCTATAAAAGCGTTATCAACGCCCCCTATAAAAAATATCAACGTTCCTGTTGTCGTTGTATAGATAATATCTCCAAAGTTTATTTTAGTTATTTCGCTCAATACTTCACTAACCACTTTATTTAACATAAATACCCCCTATAATTTATTATTAATTACCGTTTCCGCTAAATTAAACCACCATTCACTAATAGCAAGTCCCGGAAAAAAAGATGCTATCATACACATAAAAAGAGCTACACAAACAACTATCACTACAACTTGTTTGTACTCATTTACTTTTTTAATCTCGATGTCCTGCTGTTTTAATTCTATATCTTGTTGTTTTTCAGCATCTCTTGACCTTTTAAACACTATATCTAGTATTTTACCCGCTAAAACTCCTAATATACTTGACATCACACACCTCTTATTTATAATTATTTTCAATATTCGTGTATCTTCTTATCACGTCCGCTGGGCGTTCTTTCCCCCATTTTGTTTGCGATAATTTAAAATTTAGTATATTTTCGCAAGTTGCGATTTTTAAAGTTTTTAAATAGTTGTGCATCTTGCCATTTACACTCAAATTAAATTGATTATGATAATCTACTAGATGTACAAATACCCTTTCGTTTTCCAACTCCGGCATACCACTTAAACTCATCACGTGTTTTATCATTTCTTGCGTGTGTTCTAAGTCGTACGCGTCTATATCTTTCATATGCTCCCTAAGCTTGTTATTTAACTCTATAACCTCATCGTCTGTACTTAGTAGTATATTTATATCACTATCACTAAAACCACATTTATTTTTTAAAAATTTAATCGCATTGGGGTTGTTTTTTGTATCAAATTGGCTACGCCCAAAGCTCCAGCCACTCGTCCCGCCACTCGCCTTACTAAATTTATAAGCAAACTTTAAGTTTCCCGATATTTCATTTAAAGCGATAACATTCATTATTTTTATAGCTGTATCTTTACATTTTAGTTTTTCCGCATCTACTCTCAATTACGCATACCTCCTCTTTCTAGTTTTAGGTTGAATATAGTCTAATATGCTAGACGCTTGTTTTTTACTCAATTCACTTATTGTTTTTGCTCCAAATTCTTTTAAACGGCTATTTACATAGTCGCAAACGTCTGGGTCTTCCATTCTATCTTTTAGAAAAGCAACTTGATTTTTAGTTATCGCCTCATCATTTGATGAGATGCTAGAGCTTTTAAAATCTTCAATATTTAATTCTAGCATATTTACTAAAAATAGCATAATAGACTTTTTATACATCTTTACAACATTTGATAAAAAAGCATCATTTGCAATTATTAAAATTGTTTCCTCTTCTTTTTCCTCTTCTCTGTGATGAACTTTTATTTTAAACGCTACTTTTGAGTAATTATCTTTAAAATCTAGTATTTCATACCCTTTATTTTTAATATAAACTTCATTGTCAGCCAATTTTTTTATTATCTTTTCGATAACAACCTCGAAAGTATCATCACTATTAATAAAATATTTGATGTTATCTTTCACATTTTCAATTATACCGCTTATATTTCCCATTTTATTTCTGTATCTCCTTTATATGTTGTATTCCGTTTCTACAAACTCCATCAGCCAGCCTGCGTGGTCTTTTCTTTGTGCAAAAGCTTTCAACTCTTTTTCCCCTGTTTTTTCTTGTGTTTGTGGATTTATTACATCAACCTCTAATAACACAAGCTCACATTCATAAACATCTTGTGTTCCGGGCAAAAATATTCTTTCTAGCGTTTCGCCCTCTCTTATTTCGATGACTTCCTGCTCCTCTGTTGTTTTAGCTCTTCCCTTAGTTTTTGCTGTCCTAGTTATTATGATTTTTCTCTCTTCTGCATCAATCGTTACCATATGTTCACTCTCCTTAATTTTCCGTCTTTGTTAATATATTTTTTATCTTTCAAGGGTATAAAATACTTTTCTTTTAATCTATAACTGTTACAAAAATTCAACCAACCTTTATACGAGTTTATTGTACAATTATCGTGATAGCTTAATACCTCTTTATTTCTTAATTTTATTAGAGCTTTTTTCATATTTTTTAAAACTCTTTTTCTAAGTAAAATATAATTTCCAAAAAATCTATACCCTAAAAAATCCACGCCCCTAACTCTTGAGGGGAAAATTTGATAATTTTCTTTTAAGTTTAATTTTAAATTTTTTTCAATGTATTCTTTTATCTCCTCTCTTACTTTATGTAATCTTTCTTTACTCTCTCCAAGTATTACAATATCATCACAATAACGAAAATAATATTTAATCTTTAGTTTTTCTTTGACGAAATGGTCTAAGCCCGACAAGTATAAATTACCCGCCCATTGCGACCATAATGAGCCGATAGGCTGTCCTTTGTCCGTTCCCACGCTAAAGATTATATTTTTTATCAACTCTAATAATCTAGCATCTTTTATCTTAGTTTTCACAATATCAAACAAAATCCTATTATCTATACTCGGATAATATTTTTTCATATCAATTTTTAAACAATATTTAGTACCTGCTGGGTCTTTTAACATAGCTTTCTTAACTCTTTTAGCTCCCATATGCAAGCCTCTGCTTTCAATACTTGCGTATGTATCATATATCATATTTTTTAAAAATCTATCTTCTATTTGTAACATTATTGCCCATTGTACTATCCTATGCGGGTAGTATGACAGTTTTAAAATCTCCCTTTCTTTTCCTTTGTCATTGATAATCTCTCTTTTATAATCATTTGAGTTTATAAAGTATAAATCATTAGCAAGTAAAAATCTTAAATTAGCGATATATCTTTCTGTATTGCTATTTACTTCTTTTACTTCCGTGTAATGTGATTTTCCTTTCCTAGCTCTCAAGTGAGCATTTAATAGATTTTCATAAGATATTATTTTATCAAATACATTTCCAATTCTTTTCAATTTTTTATTCTCCTAACATTTTTGTCTTATAAAATTTAATGAGTTTTCGCTAGATGTACTAACTACTAACACATTTGTCATCATTTTTTGTGTTTTGCCAAGTGGCAGGGTTTTTGATATTCAATCGAATAAATATTTATATTTCAATAATAAGACTAAGTGAGTGCCGATATTCGAATTCACATTCGACGTGACATTATTGCAATTCAAGTACGTGACCCCCGCATTCGAGCCATTATTCCAATTCGTACCCGACAGTACGTATGTTTTTATACCAGCTATCAAAAACCTATTTTTTAAATTTTACGCCCCGCCCGCGCCACGCACTATTGTTGCGCATAAGACAAGCGAGCGCCGACATGCGAATACACATACGACGCGACATCACCGCAATGCAAGCACGCGACCCCCGCATACGAGCCATTATTCCAATACGCACCCGACAGCACGATATTTTCTTCGCCCGGGTCGTGCGACCAATAGTAATCGCAATAGTATGTGTTAGTTCCGCCCCCTGTTGCCTTAGGCATAAAAGTCCACTCTAGCCCGACCGGATATTCCATATCGGTAACATATCCGTTTGTTACTTTTTGTGTCATATCTTTAGAATATAGAGCCATACTGCTTGCCACGTCCATTTTAGAGTGGTCGTTTGTATATCTCCAACCTGTATCAGTCAATAAAACACCACTTATAAACTCCCATACATTCCCCCAAAGGTCTTCAATCCCTCTGTATCTCATTGAACATTTACCATTCCCATTACCATTGTCAATATAACCGCTCCTATCTCCTAAGGCGTTTGACTGTCCTGTTTTTCTCAAATCCGGGTTATTAGTCAGCCCGTCTTCCCAAGTCATATCTACTATACCACGCCCGCAAGCCTCTTGACTGTCCAGCGTTCCAAATTCCGTATAAAATAATAGTTGTATAGCCCATTTTTCATATATTGACGCTATGCCATAATTGATATTACGCCCTTGACGGCTAGCATCTTGAAATGATGCTTTTGTTTTATTTACAGTAGGCAGCACCCCTGCGACACTTCTTAATTGTGTCCCCTGTACATAACCTTTATACGCTCCCCACAAAAAGTATGGTCTTATCTGCCCATTAGGCTTTTTAAACGCCGGGTGTACCATAAACCCGGGTTTACCATTTGAGCCGTATAAATCCGGTATCGTGTCATCAATCTCAAACTTAGGCTTTCCGTTTGACTGTCTTGTCACTTTTATGAAAAAAGCTGGAATTTTTACCATAACGTCCCCGTCTGTTCCTGTCAAATTCGATGGTGTTCCGTCGGCTTTTCTACTCCAATCCATTTTATCTAATTTATATTTTAATGCTCCCGTTGTTGTATCTACTACCCAACCCCCTATATTGCTAAAAATAGGGTGGCTATCAAATACCGATGAGTAGCTTTGCGATTTATGCGGTAAATTTGCTTTTGTATTTTGTCTATAATCTGCCATTTTCTTATCTCCTTTTAATATTGTATTTTTCTTAATGTTGCATCTCTTTTCACGTCGTGAGAGTGCAAAGGGGTGTCTATTTGCGTTTTTGTAAGCGCTGGCGATGATATATCTTGCGACGCTGTTATCACTTTTGTAAGCGCTGGATTTTCAACTGCTTGTATTGTAAAACTTACTGTATAATTTTTTGTAGGTATTTCAAATACAGTCGTTGAATTAGTACGCACCACTCTTGCGCTGTCTTCAATAGCAAAACCGCAAACCTTGTGGTCGCTATTGTTTACTAAATCAAATAAACACTCCATATCTGCTACAAGTCTATAAAATTGTTTCAACTCGCTTTCGGTTTGCTCTTTGCTTAACGCTGGCGATGCCATTTCTCCAGCGTCTTGCATTGTCATTGTTTTTGTAAGTACCGGGCTTGCAACTGCTTGTATTGTAAAACTTACTGTATTTGTATTTTTATTAGGTATAATAAGTCCTATTGATGTTGTATTTTCTTTGTAGTAAATATCGCCATCATAATAATATTTTGTCGGGTCATAATACCCCTTATAGTTATCTCCTAATAAGCTTGTCAAATCTTCAATAGTAAGCTTTTCTAATAACTCTTTTATTTTGTCATCTATTTCTTTTTTTCTATAATATAAAGGGTCGTGATTATGCTCAAAGTCCTCTATATCTTCCACTTTATGTGTATGCTCAGCAAGACTTATTCGTCCTTGCTCGTCAACATCTATACCTACCCCTATCAATACACGCCCTAAGGTTGTTTTTGATGCTATTTTTGCTATTTCATCGGCTAAGTTTTGTGCATTACCTGTGAATTTTCCTTTTTCTAGTTTTTCATCTGTCAATTTTTTTGCGATAGCATCTAGCGATAAAAAGTTAGTTACTAAATCCTCTATATATACAACCCTATTTTCATTAGGTAAGATAAGTTTTAAAAATTCACTCAATGAATAATTAAGTTCCTCTTCTCTAGTTTGCATCATACCCCCTCTTTCTCTCTTAACTCTTTCCAAGTAAAAGTACCTATTTGCCCCCAAGTACGAGGGGGCAACATTCCCCAAGTCCTATACATAAAACTAAAATTAATAGGCAAATGGGCTGGCTTTGCCTCATCTATCATAAATTTTAAAGTGTTCAAGTCATCAGGTATTCCTACAAGCGAAACAAATTTTATTTCAATAGTAGCGTCTATAAAAGACACTTTTATTACTCCATTTCTCCAGCTATTTGCAATAGTCTGCAACAGCTCAACGTCGCATTTCCCGGACATTTTCCAACGTGCCTCAATCTCTGTTCTTTTTCCCTCTAGTGTATTTGACATAGTTTTATATGCTAGCTCTTTCTCTAGCTCTTTTATACGCTCATTTGACATTGTAGAAAAAAGATATTCTTGAGATAATAGTCTCAATTTACTTTCTAGCTCATCAAGGGCGATGCCCCAGCTTTCAAAAAGAGCTAAAATATACGGGTCTTTTCTAAACATTTTATGAATAATATTTATTAATTTTTTATTATTCTTGTTCATATACATTTACCTCTTTCAATACTGCGACCTCTTCTATTCCTACCGCGACATTGCTTGTGCCTTTATTGATGCTTAATTCTGTCCACTCTGCGACGCCCTCTGTATCCAGCAAGGCGCTAGCTATCAATGAATAAGATACATAATCTTTTTTAAAGGCTATCTCTTGTAAAAATCCTACAATATTTTTTTCAATCTCTTTTTTTACAACCTCAATATCCTCGCCTGTTTCAAGTATTATCTTAACATCTACAATTATCTCTTTTGCTACTGCCGACTGTATTGTACAATAAGCCCCGATGGGCGCCGTTCCATACCCTGCCCCCCAAAGCTCCTCATCTTCGCCCTTAGGGTCAATATAATTTTGCACCTTTTCCACTAGCTCGGGGCTGGCTGGTTGCTTGTTGCTGTCAATTATAACGACTTTTACAGTGTTTCTCCCGTCCCACAAAGGAAAGACTTTTGAATTTCCAACTCCTACAACTTCCCTCGACCATTGCATATAGTGATATTTATTCCCACTTGTCGCGGGTGTTCTAACCGCTATATAATAACGGTCTAATAGCGAGGCGTCATCTTCTGCCTCAAAGCCGTCGTACGTGGCTTGCTCATTAACGCAAGTCTTTATCCCTTGAATTGTTACGGGCATTAATACAATGCTTTTAGCACCTACATTTCCTATCATTCCCGGCTTAACTGCTTGTATTTTAATAGTTCCAACATCTGCTATTTTTTTAGTCTCTAACGACATAAACTGTACAGCGTTTGGTGTTTCAAATAAATCTCCAACCTTTACAACCCCATTACCTGTGAGGGTTAATTCCCCTACCGCATATGTTGCTTGCTTTCTTACAATACCTTTTAACTGTTGCACTCTCTTTTCTAGCTCTTCCCCTGTTAAAGAGCTTATATCAAAGTATTTCCACGCTTTTTCTATTTCGCTCTCGTAAGGTTGCATTACTATTGCGAGGGCATTTGATAAATCGTGCGTAAATGTTCCCGGTGTTTTTAAATATTCAGCGGGCATCTCATTCAATATATTTTTTAGTATTTCATCTTTAGTTTTACTTTTGTAATTAGACATTATATATTACCTCGCTTTCGACCGTTTCTGCATCAACTTTCAAGACAATAGTTATTATTAAGCTATCAAAATCTTTTTCTATTTTTATCTCTATTACCTCATCAATGTATTTATGCAACTTTATTTTTTCTATCAATTCATCTTGTATTTGTGCGATAGTAAATCCCGAACTATAATATTCGTGACCTCGCATTTCATACAAAAAACTTATACCGAACTCTGTATTTTCATATACTTTATACTTTCCAAATTCTGTATTTATAAGCAGATATAACCATTGTTGTATCTGCTGTTTTTTAGTTGCTATTTGTATTTTTCCATCTTCTACTACTATTTTTTTTGATTTTACATCGAAATAAATATCTTTATACCCGCTTTTTTTATCATCTACTACGGCTTTTTGTATCTCTTCCGTCATTCTTGCTGGGAATATACTCATATTTCCCCCTTTGTTATTTCTTTATTTTCCGCACTTTAAAGTCTACTATCCACATCTGACCATCTTCGGTAGGGGTAACTCTTACTAAATCCCCTTTTACAAGGGTATCGGTATTAATAAAAGTCCCTGTCGCTTGATAACTTCCTTTACCTGCTAACTTTTTTATTGGGTGTGCTGGGTGGTCGCCTACCGGCTCCGATGACGTTGTATTTTCAAAATTATACCCTGTAATTTCTCCTGTCAACTCATATGTTCTAGTATAATCATCAAATAACCTGTCATTCATATACAGCATACGTGGGTACAATATGTATTTGCCATTCATTATACTTATAGTTAGTTCGGGTGGTGGTTTAATAACTACACCCACACAAACTTGAAATTCTTTTTTAGGTATTGCACCTTTAAAAAATTTCGCTACAAAATCAGCATTACTCTGCATATTCCTCAACCTCTACATTTGTTAAATGTTCGCCACTTCTCCACGTGTGTATACACGATTTTATTAAGTAGTTTCCCACTAAATAAAACTCTGCATTATTTAGTTTTAGCACTCTACCGGCTTTTAAAGCTATATTTCCAAAACCTTGCAAAGATGCTGTTTTAAAGATTTTATTTAATTCTTTCAACTTAGTCTTTGCAATGTTTCTCACTTTTGCCTCGTCTTCGTCGGGGTCTACTGATATAACCTCTTGTAAACTTCCATATTTTTTGATGTTATTATCATCTTGTGCTGTTGCTAATATTTCCACCTCGTCTTGTTCATTAGAAATGACAATAATTTTATTTTTCATCTCTAAAATACTCTCTGTTACGCTCTCATCTGCTGTTTTTTTAGATGTAAACTCTACTTCAATAACTTTAAAAGACGAGATATTAAAGACATCATTTTCATACTCTAACACATATTTAATGCCCGTTTCGTTATTTACTTGTTTTAGTATATCCGCTATTATCTCCGCGACGGTATTGCTATTGTACATCTTCGATATTGATGTACTCATATTGCTAATTGTCCCGATAGGCGCTCCAGCCTCTTTCAATACTTGTCTTATTGCATCAGACGCTGAAATCTCCTCAAATTGCTTTAATATCTTATTTTTATTCAGATAAAAACAAAAATCTAAGCATTTGACACTTTTTGAGAACTTTGAAAAGGTCTGTTCTAGTATTACGCCTTTAAAAATAGTTTTCCCCTCGACTTCTAATATAACCACATCGCCTATTTTTATATTTTCGCAACTTGCGAAATCTACATCATTATAATTTCTAGCAATATCAAACGTAAGGCTTGCCCCTACTGTTTCCATTGCCGTGTTTAACTTGACATTATTTGTCAAGTTGGTTATATCAATTGTTGTATCTTCTGTCGAAATCAATAACTTCATTTACTCTCACACTCCGTCAATGTCAAATTGAACTCTACATCTCTATTTGTTTTCTCATAATAATCAAAGTCTTTGATATATACTCTTTTTGTAATAGTTTGATTAATACTAACTATTGTTAATATCAATTTTGATTTTCTATGAGTTTCAAAATACTTTAAGCATTTAGGGGCTAATGCAATGTTAAATGGTAACCACCTATACAGCCGACTTGGAAAAAAAGAACTTATCTTTACCTCAAAAAGTCCCTTTTCTCCTATCAAAGTAATTTTTTTACCCTGTGAGTTTGTAAACTCTTCACTATGCAAAGGCGAGGTATATGCAACTTTTTCTCTATCTATATAAGGAAATCTAAAAATATTTTTCCTGTCCAGCGTTGACAAATATATCTCCACTTGTCCCCCTTTCTATGTTACATTTTGCATATTATATTTAATTATATTCTTAAAAACTCCCGCGACTTTCTCCTCGAAATCATCATATCCATAAACGTCGCCGTTTACGTTTATTGTGATTTGAGGCTCTATATTTTTTACTATTGTTTGAGATTTAACATCTGTAACATTATTGTTTTTTTCAACCTTTGCAACATCATTTTTTAACATTTCAGCCTTATTTATGTTATCAAAAGGGCTTTTTTTGTTGTCAAAGTCATCTATTTTGTTATTAAACACAGATTTTTCAACATCATCATTTGATAATAGCTCTTGTTCTGTAACCTCATTAATTTTGACGTTTTTTTCTTCATCTGCCGAAAAAAAGCCTTTTATCCACTTCCAAGCTTTACCCGCTACATCTATCATCAGTTTAAAACCTTTTATAATAGCCAAAATAGGAAAAAGTGGATATAATAGCATCTTTGCCCACTCTGGCATATATTCTCCAAACGCTTTGAACTTATCCCAACAGATTTTTACTATGCCAACTATCAATTTAAAACACTTATATAAAACATATCCTACCACTACGACCGCAAGTATAATTCCTGCTATCGTTAGAAAAGCGGGATTTAATAACAAGACGTTTAAAGTTGTGAAAACAATTTTTACTGCACTTATGACACTTGATAAAAAAATCATTGCCTTAGCAACCATATATACAACCCCTACAACCTTTAATACAGATGCTATCGTTTCTTTATTATCTTTCAGATAGTTATACACCGCTATAACTGTTTCTATGATTTTATTAAAAGTTTCAGTAAATTTTTGCGCTATCTCATCAAGCGTTCCGTCATTTTGCCACTCGATGAGTTTGTCTGCTACCATTTGCAACTTTTGACGCAACATATCAAGCATTGAGCCTGTTTTTATAAGTCCGTCTTCCATTCCAAATATTTTAGCAAGCGCCATTCCTGTTGCCCCTGTGATAGTACTCCATACCCCTTTAACCGTCTTTGAGAGCTTATCAGAGCCACCCTCAAACTTTTCTCTCATTATAGTTTCGATGACAACTTGCATATCTGCATCTTTACCTTTTCTAAGTTCTCCGGATTTTTTAAAGACTTTGTTTTTTCCAAACATTTGATTTGCCTTAGCCATTATCATTTCTTTATTTATTCCAAACTCTTCTATCCCCTCGAACTCCTGTTTTGACAACATATCTATCAAAGCATCTGTTGCCTGCTCCATTTCTTTATTAGTTGCTCCTGCCATATCAGCAACCATTTTGAGCCACTTTTCACTATCCACGCCCAAAGCCTCCATTTTTGCTGTCGACTGTATAGCCTCTTCGGGCGTGAACGGTGTTGCGATTGATAGCTCTTGCGCCTTTCTTATCAGCTTTGTTGTTTTCTCCGTGTCTTTTGTAGCTGTTTCAAGTTGCGTTCTATACGCCTCAAGGTTAAACGCTGTTTCAAGTCCTGTTTTTAGTGCAAAGCCCCCCGTTGCTGTAACTGCTACGGCTGTAAGTTGCCCCATTTTTTTAACAACATCATCAATAGAGCTTATAGCACTATCACGCCAGCCTTTTACTGTCTTTTTTGCGTCATCAAATTTCTTTTTATTTTTTGCCACTTCCGAGCTTAGCTGGCTTATTTTTTGTCTAGCCTCTTTCGCCTTTTCTCCTGCCTCTTTTTCAGCTTGAGTATATCTCGTTATATTTCTTTGTGCTAATTTAACCGCTGTGCTATTATTTAAAAGTGTTTCTTTTAAGCTTTCTAGCGCTTTACTTTGAGCTTTTATAGTTGTTGTATTCGTTCTTTCCTCTTCTTTTAAAGCTTGTATTGACTTCTTAGCGTTGTCATAAGCACTTTTACTGCTGTTATACTCCCTTTCAAGTGATTGTAAAATCCTTTCCTGTTCTTTTACCTCTTGCGAGTTATCGCCATACTGTCTTTTAAGTTCAACAAGAGTATTTTTAGCGTTATCATATGCCCTTTTATTTTCATTGTACGAACTTTGTAACCCGCTTAATTCGCTTTCGTGCCTATTTATAGAGGCTTTTATCTCCTCATTTTTAGCTTTTAACCTATCTAGTGATTTTACATTATCTTGATAAGCTTGAGAGCTGTTGAGGACTGCTTTTTTTACCTCTTCCATTTTGTTTTTAGCCTGTTCAAGCATTTGAGAGGCTTTTGTTTGGGCGTCTTCATATCTTTCAAGCTCTTTCTTTGTATTCTCATACTCTCGTTTTAACTTTCTTACCGACATCAAAGGGGCTTGTAATTTTTGTGTCATTTCATCTTTTAGATTAAGTATAGTATTTATTACTCTTGATGACATATTATCCCCCCATTATTCCAGCGAGTACTTTTAGTTTTTCAGTATCATACTCAACTTGCTCTTTTTTATGATTATTCATACTATGAATAAAAAATATTTTTTCAACTTCATTGAGATTTAACAAATAATTCAATTTAAAACCTTTTTCGAGATAGTAACATACCCAATACAACTCGCCCGGGTCTGTGCTATCTCCAATTAGTTTTTTATATCCTCTTTTATCTCCTTTGTTTCCTTTTTGCCTTCAAACTTGTTAAAAACGTCAACCGCTATTGTTATGACATCACTTACATTAAATAGCTCAAGCGGTATGTCTTCCGGATATATTTTTTTGAACATATCCCTTATTTCTTTTGTTCTCATCATAGAACATGTATTGTAAATAAAGGCACTTGAGGCTTTTGCAAACTTCAACATATCAATATCTGATGTACTTGTTTTTTGTGCTTGCTCCTCTTGCTCCTCATCTATACTTATCTCTTTTTTATAACCCGTTGTTAGTTCGCTTTGAAATTTTAACAACATGCTTGTATTAGGTCTTTGAAATTCAACTTCTCCAAATCCTGCTATATTCATTGTAGTTATTTTTACTTTTTTCTCTTCATTTTCTCTTGCCTTTTGTATAAACTGCTCTAATGTCATTGACATTTTTCTTACTCCTTTCTGATTGAGAAAAGGGAATAAATCCCCTTTTCTATTATTCTAATATATCGGCTGTTTCAGCTTGCCCCGCTAGTTCTATCTCTTGCACTTTGTGCTTTTCAAAATCAATCAATACTTGCTCGTCCCAAGTTAACCCATCACATTTAATACGACGTCTAGCCGTATCATTGATGTTAGCATTTGACATTATTAATGATACATCTTCCCCAAGGTTAAACATATCAATGTCAAATTCCTCTCCTGTACTTCTAAAAGTGAAATTTACCTCTATCGTGTGATTTGTAGGTACTCTTATCACACCGTCCCCATTCTCTGCGGGTATCTCTTCGTAATTTTGCTTTTTAACAACCTTACCTTTGCTTACTGTACCTATTTTTGTCCCGTTCAGCCAAACCTCGCCTTTATTCCCGTTGAAAAACGCTGTTCTTCTGCTTTTCATATACACACCCCCCTTACATATAAATTGGAAATGAAAAGTCTTCCATAATTCCACTTATTTTAATTTTTGCCATTAAAAACACTTTTGTGCCTACTGTCATTTGTCTTGCTTTAAGGTCGTCCCAGCCTTTCACGGTTTCCTCTCCGTATTTGCTGTAATTCGCTATTCTTTGCGCCTCTACATCAACCATTGATGTATTCTCGAAATTCGGGTCAAGTATATAGTCCCTTGCTAGTGTTTTAAAATACCCATTTATCGCCGATATTAATAGCATTTGATTATCTAGTATGTTAGGATATTTACCTTTATACTTTTTATCCCATGTTTCAAAAATATCACAATATATCAAGTCCATTTTCTCCACTGTGTTTATATGGCACATATCCTCTGATACATCTTGCCCTGTCGTAACAAGGCTATTGACCGCCCTTGCCACTTTGACAATGCCCTCATCATTGAATAAAACAAACTCGCCTTTGTTTATAGCTGTTTCCAACTCTTCTGGCTCTGCAACACTACTGAACTTTGTTAGCTCGAAAGCAATAGCCGACATATTAATTGATATACCAGCTAAAAATCCTAGCAAGTATGGAATAATTAAATTCCCTGTGACCTCTCCTCTTTTTTCATCTGCCCACGTCACTTTTTCATTTGTAAAGTTCACAATGTGCATATCATCAGCGCCAACAGTTTTCCAGCCAATGACTTTATACTTTTTCTTGTCATTTTCCACTTTAGCTTTTGCCCAAGTAACTAACGACGTTTGTATCTCTGCGTCCGGTGTTCCTATCCAGCAATTACGTGGTATAGCTCCCCCAACTTTTTTCAATAAATCCTCTGCATTTCCCTCACTTGCTAATTTAAAAACCTGTAATTTTAAAGGTGTACCCTCAAAAGCATCTTTTACAAGTTGAATATTGCTTTCTGTAAATTTCTTTTGCTCCTCTGCTCCAAAGTCGTCTATCGTTTTATAGTATTTTTTAGGCTCTCCCTCTGTGTCATCTCTTAGTATCAAGACAGCATATCCACGCTCGCCCCTTGTTACTGCCGATGCTCCTAGTGCCTTAAATACTATGTCAATTTTAGGTAATCCTATTGTTGTCGGCATTTTATTCCCCCTTCACTTCTAAATCTTGCATTAATTCGTGCGGTTGCTCATCATATGCCTCAAATACATACATATTAAAGTCAAAAGTTAAAACTCCATCACGAATATTAGTTCGTACTTCTGATATTTGCCCGCAAACATCGTCACTTAAAGAAAAATTACTATTCGACACAAACATTTGTGTCAATTTCTCTTGAACTTCTAAAAGCTCAAAAGTATTTTTTCTATCATCTGCGGGAAAATATACAGTTGCTACACTTATTTTTCTTTCAATGAATTTCTGCATATAATCATTGCTTTTTATCTCATCAAAATAAATATATAAGGTTTGCTTATCATACCCCTCTTTAACATCTTTACTCATAATAGGACAGTTTAATTCTCTTAGTTTTTCAATTATTTTAGCTGTTATATCTGTTATTGTAAGCATATCAACTCCCTTTAAAATCCATTTTTTTTGCAAACTTCATCAACGTAATTTTCCAGCGCCTCTATAAATTCATCTTCAAAGGCTTTTTTTGCATCATCAAATACATTTAAGCCCCTTTGATAACCTTTTACCTCTCCACTTTTAGTCACTATCTTATGACCGTACTCAATTAAATGAGCGTGTGGGGCTTTTGAGTACACCCTACAAGCAAAAGCACTATCAAATTTATATACTTTACCAGCTTTTATCCCTCTGATATAGTTTCCTGTCCTCTTTTTTGTCTTTCTTTGTGCCATTTCTAAGGTCTTTTTTTGTAAAGCTTTACCTTGCTTTTTTAAAAACTTTCTCGCCTCTGTATTTGTCAAAGCCTCATTTAATTTTAATAGACTTTTTTCATAATCATCAAAATCACTCATCAATTTATCTCCTTATAAGTGTTGCATATACTTCAAGGTAGTTATTAGTGTTAAAATTTCTAATAATATGATTTATCTCGTATTTCTCGCCCTCAAACATAATATAGTCTGTATGTTCGATGTCTGTTTTTCTAATTATTATTTTAAATTTGTTTTCGACCCTTTCGGTTTCTGCCTCCGCTCCCTTTACACCTGCGCCCACTGGCACTATATCTGCCCATACTTTTTTAAGTAAGGTATCTTCAAAAGTATCTCCAAGCTTTCCAGCTACAAGGGTACGTCTATATATTTCAATTCTATTTTTCAACTTACTTGCGAGTGACATTCTTTGCCACCCCCATTTTTATTTTTAATAGCAATTTGTCCAAAACGGTATTTGTTCTTTGTTCTTTCTCTTCGCTTGTCCGCGTCTCAAACCTATCAGCGATTATTAATAATTGTGCCATTTTGTAGGATTTTGACGGGTTTTTCCCGTCATCTCCTGTACTGTTTTCTATCTCTTCCCGGCTAAATTCTATTAAGTGTTGTATTGTGTCATCTTCGTCATCAGTATCAACCCTTAAATACTTTTTAACCTCTTCTAGTTCTAAACTCATTTAGCACCTCTTTTCATTTTCGCAAGCTTGCGAAATTATTTTTTCTTAGTAGTTCCCCCTTTTTGCTCTCTCTCTGTTTCTGTTGATGCCTTGCTTTCTGTCTGTTCCTCTTCTACTTCTTTCTCTTGTTGTAATTTTATCAATTTCTCCTCTACAAGTTGCTCAATTAAAACATCTAAGTCAACACTTTCGCTAAGTTCATTTACTGCCTCTATTGCTGAAAAGTCTAGCTCACAAGCTATCATTGCCCTTTCATCAAATTTTTGAACATCAAATCTTGTGATAGCTCTTAGCCCTGTTGTATTTGTCTTAAAACTATCTCCCCCCGTTTGAGTAGACAATAGCGTCATCGCCTGTCTATCGAATAGCGTTATAAACTCTTCCATATCTCCTATGAAAATTTTTGCTTTTTGCCCCTCTGTTTTCATAACTTCGTTAGGCACTTCCACAACCGGCACACTATCAATCATTTTGCCTGTCGCTCTTTTCGGGTCGCTTTCAAGCAAGTATCTACCTATCGCGTCTTTTTCTTTTGAAAAATGAGTAAACGCATCAGAGTTCATATAAACTTTAAGTGTTGGTTTAAATACAGCGTTTATCTTTGTATTAATAGCCATTTTTAAATCATCAACCGTCTTAACAGGTGTAGGCGACGCAATAGCGTTTAGTATTTTTAATACCTCTCTATTCTCTGTTGTATTTGTTTTTCTCGCTAACCATTTATTGATATATTTTTCTAAATTTACATCACTGTCATTTTTTAAGTTATTAGGAATTGGTAATATTCCCCCATAATCTTTTATTGAATATGGTATATTAACAAACTTAGGCGATGTAACATCTGCTATTTCTCCACCGCTTGTTATATCAGCAAATCCCTCATCTTCCGCATCTTTTTCCATCACTCTTGACCCTGTCATCGTTGTTACAGGCTCAATTGTTATATAATCTCTAAATGCGAAAGTATGCTTTTTTAGCTCATTAATAGCTGTTTGCTGGTCGTTAGGTATTAAGTATCCCCCGTCCTCTCCCGATGATGATGATAGCTTATTTTTAGCTGTTAAAATTTCATCATTAGCAAGTGTATTTTTCCCTCTTACCATATTGAAAAAAGCTTTTTTATATGCCTTTTCTGCATCCTCATCTTGTGGCAAGTCTATTCTTTTTCCTGCCTGTCCTGCTTGTACTTTATCCATCGCCGATAACACTTCTAGTTTTTCGTTTTCCGCCTCAATTTCTCTTCTTATTTGCTTTAACTCTTCCGGTGTCGCTCCCTCTTTGTCCATTAAAACTTTAGCTTGTGCCTTTAATTCTGTTATCCTTTGTTTAATCTCATCTTTTGTTTTCATTAGATGCCCCCTTTTGTAATTAATAATAAGTTTAACTTTTCCTTTTCAACCTCTAGTTGTTTCTCATTTTCTCTTTGTCCATTTGATAACATAGCTTTCACATTGTCTGGCATATTTTTTAACCTGCTAACATCTCCAGCTTTAGCATATACTTGTTTCGCTCCTGAGAGCTTAACATCAAATATTTGTGATGCCTCTATACCTGTAAGCCACGTTTCATCTGTCATCATTCTCAATATATCATATCTTGTCATATCTTTTTTTATAACCTTTGTCATATAGACATCAGCTATAATATCATCAAGCTTATTTAAAAACTCAACCGCTTTTTGCATATCTTGTGAGTTTCCAGCCTGTACACACCACGCCCTGTGTATCATTAGTTGAGCATTATCAGCTATATATATCTCATCGCCTGCCATAGCAATTAGTGACGAAATCGAGCCAGCTATCCCATCTATGTATACCCTTTTAGTATTAGGGTAGTTTTTTAACATATTATATATAGCAATTCCAGCATTGACATCTCCACCTAGTGAGTTTATATTGATGTCAAGCTCTCTATTGCCTGCATACGCTAAAAAATCTTTTATATATAGCGGTGTTACATCTTCATAGCTCGTTTGCTCGCTCTCGGTTGCGATAATATCTCCGTATATATCTACCTCAACAATATTATTGCCCTTAGCTCTTGCTTTTAATACTTTGAAATCTTTTATTTTTTACACCTCCTCATCATTTTTACAAACGCAAGTGTTTTTCCATACATTTCCACTTCTAATTTGAGTTCAGTTTTACAACGCCTTTCTATCTCTCGTATTTTTCGCGCCTCTTCTCGTTCCTCTGCACTCATAAACAAACTACGTCTACCGTACATATCAACTTCTGTTTTCATCATCATTTTACACCCCCTTTTCTCCCTCTTTATACTGTACTCCTGCTTTATCAAGCGTGATAGCATTTCCGTTACCTATCAGCTTGTTTCCGCCTTTCTCTTCGCTTATATACGGTAAATCTAGCTCTTCCCGTGCCTCATTTACAGTCATAGCAAAATTATTGAGGTATGTTGTAATAACTTCTGATTGTGTCTTGCTATCCATTTTGAATAGTATTTTTTCATTGATATTTAATCTCATACCTTTTTGCATTTCATCACTACGCAATAATTTGCTTGTCATTTCCTGCTCATAGCTCTTAAAAAGTGGCTGTAATGTATTTACATAAAAATCTAGTTGCTGGCTCTCACTATTACTATATGATGACTTGCTATAATCGTTGATGACGTTCGGCTTAATTCCAAAAGCTCCCGCTATCTGCAACGCTGTCAATTTATTGTTTTCAAAAAATTGTGCATCTGCTAGTTTCATATCTAATACGACCGCTTGAAATCCTAAAGGCAAGGGCATTATTTTCCCGTTGCCCGTTTTTTCTGCAAACTTTTCAATTTCACTTACTAACGCCATTTCTGATGCGTTATCTAATTGACCGGTATAATGTACAAGTAATTTTGACCCGTACATTCCGGATTTATAAAATTTATTCAAAAACGCCTCTGCGTGCTTATTTGTATTTATTTGAGTTTTCAGTACCTCTCTGACCGGCATACCGACTAAACCGTCAAAAGAAAACGGGGTTTTAAAGTGTAGAATTTCATCTTTACAAAATCTATACCTTTTACCTGTTCTTGCATCTGTCCACACATACCAAATCCCCTCATCGCTCTCAAAGATGCCTTTATCATCGACCCAAACTTCCATATTTTTTGACGGCAACTGCCATAAATGCTTGATATATCCTTTTGTATCTGTTTCAATCCACACGTAAGCGTTTCCAAAATGCAATTTATTAAGTTCGATAGTCGCCCAGAACTGCGAGGCTGTTAAGTAGGGGTTCGGTTTGACATTCAATAATAAATCTAGTTTATTATCAAATATTTTTTCTCTCCCTTGTTCTTTTGTAACCTTTCTTTTCTCCCACGACATTTTACTCATTGTTTCTGATAAATGTTTCAAACAAATAAAATAAATCGTTTCAGAATAGTCCGGCGAGTTGGCAACATCTTTTAAATCAATACCCCCGATTGTGTAAGTGTAATTTTGTAGGTCTTCTAGTCCTATCTCTTTTCGTGTTCCTTTAGGGGCATTTGTTTCTCTTGTCCTGTTGAAAGCTTTTTTTATTCTATCAGTCAATTTCATTCAGTCTTATCTCCCCCCTTGTATAATTTCATTAAATAGTCCGGTGTTCTGTACTTACTTAAATCAAGTATGAACTCGTGGTACTGCGCTAGCTTAAACGCTCCTAAAACCGCAATAAGTGGGTCAATACGCTTATGAGTTATATCTTTATCTATTTTGATAAGTCCGCCATTTGTTCTTATCATTGCGTTATTGACTGCGAAATTTAAAACCGGGTTATATAGGTAAAATACATTACTTGAATATACTTGTTCCCTAAATCCTGCGGTACTTTCATTTAAAGATTTATAACTTTGGTAAACCTCAACACACTCATAACCTTTTTTCTCTAACTCCATCATCATTTTAGAGGCATTTGCGGGGTCAAAACATAGATTTTTTATTTTAAAATTATTTTCTTTGCAAAAATTAAAAACATACTCAATTACTGCGTCTTGGTCTACGATAGGCGTATCAGTAACAGTAATATATCCACGCTCTACCCAGCTATCATATGGCATTTTGTCAACTGCCATACGTTCTTTTAATTTTTCATAGTTTGGTATAAAAGAATGACTAAATATTGCATATTGAGCCACGCCGTTTACTTGTACCGGTATTACAAAACTTACTGATGTTAAGTCTATTTTTGCCGACATATCAAAACCAACGTATACCTCTTGTCCTTTTATTTCAAAAGGTATTTTCTCCACCTCGCAAGCTTTCCATTTTGCCATATCCATATACCCGTCTGTCTTTTTATTAAGCCACATATTTAAACACTTAGTTTTAAAGGCTGTCATCTTTTCGGGTATCTCTTTTGCAATCTTAAAATCTGAACTTAGTTTTTCCACTCCCTCTTGATAATATGCTCTGATAGGGTTTGCTTTTCTCCACGTGTCCAGCGATGCAATATCATCATCAGTATCAGCCTCACAAATATCTATAAAATACTCTTCATTTACAGTATCAGTATGAGGATTGAGAACATCAGAGCAATATGTGTACTCTTGAGTGTAGCACGGTACATCTAAATCAACACCAGCGGTCGTGATAATAAAAAGTAAAGGCTCTTTCGAGTTACTACCCAGCCCCAAATCATAAAACTCGGTCGTGGGGTGTTGGTGGTACTCATCTAAAACCAAAACCGCTGGGTTTGTTCCATCCCCATTTTTTCCGTCTTGTTTGCTTAATGGTGCTAGAAATGAATTACTTTTAATATGTATTATCTTATCCCTTGTAATCTTGAATTTAGGCGATAAAATACTACCTCTAAGCATATTTTGTGCCTCATTAAACAATAATTTCGACTGTTCTCTTTTAGTTCCAGCGCAAAAGGTTTCGGCAATCTCTCTGTTTTTAGTTGCTACTACTGAAATCTCGTATAAAAGACTACCTGCTTGCATTTGAGTTTTAGCGTTTTTTCTCGCTACTTCGGTAAAAGCCTTTTTAAATCTTCTTATTCCGTCCACATCTTCCCAGCCGTAAACTTGACACAATATGAATTTTTGCCAAGTTGTAAGATTTATAGGTTGCCCTGCAAGTATTCCTTTTGAGTGCCTTAAATATGTAAACCATTTGACTATCCGCTGTGCTTTCTCCTCGTTCCAGCAGTACTTATAGTTTTCTCTTTCTAAATCTCTCAAAAACCTCATACAAGCCCATTTGTGCTTTTTACAGCTTACAATCCTATCATTTATACAATCATCAGCATATTTTTTTAACTCTTCTAAGATAGTCATATATCTCCAAACTCGCTTATTACTTCACTCTCTTTACTTTCTGTCTTTATGCCTTTTAATTTAAGTTTTCCCTCTGCGGTCATTCCTAGTAACGTCGCGTACTTCCTCATCTCTTCTGAATATTTTAATTCTAAATTGACATAAGGATTTGACTGTTTACCTATCACTATTTTTAAACCTACTTTTTGAGATGCTTTTACCCACTTGGCAAAAGCGTTGCAATAAGCTCCTAAGTTGTTATAATCTAAATTACATATAAGAGTATTTTTGCTAAATTCATTTACTAGCCTATCCCACTCCTCGCAAGCTACTTCATCGACTAGCCAATCCGGCTTATTTTTTAAAGCATCTTTATCAAAGATGATGCTCTCCTCTATCTTTTTCTTTTCTTTTTCCGCTTTTGTAAGATGCTTAGTTTGCAACTCCAGCGGTTTTCTAGCTCCCATACTGCTTTAACACCTCACTATTTATTTATTATTCCAGCCATATACGACAAAATTATTAAAGCTATTGTCATTATAAAAAAATATCCACTTTTCATTTACCACCTCATTTTTTTCTATTGGGAATTTTGCGAAAAGAAAACTAACCGATGCGGTGTCCAGCACTTCGTCAAAAACTTTTTCATACCCCCCTACCCGCTTGGTAAAGTTGCTTATACTGTCTTAACTCCTCTTGTACTTGCTCGATGTTCTCGCTCTTATATCTTCTATGTACTTCTCTATGTGCTGTATCACTTAGCGGTATCAAATTATCTAAGTCATATATCAACTTTTTATTGCTCTCTACTTCAATAATGTGATGCACAAGCGTTGCTGGTACAATACGATTATATTTATACAGAGTATAAAGACATATATTATCACTTGTTGCTAAACTTCTTTGTCTTGTAAGTTCCCACTTTTTATTGTTGTATACCTCTTTATTTTTCCTCTTGTGTTTATCGTAGTATCTATCACTTTCTTTTTTCAGATGTTCAAAACACTTATTCGGACATTCTACTGTGATTGAATGTAACTTCTTACAACGTGGGCATTGTTTCAATATCATTTTGAAAACTCCTTTAACTCCTCAAGCTCTAGCTTTTTTGTTTCTACCTCTATCTTTTTCAACTCATTTTCTAGTTTGATTTTTTTCAGTTCGTACTCTTCCCGAATGGTTGGCATCTCCTCGATGTTACGTCTTAATTGCAACATCTTTTCTATTCTCTCCGCTCTGACCTTAACTGCTTTTTCAACTTTATCATCTAACAGTTTCGCATCGGGCTTTTTATATGTGTTGTCAATAAGCTCTTGCAACACGTCTGCCTCTTCTCTAGCTTTTTCACTTATCATCTGTCTTAATTCTCTTTTACTCTGCTCATCTCTTTCAACAAAAGTTTCATAAGCTATCTTACTTCTGATGCCTTTGACCCAAGCGTCCCCTTTTACTTCCGCAAGTTTCTTTCTTTTTTTTAAAGTTGATAGAGGTACTTTGTACACAAGAGCTAATTTGCTCAAATCTTCGCCTAGTTCATATCGTAATCTTATTTCAAACTCTTTCGACTTTGTCAAAGCTATTTCTATCACTCTCCTATTTTTATTAAAACAAAGATAAAAAAAATATAAAAATAAGTACCACTTTTCACACTTAATAAACCGTAGCAAAAAAAGCTATTTTTTAATTTTGCTTTTTCCTGCTATAAATATTTATTTTTTATGAGTTTATGCCCAATTTCTTTCGACCAACTAAAATGTTTTAGTTGGCAAAAAAAAATCCTCAAAAATCTTTTTTAAAAAAAATATATAGACATCATAATTTTTAACATCTACATATTTTTTAATAATCTGTTTTTCATAAGTCGTGTGATGCTTAGAGGGTATATTTTCTTTTGTAATCTCTAACAAAAATTTAAAATCAAATATCCAACTATTTTGTTCGAGGTATTTAAAAATACCCCTTTCCTCTTTCAAATGTTCCGGTATCTCTTTATTGTGTATTTTTAGTTTTTCTCTCAACTCTCTTTTTACTTTTTCATTTCTTTTAAAATTTTTAAATTCGTAAGAAAGATTTTTCTTTATTTTCTCCAGCTCCTTAAAGGGTCTTTCTTTTATTTCGACCCTTAATGCCTCTTAGAATAAATCTTTGATAATATCAACACTTAAAAATGTTTTCAAACTATTATCTATTTGTCTTTTTTCTGTTACATACTTATAATAATCACGCCCAAGTAGTACCTCTACCCTTGTAACCTCTGTATCTATTTCTATACCTTGATTAATCAACATTTCAAAACTCTTGTCATAAATCTTAATGACTTTCCCTCGATTTTCTTTTTTGAAATCGGCATTTTTAGTATTGATGTAGAGGTTTCTATCTCTGCGGATTTTATTTGGTATACTTTCAGCATTAAAACTATATAACCCAAGTGCTTTTTGATAGTTTGCACGTCCTACAAGCATAATTACATCTTGTAAGTCTAAAAATGACATATTTAATGTTGAATTTATCTCTAGTTCTTTGATTTTTGCCTCTTCTAAGTCTAAAAATACACCTTTTATCGCCATTTCTTTTACAATTTTATCAAGTGAAATTTTTACATCTTTCACTGTTGAATTATACAAATTATGCCCCTCTTTAATTTTGTTAGGATTAAACTCAAGCGTGGCGATATTATACTCTCCACTTTCATTTTTTATCATTGAATATGTCAAAGAATAATTATTGTCATTACATTCAAATCTTTCTATCGTTTCGCCCTGTTTGATAATCTTTTTCTTTTCCAGCTCTAAAAAGTTCTCTACTTTAAAGTTGTTTAAAACTATTCTATCGATACCTATTCTTTCGAGCCTTGATGTTTCGACTATCAACTTTAAACACCACCTTTTCTATTTTTTTTGTAAAATCGCCTACCCCTTTCCCGAGCCTGCTCTAGTTATATTTATAGCTCAACCAAAAATTTTACAAAAAATAAAGGGAGTTAAGACCTGCATCGCTACAAGCCTCAACTCCCTATTTCGAGTTTTACGGTACATTTAATTGTTATCTTAATTTTACTTTCGTTACTTCTCCACAACTGCATTTTATTTTAAACTCAATACCGTTGCTGGATATGCTCAAGCCCTCTCTAAAGTGCAAATAACCGCTGTCATCGGTTGAAAATAGAAAGTTCCTGCACTTATTGCATCTAGTTTTTTTATTACTCATTTTTTGTTTTTTTATCTCTATCTGCATTTTTATATTAGCACATACTTTCTAAAAAAGTCAAATCTTTTTTTGTGCTTTCCCCCTTTCCATTTTCTCTGTATAAATAGAATATCATATTTTTCTATTAAAAAAAAGAGGGTTACAAAAAAAGTGTACTATGTATAGTACAAAATTTTTTTATACTAAAAAAAAGAGTGGACAGTCCCACTCTTTATACTCTTTTTACAATTCTGCTCATCACTTCTCTTACTTCTTTTTGTTTTGAAATATAAAAGATGCCAAACGGTTTATTATCCTTATAAGTTGAAACATACTCATCTTTCAGCGCCAATTTGTAATATCCTTTTGTATAAACTATATATTCAACTCTTGCATCTTGTGAAATCTCTATCAAAAACTTTTCCTTAATCACTTGACCACCTTTTTTATTTATTGTTTTAAAAAAGAGTGGATTTTCTCCACTCTTGAAATAACAAATTATTGATTAAGTCCATTTTAAGCCCAAACGAGCTTTTTTATTTTTTAATGTCTAATTTTTCCAGCGTTTGCGAGATTTTTCTTTTATTCCCACTCTATTGTTGCAGGTGGCTTAGAAGAGATATCGTAAGTTAATCTGTTAATTCCTTTAACTTCATTTAAAATTCTATTAGATACTCTTTCTAAGAAATCAAATGGTAAATGAGACCAAGTAGCAGTCATAAAATCTATTGTATTAGCAGATCTTAAAACAGCTGTATACTCATAAGTTCTCTCGTCTCCCATTACTCCTACTGATTTTACTGGTAATAGCACTACGAAAGCTTGGCTTACTTTATTATATAAATCAGCTTTTCTTAATTCTTCAATAAATATATCATCAGCTTCTCTTAAAATATCAGCTTTTTCTTTGCTAACTTCTCCTAAGATTCTAATTCCAAGTCCAGGTCCTGGGAATGGATGTCTATCAACCATATGATCAGGAATTCCCAACTCTCTTCCAACTTTCCTTACTTCATCTTTGAAAAGTTCTCTTAATGGCTCAAGAAGTTTAAATTTCATATCTTCAGGAAGTCCACCTACATTATGATGTGACTTAATTGTCATAGAAGGTCCTTTTACAGACATAGATTCAATAACATCCGGATAAATAGTTCCTTGAGCTAGAAATTCTACATCAGTAAGTTTTGCTGCTTCTTCATCAAACACTTCAATAAACTCTTTTCCTATTATTTTTCTTTTAGATTCTGGATCAGATACCCCTGCTAATTTAGAAAGGAATCTCTCTTCTGCATCTACACATTTTATATTCATATGGAAGTTTTCTCCATATACTTCCATTACTTTTTTAGCTTCATCTTTTCTTAAAAGTCCAGTATCAACAAAGATACAAGTTAGTTGATCTCCTATAGCTTTATGAATTAAAGTGGCAGCTACTGATGAGTCAACTCCTCCAGAAAGTCCTAATAATACTTTCTTATCTCCTACTGTCTCTCTAATATTTTTTATAGTTTCTTCTATGTAGTTACCCATAGACCAGTTTTGTTCACAACCAGCTACATTAAATACAAAGTTTCTAAGGATTTGAGTTCCATACTCTGAATGAGTAACTTCAGCATGGAATTGGATACAATAAGTATTGATATCCTTGTTGTAAGTAGCCGCTACACATGAATCTGTATGTCCGATTTGAACAAATCCAGGTGCCATTTTTGTTACATGGTCATTATGACTCATCCAAACTTTAGAGTTATTTGGTACATTTTGGAATAATGGACTGTTTACATCATCAATTATTAACTCAGCTTTACCAAACTCTTGTTTATCCGCTCTAGCTACCTCTCCTCCCATTAAGTGAGTAGTGATTTGCATTCCATAGCAAATACCTAATACTGGAATCCCCTGTTGATATAATTCTTTACTTATTGTTGGAGCTCCTTCTAAATATACAGAAGCAGGTCCTCCTGATAAGATAATTCCCTTAGGCTTTCTAGCAAGTATTTTGTCTAAAGGCTCGAAATAAGGAACAACTTCAGCATAAACACCCATTTCTCTGACTCTTCTAGCAATCAATTGATTGTATTGAGAACCAAAGTCTAGTATAATAATACTATTTTCTTTCATTTTAACCTCCATATTTAAAATAAACGGGCTGATACCCTGTTGAAAACTTTAAAATTTTAATTTTTATATTTATAAATTTTATCATAAATTCAAAAATGTGTCAAAAGAAATATTTTTTTAAAAATTTTGCTACACCATTGTTATCATTAGTGTCAGTTACATAGTTTACTTGTCTTTTCAATTCTATATCAGAGTTTCCCATAGCTACACCATATTTTACTGTAGTCAACATCTCTAAATCATTATTGGCATCTCCAAAAGCTACACACTCTTCTGTTGAGATTCCATATGATTTTAATACTTTTTCTAAAACTAATCCTTTATTTACATTTTTATTTAAGACTTCAAATAAAAAAGATTGAGATTTAGCAGTATAAACATCATTTCCTAAAACATCTTTTATCTCATCACAAAACTCATTAAACTCTTTTGAGTTTTCCATATTTTGTATTGTTATTTTAGTCATAGAATAATCATCAAAACTATCAAAAGATTTTTTCACAGGAGTAAGACCTGTATGATTAGCATAGTGTCTAGTTTCATCATTATCTAACTCTTCAACAAACCATTTATTATTTTGGTATAAATTAACATGAAAACCCTTCTCTTTTGCCATCTTTATAATTTTTTTTGAATATTTCTCTTCTAGTGGCAAATTAAAAATAAGTTCATCATTTTTATAATTTACAACCTTTGCTCCATTATAAGCAATTATAGAACTATCTATTCCCAATTCTTGTGCAAAAGGTTTTGCTGAGATATATGTTCTTCCTGTAACAATAAATATTTTTACTCCTTTATTTTCTAAGTATTTCAAGACCTCTTTATTTATATCAGATATTTTTTTATCAGATGTAAGGAGTGTTCCATCTAAATCAAGGGCTATAGCTTTAATTTTCATAGTTTTTCTCCTTTATCCCTAACTTATTTTTACACTACAATTATACCATAATATATAAAAAAGGAAAAGATACTAATCCTTATTTAGCTCTTTTCCTTCTTTACTTTAAATTAACATTCTATTTCCAAGAATTCATTCTTTCAGCTAGCTTTACTTTTTCTTCTTCTAGCTCTCTCATAAATCCTTCTAATATCTCTTTTGTACTCATAGGTTCATTAACCATTGCTGCTACTTGTCCTGCCATAACACTTCCATTTTCAACATCTCCATCTACAACAGCAAGTCTTAATCTACCTGTTCCTAATTTTTCTATCTCTTCTTTAGGAGTTCCTACTTTTTCCATCTCTAATATTTGTTTAGCAAATTTATTTTCAATAACTCTTACAGGATGTCCAGTATAGTTTCCTGTTGAAACAGTTGATCTATCCTTAGCTTTTAAGATTACTTTTTTATAGTTTTCATGTACTGTACATTCATTAGCTACTAAGAATTTTGTCCCTACTTGGATTCCCTCTGCTCCTAGTGAAAGTGCAGCTAAAAATTGTTTTCCACCAGCTATACCACCAGCTGCTATTACTGGAATGTTTACAGCTTCTACTACTTGAGGCACTAATGACATAGTAGTTAGAGTTCCTATGTGTCCTCCTCCTTCCATTCCTTCAGCTATTACTGCATCTGCTCCTATTTTCTCCATTCTTTTAGCAAGTGCTACTGAAGCAACTACTGGAATTACTTTTATTCCTGCTGCTTTTAATCTCTCCATATAAGGCCCTGGATTTCCTGCACCTGTTGTTACTACTGGTACTCCCTCTTCTATACATACCTCTATTTGCTTTTCAACATCAGCCATCATAAGCATTAAGTTTACACCAAATGGATTAGAAGTAATAGATTTTACTTTTCTTATCTCTTCTCTCAAAATATCTACTGGCATACCTCCACCAGCAATTATTCCTAATCCTCCATCTTTAGATACATGCCCTGCTAAATTTCCATTAGCTATCCAAGCCATAGCTCCTTGAAATATTGGGTATTTTATTCCCAGTAGTTTACAGATTTTGTTATTTTCCATAAATCCTCCTAATTACTCTCTTATTCTTTAAATACTTTTTTAAATCTATTGAATATTTCATGTACAGAAAGAATTTCATTAATTTTCCATGCATCCTTTCCTGCAAAGAAAATTCCACCTTCATAATCTCCATTATGACCCCTTACTAATCTTTCATTTACACAAAATTTATATGTACATTTTTTTAAACATTTTACACAATGTGTTGGTTTATCTGGATTATCGTCTAATATTTTTTGAACAAAAGGACTGATGATGGCATTAGCTGGTAATCCGGCAGAACTCATCATCTCCACTATATCTCCCTCTTTGGCATTCACATACATATTTTTAAAGAAATCGTCTACCTCACACTCTTCTGATGCTACAAATCTACTTCCCATTTGTACACCATCTACTCCAAGTGAAAGCATTCTTTCTGCATCTTCTGGAGTAATTACTCCTCCAGCTCCAAATACAGGTATATCTATATTTTTAGTAATCTCTTCCATTATATCCCAAGAATCTAAATTTGTTCCTAAGTGTCCTCCTGCATTTCCACCCTCTACAACTATTGCATCTGCTCCAAGTTTTTGAGAGATTTTTGCAAGCTTTAATGTAGATACAATTGGAATTACTTTTACTCCTGTTCCTTTTACTACTTCAAATATATCTCTTGAAAATCCAGCTCCAAATATAATTATATCTATTCCAGCTTCTATTGAAGCTTTTACTAAATCCATGAAATTAGTAACAGCAAACATTATATTTACTGCTAAAGCTCCACCTTCATTAGTAATCATATCTCTTGCTTTTTTTATTTCTGCTTTTAATCCATCAGTAGATAAAGTTGTTCCTGCTATTACTCCTACTCCACCTTCATTGGCTACAGCTGCAGCTAATTTTGCCATAGAAACTCTAATAGCCATTCCACCTTGAATTATTGGTACTTTTATCTCTAAATCTCCTATTTTTACCATGTTATAATTTACCTCCTAAATGAAATCTAGATAAATTATAACATGTGTAAGCTTATTAGTAAAGAGTTAAATTACACATGTTTTTTAAATTCTTTTTACTCTCTTATTTTTTCTATTTTTTAAAAACTCTTCAAGATTCTCTATTGAATAATTTATAATTTTTTCAACAGGATAATCTACCTCAGAAATTAATTTTTCAGCTTCTTGGAATTCTCCTATATCATAAGAAATATGTGAATCTGTTCCTAAAGCTACTAAGGCATTATGTTTTTTACAAAACTCTAATATTTTTTTACAATTTTCCCTTGAACCTTTTCTAGAACCTTTTAATGATGAATTATTTATCTCAATAGCTACTCCAGCTTTTACTGCTTCCTTTACTACTAATTCATATTCCAATGGAAATTGTGGATTCCCTAAATGTACCATAATATCTACTTTTTGACTTCTAATCATATTGATTACAGCCTCTGTATTTTTTAAGCTATATCCTGGCTCTCCATAGGCTTCAATAGTATGAAGTCCACATAAAATTATATCCATAATATCATATATTCTTTGATTTATATCAAAATTTCCATTTTCATCTATTATATTTGTTTCTACGCCCTTTAAAACTCTTAAGTCTCCTACATACTCAGGAATAACTCTCATGTTTACCAAACTCCACCAATGAGGAGAATCTTGTAATGCTGGTCCATGATTTGTTATAGCTATTACTTTCATATTTCTTTCAGTAGCACTTCTTATATTTTCTTCCAAAGTACTATATGCATGAGGATTAACACTAGTATGTATATGTAAATCAATAGGGTATCTCATCTTTCCCTCCCTTCTCAACTTTTAGTTTTTTAAAATACTATTTTTCTAACAATCTATATTATATCATAACTCTTAAAATAGTTCAAAATAATTACAGTTGTTTTTATTTATTTTTTATATACTTCAATATAATTAAAAAATATAGGAGGCTGTTACAAAATTTAAATTGTACCATCCCCCATATTTTTAAATAAATAAAGCTATTAAAACTAAAATTCCTAAGATTATTCTATATACTCCAAAAAATACAAAATCTTTTTTCTT